>OJHJ01000185.1_pt1 | contig 40847 bp, 31 predicted proteins | sample 1595201 | NCBI WGS metagenome assembly OJHJ01 (sample SAMN05416832, study PRJEB24817) | seawater metagenome | isolation source: Sea water | place: Canada:Atlantic | collected 2013-07 | reverse complement strand
CCAGCCTGCCCGACGACGACCCCGCATTGATTGAGCTGCGGAACACCGTGGAGCGGGAGACCGGGGTTCCTGGCACGCTGACGGACAAGATTCTGGGCGCACTCCAGGGCGCCGACCACCTGGGCAGCCTGCTGAAAGTCGACGCGACCGTCGCAGACGCCATCGCAGAACACGAGGCCGGTCTGGGCAGTTCGCTGCCACAGCAGGGGCTGTTTCAGCCCGAGGACCGGCAGGTCATTGATGCAGACCAGGCCCAGGCCAGCGTCTTGGACAGTTTGGAAGGCTTCCTGGCCAAACACAGCTCTGGGGATGACTTGGGGCTGCGACTGAGGGGGGAGCAGTTGGCGGCAGGGGTGCGTTTTGTTCGCTTGGTCAGGGAGGGCGGCTACGACTTGGTGGTGGCGAATCCGCCGTATCAGGGCACGTCCAAGCTGAAGGATGCAGCCTACGTTCAGAAGAAGTACAAGCTGGGAAAGGCTGATTTGTATGCAGCCTTTTTGTTGAGGGGGTTGCAGCTGGTCCGTGCCGGCGGCGTTTCGGCGATGCTCACTATGAGGAACTGGATGTTCATCAAGCAGTACGCTGGATTGCGGGAGCACTTGCTCGACAACAACGATCTAAGCTCCCTACACGACCTGTCTTCGGGAGCCTTCCAGGAGATCTCTGCCGCTCAGGTTGTGGTGTCGGTGGTCTCCAGCATCTTCCGCAAAGCTCCAAATGCAGGCCAGTCTCTCGCAATCAAAGCGTTCGATGACGAGACCGTCCTACAGGTCGGAGAGACCCAACGCAAACGCGCAGCAACCCTCTGCCACGTCGGTCGCCACGAGTTCGACCCGGCGGCGCTGAAGGTCGTGCCGGAGTGGCCGGTGGTGTATTGGTGGGATGAAGCCTTCCTAGTGAAATACTCGGCCTCATCACTGCTGGGTGCAGACACTCCTGCTTCAAAGGGGCTGTGTACAGGAAGCGAGTCTAGGCTGACAAGAAGCTGGTGGGAATGTTCGCTCTCCAGTCATTGGGTAGGGAAAGAGCTCGGACCGAGACATTCGGACTTGGCAGCCAAACATTGGTTCCCGTATATCAAGGGTGGAAAGGGGAGAATGTGGTTTGAACCGCTACTGAGCAGTGTCAACTGGGCCTACAACGGGCTTGAGATCGCCATGTTTGACCACGTTTCTAGAGGCGTCAGGATCCAGAATACGGCACTGTACTTCCGGAGGGGAATTGCGTTCACAAAGATTGGATCGACATTCCAAGCACGAATTCATCGCTATCTGAGTATCTTCGGAGACGCGGGGCAGTCAGTATTTCCGGCTTCGCAATCTGAGGCTCTTTGTCTGATGAACTCGTCAACTGCCCGGACCATACTAAGGGACCTAAACCCCACTCCAAACTTCACCCCCGGGGACGTGAACCGACTACCAGTTGCCGAAATGGCGAATTCTTCTGACTTGGTAGAGAGGCTGGAAGCCTGTTTCACCGCCCACGAATCCCACCGCGAACCCTCCGTCGAATTCCTCGCCCCCGGCCCTTCCCCCTGGCGCCAGGCCCAAGACTGGGCCCAACTCGCCGTAGACCGCCCAGAAGGGGACCCACTGCCCGAATACGTGGAGGAGCTCGACCCCGAGCCCCCAACCGACCACCTCTCCTACGCCCTGGGGGTGGCCCTCGGCCGCTTCAGCCCTACCGGCGCTGGCATTCTGGACCCAAGCACCGACGACTTGAGCGGCGCCCTGCCCGCCGGGCTGCTCTTCCTCTCCAGCATTCCCGGCTCCACCACCCTGGAGCACCCTGCCTGCGACTTGCTGCGCCAGAACTGGGCCACCCACGGCGCCAGCACGGGCAAGAAGAAGCTGCTCGACTGGCTTCGCACAGACTTTCTCAAGCTGCACCTGTCCATGTACGAGAACAAGCCCATCCACTGGCCTCTGTCCTCGCAGAAGAAGAGCTTTGTGGCCTGGGTCAACATCCACCGCATGAACGCGGACACCCTGCCCACTCTGCTCGCAGACCATGTGCTGCCGGAGCGCACCCGCCTTGACGGCCTGCTTCAAGACATCGAAGAAGCCCGCCAGTCCAGCGACACCAAGCTGCGCAACAAAGCCGAGCGCGACTACGTCAAGCTCAACAAGTGGGCCGAGGAGCTGGAACAGTTCATCACGGACATTCGGGACTGCGCCGAGCGCGGCCCGCCCCAGCCCGACCCCAAGACCCCGGCCCGCGATGTGGACGCCCGCTATGCCCCCGACCTGGACGACGGTGTGATGATCAACAGCGCTGCCCTGTGGCCGCTGCTGGATCCCCAGTGGAAAAAGCCCAAAGCCTGGTGGAAGGAGCTGGCCAACGCCAAGGGCCGAAAGGACTACGACTGGTCCCATCTGGCCGCCAAGTACTGGCCCGAGCGCGTGGACAAAAAGTGTCAGCAGGACCCCAGCCTGGGCGTGGCCCACGGCTGCTTCTGGAAGTACCACCCCGAGCGTGCCTACGCCTGGGAGCTGCGCCTGCAAGATGAGATCGCGCCGGACTTTAGCATCGATGAATCGGACTCCGATGTGTGTAGAGCCAAACTGCTCTTTGAGCACCCCGATGTGGTCGAAGAGATCCGAGCCAAAGAGATGAAACGCCGAGAGCGCAAAGCCAAGAAGGAGGGTGGGGAGGTGCGTCCACTCAGCGGCGTACTGGCCTCGACCCAGCTTGAGATGCTCCTAAAGGGCGCACAAACATGAGCGCTCCACAAACCCTCGCACACCGATGGCTTGCGGTAGAATCCGCCTTCCCAAGCCAAAGCCCCACCGGGACACAGCCCCGGGACGGGAGATTGTTTTGAGTATAGGCCCAGTCAGCAAACACATCTGCAACGCCGTTCGCCTGGAAGCCCAGCAGCACGGCCCCATTGTCTGGCTGGATCTGGACGCCCACTACAGTGCGCTGGCGCAGGCACTCAAAGCGGCCCACAGCGCCGGGGAGTTCAAGTACCCGGTGGTTCCCTTTCAGGGCAGCTTTCTGGAGACCATGCTGGAGCTGGCACCCTACGGCGGCGACCTGCACCGGGCCGGGCTGATCATCCACATGCCCGGGTTCAACGCGACCACCATCAAAAAAAGCCCGCTGCTAGAGCAGTACGCCGCTGGACGCCGCTACCGCATCGCCCTGGAACGTGCCGTGCGCGAGGCGGCCACCGGCTTGGTCGCCCCGAAATCCATCGAAGCCTTTGTGGCCTCTGAATACACCTTGGCCAGCGCCGATGCTTGGTTGGCAGAACAGGAGAGCACCGGCAACAGCCAGCTTGGCGACTGGCTCAAGCAGGTTCCCGTGACCGCCGTCTTGCAGGCCCTACGCGACACCGACCACCCCAAGAACAAGGGTCTGATCAATCCGGAGAACGGGACCTTGGTGTACGGATGGTGCGAGAAGAAGCTCGGCCTGGACCAAGCCTGGCGGGAGTTCGCGGCCCACTTCCACGGTAGCGCAACAGACTCCTCCTACATCGAGTTGGTCATCGTCTCCCACGCCATGGCCGTGGAGTTCGTGGACGACCTGGGACGCGACCCCGTGCTCGCGCAGCTCAAACCCCTCCAGCACCTGCCCAAGCCACTGGTCCAGGCCAACTGCAGCGTCACGACCTGGCTCAGAGAGAAGCACCCCAGCACCTACGCGCGCATCGCCGACGAGCTCGAAGAGCGCATCGTAGGCAGCGAGGACCAGGGCGCACCGGAGGACCTGGGACGGGTCGACACCTTCCGATTCGAGGAAGAGCGGCTGATGGTCTCGGCCCTGGACGCTCTGGAGCAGGAGGAGTGGGGCAAGGCCCTGAGTTGGGCCGAAGACCGCACCACAAACGCCTCCTTCTGGTCCAGCCAGAAACCCGAGCGCAAGAACGCCTGGCGCCTCATCGCAGCCGCAGCCACCCTGGGCTCCAAGCTGGAGCAGGGCAACCGCCTGCTCAGCACCCAGTGGATCGGACAAGGGGATGCACTTCGCGCCTATCAGGGCGCCACCGAATTCGGCGCCTGGGAAGTGGACCAAGCACACCGAAAGCTGGAGTCCGAGCGGGTACGCCGCTGGGATGCCCACCTGCCCCACTACACAACGCTCCAGCAACGCCTGAGCGGCATTCGCCAGACCTACCGGGAGTGGGCCAACGAGCTGGCCCGCAAGTACGCCAAGGTGTGCAAGGAGCAGGGCTTTCTGCCAGACAGCAAGCAGCAACAGCGCACGCTCTTTGGCCAGGTCGTGCGTCCCCTCTTGGACGACCATCCCAAGCAGCGCACCGCCTACTTCTTGGTCGACGCTCTGCGCTTTGAGCTGGGCTGCGAGCTCTTCGAGCGCATCAAGGACACCCGCGGGGTGCAGGCCACCCTCTCCGCACGCTTTGCCGAGGCGCCAACCCTGACGTGCATTGGCATGAACGCATTGGCGGGTGTCACAGATTCTGCGGGCAGGCTGACCGTCACCACAAACAGCAAGGGCGCGCCCACCGGGCTGCACACCGGAGCGTACGCCGTAAACAACCCCGACTCGCGCCGGCGCAACATGAAGGACCGGGCGGGCCTGAAGAACTGCCTGGGCATCAGCTTGGCCGGGGTGCTGGACGAGACCCCCGACACTCTGAAGAGACGGGTGTCTCAGACCCGATTGACGGTGGTTCACAGCTTGGAGATCGATGCCGCGGGCGAGCACGGCCACGGTCTGCATGTCTTTGAGCGATTCATCGAGCAGATCACCAGCGCTTTTCGCCTGCTGCGCGAGGCGGGCATCGAGCATTTTGTCATCACCTCCGACCACGGTTTCTTGCTGCTGGACGAGAGCACCATTGACCGCCAAGGCTTTGGCAGTCGCAGGGCACCCAAGCGGCGCTATGCCCTGCACCCCACCCCCGACAAGCGGCCCAACCAAGCGCGCTTCTCTCCACTGCAGCTTGGACTTCAGGGGCTGGAAGACCAAGTGGTGTTCCTGACCGATACCCATGTCTTTGACCGCGGCGCACAGAAGGACACCTTCGTACACGGGGGCATCAGCCTGCAGGAGCGTGTGATTCCCGTCATCACCATGACGCAGAAACGCAAATCCGGCGCCACCACCCTGACCTACGTCGTCAGGGCCCAGACCGACAAAGTTGGCCATGGCATTAGCCGTCTCTCCGGCATGATGGAGATCGCCTCTACCGGCATGCTGGCCTTTGGCGGGGAGTCCACTCTGGAAGTGGCCCTGCAAGTGAGCGGCCGCACGGACATCGAGGTTCAGCTCCTGGATGTAGAGGGTGCCGAGGCACTCGGGGACAACTTCGTGGCCAAGGCCCGACAGCCCTTCAAGCTCTTTGTGCGCTTGGTCGGCCCCACCGCTGGAAAGGTGCAGCTCACCCTGTACCACCCCGGCAGCCGCACCCGGCTCAAGGCCCTCACTCTGCCCGAGTGGTTCCCCATCAACGTACAGGGCCAGCCTGCAGCCAAGGCCCAAGCGCCCGCCCCGGACCAAGACTGGCTGGCCAGCATCGAGAGCCCCGAAGAGAGGGCTGTCTTTGCCCACATCACCGAGCACGGCGTGATCACCGAACAGGAGGCCACCAAGATGCTGGGTAGCCCACGGAAATTCCGCCGCTTTGCCAACAAACTGGATGAGTTGGTGCGCCGGGCCCCCTACGAGGTCACCGTCGAGAGCACCGGCTCCGGAAAGCGCATTCAACGCCGAGGAAACGCATGAGCCTGCCCCGCCGAGACATAAAGCACATCTTCCAAAAGCTGCGTGACGGCCTGGTCCCCGAGCGCGGACTGGACACCTTTGCAACCGGCATCGAAAAGGACCGGGCAGAGCTGCACCGGCAACTGGAGCTGGTCGCAGACGGCGAGGGCCTGACCAAGTTCCTGCGTGGTGGCTACGGCTGCGGAAAGACCTTTGTCTCCCGGCTCACGGTGCTGGATGCCCAAGACCGCGGCTTTGCCACCAGCTTTGTGGTGGTCTCCGACAATGATCTGCACTTCCACCGCTTTGACGATGTGTACCGCAAGGTGATTAGCGAGCTGAGCACGTCAACCTGTCCTCGGGGCGCCTTGGGGGACATCATTGACCGCTGGATAGGCAAGGTCGAGGACGCGCTCATCGATGCCGGCGCGGACGAAGATGCTGAAGACTTTGACGCCAAGGTCAGGGCCCGCATCGAAGAGGAGCTGCTCTCCCGGGCCAGCGGTCTGCCGGACGACTTTGTGCGCGTGATTCAGACCATCTTTGAGCTCAAGCAGAAGGGGGATCTGTCTAACGCTGGGGCCCTGCTCTCTTGGCTCGCGGGCAGTGGCAACGTCGCAGCGTCGGCCAAGCGCTTGGCCGCGGTCAAAGGCGACATCACCAGCAAGGTGGCGATGTCCTACCTGCATGGGATTCTCGTGATGACCAAGATGGCCGGCTACAAGGGCATGGTCATTGTGATCGACGAGGCCGAGACCATCCTTCGCATGCGCAAAGACGTGCGCGCCAAGTCCATGAACGGCATCCGGCAAATCTGCGATATGTCAGGGAGCTACCACGGGCTGCTGTGGATGTTCACCGGGACCAAGGAGTTCTTCGACTCCAGGCGCGGTGTGGCCGGTCTGGAGCCTTTGCACGACCGAATCAAGTTCATCGAGAACGGCGGCTTCTCCAGCAGGCGGCAGCCGCAGCTCAACCTCTCGCCCTTCAAAGAGAAGCGACTGTACGAGGTGGCCCTCAAGCTGCGCGATATGTACGTCAAGAGCCTGAGACAGAACCCACCGGCGCCGGGCGATGCTTCAACTCCAGAGGAATGGGAAGCCGCCCTGGAGCGTCTGACAAACCTGGTCTCGGACGAGTACATCCGAATGCTCGTCAGCTATGTCACCGCAGGTTTCAAGGGAGACGTTGGGGTTGTCCCCCGGCACTTCTTACGCGAGCTCATCGTGACCCTGGACTCGGTGGAAGAGTACCCCGACTACGACCCCACCGAACAGCTCATGGCCAAGGGCTATAAGCCCGACGCCCGGGCAGCCGCCGAAGCCAGCGGAGAGCTCCCCAACGATGATGAGGATGACTCCCTGATGGCTCCAGAGGCGGTCTGGTAGCCCATGCCGACTACCTTCTCTCGCCTTCACCCCCGGCTTCAAGACGCCATCGTTGCCCGGCTGGGCTGGTCCTCCCTGCGGGCCGTGCAAGACGAGGCTGGAGCCGCCATCCTGGACGGCTGCAATGCCGTGGTCTTGGCCCCTACTGCGGGTGGCAAGACCGAGGCCTCGCTCTTTCCAACCCTCTCCATGTTGCTCTCCAAGCCAACGGACAGCATCGGCGCCATCTACATCGCTCCGATTAAGGCTCTGCTCAACAACCAAGCAGACAGGTTGGGCCGCTACACGGAGATGGTGGGCTTGGACCGCATGGTTTGGCACGGTGACGTGGGTCCGGGACCCAGGAGGCGTTTCCTGAAGGAGCCCACCGAACTCCTGATGACCACCCCGGAATCCTTGGAGGTCATGCTCGTCTCCAAGCGGGTGGACGCCGCCAAGCTCTTTGGGGACCTGCGCATCGTCATTATTGACGAGGTCCACGCCATGGCCGGGACCGACCGCGGTGCACACCTGATGAGCGTCATTGAGCGCCTCAATGCCCTCTCCCAGAACGATGTGCAGCGCGTGGGGCTGTCTGCCACCGTGGGCAACCCCAAGGCCATCCTGAGCTGGCTCAAGGGCACCAGCGCGCGCCAGGGCCTGGTGGTCGACCCGCCCAAGCCTCCTGCACGCCGCCAACTGCTCATCCTGCACCGCCCCGAGCTCCCCGACCTGACCCGAGATGCATCCAAGCTGGCCAAGGGAAACAAGAGCCTGCTCTTCTGCCAGAGCCGCGCCATCACGGAAGCTGCCGCCGATGCCATGCAGAACAACGGCACCAAGGTCTTTGTGCACCACAGCGCCATCTCCAAGGAGGAGCGGGAGCTGGCCGAGGGCAACTTCCACAAGGGCTCCAACGCCTGCATTGCGTGCACCAGCACCTTGGAGCTGGGCATTGATGTTGGAGACTTGGACAAGGTGCTCCAGGTAGAAGCGCCGTCGTCCGTCAGCTCCTTTCTGCAGCGCATGGGACGCACCGGTCGCCGGGACGGTCAGGCCGCCAACATGACCTTTCTGTGCACCGACCGTTTTAGCGTCTTGCAGGCCCTCGCTCTGATTGAGCTCGCCAAGCAGGGTTGGGTGGAGGACGTCGACGTACAAGACCGCTGCTGGCCCGTGTTGGTACATCAACTCTTCGCATTGTCCCTTGCTGGCGGCGGTGTCAGCGCCGAGGATGCTTGGGAGCACCTGCAGAAGGTCCCCGACCTGTCCGGTATTCACCGCTCTGAGTTCAACCGACTGCTTCGCTGGATGGTGCGAGACCGCAGCCTGGACCACATGAGCGGCTTGTTGCTGCTCGGTCCCAAGGCCGAGAAGAAGTTTGGCCGGCGCAACTTCATGGAGCTCTACGCTGTGTTCAGCAGCCCCATGACCTACAAGGTGGAGACCGCAAACCGGCAGCCTTTGGGGACCTTGGGCCAGTCCTTTGTGGACCGCTTGGTGGAGGGCGCCAGCTCCTTTTTGCTTGCTGGGCGTGGTTGGACCCCCATCTTGATCAACCACAGTGAGCGCCTCATCGTCGTGCAGCCCGCACCGCGCGGAAAGATGCCCAAGTGGGGCGGCGCAACGCCGCAGTTCTTGGGCTTCCAGCTCTGCCAGACCATGCGCGAGCTGCTGTTGTCTGAGGACGGCAGCCCCTTCCTGCACCCCAGTGGCTTGGCTGCTTTCGACGAGCTTCGGGCTGACTTTGACGGCCTGCTCGAGAGCCCCACCGGCTCCTTTCAGGATGACGACGATGCCATTCTGTGGTGGACCTTTGCCGGCGGCCGCATCAACGCCACCCTCATGTACGCCCTTCGTGCCTTGGGGAGCGACTGGAAGATCAGCTCGGACAACTTCCGCATCAAGATCAAGGGCGAGGGCCTGGGCATTGTCGCGCTGAAACAGCTCATTGAGCAGCTCCAAGACATCGAGGTCTGGCAGAACGAGACCCTCTGGCAAGAGGTCGCCACTGGCTTGCCCAACTTCCGCCTGAGCAAGTTCCAGCAGGTCATGCCCGAGTGGATGAGCCAGGAGGTCGTCGCCAACTTCCTGTTGGACCTGGAGGGCACCTGGCGCTGGGTTTCGCAGGGTGCTGCAGGGACCGTTGTGGGTGCGGTGCGGGTCACCCCCGACGACCTTGCTCCGGTGCCCGTCGAGGAGGAGCTTCCCGCCGCAAGGTTCTTGCAGCCGGAGCGACCCATTTACTGGGTACGCGATGAAGCTGCGCTGGAACAGGTGTGTGCTGCATTGGGCCGGAAATCGCTCATCGCCTTGGATGTTGAGACGACGCTGCGGGACCAGAGCCTGTGTTTGATACAGCTTGGGGACGAGGAGACCAACTACTTGATTGATCCCTTTGAGATAAGCGACCTGTCTGCTTTCTCAGAGCTCATGGGGAAGGAGAGCACTCGAAAGCTGATTCACAACGCCAGCTTTGAGCGCAGGGTCCTGGGCGGGCTGGGTATTGAGATTCGTGGGGTGATTGATACGTTGAAGGTCTCCCGCGGTGAGCGGGGACGGAAGATTCCCGGGGGGCATAGTTTGGCTGTGGTTACGGAACGAGAGCTTGGGCTGCTGGTGGACAAGACGGAGCAGACGAGCAACTGGAAGCGTCGGCCGTTGTCGCGGAGTCAGGAACGGTATGCGGCGTTGGATGTGGAGGTGCTGATGTTGCTGGCGGGGGTGTTTGGGGAGAGTTTGGGGGGGTATGAGGAGCAGGCGCGGTTGATTTGAACGGTGGTGGGGACTGCGAATACCCGGGGTGTCTCCATGCGGGACGGCGGGTGCGGTACCCTCGGCAAATCTTCGCTGGAGCATTGGCATGCCGACCCCTCTTTCTCCTCAGGTCCTCAGAGACCTGTATGCTGATTTTTGCCAACTTGACCCGTGGGGGGGATGGGACCGAGAAATTCATAAGGTCCATCAGCAGATACAGAACCTTAGCTCGAGTGCACTTCGGTCCAGGGAATCTCAGGAGAGACTCTGGAAGGCTACCGAACTCGGTACACTAGCCCAAGGAGGAAACGTTGGTCTTGGCAGCGCCACTACAGATCCTGCAGTAACTGAAGCATTGGCCAGGCTCCGCGAAACGGATTGGCCCACTGAGCCGGAGGAGCGCGCGAAGCAACTCAGCAAGATCTACAATCGCCTTCTCACTGAAGTAAGGGACCTATCGGGAAAGCGTCAAAGGGCGAGGTCACGCCTCGCTCGGGCAATCCACGCCTTGCTACCCGCCGAGCTGCACGCGGGCTACTCGTACGACAGCAATAGGGCGGTCTCTGAATTGGTTCTGGGTAAGACGACCGACTACCTGATGGGCCACGTGCTGGTTCGTGCCAAACTCAGGGAGATTCTTGGGGAGGAGCGTGATCTTGCTGAGCATGCGAAGCGAGGGACCTTCTGTTGGTTCCTGTGGATTCACGCAGACGCCCTCCGCCAGCAAGGGACTCTCACCCATCTTCTGATTCGGTCGAATCCCGAGAGTAGCTGGGAGGACACTCACGGCGAAGACTACAAATTTGGTAGTACGGTTCCGAACCACACGAAGGTGGTGGAGGGCAGCTACGTCGTCCTTGACCGAAAGGGGCCGGGAGGGGGGCGCCTCTTCGCTTCGGCCCGCATCCGGAGTACTCGGAGGGAGAAGGCGACTCTTGTTAACGGAAAGAGTCGCAAGAACTGGACCGCAACCTTCGCCGATTATGAGGCCTTTGCAGTCGAGCGGGGACTTACAGAAGAGGAGAAGGGCGAGTTGGCCGCAAGCCCTGGATACAACGTTCAGCACGCAATCCGGAGAATTCCGCCGTCTCTCTTCAAGAAGCTCGCTGCCACAGAGCCACCCTGGCGTTTGGTCCAGACAGCTGACGAAGCAGTAGACGCCGTTCGAAACTTCGCAGCAGCGACAGCAACGGAACAAGAGTCTGTCACGGCCCGCCAGTACTTCGCCTATGACACATTGAGTGGATGGGTCGCGCCAGCCAAATTTGCCGGTGTCTTTGGTATGACCATCGCTCGGTATCAGCAGGCTCTGGACGGTGCAGCACCTCCCAGAGTGTTCGACGGGACCCGCACTCAGGAGGCCATCCGCCGGGTCAGTGGGCCAATCAACAGTCAATATGCCATGGAGGCTGTTGCGAAGCGATTTCCTAGGCACAGTTCAGAGGTTCAAGTCTTCGCCTTGGGGCCCAACCCCGAACGCCCACCGCTCTTGCCAGCGTTCCTAAACGAGATTGGCGCGATGCGCCGCTTCCTGAAGGAGGATGGACAGCACACCCTTCATAAGCCACTAATGCTATTAGCGGGAGCCGACCTGACTGTAAGAGGTATGGCCCTTACATGGTCAAACCTCTCCCGGCGCTTTGACCAGTTCACGTCCATCTGCAAGCGCCAAGAACTGAGAGCAATCCATCCCTTCTGGCGTCTGGACCCACGAGATGGCAGCGACTCAGCATTCTGGCGCTTGTTGGATGACCAAGGCAACGGAGCCCCAACGGTACTCAAGTCCAATGCGGCAGCAGCTCCATACACCGCTCACTGGCTTGCTGGTCGGGAGCGTTGCTTCCAGGACAGGCGACTGCGCGCCGTCGTGATCGAAGCTATCCTGGCGTTGGTTCCCGAACCCCATAGAGACGCACTCCGCGCCGAAGTTGGCCACTCCCATCAAGACATGGACGACATGCCCGCGGACGGCGCCAAACCGGTGCCTATTGAAGTTGAACGCGACCTTGGTGTCATCTCCGCTGCCTTTAGCCAAGTCGTTTCAGACTCCGGTCTCCAGTTTGGAGAGCGGACCGCACGCTTCACCCGCTCCTTTCTGGCAAGCGCTGCGACCAAACGCTTCGTGATCTTGACGGGCCTATCCGGTTCAGGAAAGACCCAGATCGGGATGAAGCTCGGAGACTGGTTTGGACCAGAGAGCAGCCTGGTCATTCCCGTACGACCGGACTGGACAGGTGCAGAAGCACTCTTTGGCTATGAAGACGTTCTACAAGCCGAGGTCAATGGAAAAAGGCCCTGGCATGTCCCGCAGGCATTGGCCTTCATGCTCAAGGCGAACGCCTTTCCGGCAGACCCGCACCTTCTGGTGCTGGACGAGATGAATCTGGCCCATGTCGAGCGGTACTTCGCTGATGTCCTCTCAGGGATGGAGTCTGGCCGAGGGTGTCTCCCGAATCTGAAGGAAATTGCCGGACGCTGGGTCAGGGCTGACGGAGTGGAGAAGATTCCCTTCCCGTCCAACCTCTTCATCGTGGGGACGGTGAATGTGGATGAGACGACCTATATGTTTTCGCCAAAGGTTTTGGACAGAGCCAACACCATCGAATTCCGTGTCGGGATCGATGAGCTCTCCCAGGACCCGCTGTTAGACTCGCGGCCCAGGGACGGCGCAGCTGGGAATCCGTCCCATATACGCGGACTGCTGGCGGTTGCCCGCGACCCCAACTGGCAGGCCAACAATGGTCCCGACTGGATCCAACAGTTCACTCAACAGTTCCGTCAGCTTCATGGAATCTTGCAGCCGCACGGATTCGAGTTTGGCCACCGCGTCTACTCGGAGGCAGCACGCTTTGCGTGCATCCACGCCCAAATGGGAGGCGGCAGCTACGAGGAGGCGTTGGACCTGCAGGTCATGCAGAAGGTGCTGCCGCGGCTCCACGGTGCTCGCCGGCGCCTCGAGCCGGTTCTCTGCGCGGTCGCTCGATTCGCTTTCGACAACAGTGAGGAAGAGAAGGATGCTTTTGACCCAGTCAAGGTGGACGCCAAGATAGCTCGGCTTCCGATCTCCTTCGACAAGCTGCTGCGTATGACGCGCATGGTCCGTGCCAATCAGTTCGCAAGCTTCGCGGAGTAGCTTTGAAGGCGTCTGCCAGTTCAGCAGAAGTACCCGTCACCGACCCTTCAGGTCGGACGGTCGGATTTCTATCTCTGAAGGTCTTGGGTGACCTGGAGAGCTCTCCAAGTCGGCTTGAAATCGAAGCGGGTCTTCCAACCCCAGCGGTACGACTCCTTGAGAGCTGCGAATATCAATACGAGTGGAAGACAGATGTCGTCCCGGAGATCGGCTCACCTGAGCTCTTCTCCGCCGATGAGGGAGGGCGAACCGGACGGTTGCGCACACAACTCTACACAGGGACACTGCGCGTTCGACTCAACCTTGGTTCGCAGCGGGACTGTGTGGTCGAGATGGAGGTTCGCTCCAGAAAGCTGAGCTACGAGAGAGAGTACCGCTGGATGCTTCGGGACATCACCCAGGTCTTTTCGGACGCCCTGTTGCTGCGCTTCGCTGCATCACAGCACCAGTTCGAGGTGGATCCACAGGCCTCGGCTCGAAACCTGTACCAACGCTTCGCATTTCTACAGTCGGTGCTGGAGAGTGGTCCGCTCTCCGATGCGCTAAATCACATCTCAGCTCAGCCACACCTTAGCTGGCGACCCCAAAGCGAGCGCCGTCGCCCATCGGGCGGTCTGCCTCCATCCTCCCAACTCGCCCGACAGCTCACCAAGCCTGGTCCTCGCTCTCCTTGGTCAGCTGGCCGGTCAGTGGGCCTGGGCACTCTGCCCAGGACGGTGAGCCTTGAGAAGACTGTCCCGGAAGTTGACAACACTGCCAACCGCTTTGTGCGCTATGCGCTGGAGCGCTGGCAGCATCTTGTGGAGCGTCTCGCGAACCAGATGGACACCAAGGACTCCAAGAGCAACGCCATCCTGCGGGGACGGCGCGAGGCTCGGGCACTCCTTGCGCGCTTGGACGAGGCGCTGAGCGACCCCCTCTTCCGGGAGGTAGGGAGGCTGCAGAAGTTCCCGGCATCGAGCCAGGTCCTACAGAAGAAGCCCGGATACAGAACTGTGTTCCGTATCTTCCTACAGTCCGAATTGGCTGCCTCGCTCCAGTGGAGGGGTGGCGAGGATGTGTACGGCGCCGGCAAGCGTGATGTAGCCACGCTCTACGAATACTGGTGCTACATCACATTGGCGCAGATTCTCGCGGAGCTTACCCACGGCCGATTGGGCCTGGAACAGCTCCTGGGCACAACGGGTATTCGACTGCGCGGAGGAGATAGAGTCCAGCTGTCTGGTACACACACCCGCAAGGGCGTGAGGATTGGAATCAAACTGCATTTCAATCGTACCTTTCATCCGGGGGAAGGTTCCTGGACCCGCTCAATGCGTCCGGACTGCTCAGTAGAGATGAAGGCAGAAGACTCTCATGAACACAGCCTGGATGCGCTCTGGCTGCACTTCGACGCCAAGTACCGTGTCTCCAATGTGAAAAGCATCTTTGGTGAAAAAACCAGCAGCGACGAAGCTGCCCAGGCGTCCGCAAAGACGGAGAGGCTGACAGGGGTCGTCAAGCGCTCAGACCTGCTCAAGATGCATGCATACCGGGATGCTATCCGGCGCAGCGAAGGGGCCTATGTGCTGTTTCCGGGAGATGAGGCCGAACGAATGCCCTGGTACGAGGCAGAACCCCTGCCTGGACTGGGCGCGTTCATGCTCAAGCCAGGAGATGGCGAGGAGGCCAAGGGAACCTCGCACCTCCGTAGCTTTCTGGACGGGGTCTTGGATCACGTCGCTGACCAACAGACTCGACATCAGCGGCAACGCTACTGGAGCAAGCAGGTCTACCAAAAGGACGCTTCCCACAGTGATCCACACTGGCTTCCTCGGCCGCCCCAAGAAGACACGGTGCTCCTTGGCTATGTGAAGAGTCTAGCCCACCTTGACTGGATCAGAACCAATCGCCTCTACAATCTGCGGGCAGACCGAGGACGCTCGGGAGCGGTCGTTCCAGAGGGCCCGCTGCTAAGGGTCCGGCAGGTGCTGCTCTACTCCAAAGACATGTTGTGTGCGGTGTACGGTTCCCAAGGTTGGTTCGTCTCACAAACGGCCGAGCAGCTGAAGAGGACGGGGTACCAGAGCCCTGGTGGCGAGGAATACTACTGCCTGCGCCTCCTTGAATCGGAGGCACCCGTCTCGGACCTGGATTTTGAGAAGGTGTGGAAGCTCAGCCATCAAAACGGCGTCTATCCAGGCGCTCCAGTTCTGGTTTCCGCAGAGGAGCTCGGGCTCAGCCTCTCAAACCCGCCAGCTATACTTCTAGAATGACCACCTGGACCAACGCCCTTCGTGCCGAGCTCACGTCGCTCGCCCTCCGCCGACCCCTCTTCCACTCCGAGGCCGACTTTCAACACGAGGTTGCCTGGCAGCTCCAGTCCACCGGCCTGGCTGACAAGGTGCGCCTGGAGCTACCCGTCCACACCAAAGAGGGCGTGATGAACCTGGACCTGCTCGCCGTGCGCGACGGTCTACGGGTCGCCATCGAGCTCAAGTACTGGAAGCGGGCGATGGAGCACACTCAGAACGGCGAGGTCTTCACGCTGAAGAACCAAGGCGCCCACGACATCTCCCGCTACGACTTCTGGAAGGACGTCTGGCGGCTCGAGACGATGCTCGATGACGACAAGGCTGACTTGGGGATTGCGGTGACCCTCACGAACGACCCCGGCTACTGGCGTCCAGGCAGGGGAGGCACAATCGACGCCGCCTTCCGTCTGCATCCCGAACGCCCTTCGGTGACTGGGCAGCTCAACTGGACTGCAAAGGCCGGCGCGGGCACCACCAAAGGGCGACCCGATTTGCAGCTACGCGACGCATACCGCTTGGCTTGGAGCGACTATTCCCGCCCACATCCGGACCACGCTTTCCGATATCTGATGCTGCCGGTAACGAAGGAGCCATAGGTTTGACAGGAGGAGCCCGGACGGCTCCCCTTCGGTGAGCCGGGATAGGCAGAAATCATGCCCTACTCCATGCCCCTCTTCCGCCCCCCCTCCGAAGCCCACTCCTTCATCCTCCAAGCCACCCTCGGCTGCTCCTGGAACAACTGCACCTACTGCCACATGTACCGCAGCAAGCAGTTCGAAATCCGCCCCCTCGACGAGCTCCTCGACGAGCTCCAAACCGCCGCCCGCCAATACGGCCACCGCATCGAGAAGATCTTCGTCGCGGACGGAGACGCGCTCATCATGCCGGTCTCCCACTGGGTTCCCCTGCTCCGGGAGATGCGCAAGCTCTTCCCAAAGCTGCGCCAGGTCTCCTGCTACGCGATGGCCTCGAACGTAAACGAGAAGTCCCCCCTGGAGCTCGAAACCCTGCGCGCGGAAGGCTTGAACCTGCTCTATATGGGCCCAGAGTCCGGGGACGAGGTCACCTTGCGCCAGTTGGCAAAGCAACCCCGACCCAAGGGGGCCTCGCGTGAGGAGGACTACCTCTTTGATGCCCATGTGGAAGCGGCTGCCAAGACACGCGCAGCTGGGATGAAGCTCTCGGCCATTTTCCTCCTGGGCGCCGGAGGCATCGAGCGCACGGTGGAACACGCTCAAGGCTCAGCCAAGCTGGCCACTGCGATGAACCCGCACTTCCTGGCGGCCCTGACCCTGACGGTGGTGCCGGACACCCCCTTGGCCAAAACCGCCGAGAACTTGGGATGGGAGCTGCCGGACGTCTACGGCCTGCTCGAGGAACTCAAGGTCCTGGTCGGACAAGCCAAGCCCACCCGCGCACTCTTCCGTACCAACCACGCCTCAAACTACCTGCCGCTCGGCGGCACGCTCCCAAGAGATGGCGCCAAGATGGTGGAGCTGATCGACCTGGCTCTGGCCGGCGCGATTCCTCTGCGGGATGAAGACCTACGGGGTCTGTAGGGCTCTGTAATGGGCCCCAAGCCCGATTCACGGGAAAAGCTCTCGGCTACGTGCTAGGCTCTCAGCTAACTCAGCCGATAGGCCCAGACCCGCTCAAAGCACGCACAGGAGCCCCCTTGATCAAGACCATCCAACGCCAATCGACCGGGATAGCCACAGGCATGGCAATGGGGGCCGACCACCTCTCTGACCCCTTGGCCGCAGGCCTGAGCGACCCGATTCAGGCATCGGGTGACCTGGGGGGTGGCGACGTTCAGCAGACCGCGGCCCATGGAATCTCAGGGAGCAGCGGCGCGCTGCCTCACCTGGACACCATCCAATCCAGCTTTGGGGCCTTCGATGTCTCCGGGGTGCAAGCACACACCGACGCACCCGCAGCCCAGGCCAGCGCGGCGATTGGCGCGGACGCCTATGCGACAGGCTCCAGTGTGGCCTTCGGCTCCTCCCCCTCCCTGCACACGGCCGCCCATGAAGCGGCACATGTGGTGCAACAGCGCTCCGGGGTGTCCCTCTACGGCGGACTGGGCCAGGCAGGCGATGCCTATGAGCAACACGCCGATGCCGTGGCGGATGCAGTGGTGAGCGGAGAGTCAGCAGAGCCTCTCCTGGCCGAGATGGCCAGCCCAAGCGCGGCGGCCAAACAAGACGGCCCTGTGCAGCGCATCCCCAAGCGCTTCAAGCCAAAGGAGACGAACGACGAGGTGACCCAGCTTGAACAAATGGCCAGCGCGATCGACGCCGAGACCATGGCAGGCCACAAGCTCACACTGCAGGCCCTACAGGCCAAGAAGCCCGACATGGTCAAAGCCTTCGTCGGTGACGGCTACTACACGAACTGGGTCAAGAACCCCAATGCCATGACCACCGGCTACATCATCGAGGACTACATCACCAACAAGGTGGCTGGCGGCAACATCCAGTCCCAGGTGGTCGCCGGAGGGGCGCGCCCGGACTTTGTCGTGACCGACGCGGCCGGCCAGCGCGGGGTCGTCGACATCACCTCAACAAGCGAGGCGGGACACGTGCTCGACAAGAACTTCAGCCTGAACAGCTACGCGTACGTCGGGGAGAGCCTGTACCCAAGCATCAACTTTGCCGATGTAGACGCCAGCAGCTTTGAGCTGACGGCCGACGACTTGGCGTTGGTGGCGGAGTCCAACCAACGACGGGCAAAAGCCAAGTTCGGAAGCCGGATGGCCACACTGAAACGCAACCTGGACCTCATCGAAAGCCAAGGAAGCATGAATCCCGCCGCCGGGAAGGCTGCTCAGGCCAAACGCGCCATCACTACGGCCGCTCGAGACCTGAGTGACCAAGCCAGTGTGCTCCGGGCCAACAGTCTGATCGAGGACGTCAACACCATGGTCAGCACCTTTGGCGCCAATCTGGATGACATCAGCTTGATCGTCGAAGAGATCGACGCCCGCTACGATGTGAACACGGTGGCGTTGATGACCGAGGACTGAGGTCCCCTGGGTGCGCTACACTCTGAACACCTCCTGAACAGGCTCTTCAGTGCCCACCTCCAAGCTCGTGCCCATCGGCGTCCTCTCCCACCTCAGCGGGGTCCCTGCGGACACCATCCGCACCTGGGAGCGTCGCTACAAGCTGCTCGAACCGCAGCGTGACGCAAAGGGGCGGCGCGTGTACTCCGGAGAGCAGCTTGCGCGCCTCCGCCTGATTGCGAGCCTCAATGAGCACGGCGAGCGCGTCGCGAACCTGGCCAAGCTCAGCGACACCCAGCTCAGGCAGCGCGCTGACCTACACAAGCAGAACTCCGAGCAGCTGCTCCCCCAAGAGGTCCGGGTTGCGGTGATGCACCCCACCCTGGCCCAAGTCCTGCCCGGCCCCATCGCAGGCTTGAACACCCATCTCCAGATTCTGAGAATCCCCAAGGGTGGTCCAGTGCCCCCGGGTACGGGCAAAGTCGACGTGGTCATCGCCGACCTGGACAGCCTGGGACACGACCCCATCTCCCTGCTCCGGCGCATGCGCTTGGCTCTGCAGCCGACCAGCCTTCTGGTGACCTACCGCTACATGCCGCGCACCTTGCGGGAGAAGCTGCAGACCCAGCCACTGCGCCTGCTCAAGGGCCCCACCGCACCCGAGCGCATTCGGGAGTTTGTGGTCGAGCACCTGCTCGCGGACCGCTTGCGCAAAGGACAGCGCAGCCCTCCCGCGAACCGGGCGCCCAGGCGCTTTACAAGTGCCCAACTGGACAGCCTGAAGACCCAGGTCAGCCGCCTGGACTGTGAGTGCCCCAACCACGTCGCCACCCTGGTCAGCGCCCTGCTGGAGTTCGAGATCTACAGCGACAACTGCAGCTCGGAGAGCGCGGCGAACGAGGCCCTGCACCAGAAGCTGAGCATGGGGACCTCGCAGGCGCGGGCTGTGATGGAGGAGCTGCTGATGACCCTGGTCCAGGCCGAGGGACTCAAACCTTAAGAGGAGCGCTCCCTCCTCCACCCAAGGAACACGAACGCCCCGGAGTTGAACTCACGGGGCGCAGTGGGTCGGCAGGCAGCCCGCCACCAAGGGCAGGCTGCGCGCAGTCAGCTCACTTGAGCTCGTTGGGGTCCAAGCGGAGGGTGGCGCCCTCGGCGAGCTGCGCAATCAGGAAGACGTCTTCGCCCTGGTTGGCGGCGTAGAGGTTGGCCTGGGTTCCGCCGGGCAGGGCTGGAATGTTCCAGGTCAGGTCGGGCACACCGTCCTCGTTGACGTCGACACCGATGACGTAGGCCTGTGAGGGCAGGTCCGGCAGGGTGGCGGAGGCGCCAAAGGGCACGTTGTCGAGCAGCTGCACGGGCTCGCCGCTAATCTCCCAGATGTCCACGGCGCCCACTGCGGGTGCAGCGTGAACGACGGTGACGCGAATGTCGGTGTCAGCCAAGCCCTCGGTGTCGTCCACCAAGGCAAAGCCCTCAAGGCTGGCGACCTCGTTGTAAGCGCCGGCGGTGAGCTTCAGACCGGTGGTCACTTCCACGTCTTCGAAGACCAAGACGGCGTCGTCGGCGCTGGAGCCGGTGGCGGAGACCCGGAAGGTGTAGGTGCCAACATCCAGGTCCAAGTAGGCGGTGGTGTTGGGGTAGCTCAGGTCGGTGACGACGGGATCGTCGATGCCGTCCACGAACACATCCACGTTGGGTGCGTCAGGAGACATGTGAATGACTCGGACCTGACCCTGGTCGGCGACTTCGGTGTCTGCGGTGTCGTCTGTGACTTCGGTGTCGGCGCTGTCGTCGGTCTCATCCTTGGTGCAGGCGGTGAGGGCGAGGGAGCTGGCGAGAAGGGCGGCCAGGGGTAGACGGGTGCTGAACATGTTGGGTCTCCGGGGCTCGAGGGACATGGTTTCGAGCGCTGCGATGAATAGACTTTGAACAGGGTTGGGGTGCGAATTTTAATTCAACAGATGTTCAATTGAAACCCAATCGGGCCTCTGGAACGACCGCGCCTGAGGGCTGGACTCTATGCGCCTTGACGGCCACGTAGCTTCCCAGAGTGCGCCTTCTGCCTTTGATCCAAAGCAGAGCAGAAGCGGCACAATTCCGTCGCTTGCTCCAAGGCGCTGGCCGGGGAATCAAGGCGCCATGCTTATTCTTCTTTTCGCCGCTTGCGGCCTGTCCTCCTTCGACTCCGAGCTCAACAGCCTGGAGCGCGAAGCCGCCCTTGGGCAAGACGAAGCAGACACGGGCTGGCAGGACACCGGCTGGGACACGGGCTCCAATGACACCGGCACCCTCGATACGGGCAGCCAGTCCGGGCCAGACTCCGCACGCCCTCCCCACGTAGGCGACCTGATCATCCACGAGCTGATGATCAACCCCAGCGCGGTCTCCGATGCCCAGGGCGAGTACACCGAGCTGCGCAACCTGAGCGGCGACTGGCTCGACCTGAGCGGCGTGGCCCTGGCGGATGAAGACGTGGACCTCTCGGAGCTGCAGCAGGTCTACAAGGACAGTCTGCTGCTGGCTCCAGGAGAGCTGCTGGTGGTCTGTGCTTCGAGCAGTGGAAACGGCGGGGTGGACTGCCAGGCGACGATCGAGCCCAAGAGCACCGGCGGCGGCTTCGTATTGGCCAACTCCGAAGACGAGGTCATCGTGCTCAGCGCGAGCGGCAAGACCTTGGACACCGTGCGCTACAGCGGCGACTTTGCCCCAACGGGCGCCGCCTTGGGCCTGCGCCCCAGCAAGCAAGATGCAGCCTCCAACGACTCGGCCAGCAACTGGTGCGCCCAAGCCAACGGCCTGAGCGGCGGCGACGCTGGAACCCCCGGTGAGAACAACAACGGCTGCTGAGCCGCTGAACGATCGGGCCAAAGCAAGGCTGCCCCAGGAGGCCTTGCCCAGGTCAGGCGCCGCACAAGGACGAAAAAAGGCCAGCCCGAAGGCCAGCCCTTTTCTCTGTACAGACCGGAATCAGCCGTCGTCGCCAATGGCTTCGACCGGGCAGTTCTCCATGGCCTCGTAGCACTGCTCCAGCTCCTCTTCATCGGAGGGCTGCTTGTAGACGATGTCATGGTCTTCGTCGTCGGACATGCGGAAGTTGTTGGGCGCTGCATCCGAGCACACCGAACAGAGGATGCACTCCTTGTCCACGTAGAAGGAGACGGTCTTGTCCTCGATCGTCACGTTCTCGACGACGTTGTCTTCCCACTTGTTGGTCGGGTCGGCCACGCAAATCTCCTGCTGAGGCGCTCGCGATAACGCGGCTGTCGCGGCCTGCAAACCCTAGCGGCTTGCCAAACGACGACCCACGGCGGAGCACGTTAGAGGTGTGCCATGGCCATTCTAAAGGTTGCGCAACTCGGTCACCCCATCCTTCGACAGGTGGCCGTCCCCATTCCCCCCGAGCAGATCGGCACCCCCGAGGTGCAGCAGCTCATCGCGGACATGTCCCACACCATGCACGAATACGACGGTGCTGGACTGGCGGCGCCACAAGTGCATGTCTCCGTCAGGCTGGTGATCCTGGACCTGCTCGATGAAGAGCGGGTTCTGATCAACCCGATCATCACGCCGCTCACCGATGAGCTGGTGCGCACGGTCGAGGGCTGCTTGTCCGTCGCCAAGATGCGGGCCGCGGTGGATCGACCCGCCAAGATTCGCCTGCAGGCCCTCGATGAGAGGGGCGAGGCGGTCGATCTGGAGCTGGAGGACTTCGATGCGGTTGTCGTACAGCACGAATGTGATCATCTAGATGGCATTCTCTATGTAGACCGCTGCGACACCACGACCTTGGCCTTTCTCGATGAGTACAGGCGCTGGGGTTCCCTTGACACTCTGGCCGAACGAATGGCCGAGGAGGAATAGATGGGACTGCTCTCTTGGCTCTTTCCCTCGGACGAAGACCGCATCGCGAAGGGGCACAAGCTGCTCGAAGAGGGCGCCTGGGCACAAGCCCGGGACGAGGTGATCGAGGTCGAAGGACCTGCCGCCGACGAAGTCCGGGCACAAGCCCTGGACGGCCTGAAGCGCCGGAACCTGGAGCTGGCCGTGGCCTGCGCCGAGGCCGGAGAGATGGAGGCCTCAGCCCAGCACATGAAGCTGGCCGCGAGCTTCGCTGAAAAGGGCGACGGAGAGATCCGAGCCGCACGGCGCGCACTGCGAGAGTTCCGCTCCAAAGCCAAGAAAGAAGAGGCCGTCGCAATGGCGCCCCAGTCTGCAGGCGGCGCCTTGGGCGCGATGGGCACCCAGACCATGGCCCAAGTGGCAGGCGGCGCGGTCGGCGGCGTAGAGGGCGATGACCCCATCTTCTCCCTGCCACCAGACCACCCTCGGGTGCGCTTCGCGCTGATGCTCGAGCGCTACGGTGACGACATCGCCCCCAAGCTCGAAGCCCTGGGCGAGGACTTCGCCAAGGCTGCCATGACACTGGAAGAGGGCGCTCCAGCAGCCGCCTTTGCCCTGCTCGCACCCTTCACCTCCCGCGAGCCTCTGGCCCGCTGGTTCCGCGCCCAAGCCGCCCTGCTCTCTGAGCAGCCCGCCGAGGCGGTGATCGAGCTGCAGGCCATGCACCGTGAGCTGGGCGGTCCCCAGGACATGGCCGGCCAGAACAGCGCTGCCACCCTGGCCGGCGCCTTGGTTCAGACCAAGCAGTCTGAGGAGGCCTTGGTGGTCTTGGACGCCGCCCTCAAGCGCGCGCCCAAGGACCTGAACCTGCAGGTCAACCGGGCCCTGGTCTTGGAGACCCTGGGCAAGGACGAGGAAGCCGACGAGCTGGCCCGCCGCATCGTGCAGCAGTCCAGCCGCGTGATGGAGATGTACAAGCTGATGGCCCGCTGCCGCGTGCGCGCTGGAAAGCGCATGCAGGCCATGCAGGCTCTGGAAGCCGGCCTGGTGACCAACTGCACCAGCGGAAAGTGCGGCTCCCTGCCCTTTGACGTGCAGGCCGGCCGCGAGCTGGCCCGCCTCTACTTGGAGGACCGCCTGGAGCCCATGCGCGCCGCCGAGCTGGTCACCCGCATCCAGCGCAACGTGCCCCAGCCTGGCTGGTTCGATGGCTACCTGGACGCTCTGACCGCACGCAACGCCGGCGCCACCGACATGGCCCAACGCGTGGCCGATCTCTCCGCCAACCTCAAGCCTGGCGACCGACGCTTGGAGCTGGTCCACAAGGCCTTCGCCAAGCAGATCAGCGCATGAGTGAAGAGACACCGGAGACCGAGCAGACTGAGACCGAGCAGACTGAGCCCGAGCAGACTGAGCCCGAGCCGGAAGAGCCCAGCTGGATGGAGCTGTGGTGGCCGATGTTGATCTTCGGCCCCCTGACCCTCATCGGCGTGGTCTACCTCTTCCAGCTCCAGAGCGACGGCCAGCACGACGTGAACATCGCCCTGTGCCGCTCAGACCTTCAGGCCGTGCACGCCCTGGAGATCAAGGACTACGAGCAGACCGGACAGTGGGCCCCAGACTTGGACACCCTGCTGAGCCGAAACAGCTTCCCGGGCACGGTCATCGCCAAAGAGGTCAGCCTGGGCCTGCTGCCGGATGAGAACTTCGTGGTGCGCGTGGAGTGCATCCTGGACGGCGAGCAGTTCCTCTTTGAGAAAGAGCGCTTCGATGCCCGGGTACGGCGACGCTGAGGCCCTGCAGACTCAGTCCAAGAGACGAGAGAGCCCGCTCTGGCTGAGATGCACCAGCTCCTCGTGGGACATCCCTGCCCGGGCCTGAACGCTCAGTCCGCTGATCAACACCAGCAAGAGCCCCGCATCCGAGGTCACCTTGTCCCGGCCCATGCGGCTCAAGCAGGCCGCAAAAAAGCCGCGCACTCCCTGAAGCTGCTGCTGCACCAAAACCTGGACCCCGGACGGAAGCTGCGCCAGCTCGGCCGCGCTGGCCAACATCAAGCAGCCTCGGGGGCTCTGCGCCGTGCGCGATAGGAAAGTCTCAAACCAGGCCTCCAGCTGAGCCCGTGGCTGCGCGGCGCCGTCCACGGCGGCGATGAGCTGAGCGGCGTAGCGCTCAATGGCCTGGGCAAAGATGGCCTCTTTGTTGCCAAAGCTGCTGTGCAGGCTGCCGGGGTTCAATCCACTGGCCGCGGCCAAGTCCTTCATCGAGCACCCTGGGTATCCCTGGGCCCAAAAGCACTGCATCAGGCGCTCCAAGGCCTGCTCCTTGGGCACCTTGCGCGGGCGACCCATCAGTTGACCTGCTCCAGAATCTCCAGGACGGCGGCGGCGAAGGCCTCCGGGGACTCCTGGTGCATGAAGTGACCGCCTTCGAGCTCAATGACTTCGTAGCCGGCCGCAAAGGCCTCCTCGGGCATCGCGTAGAAGGTGGGCACCGGCAGCAGGTCGCTGTCTCCAGCAAAGGTCCAGGTGGGGACCTGGACGGGGGCGTGCATCCACGCCAAGTCACCGCCGGCAGCGGCCCGGTAGTAGCCCAGGGCGTTGTAGACACCCTCGGGCGCGGCCATGGCGTTCTTGGAAGCCTCCATGTCCTCGGCGCTGAAGGCCCACTCCGGCGACCACCGGGACACGAACTTGTCCACGCCAGCGTAGTCGTTCCGCACGAAGCGCTGTGGCGCCCGCTTTTGGGACAAGCCCACGAAGTGACGGCCGTTCCAGAAGTCCATGCCCTTGGGCACAAAGTAGCCAGGGTGCGGGATCGAGGAAGTGATCAGGGCGTCGATGGCACCGGGGTCCTGCAAGGCCGCGCTGTAGGCGGCAGAGGCCCCCCAGTCATGGCCCAAGACCGTCACGGCTCCCTCGGGCTCCAAGTACTCCAGCCACGCCAGCACGTCCTGGCCAAGCACCTGACTCTCGTAGTCATCGGTGCTCGGCGCGGCGCTGGGGGCATAGCCGCGCAGCCAGGGCCGAACGACCCGGTAGCCGGCGTCGACCAGCACCGGAGTAAGCAAGTCCCAGGTGTGGGGGGTGTCTGGGAAGCCATGCACGAGCAGCACCAAGGGGCCCTCGCCCTCCTCGAAATAGGCCAGCTCCAAGCCATTGATCTGGGCGAAGTGGACGCCCTCTTCGGGCACATGCTCACGTGCGGCGGATTCGGTACAAGCGAGCAGAAGCAGGAACATGAAGACCTCGGGTCCTCAGTAATTAGTCAATCAACTATTAACTGTCCAACTACTCCAGGGGGGCCTCGCCTGGGGGCAGCTCATAGAGCCGGTAGCCAGACTTGATGCGTCCGTGCTCACGGTTCACAAAGCGTGTGAGGAAGCGAATTCTCTGCTCCTCCGTCAGGTGGCTGATGCCCGCAGCCCGGCGGCTCTGGGAGACCTGAGCCAGGATGATCGAGGCGGCCGCAGAGACGTTGAGGGACTGCGTCACGCCCACGGTGGGGATGAACACGGTGCCTTTCGCGCGGGCTCGGGCCGCAGCGCTCACACCCACCACTTCGGAGCCAAAGACCAGAGAGATCTTGCGGTCCGTGGGCACTTCCCAAGGCGGCACGGCGCCCTCATTAAAGTCCGCGACCCAAGTCTCGTAGCCTTGGGCCTCCAGCACATCCAGGCACTCATCGGAGGTGGCATGCAGGTTCAGATCCAGCCACCGCTCAGCGCCCCGACTGGCTCCTGGAGCGGGTCGAAAGGCGTTGGTCACCAGGTGGGCTTGGTGAAATCCAAAGGCTTCGATGGAGCGCAGGATGGCCGAGCTGTTGTGTCGACGGCGAACGGCCTCCAAGACCACCGCGACGTCTCCGATGCGGTGATTCAGCAAGTCCAGGGCCTTGCGCAGGCGCCGAGGCTCCAGGTCCAGGGCGGCTTGGTGCAGGGACGCGGGCAGCTGATCGAGGAGGTCTTGCATGGGCCCCGGCTAACCCGGATGGGCTCAATCGGCGGGCGGCATGCTCAGTACCCGGTCTACCGCGCAGGCGCTCTGTGGGGCTCCGGCGCTCAGAGCCTCCTGCAAACAGAGCTGCACCCGCGTCGGCGGCAAATCCGAGATCGCCAGGGTGCTCCCGCCAAGCGCGGCGCTCTGCCACGCCAGGACCACATCACTGCGCTCAGGCTCCATCAGCCACCACTGGTAGAGGCAGTCATGGAGGGGATCTTCCACAGCCTGCCAGCTCTGCGCGCAGCTCTGGGTCCCCGGCACGCTCCAAGCGCTCAACTGCACCGGCACCGCCGTCGAGGCCACCTCGGCGTCTTCGGCCTGGGCGCGGTTCATGTTCCCCGAGAGGATCAGGGCCGAGATGGCCCCCGCCACCAAGACCATGCGCAGTGAGGCACGACGCTCGTGCGTGCGGTCGGGCACCTTGGGGATCTGGACTGGGCGGGGAGGACGGCGCATCAGGCGGCGCTGGTCTGTGGCGCGCTCTGAGGCGGCGCGCGCGGTGGAGCGCTCTGAGCAACCTGGGGGTAGCCGAGCAAACGCAGAGTGCGTCCCGCGGCGCCATCGAACTCAGCCTGTTGCGCAGCGCTGAGCTGGGTCTTCCAGGCATCCAATCGGCTGGGGTCAAAAGAGAAACCCGCCTCATGGTGGCGCTGCACGATTCCGCCAGCAGGCATGCCCAGCCAGGCCTCGATGGTGGAGAAGGTGTTGACGGGGTCCTGCAGCACCGACTCGTAGCGCACGCGCAGCACTTGCTGGGGGTTCGCTTGCTCAAAGAGCAGCCCCTCGACCACCCGCTCGGACCACCAGGTGGCGGCTTGAGCGATGGTCTTGGGTCCCCAGGAGCGCGTCATGGCAGAGGCTGCAACGGCCCGACCGTCCCGCACACAGTGGATGAACTTCATGTCGGGAAAGAGCTTGGCGAGCTGCGGAAGACGCAGGACGTAGCTGGGGTTTTTGTTGACCCAGTAGGGCTTTCCGTCGTTCTGGGCGTGCTCGGCAAAGAGCTCCGTCATCAAGCGCTGCAGACCGCGCCAGGGATTGCCTGTGGCGATCTCGCCGACCAGCTCATCGGTGAGCTCCAGGGCCTTCTGCCGCGTGAAACGCAGGTAGTGGGGACCGTGGTGGTAGCGCTCATGGGCGCGTTTCTCAGAGGGTCGCTCATCCAAACAGGCCGTCCAACGATCCATCAGCAAGGCCACTGCCTCAGCCCGATCCGCTGCGGGAGCGGGGGCCGCGATGACCTTCATCAGACTTGGAACAAAGTCGGTCTCGTAGACCGGCGAGAGCTGGGGATGAAGCCCCAGCAAGTCGACCATCAGAGTTGTGCCAGAGCGTCCGGCGCCGCCGATGAAAATGGGGTGCATTGGGTCTCCCAGGTGGCCGGAGCGAGCATCTCGTCCAGGCGGTGCGAAAGGGTGTGATGGGCCAGGACATGGGCCTGACCGGCTAGGGCGATGCCTTGGGCCTGCTGCGGGTGAGCCAGAGCCCAGGCGACGGCATCGTGCATCTCTTGAGGGGTGTTGACGGCCAGCAGGTGCTCGCCAGGCGTGAAGAGGCTGCGAAGCTGGGGGCTGTCTTGGGTGACCAGAAAACCACCACAGGCCAGCACGTCAAAGACGCGCATGGTCACGATGTCCTTCTGGTAGATGCGGCCGATGTCCACGTGCACCTGAGCGGCGTTGTAGATGCGCGTGACGGCGTGTTGATGGCCCGCCGGTCCCTGGTAGGCGGGACCCAGTCCTGCAAAGCCGGCGTCTCCCCAGACCTTCAGGCCCAAGGGCAGCAGAGCTTGGAGAAAGTCCATTCGCTGCTCGGCCGCCGCGATCTCGCCGATGAGCACCCGCAGATCCAAGTCGGGCACCTGAAGGGCCGCATCCTCGACCAGGTTCATCAGCACGAAGCGCTGGGGATGGGCGGCCTGCTGGGCCAGGTGATGCTCCAGCTCCTCGGGTGGCCGACCGGCCTTGGAGAGCAGGGCGTGGGCGATGCGGCGATAGCGCTGCGCAGTCTCCTGCATGCTGGCGCCGACAAAGGCCACCGGGCCGCCATACTGCGCCTGCTCGCCCAGGCTCAGGGCGGTAGCACGGCGGTTGCTGGGGTTTGCACAGAGGGGACGAAAAGCAACCTGAAAGCCGGCGTCTTGGTAGGCCCGCACGTGGGCTTGTCGGTAGGTGAACACACGGGTGGTGTGCACCGGGCCCGAGGCCACGCTGACCACGTCCAGGGCTGGGTCCACCTCCCAAATCAAGTGCCGTAGGCCCTGCTCGGCCAGCACCTCGGGCAGCCCAGGGATGTAGCCCACGCTGACCACCAGCTCCGCCCCGGTGCGATCGATGGTGTGCTGGCACTCCTCGGGGCTCACCGTCCTGGCCAGCATGGGCCAGGGCACGAAGCCGCGCTCCAACAGGCCTTGGGCCAGGTCGGCGACAAAGAGGCCGTCGGGCACGATCAAGACAGGCGTGCCTTGGCGAACCCGCTCGAAGGTGTAGACCTGAGAGAGCACCGGGTGCTCGATGTGGGACTGGAACTCGCTCCTGCCCCAAAGGTCCGCGCCGAGCAGCAGGCTCAAGCGACCCGACTCCAGCGCTTCCCGTAGATCGCAGCCTGCCAGGAGCAGACGCAGCATCAGAGGGTCGCGGTCCCAGGCCAGGACCGAATGACCGGCCTGCAAGGCTGCGATGACCTGCTCCCCCAGGCCGATGCCGTAGATGTGTACCTCTTCAGGCAGATCGGCGGGCAAGGCCGCGCTGACCGCGAGGGGAATGGGCTCCCGGTGCAGCTTGAGGCAGGGACCATCGGGTCCTTCGACGACGTGGTCGCCGTTGACGGGCGCAATCAGGCGCTTGGCCAGGGAAGGGTCGACAGCATTGAGAGCGCGTAGGTTGGGCAACAACATGCTCAGCCATCGGACGGGCAGAGCGCAGCTTTAGCTTCGGACTGTCCACTTCTGGACAGGGGGTGTCCAGTACCCGACAGCTCTGACACCCAGGATCCGCCCCCTGTGCGGGCCTCCGCCCTGGCACGCCCCTTGCGCAAGTGCAGGGCATGCACCAAACACACGCCACCGCCCGCTCCGGACTGCTCTTCGAGACTTGGGAGGAAGCCAACGCCCTCTGGCGAGGGATGCGACGCGCCTTTCCACACGCCCATGCCCTCTGTGTGCTCCCAGATCGCGTGCTGCTGATCGATGAAGTGAAGCAGCCTGGGCGCCTCGCTCGGATCCTGATCGCGCACACGCGCTCTCTGCGGCGCCCCCACGGCAGCACAGAGCTGGCTCACCGAGCCCTACCCCGTCCCCGCCAAGCGGCCTTGGCGCTCTATGCAGCTCCTTGTCGCCGCGGCTTGGTGCGCGACCCCTTGGCGTGGACCTGGAGCAGCTACCGGGAGGCGATGGGGGTGGTGCCCGGTGGCCGAGTGAACTCAGATCCCGAAGAGCTGCACCACGACACCTGCAGAGCAGCCGGCCTGACAAGCAGCCAGATGCCCCTCGGCCTGCGCTTTCCAAGCCTGCAACACGTACGCGATGCGGTCAGCGCCGCGAGCCGCACCCCCCTCTCCCGCATGCACCGACCTGGCCCTCACCGGGCCCTCTGGATCTGCGCTGCCCGAAAACTCACCCAGGTGCCGGAAGCGGAGCTGATGGCCGCCACTGGCGCAGGCCCCCTGGCCATGGCTCAGGCATGCGCCGAGCCCGGAGCCATCCAGCAGATCGCCGCCCTGATGGGCGACCCGCGCTTCCCAGGCCTGGCCAGCGGAAAGGGGCCCTGGCTGGCCGGACGTCGGGCGGCCTAAAAGCTGCGGTGTACACCCGCGCCACCATCCCAGATCCCCTCCGGCCCGTTCTCCACCCAGACCAGGCGCCCAGCGCTGAGGTGCAAGCCGGCTGACTCTCCCAGGGGAATGCTGACCTTGGCCTCGGCGCGGACCTCCCGGTACTGCAGGGCGGACCAGCGGTCCTCTGCGGGGTACAGGTTCCAATCCTCGTCAAAGTCGACCCCACCCAGACGGGTCAGGCCGTTCCCGCCAAGGGTCAGCCAAACTGGCCCCACGGGGAAGGCCGCATGAAGTCCTCCGCCAGTCCAGTCTGGGGGCAGCCACTCCACCAGTCCGTCCTCGCGTGTGACCGGACGCCCGATGACCAAGCCGTAGCGCCACCAAGCTGTCAGGGTGACGGGCCCCAAGACGGCGTCGCCAACCGCGCTCCCCACCAGGCTGCTCGCCCCTTGTCCGGCGTTGACCCAACGGCTGCGGGTGCCGGCGTTCCACTGGTCACTTCGAGCCCCCAGATCCACCGCCAGGCGCACGGGTCCAGTGTCCAAGACCCGCCGCCGAAGGTGCACGCCCAGCTCGCCGACGGTGGTCACCGGATCGCAGTAGTCGCTGCTGCTGGGACAGGGAGAGACCCCCTCGTGGTCGACCAGGACGCCGGTGCGCACAAAGGGCACGTCCACCGAGAGCTGCAGACCCTCTCGCAGCCCAATGGCCCCGTAGGTGTCGATGCGCGCACGGTACTGGCGGTCGCGCTCCCCACCGCTGACACCGGTGGCGAAGGTGGACAGGCCCACACCGCCGTAAACCACCTTGCCGTCGGGCTCCAAGACCCAGGCGCTCTCGGCATGCGCCGCCGCCAAGATGCACATCCACATTGTATTCTCCCGTGCAGGCCCCCGGATGCTGCGAGGCGGACGCGGTTGCAGGCTACCTTAGGCACGGAGGCACGCGATGTGGCTGCTGGCCCTGACTTTGGCGGACACAAAGCCCCGCACCTTGTGGTTCGCCGACCGCGCCTGGGAGGTAAAGCGCGGACACCACGGTCCGGGCCCCAACGACTTCGGCGACAGCGAGCAGAGCGTCTGGGTTGACGAGGCTGGCGCCCTACACCTGCGTCTGGCCTGGATCGACGGCGCATGGCGCAGCGCCGAGGTCCGCAGCGTGGCCTGCAGTCGCTACGGAACCCACAGCTTTACCCTGGCCCCTCGTCCCGAACAGGACCCACAGGTGGTCTTTGGGCTCTTCCTCTACGCCGACGATGCGCACGAGGTCGACATGGAGCTGGCCCAGTGGGGCGATCCCCAGGGTCCAAGCCTGTGGTGGACCGCCCAGCCCATGGAGGAGGGCTCCCAGCGTGCCTTGACGGCCAGCCAAGACGCGCACACCTTGGAGATGCGGTGGCGCCCCAGGGCGATGCGCTTCTCCACAGCTGCCCCCCCAACCACGTGGACCTACAAAGGCCCCAGGGTGCCGGCCAAGCGCGACGACCTGCACATTCACCTGAACCTCTGGCTCTACGAAGGGCGCGCCACAGACGAGATGATCGAACATGAAGTGATCATCCAGTCCGCCCAGCTGCCACGCCCCCGCCCCTGCTGACACCCCGCCTCTCTTTGCATCGCCTCAACGCCCAGCGCATCCTTGGCGGATACACCCTGTACTCCCCAGTCCAGCGTCCCTAGTGGAGACCCACATGGCCCGAGCACTCGCTGCCCTACTCTCCGTCTTTTTGCTGGTCGTGCCCGGCATGGCCCAGGCCGCAGGTGGAAGCACCGTGCACGCGCCCGGAATCGAGGCTCCGCCTGAGGTGGAGTGGATGGGTCTCTCCGAGAGCGCGGCGGTTCGCCCGGTCAACGAGCTCGACGGCGAGCCGAACCACGTGATGGCCCGTCTGGTCTTGGACAAGACCATGGTCAAGCCCGGAGAGACTGTGCGCCTGGGCGTTCACCTGGAGCACGACCCCGAGTGGCACACCTACTGGCGCGCCCCGGGCGAAGTCGGCAAGCCCACCTACATTGACTGGGTCCTGCCCACCGGCTTTGAGGCGACCGCTTTTGAGTACCCGGTGCCCGACTACTTCGAGCTCTCGGGCATCAAGTCCTATGGCTACGATACCGAGGCCTTCTTCTTCTCCGAAGTGACCGTTCCAACTGGCTTGAACGACGGCGATGTGGTCGATTTGGGTGCATCGGTGGAGTGGCTGGTCTGCAAGACCCAGTGCATTCCAGGCGGCGTTGAGCTGAGCACTCAAGTGGTCGTTGGAGAGGGAGAGTCCACCCCTTGGGCACCCGTCTTTGATGCTTGGGCCAGCCGCCACCCCGTGCTGGACATCGAAGTACCCGGCATCGGCGTCGAGGCCATCTTGTCCCAGGACAAGCTGCGCTTTGACGACGAGTTCCAGATCGCCATCGTGCTGACCTCCACCGACGGCAGCACCCTGGAGCTGCCCAAGGAAGGCGAGAGCACCTGGCCAGGCTTTACGCCCATCTACACCGATGGCGCCTGGATGATCATGGACGGCCCAACGGTAGAGACCCTGCCCAGCGGCCAGATCAAGCTCAGCCTGAGCGGCTTCGCCTTGGAGTCCATGGACGGCGCCCTGCATCCTCCCAGCGAGTGGGGCGGACTGGTGCAGTTCCAGAAGGACGGCCAGTGGACCCGCATGGAGATCGTGCGCGAGATCCCGTGGGCCGAGCGCGAGGCCACCATCGCGACCTCTACCAGCCCCTGGCTCACCGGCGAAGGCATGGAGCTGCTCGGCGAGGCCGACGCCCCAGCGGAGGCCCCCGAAGACGAGCGCAGCTTCCTGGGCATGCTCGGCCTGGCCTTTCTGGGCGGCATCATCCTCAACATCATGCCTTGCGTGCTGCCCGTCATCACGCTCAAGCTCTACGGCTTGGTCGAGCAGGTTGAGATCACCAACAAGGAACGCCAGAAGGCCGGCACCTTCTACACCCTGGGCATCGTCGCCAGCTTCGTCGCCCTGGGCGCCGCCGTCATCTTGATGCGCAGCGTGATTGGCTACGACGTGGGCTGGGGTTTCCAGTTCCAGTACCCGCCCTACGTCATCGCCCTGGGCACCATCGTCTTCGTCTTTGGCCTGAGCCTCTTCGGAGTCTTTGAGATCCCGGCCTTCGGCGAGACCCAGATGTCCAACGCCTCCGACAAGGAAGGGGCCATGGGCTACTTCCTGACCGGCGCATTTGCGACCTTGCTGGCCACTCCTTGCAGTGCGCCCTTCTTGGGCACCGGCATGGGCTTTGCCTTCTCCCTGCCCAGCTGGGGCATCCTGCTCTTCTTCGCGGTCGCAGGCCTGGGCTTGGCATTCCCCTTCGCCATCGTCGCGTTTGTTCCGGCGCTCTACCGCTTCCTGCCCCAGCCGGGTGCCTGGATGGAGACCGCCAAGCAGTTCTTGGGCTTCACCCTGATCGGCACCACCGTGTGGCTGGTCAGCGTGGTCGCCGGACAGACCGGCATCGACGGCGCCATCGGCTTCATCGCCTTCCTCACCGTGGTGGGCATGGCCGCTTGGATCCAAGGGCGATGGGGCGGCCTGGCCGACCCGCGCAAGAACCAGATGATGGCCTTTGTCGTCGCCATGGCGGTCTCCGCTGTGGGTGGTTGGTACTTCCTGAAGATCGACCCACCCCCAACGGCCGACTGTGCGACGGAGACGGCAGCCTTCGACACCTTGGACTTCGAGGAGGAGATTCCCTGGCAGGAGTTCTCCGAGCCCGCCGTGGCCAGCCTCTCCGGCCAGGTCATCTTCGTGGACTTCACCGCCGATTGGTGCCTGACCTGCAAGGTCAACGAGAAGACCGTGCTGAACACGGAGGCGGTTCGTGGCCACATGGCTGAGAACGGTGTGATGCCCCTCAAGGCCGACTGGACCAACCGCAACGAGGTCATCACCAAGTGGCTCAAGCGCTACGGCAAGGCCGGCGTGCCCTTCTACCTGGTCATCCCGGCAGACCCCAGCGCTGAGCCCATCCCCCTGCCCGAGGTCATCACCCCCAACTCGGTCATCGAGGCCTTGGAGAAGGCCAAGGGCTGAGCGGCGCGATAGACCCTCCGCCTCATGTCGCTGAAGATCTATCAAGGCTCCGAGAGCTTCCCCGCCGACGCCCGCCCAGTGCTCACCATCGGCAACTTCGATGGGGTGCACCTGGGGCACCAGCAGCTCCTGGGCGCGCTCGTAAAGCGTGCCAAGGAAATGGACCGTCCCGCGGCGGTCTACACCTTTGAGCCTGCCCCCCGACGGGTGCTGCAGCCAGAGTCCTGTCCCCCTCGCATCCTGAGCATCGCGCGCAAGCTGGAGCTCTTGGAGCGGATCGGGGTCCAGCAAGTGATTCTGGAAGAGTTCACCTTGGACCTCGGCAGCCATTCAGCAGCCTGGTTCGCAGACGAGGTCATCGGCCGCCGCCTGCACCCCGCCGAGATGGTGGTCGGCTACGACTTCCGCTACGGCAACAAGCGCAGCGGCGACGTGAACACCCTGCGCGCTCACTTCCCCGAGCTTCCGGTCAACGCCGTCACGGCCCTGACTGGCGCCGAGGAGCGCATCGTCTCCAGCTCCGCCATCCGCATCGCTGTGGCGGAGGGACGGGTGGCCCAGGCCGCTGAGTTCCTCGGTCGCCCCTACCGCCTCAGCGGCACCGTGATCGACGGAGACAAGCGCGGCCGGTCTTTGGGCTTCGCGACGGCCAACCTGGAGCCCGACCAGGAGCTGCGTCCAGCCATCGGCGTCTACGCTGTACGCGCCGGCGTGCAAGGTCAGCCCAAGGCGCCCGCGGTCGCAAACCTGGGGGTACGTCCGACCTTCAACCGCAAGGGTGTGGTTCTGGAAGTACACCTGCTCGAAGGCAAGCCCGAGCTCTACGGCGCGACCCTTGAGGTGGACCTGGTCGCCCACATTCGGGACGAGCAACGCTTTGAGAGCCCAGAGGCCCTCCAGGCCCAGATCGCCCTGGACATCGCCGCGGCCCACAAGGCCCTGGCGCGCCCCCCAATGGGCACCCCCACCGCGTGATCTCCGGGCACACCCGCGTCTTTGGCTTGCTGGGACACCCGGTACGCCACTCTCTGTCCCCCGAGATGCACAGCACCCTGCTGCGCGAGCTGGGCATTGACGGCGTGTACGTCGCCTTTGACGTGGACCCCACCCGGGCCCACTTGGTGGGCGAGGCCATTCGCACTCTGGACCTGGTCGGGGTGAACCTGACGGTCCCCTTCAAGACCGCCATCCTGCCTCAGCTGGACCACCTGACCCGGGCCGCCGAGGAGGCGGGGGCGGTGAACGTCGTCACCCAGCTCGAGGGCACCTTGAGCGGCACGAACACCGACGGCATCGGCCTGTACCGAGCGCTTCAAGAGGAGCATGGCTTTCAGGCCCAAGGCAGCACCTGCGTGATCTTGGGCGCCGGCGGCGCCGCCCGGGCCATCGCAGCGCACCTGGCCTCGGAGGGGGCAGAGCGCATTGAGCTGCACAACCGAAGCGCAGCCCGAGCGCAGGACTCTTGTGCCCACCTGGCACAGTTCTACCCCCACACCGCCTTCCAGCCTTGCCCCTTGGGGACCCTGCCGCCCTGCGAGCTGGTGGTGAACGCCTTGGGTGGCGGCGCCGAGGCCACGGTGGCCGCGATGGATCTGGCGCCCCTGCCCCGCCATGCCATCTGGTGCGACATCAACTACTGGATGAAGGCGCCTCCTCAGCTCGCCGCCTGCGCCGAGCGGGGACTGCGCACCAGCACAGGACTGGGCATGCTCATCCACCAAGGCGCCCTGAGCTTCGAGCTCTTTACCGGACATCCGGTGGACCCCGCTCGCATCCGCGCCTTCCTGACGCGGTAGACTGACGCCGTGCCCATCTCCATTCTGAGCATTGTGTTTCTGCTCGCGAGCGCCCTGGCGGTGTTTTTCGCGGTCTACTCGCTCATTCCATCCGAGGAAGGTGCGCTCTCGGGCGCCGGCGACCTGGGGCTGGAAGGGGTGGAGGCCGAGCAGATCTCTCCGGTGGTCAGCGCCCTGCGCCCGGTGTTCACGCTGCTCACCCCCGCCGTGCGCTGGATCAAGGCCGACCGCTACCGCACCTGGATCGAGCGCAAGTTCGTCACCGCGGGCATGGCCGGCTCCCTGACCACCGATGAGTTCTTTGGCTACAAGATCATCATGTCGGTGGCCTTTTGGGGACTCTTCGTCGGGCTCTTCGCCCGGGTGGTCGTGGGCTGGGACCCCTCCATCGGCGCCACCATCGTGGTCCTGATCATCGGCAGCTTCTTCCCCGACGCCTGGCTGACTGGCCAAGTGCAGGAGCGCCAAGACAAGATCCTCAAGGCCCTGCCCTACGTCCTGGACCTGCTCACCCTCTCGGTCGAAGCTGGTCTGGACTTTGTCTCCGGCATCCACAAGGTCTGCGAGAAGTCCGTTCGCGGCCCTCTGGTCGACGAGCTCTCCTTCTTTCTGGGCGAGCTTCAGGTCGGCGCTACCCGCCAGCAAGCGCTGCGAAACCTGGCCCTGCGCGTGGACATGAAGGAGATGCGCAGCTTCGCCGCCATGCTCATTCAGGCCGACGTACTCGGCGCCAGCGTCGGTCCAGTGCTCCGGGCTCAGTCCGACCTGATGCGCACCGCACGCTTCCAACGCGCCGAACGCGAGGGCGCCTACGCAGCCCAGAAGATCCTCTTCCCCCTGATCTTCTGCATCATGCCGGCGGTCTTCATCGTCATCTTCGGCCCAATCGCCCTGAACTTCTTCTACGGCGACCAGACCATCGGGATCTGATGGAGCTGCTCCGCGTGTGCAATGTGGACACCGGCGCGGTGCTGGCCGAGCGCGCCTGGCACGCCACCGGACCCCTTGAGCGCATGCGAGGTCTGCTCGGACGCACCATGGAAGCGGACCAAGGCATGGTCATTGAGCCCTGCAACTCGGTGCACACCTTTTTTATGGGCGTGCCCCTGGACCTGCTCTTCGTCGACGCGGAACACAGGGTCCTTCGCACGGTTTCGGCCCTTGTCCCTTGGCGCTTGTCCCCCATCGTGCCAGGCGCGCGCTACGTGGTCGAGCTAGCAGCCGGGTCAGCAGAGGGTACCCTTGCCGGCCACTGCTTGGCACTGGAGCCTGCATGAGTCACCGCCTGCGCATTTTGGAAGGCCCCCGCGCGGGCGAGGTCTTGACTCTGCAGGAAGGCGAGTCCATCGCAGGCCGCGAACCCGACTGCGATCTCTACTTGCCCTCGCGCCGGGTCAGTCGCAAACACTGCAGCTTCACCCTGATGGATGGTCGCTGCATCGCCCGCGACTTGGGCAGCGCCAACGGCATGCTCATCAACGGCCACACCATGGAGGCCTGCGAGCTGGTCGCTGGGACCCACGTCCAGATGGGCGATGCCTTGATGGTCTACGAAGAGGGACCCGTCGAGACCACGCGCCCCCTGCCCGATGATCCCAGCGATCCCACGATGGAGTCCATGGCGCCCCCGCCTGGATTTGCGGTCATGGGCTCCGGCCCGACCCACATGGACTCCGGCGCCCCGCCTCTGGGCGGCTTTGGAAGCGGGCCTCCACCAGCCCCCTACCAAGAGCCTCCCGCCACGGAGCCCTACCGCGAGCCCTACCCGGAGAGCAACGCGCCAGCCCCGGTTCCAGGTGGCTTTCCGGCGGTCACCGCGGCACCTCCCGCTGCAGACCCCCTGCCATTTGGCGGGCCACCTGCCGGTGGCTTTGGCGCGCCACCGCCAGACCAAGCCTTTGGCGCCCCGCCGGCCCCCATCGCTGAAGGGCCCAGCCCAGCGCCAGCCCAGCCGGCACCCTCCGGTGGCTTCTTCTCCACCAAGGTGCCCTTCATGGGCCGCATTGTGGCCCTCTTCGCCTTCCTGGGCTTGGTGCTGCTCTGCGGACCCGGGGGCGGCTTCCTGTCCCTGGGAATGGCTGGCGCCGATGGCCTGGAGGCGATGAGCGTCGAGCGCGGCGTGGCCCTGGCTGAGAGCCTCGGCAACCGGAACGCTGAGTCCCTGCGCCAGCGCGGCCTGGACTACGAGCTGGGCATGGCCGAGCGCCTGCCTGAAGTGGGCTTGGCCTACATCCTGGACGGCGAAGGCTCGGTGGTCGCCCCCATCAACCTGGCCGCCAAGTCCCTGAGCGATGACCCCCTCTACCTCAGCGCCAAGAAGGAGCGCCGCGAGGCGGTTCAGCCTGGCGAGGACGGCATGACGCGCATCCTGGTGCCCATCCGCGGTGCCGCGACGGCAGGCGCGCCCAGCAGCAGCGTGCTCGGCTACGCCTACCTGGAGTACAACGCCAAGCTGGCCGCCGACACCGTGGCCCAGCCCATGTTGCGGGTGGGAATCAGCGTGGTCTTTCTGCTCTTCGCTTTCGCCGCCGGTGTTGGCGGGGTGTGGGCGCTGGCCAACCGGCCGGTCGCGAAGCTTCGAGACGAGGCCGAGTTGGCCATCAAGGGCCACAACAGCAACCTGACCTCGCCGGTGAAGTGGGGCGCCTTGGAGGCCCTGGCGCACACGATGAACCGGGCTCTGGCCAGAGCGGCTGGCATGCCGGATCCCTCCCCTTCGCCGGAACCTGTGGTGGAGCGGGTTGTCGAAAAGGTCGTGGAGACCGTCGTAGAAACCGTCGTGGAGCCTGATGGGCGCCTGCCAACGATGTTCAGCGCATGCACCTTTCCAGTGGTGCTCCTGGACGGACAGTGCTGCGTGACGGACGCCAACGATTGGGGACAGCACCTCCTGGGCCAGTCCCTCGAGGGCTTGCGCGGGCAGCCACTGATGGGCCTTGTCAGCCCTGCGGCCCGGGATAGGCTGGAGATCCTGTGGCAAGGAATCGCTGCTGGACAGGAACCCGTATTGGCCGACAACATCGACTTTGGCGAAGGCCCACGTCCCTGCACCTTGGCCGCAGGCCCGGGACTGACCCATGCCGTCTTGGTGATTCAATGATCCTGCCGGTGCTGACATGAAGAGCACGCCCACCCTGGTCTGCACCGCCGGCCCCTTGCAAGGCCACCGCGCCGAGGTCACCAGCGCCGGGCTGCGCATCGGCCGGGACGCGGCCTGCGAGATCCACGTACAAGACCCCGACGTGAGCCGCTCCCACGCCCGCATCATCCTGCACAAGGGCTCGGTCTGGGTACAAGACGCCGGCTCTCGAAACGGGGTCTTCGTCAACGACAAGCGCGTGGACGACAACAAGTCCATCGGTCCCGGGGACGTGGTCAACATCGGCCCGCACCGCTTCACCTTGGAGATGGTCGACTTCGACAACGACCCCAGCGTCTCCGTGCGGCTGGAGTCCCTGCAAGAGCCCAAGAAGGGCTGGAAGATCTGGCCATTCATCGCGGTGGCGCTCATTCTGGGCGGCGGGATCGCTGTGGTCTCCATGGGCGGCGGCTCTGGCACCGCCCCACAGGGAACGGCCGACCCCGGAAAGTACAGCCTGACTGCAGCGCTTCAGCCTGAAGAGGTGGAGACCGCCCCCAACGGCGATCCCTTGACCGAGGCGCTCACAGCCAGCGCCAAGGATCCCAGAGCCGAGTGGCCGGATCCACCAGAAGGGGCCTCGCTGACGGAGCTCGTAGAGCAGGGTCACGCCCACTACCAAGCCGGACGCCAGCGCGACGCCTTGGCTCAGTACCAGATGGCTCTGAAGCTGGACAGCACCTGCGAGATCTGCGAGGTGCGCATCAAGCGCCTGGATGGCGAGATCGCCGAGGCCGTCAAAGAGAACTTTGATGCAGGACTTCGCTACTACAACAGCCTGAAGTACCCCCAGGCCATCAACGCCTGGGAGACGGTGCTGATGCTGGAGCCCAACACGGAAGCGCCCATCCACAAGCAGACCCTGGAGTACTTGGCCCAGGCCAAGGAAAAGCGGGACAAGCAGTTCTGATTGGGACAGCGAGCAACCCGTCCTCAAGCATGCTGTTAAGCTGAGGGTATGAGTGTGGCGCTGGAGCTGCTGGTAAAGCAGAAGGGACACCCCGACCGCCGGGTGGCCCTAACCCCGGGTGTGACGGTGCTCGGACGATCCGAGGATGTCGATCTCTGCCTGGCCGATATCGGCGTCTCAAGGCGCCACGCGCGCATCACAACAGACGAGCATGGCGTCACCTACGAGGACCTGAACTCCGGCAACGGAAGCTGGTTTATGGGCAAGCGGGTGCGAACCCAGACCCTGGCTGCGGGTGACGTCCTGGTCATCGAGCCCTTCCACCTGCACTTCGTGGCTGCCAAGCGGGCCGCGCCCAAGCGGGCCGCACCCAAGCAGGCCGCCCCCAAGCGGACCGCGCCCAAGATGGCCGCCCCCAGGCAGGCTGCCCCCCTCGAGCCTGTGATGGCCACCGACCCCGGCGTCCCCATCGCCGAGATCGAGGTGCTGACGGGCAGCAAGCCCAGTCCAGGCAGCTTCTTTGAGATCCCCATCACCGGCCTGCGCATCGGCCGCTCCGAGCGCGAGGATGTGACCCTGGCGGATGCCTCCGCGAGCCGGCATCACGCAGACGTCATTCGCCAAGGTGGCGTGCACATCCTTCGGGATCCCGGCTCGGCCAACGGCCTGTATGTGAACGAGCAGCGGGTGCAGGAGCACACTCTGCGTCATGGGGATGTGATCCGGATCGGGGACACCGAGCTGCGCTTCGTCTCCAAGGTGGCCTCGCCCCTTCAAGCTGCCCCCGTGCTGCCACCCGTGCAGGAGTACTCCGACCGCACCGAGGCCTTCGACAAGGACCTGGCTGCCCGCCTCATGGCCGAGGACGAAGCCGAAGCCGCAGCCGAAGAGGCCGCAGCCGAAGCCGCTCGCGCCCAGGAAGAGCGCGCCCGAGCCGAGCAAGCCCAACGCCAAGAAGCAGAGCGCCAGGAAGCCCTGCGCCAGGAAGCCCAGCGACAAGAAGCCCTGCGCCAGGAAGCCCAGCGACAAGAAGCCCAGCGCGCCCAGCAAGCGCTGGCTCAGGCGCCTGCCCCGCCCCAAGAGGCGCCGCCCGGACCCCCTC
>OJHJ01000183.1_pt1 | contig 41594 bp, 36 predicted proteins | sample 1595201 | NCBI WGS metagenome assembly OJHJ01 (sample SAMN05416832, study PRJEB24817) | seawater metagenome | isolation source: Sea water | place: Canada:Atlantic | collected 2013-07 | reverse complement strand
ATCATTCGGCGGGCGGTGGCCTGCTGTCTTCCCCACGCCCGTGGGGGTGTTTCCCAGGTAAATCATTCGGCGGGCGGTGGCCTGCTGTCTTCCCCACGCCCGTGGGGGTGTTTCCCCGGCGTTATCGCCGCTGGTGAAGTTGATATGGTCTTCCCCACGCCCGTGGGGGTGTTTCTACATCGTCGTCGGCAAAACCACACTGGTTAACGTCTTCCCCACGCCCGTGGGGGTGTTTCCAGGCTGCCGCCATTAACGGCGCCACCAACGAAGTCTTCCCCACGCCCGTGGGGGTGTTTCCTGGATTACACAGATGATTACTGTTTCGATTTTGGTCTTCCCCACGCCCGTGGGGGTGTTTCTCTGCAAAACCTGCTCATCACCCGCCGGGGTCTGTCTTCCCCACGCCCGTGGGGGTGTTTCTACAAATCGGGCGGGACTTCAAAACCAGAATTAGTCTTCCCCACGCCCGTGGGGTGTTTCCAGTTCGGCGGTATAGGTGACCTGATAGGTGTCGTCTTCCCCACGCCTGTGGGGGGTGAACCGGCCGCGTCGTCCTTACATGACAGGCGTCTTTGGACGCATCTCGGAGAGCTATAGGCCGACAACCGAAACAGAATTATAGGGGATCATCGTGGCAGGGACCAATTAAGGGAGTCGATGCCATTGCTGGTGGAGCACCTCGGCTAACGCTGTATAACAGATGGCGTTGTGAAGTTGATAGGCTGCATAATGGTGTTGTAGTAGTACTGTCGGCGTCAGCAAGAAGGTGTGTCAGGTAGAATTTCGACCCTCTGTTTTTTGATGGCTCTGTAATGTTTATCTCCTCCAAGGATCGAAAATGAAGTGTTCTATAGGGTCTGCCACTAGCCCCGCCAGAGTGTTGTTGCCACCCATTGTGCTATTGCTGGCCGGTTTGCTGCTGTTGTCTTCGCCCGCGAAATCCCAGCCAGAGCGGACGCTGTTTGACCGGCTCGGTGGCGTATATCCGATTGCCCTGACGGTGAATGATCTGGTGGATCGCCTGTACCTGAACAAGACGCTGAATGCGAACCCAAAAATGAAGTGGGTTCATGAAAGTATCGGTTCAAGAGAAAGTGCCAAAGTGGCGCTGACGGCCTGGGCGGTGCAGTATACCGGGGGGCCGGTGCTGTTCCCTGTTCAGATCGGCGAGGTGGATGATGCGCTGAAAATCACCGATGGGGAGTTCGATGTGATTCTCGATGAATGCGCTGTGTCGTTCAATAATGCGAAATTCCCGCAACGTGAAGTGGGCGAGTTATTGAAATTGGTTGAAGGCTTTCGCTCCCAAGTGGTAATTCAAGGCTGAATAGCCCCGTCAGTAAGTGACCGCTGCCCCGCTGCCAAGACTGGCAGTGGGGCGTTTTCGGTGGGGCCTTTAAGCACTAACTCTGAGTGTGCTCAGGCCGCCAGCGGTTGATGACTGCGGGGTGTGGAAAACAGTTCGATCACGAACAGCGCCGTGGTTTTGTCCAGTGATGTGGCAACGGTTTCTACCATGCCGGTGGGCAATATACACACTACGTCGTAGCTGTATTCGCTGATTCGCAAGTAGTAACAGGGGCTACTGTTCTTGTAGTTCATCAGGCACAGAATTTCATCCATAAACACGTTGTAGGTGTGTTCCTCGGTGTCCATCACCAGTACGTGATCCTGATGGCAATAGCACACCCGACCCAAAAAAGTGGCTGTGTGTTTCGATTGGCGGTGCCTCGGGTCCGTTACCTCAACGGTTACGCCCGGGGTTAACAGATCACTCAGTTGCTTTGACATGGCAATTCCTCCGGTAAAGACGTGCTGCCGAAACCCGAATGGCGCTGGAACTGGTGTGGTTGGTTGAACGGCTGTGACACGCGGGGTGCACAGGGTCAGTCGAGCGCCGGATTTGCATCAATCCATCGTTAACGAATGTACCTGCCAATGGTTTTCACTGGCATTGGGCTCATCATGGAGAATATTTTTAGAAAGGGCTGTCTAAAAGCCATGCTAAGAAGCATGATTTTTCGTTATGGTTATTATAATTATTTCAGATAATTACATTGATAAAACGGCTTTTTTTGATCATCAGAAAGCAGTTTTAATTTTGTGAAACTGTTTCGGAAAACTAACCTTTCATTTCTTCCAGCTCTATCCAGCGCTCTGCGGCGGTATCCAGCGCCTGTTGTTTTTCTGCCAATTGGTCCAGCACCGGCTGGGTTTCGGTGAAAGGGCGGTTAAAAAAATCCGGGTCTGCTGTCTGCTCCTCCAGCAGCGCTATGTCCTGCTCCAGCTGATCGAGCAGGCCCGGCAGGCTGTCCAGCTCCCGCTGGAACTTGTAGCTCAGTTTGACGACGGGTTTTTTCGCCGCAGCGGTTGAGGTGGTCTCGTGATCCACAAGGTGGCCGGAGGGGTGATCCAGTGTATCGGCGATTTTGAGGTGTTTGCCCCGTTTGACCCAATCGCTGTAACCGCCGATGTACTCTTCGATTTTGCCGTCTTCCTCAAACACCAGCACGCTGGTGACCACGTTATCGAGGAACTCCCGGTCGTGGCTGACGATGATCAGGGTGCCCTGGTATTCCACCAGTTGTTCTTCCAGCACCTCGAGCATTTCCACATCTAGATCGTTGGTGGGTTCGTCGAGCACCAACAGGTTGGTGGGGCGGGTAAACAGCTTGGCCAGCAACACCCGGTTGCACTCGCCGCCGGACAGGGCGCTGACCGGGGTCATGGCGCGTTTTGGCGAGAACAGAAAGTTGCGCAGGTAACCGATAATGTGGCGTTCCTTGCCATTGATGCGAATGTACTCTTTGCCATCACCAACGTTCTCGGCAATGGTTTTGCTGGTATCCAGCTCCCGCCGGATTTGATCGAAGTAGCCGATTTCAATATTGGTGCCCAGTTTGACGGAGCCTTCATCGGGCTCTGTCTGGCCGAGCAGGATTTTCAGCAGGGTGGACTTGCCGACGCCATTGTTGCCGATCAAACCAATGCGGTCACCGCGCATGATTTTGATCTTGAAGTTGTTGATCAGTTGTTCATTGCCATAGCCATGGCACACGCTGCGCGCTTCGATCACTTTGCGCCCGGAGTTCTCGGCGGTTTCAACGGTGATTTTGGCCTTGCCCTGCACATTGACGCGCTGGGCGCGGTTCTGGCGCATGGCCTGCAGGGAGCGGACACGGCCTTCATTGCGGGTGCGGCGGGCCTTGACGCCCTGGCGGATCCAGGTTTCCTCTTCCGCCAGTTTCTTGTCAAACAGAGCGTTGCGGCTTTCTTCTTCTTCCAGGGCCTGCTCCTTGAGGGTCAGGTAATTCTGGTAGTTGCCGGGCCAGCTGACCAGGTGCCCCCGGTCGATCTCGACGATGCGTGTGGCCAGCCGTTGTAGAAAATTGCGGTCGTGGGTGATGAAGATGACGGACCCCTGAAAGCTGCGAACACGGTGTTCCAGCCATTCAATCGTGCTGATGTCCAGGTGGTTGGTGGGCTCATCGAGCAACAGCAGGTCAGGATTAGACACCAGTGCTTTACCCAGTGCCACCCGCCTGCGCCAGCCGCCGGATAATTCCGCCAGGGTTTTGTGGGCGGGCAATTCCAGTTGACTGATAATGGTCTCCACCTGTTTGTCCACCTGCCAGCCACCACCGGCATCAATTTCGGCCTGCAAGTCTTCCATCGCCTGCATTCCCTGTTTGTCAGGGCTCTGTTGGGATTGGTGGTAAAACCGGTCGATCAGCGATTGTTGATCGGCCAGACCTTCCCGGACAACATCCGCAACATTGCGTTCCAGGTCCCCCGGCAGGGCCTGTTCCAATTGGCTGATGCGGAGGTGGCGACGGAAGTGGATTTCGCCGTGGTCGGGTTTGATCTGTCCGGTGAGAATTTTCAGAAGAGTGGATTTTCCCGCGCCATTGCGGCCGATCAGACAAATCCGTTCACCGGATTCCACCGTAAGCTGGGCATTAATCAGCAGTGGCACATCGCCAAATTCAATGGAAATATCGTCGATCCGGATCAGAGTCATGAAACAGCTGGCCTGTGGTTTGGGGAGGGGGATTCTAACAGAGTTCAGGTGATGGGATATGGGCGCGAGCTCAAGGGTCGCAGGGCGCTTCGCCGTTGAGTAGTGGCAGCAATAACCGCATGGCGTGTTCGACGATCAGCGGTTGTGCCGTTTCAGTCGGATGAATGCCGTCCGCCTGAATCAGGGTCTGATCTGTGGCGATCTCTTCGAACATGAAAGAAATCAGTGGTACCTGTTCCTCTGCGGCGAGTTTCGGGAAAACATTCGCGAACTGATCGCTGTAACGCTTGCCATAATTGGGTGGAATTTGCATGCCAAACAGAATGGGCTGGCTATCATTGGCGCGGCTGAGGTCGATCATGGCCCGCAGGTTCTGCTCCATGCGCGGAATCGGGTAACCGCGCAGCCCATCGTTACCGCCCAGTTCGATCAGCACAAAATCTGGCTGGTGTTCGTCAATCAGGGTATCCAGTCGGGACAGGCCGCCACCGGTGGTATCACCGCTGATACTGGCGTTGATGACCCGATGTTCATCGCCGAGTTGATGTTGCATCAGGTCCACCCAGCCCTTGCCAGCATCAATACCATAACCGGCACTGATGCTGTCACCCAGAACCAACAGGGTGGCGCTGTGGGCGGGGAGCAGCACAAGCGATAAAATCAAGGCAATACAGCAGCGGATCATGGCAACAAATTTGAGGGTGACAGATAACTGTTACAGTGTATGGCGTTTGTCGGTAAATGGAAGTGATCAATGATTGAAGCGAATCATATTACCAAGGAAGTGACCACTTCCGAGGGTGTTCTGCGAATTCTGGACGATATTAACCTGACCGTGATTGACGGAGAGGCACTGGCAATTATCGGACCTTCCGGATCAGGCAAGTCTACGCTGCTGGGAATCCTGGCGGGTCTGGATACGCCCAGCGCCGGGGTGGTCAGGGTGAACGGCGAAGATATCACGGCCATGACCGAGGAGGGGCGGGCTGCCATGCGTGCCCGCTATGTGGGGTTTGTCTTTCAATCATTTCATTTGCTGCCCAGTCTGACGGCACTGGAAAACGTCTCGTTACCATTGGAGTTGCGCGGTGATGGCAGTGCCACCGCAATTGCCCGCAGTTACCTCGACCGCGTTGGATTAACCGCCAGGCTCAGCCATTATCCCCGCCAACTGTCCGGTGGTGAGCAGCAGCGTGTTGCGCTGGCGCGAGCCTTTGCCAGTCGACCCAGAATTCTGTTTGCCGATGAGCCTACCGGTAACCTCGATACGGTGACTGGCAAGACGATCAATGATTTGTTGTTCCAGTTGAACCGTGAAGAGGGTACGACACTGGTACTGGTGACCCATGAGGCGATGCTGGCCAGCCGTTGTCACCGGCGTGTGACGCTGCAGGGTGGTCTGTTGGTGGAAAACGACGCGGTGTTGTCGGGTACAGCGGAATGATGGCCTGGAAACTGTTGTGGCGCAGTTGGCGCGGCGGTCAATTGGCCCTGATTTTCTGGTCGCTGGTCATGGCGGTGGTTGTCGTGACTGCGGTTGCCCTGCTGGCAGACAGGGTAGAGAAGGCATTGGTTAAAGAGTCCAGCCACCTGCTGGCCGCGGATGCCCAGGTTCGCAGTAGCCGTGCCATACCGGACGACTGGTTGGGACGCGCGGATGATGAGAGCCTGGAAACCGTGCAGATGGCACTGTTTGCTTCCATGGTCTACAGCGGGGAAAACAACCATTTGGCCGCAGTAAAAGCCGTGCAGTCCGGCTACCCTCTACGCGGCCTGTTGACACTGGCCGAGCGCCCTTTTGTAACGGCCCCCGAGTTTTTTGAGTCGGTAAACCACGGCCCACCCGCAGGTGAGGTCTGGGTGGACAGCCGTCTTCTGCCTATTCTGCAAATGGAACTTGGCGGCTCGCTGGAGGTGGGGGAAGTCACGTTGCGCGTCACCAAAGTCATTGTCGAAGAACCGGATCGCGGCGGCTCTTTCTCCCTGTTTGGTGCCCGGGTGCTGATGAACTGGCAGGATCTGGCCGCATCCGGGGTGGTCCAGCCCGGCAGTCGAGTCGATTACCGTTTGTTGCTGGCGGGTGAAGACAGCAATCTGGCCAGTTATCTCGCCTGGCTCGAGCCGCAACTTAACAGCCATGACCGGCTTCTGTCGCCCGATGAAGCGCAGGCGGGTATTGCCGATACGCTGATTCAGGGGCGGCGGTTCCTGATCCTGGCTGGCAGTCTGGGTGTTGTCCTGGCCGGTATTGCCCTGGCCCTGGCCAGTCGCCATTACGCTGTCGGGCAAACAGCGGCTGTGGCGCTGTTGAAAAGCTGGGGGCTGTCTGCCCGCCGTGTGCGATCACTTTACTGGCAGCAGACCTTCTGGTTGGCGCTGGCGGGCTCCCTGATGGGGCTGGCGATAGGCTGGCTGGTGCATGAATCACTGGTCTTTCTGGTGCGCGAATTGCTGCCGGTCAATCTGCCTCAGGCCGGTTGGCGGCCCTGGCTGGTGGGTTTTGCGACCGGCATGCTGTGTCTGGTGGGTTTTGCCCTGCCGGCTCTCTGGCATCTGCCGTCCCTGTCGCCGCTGGCGGTGTTGCGACGGGATGTGCCCGTCCACCCGGTAAGCGCGATGAAACGACTGGTGATTGGTTTGCTGGTCATCCTGCTGATGTTGCTCTGGTACAGCCAGAGTGTAGCCCTGACGCTGGCAATTCTGGCGGGACTGGCAGTGACAGCACTGGCGGTGATGGGCCCTGGCTGGCTGTTATTGAATCTGGCCCGGCGATTGGGTAACCGGGCCGGCAGTGTATGGCGGCTGGCCCTGGCCAACCTGTGGCGTCGCCGTGGACAAACACTGGTGTTGCTGACCGGGTTTGCCGGGGCCATGGCGATTCTGATGACGCTGGTGATGGTGCGTACCACCCTGATGGAGCAGTGGCGCTGGCAACTGGCCGAAGATGCGCCCAATCACTTTCTGGTCAATGTGGCTCCCCACGAACTGGATGGTGTGAAACGTCTGTTGGCAGATAACCAGCTCAGCTCGGTGGGCTGGTATGCCATGGTTCGCGGGCGGATAACGCTGATTGATGGTCAGCCGCCTTCCGATGAGCTGGTGGAGCAGAATAATGCCCTGCGCCGTGAATTGAATCTGAGTTGGGCCGATCAGTTGCCCGAAGGCAACAGGGTGGAAGAAGGGCAGTGGTGGGAAGAGCTGACCCACTTCGCTGAACGTCATGGCGAGAATGTGGCACCGGTATCGATTGAAGAGGATCTGGCCAGTGAAATCGGGGTGACGCTGGGCAGTCGTCTCACCTTCAGTGTGGGCGGGCTTACCTTCGATGGGGTGATTACCAGTATCCGCAGCCTCAACTGGGACACCATGACCCCCAATTTTTACGTGCTGTTTCCCGATGGGTATCTGGAAAAGTATCCGCGAATTTTCATGACCAGCCTGTATTTGCCACCGGAACAGAAACCGTTCGTCAATACACTGCTCAGTCAATATCCCACGGTATTGGTGATTGAACTGGATATGGTGATTGAACGGATTCGCTCCATGGTGACCCAGGTGACCCATGGGCTGGAGTTGATGACGCTGCTGATTCTTGGCTGTGGAGTGCTGGTTATGCTGGCTGCAGTGAAACTGTCGATGGCCGAACGGCTGCAGGAAAGCGCCATTCTGCGAACACTGGGCAGCACGGCCCGGCGCATATTGATGGTGCAGTCGGTGGAGTTCGGTGCGCTGGGTGCGCTGGCCGGGTTGCTGGCCGCCGTTGGTGCAGAATTGGCATTGTTCCTGTTACAACGGCGTATGTTCGAGGCGCCTTTCGGGCTCCATGTCGAACTGTGGTTTTGGGGTCCCCTGACCGGGGCGCTGCTGATTGGGGTGCTCGGTGTGCTCTACACGCGCAAGGCGGTGCGCCGGCCGCCGTTGCAGGTGCTGGGTCATCTCGATATCTGAAACCGTTAAAGCAGCATTTTGGCACCGAGGTAACTTTCGTGCTCTTCTGCCTGTGTCGCCTGCTGTTTGTGCGGTGAGGGTCCTTCACCGTACTGGATGAACAGCACAGGCCGGGGTGCCCCCTCGTCGCCGGGGGTGGCCCAAAGGGAGGCGACTTCCCACAGGATGGACCATTGCACGGCGAAGAAGAAATCCTCTGCAATAGCTCTATTATCGGGCGCATGATGGTTGCCTTCATCACGGCTTAGCTGGATTTTCCAGGTGTCATGCACTTCGCGCTGGATAGGTGGCAGTGCACCAATGTGCTGCCAGCCGTGAGTGTCCGACAATGCGGGCAATGCGATAAATCCGGTTAGTACAACAAGCGTCAGAGTCGGGATTTTCAAGGAGCGCCTCCATTTTATTGTTATGGGCATTTTTATAAGTAACCTATTGATATAAGTAACCCCGGAGGGTCGCTTGCCGCCATCCAGTAAGTGACAAAATTGTCATTCTTGCAGCTTTGTACGCAGGCAAGTCGATTATGGATCGCCTCTGTGAGGCAGCCAGATAAGGCAAGCGGACGCATCTCTGGAGAACAGGGCTGGAATCCGTTAGAATCCGGCCTCGTTTTTTTCTCACACTCTTGGCCATTATTCATGGAAATCAGTCCACTTCGTCACGCTCTCGAGGATCTTCAGGTACGCACAGACGTGCTTAGGGGGTATCTTTGACTTTGCCAACAAGAAAGATCGCCTGACCGAGGTCGAGCTGGAGCTTGGCGCTGCCGATGTATGGAATGATCCCGACCGGGCTCAGCAACTGGGGCGCGAGCGCTCGTCACTGGAACTTATTGTGACAACCATCGAAACACTGGACAGCGGTATTGCCGATGCCAAAGACCTGCTCGATATGGCGGTAGAGGAGGACGATGCCGGCGCTGTGGCGGATATTGAATCCGAAGTGGAGCAGCTCACCGCGCAGCTGGAAAAGCTGGAATTTCGCCGGATGTTTTCGGGTGAAATGGATCCCAATAATGCCTTTCTGGATATTCAGGCCGGTTCCGGCGGAACCGAAGCGCAGGATTGGGCGGAAATGCTGTTGCGTATGTATTTGCGCTGGGGCGATGAAAAGGGCTTTAAAACCACTCTCGAGGAATGTTCTGCTGGCGAAGTAGCCGGTATCAAGAGTGCAACGATTCTTTTTGAAGGTGAATACGCTTTCGGTTGGCTTCGCACCGAGACGGGCGTGCACCGGTTGGTGCGTAAGTCACCGTTTGATTCGGGCAATCGTCGCCATACCTCGTTCAGTTCGGTGTTTGTTTCTCCCGAAATCGACGATGATGTGGAAATTGATATCAATCCTGCCGATGTCCGGACGGATACCTATCGGGCCAGCGGCGCCGGTGGTCAGCACATTAACAAGACCGATTCGGCAGTGCGCCTGACCCACGAACCGACCGGTGTGGTGGTGTCCTGTCAGAGCGAGCGATCCCAGCACCAGAACCGGGACAAGTGTTGGAAAATGTTGCGCGCCAGGTTGTATGAGCGGGAAATGCTGAAACGCAGCGAGGCCGCTCAGGCCCTGGAGGATAGCAAGTCGGATATCGGCTGGGGCAGCCAGATTCGCTCCTATGTTCTCGATGACCAGCGTATCAAGGATTTGCGCACTAACGTCCAGACCAGTAATTGCCAGGCCGTGCTGGATGGTGATCTGGATCGCTTCATTGAAGCTTCACTCAAAGCCGGTCTGTGATAACCGCACCTGTCCCGGTCCGGCCCAACCCATGTGGTAGATTTCATGACTGATACACCCAAAAACACCACCGACCAAGCAGAAGAAAACAGGTTGATCACCGAGCGTCGCGCCAAGCTGGCCACTATCCGCTCTGAGGCCGAGTCTGCCGGTGGCACTCCATTCCCCAATGATTTTCGTCCGGCGAATCAGGCGGCATCGTTACAGGCTGACTACGGTGAAGAGTCCAAGGAAGCCCTTGAGTCCCTCCAGTTTCAGGTCAGTGTGGCCGGACGCGTCATCCGCAATCGCGGTGCTTTTATGGTGTTGCAGGATGCCTCGGGAACCATCCAGCTTTATGTCAGCAAGGAGGCGCGCAGTTTTGCCAAGCGTCTCGATCTGGGCGATATCGTCGGAATCACCGGTGTGCTGCACAAGTCGGGCAAGGGCGATCTTTACGTCAATATGGAACAATTCCAGTTGCTGACGAAGGCGTTGCGACCACTGCCTGACAAGTACCATGGTCTCGCCGACCAGGAGCTGCGTTATCGCCAGCGCTATGTGGATCTGATCGTCAATCCGGAGATCCGCGAACTGTTCCGCATCCGCTCGAGCGTGATTGATTTTATTCGTCGCTACCTCAACAACCGGGCGTTTATGGAGGTGGAAACCCCCATGCTGCAGGTGATTCCCGGCGGTGCTACGGCCAAACCGTTTGTCACACACCACAATGCGCTCGACATTGATATGTATCTGCGGATCGCTCCCGAGTTGTATCTCAAACGGCTGGTGGTTGGCGGTTTTGAGCGGGTTTACGAGATCAATCGCAACTTCCGCAACGAGGGGCTCTCGACCCGTCACAACCCTGAATTCACGATGCTGGAGTTCTATCAGGCCTATGCGGATTATCACGATCTCATGGATCTGACCGAAGATATGCTGCGCAGTCTGGCTGTCGAGGTGCTCGGTGGCTGTGAAGTTGTCAGTACGGTCAAAAATGCAGAGGGCGAGGTGTTGCAGGAAACCCGTTACGACTTTGCCAAGCCTTTCCGTCGCCTGTCGGTATTTGATGCCATTCTTCACTTCAATCCGGATGTCAGTGCGGCGGCACTCTCCGACCCGGAAGGCGCCAGGGAGCTCGCTGAGCATCTCGATATTCCCCTCAAGGACAGCTGGGGACTGGGCAAGGTGCAAATCGAGATTTTCGAGAAGACCGTGGAGCACCGCCTCGATCAGCCGACCTTTATCACCGAGTATCCCACCGAGGTGTCGCCACTGGCCCGTCGCAGTGACCGGAACCCCTTTGTCACCGAGCGTTTTGAATTTTTCGTCGGCGGTCGTGAGATCGCCAATGGTTTTTCCGAGCTGAACGATGCAGAAGACCAGGCGGCGCGTTTTCGTGCCCAAGTGGCAGAAAAAGAGGCTGGGGATGACGAGGCAATGCATTATGATGCAGATTATATTCGTGCACTCGAGTACGGTCTGCCACCCACTGCTGGTGAAGGAATCGGTATTGATCGTCTGGTGATGCTGCTCACAGACTCGCCTTCGATCAGGGATGTGTTACTGTTCCCTCATATGCGTCCTGAGTAGTTTTCGGGTTCCTTGCGTCACCCTTGCCAGTGTACGACCCCCAGGAGACGTTGCCAGCGGGGGTGAGCGTGAATGACACTTTGAATAAACCGCTATCATATCAATAGTCGGAAGTGTTTTGAGTGCGATCAATAATACCGTGACATCCGTTTTTTTAAATGGGTGTATGTTCAAGGAGAGCAACGGGTTATGGCGGGGAAGTCAGGCTATCGAGAAAAGCTGGACTGGTGCGATAAAACCAATCGCGCCCCGCAGCGTGCTGCGGCCGTCGCGGAAGCCCAGTGGCAGTCAGTAATTATCGGTATTCTGATGCTCACCGGCGGACTGGTGATGACGGCCCTGTCGCTCTGGGACATCTATGTAGACCTGGGTCCGGTCTGGACAAATCTGGTTACCCTGGCAGCCGGATTGATCATCACCTTCTTCTATATCCTGTTGCTCAACAAAGGCGGCACCAGTGTTCGGCTGACCGTCGTCATACTCCGGTTGACCCTGATTATCATGGTCTTTTTACATTTTTTCTGGTTATTGGTTGAAGACGTAGAGTGGTCCGGACTGCTCTGGTGTCTGGTGATGTTACCGCTGTTTTTTCACCTGCTCGGCTACCAGCGGGGTTCAATTCTGGTGTTGCTTCTGATCAGTGGCACCACATGGCTGCTGTTTAGGCCATCCACATTCTATTCGTCTCCCCATTCGACAGCGATTCTGTTTCGGTTCTGGGCTGCCTACCTGATACTGGCCTGGATTTCCTTTTCAGTGGAGTATATCCGTCACCAGACCCGACAAAGATTGCAGGCCACCTGGCGGGAGCTTGATATACAGGCCTGTACGGATGAATTGACCGGCCTGGCCAACCGACGAGGCCTGAGGGAGTATCTGGGCAAGCAGGAGCAACGCAGCAGCCAGGGAGAGGGCAGTTATGCCGTGATTCTTGGCGATATGGACGATTTCAAGCAGATTAATGACCGGTATGGCCATGACGTCGGGGATCGGGTGTTGTCGACCGTGGGTAAACTTATCAGTAGTTTGGCTCGGGCAGATGATCTCGCCGCTCGCTGGGGTGGTGAGGAGTTTTTGTTGTTGCTGGCAGATACTGATGCCGGGGGTGCCGAAGTGCTGGCAGAGAAGGTTCGTGACTGCGTGGCGACCAGTAAAATTCTGGTGGACGGCAAGTCGATTGAGTTGACCATGAGTCTTGGTGTGGCTGCCCAGCAACAGGATGTCCCTTTATCCGCTTTATTGAAATCTGCGGATACTGCCATGTATGAGGCCAAGCGTCGGGGAAAAAACAGTGTGGTCATGGCGAACCGGCTGTCATCGAACATGGAAAGTGAAACCCGTCAGGATTCACCGGTGGTGGCCACTGATCCGGTGAATACCTGAGGCAACAGTTGAGGGTAGAGGGCTTCAGAGTGCTTTGATGGTGGTGCACTGCTGTGAGAGTTTACCCAGCGTGGCTTCCATGTCCGCCATTCTTTCCCGCTCTTTGGCAACGACCTCGGCGGGTGCTTTGCCGACGAAGTTTTCATTGCCAAGTTTATTCTGTACTTTTTCCAGTTCCCTCTGCAGTTTGTCAATTTCCTTGTTGAGTCTCGTGAGTTCGGCGTCCTTATCGATCAGCCCTGCCATGGGTACCAGAATTTCCATGCTGCCCACTAACGCGGTGGCCGACATGGGTGCCTCCTCCCCCGGCTCCAGCCAGGTGATGGATTCGAGATTTGCCAATTTGGCGAGAAACTGGCGGTTGTCGTTTAATTTGCGCAAGTCATCGGTGCCACCATTGTTGAAATAAATGGGCAGATGTTTTGCCGGTGTGATATTCATTTCACCGCGGATGTTGCGGATACCGATGATTACCCTCTTCAGCCATTCGATATCTGCGATGGCAGTTTCGTCGATGCGACTGTGGTCGGCTTCGGGATAGGGCTGCAGCATGATGGTGTCGCCTTTGGCGCCTGCCAGCCCTTTGATTTGCTGCCAGATTTCTTCGGTAATGAAAGGCATCAGCGGGTGAGCCAGCCGCAAGGTGGCTTCCAGTACCCTCACCAAAGTGCGACGGGTGCCTTTTTTCAGGGCCGGCGCAGCGTCGTCGTCCCACAATACCGGCTTCGATAGTTCCAGATACCAGTCGCAGTACTCGTTCCAGAAAAATTCGTAGACAGCCTGTGACGCCAGATCGAGCCGGTAATGGTCGATGGCCTCTGTAACGGCCTTCTCGGCCTGCTGCAAGCGACCGATGATCCAGCGATCCGCCAGGCTCAGCTGATAGTCAGTGCTGTTGTCCTGACCGCAGTCCTGATCCTCGGTATTCATCAGTACATAGCGGGCGGCATTCCACATTTTATTGCAGAAATTGCGGAAGCCTTCAATCCGGCCCACATCGAAATTGATATCCCGCCCGGTGGAGGCCAACGAATAGTAGGTGAAGCGCAGGGCGTCTGTGCCGTAGGGGGCGATGCCGTCCGGGAATTCCTTGCGGGTCTGTTTTTCGATCTTGGCGGCGTCTTTCGGGCGCATCAGCCCGGCCGTGCGCTTCTTCACCAGCGATTCAAGGTCAATGCCGTCGATCAGGTCGATGGGGTCGAGCACGTTGCCCTTGGACTTGGACATTTTCTGGCCGTGGCTGTCGCGCACCAGACCGTGCACATAGACCGTGTGAAACGGTACTTCCTTCATGAAATACAGGGTCATCATGATCATTCTGGCCACCCAGAAGAAGATGATGTCGAAGCCGGTGACCAGCACACTGCTGGGGTGGAAAGTCCTCAGGAGTTCGGCGACATTCGGGTCGTTATCGGCATTGGGCCAGCCCAGGGTGCCAAAGGTCCACAGGCCGGAAGAGAACCAGGTGTCCAGTACATCCTCGTCCTGTTTCAGGACAGTCTCGCCGAGATTGTGACGTTCGCGCACGTCTTCTTCGCTGCGGCCCACGTAAACATTGCCCTGATCGTCATACCAGGCGGGAATGCGGTGGCCCCACCACAATTGCCGGGAAATGCACCAGTCCTGAATATCGCGCATCCAGGAGAAGTACATGTTCTCGTACTGTTTGGGCACGAACTGGATACTGCCGCCTTCCACGGCATCAATGGCCTTTTCCGCCAATGGTGCGGCTTTTACGTACCACTGGTCGGTGAGGTAGGGTTCGATCACCACCCCGGAGCGGTCGCCCCGGGGTACTTTCAGTTTGTGGTCATCGACCTTTTCCAGTAGTCCGAGAGCCTCCAGGTCAGCGACGATGCGCTTGCGGGCCTCAAAGCGGTCGAGGCCGCGATAGGCTTCCGGCACCTGGTCGTTGAGCTGGGCATCGTGGTTAAAGATATTGATGGTTGGCAGGTCGTGGCGCTGGCCGACTGCGTAGTCGTTGAAATCGTGGGCCGGGGTGATTTTGACACAGCCGGTGCCGAATTCGCGTTCAACATAGTCGTCGGCAATAATCGGGATTTCGCGATTCGCTAGGGGCAGGGTGACGGTTTTGCCGAGAAGGTGGGTATAGCGTTCATCGTCGGGATTCACTGCCACGGCGGTGTCACCCAGCATGGTTTCCGGGCGGGTAGTGGCGACAATCAGAAAACCACTGCCGTCGGTCAGCGGGTATTTGAAGTGCCAGAGGTGACCGTTTTCCTCTTCGGCAATCACTTCCAGGTCGGAGATGGCGGTGTGCAGTGCCGGGTCCCAGTTCACCAGCCGCTTGCCGCGGTAGATCAGGCCGTCCTCGTAGAGACGAATGAAAACTTCCTGAACGGCTTTGTAGAAGCCGTCATCCATGGTGAAACGTTCCCGGGACCAGTCAGGGGATGCCCCTAGGCGGCGGAGCTGTCGGGTGATGTTGCCGCCGGACTGGGCTTTCCATTCCCAGACTTTTTCGATGAATTTTTCGCGGCCCAAATCGTGCCGGGAGACACCTTCGGCCTCCAGCAGACGCTCCACGACCATTTGGGTGGCAATGCCCGCGTGATCGGTCCCCACTTGCCAGAGCGTATTGTTGCCCAGCATGCGGTGATAGCGAATCAGGCCATCCATGATGGCTTCCTGAAAGCCGTGACCCATATGCAGGCTGCCAGTGACATTCGGAGGCGGAATCATGATGCAGTAGGGATCTGCCTGGGGATCTGAGCCGGGTTTGAAATAACCCTGCTGCTCCCAGGTCTGGTACCACTTGGATTCAATATCTTGGGGACTGTAGGTCTTTTCCATGCGCTCTCGTAGGGGTTTTTGGCAGAACATGACACCCCATGGCGGATATTGCGGGGCAAATAAACGTAAAGGCGGGGATTATAAAGGGCCAGCTAGCCTGCGTCGACGTGGTTTTCGTCACCTTCCGGGGAATCGGAGCTGAGTGCCAGGCGCAGTTTTTCGCGTAGCTGGCGCTCCAGGACGGGCAGGTATTCTGCAATCAGTTCATCCAGCAAATCCTCCAGCTCCGTGCTGGCTGATGCAGGGGCCGAGTACATCGGTTGAGCGGCAGGCTTGGCCGTTGTCGGCAGCGGGGTTTGGGCGCTTTGAAAAGTAGCCGGGTGGCTGGACGCTTCAGGTGGCTTTTGTTCACCTTCTAGTAATGGCTCAGTGAGAATCGGGATATCCAGCTCGAACGGATCGTCAAGGTCGCCGAAGGCCTCATCTAGCATGGGAATATTCTGCTGCACCTCAGGACTGTCGTGGAGGGTATAACGCAATTGATCGAGTTCTTCGATCAATGTCTTGCGCGGGTCTTTGGACTCGTGATTCATGGCGCCTACCTCTGGCCGCCAGCAAGGTGATCCGTATTTCTGATGATCAACACTATTTTTTGTTGCTCAGATCGTGAAAGTTTAGCGGATAACCGCGGTGTTTATAAAAGCTGAAACGCTCCCGTTTCAGTTCTATCACTTGCTGGTCATCGTAGACGATCTCAATGGCTTTCTCAAAGCGCGAAAACCATCCCGGCGTCTCTTTCGCCAGGTTGATCAGTAACCCGTGGTGCTCACCCGGGTCATCATCGTGATTGATGACGATGGCTGAGACCGGCGTTGATTCGATGGCGTGGGGCAGAAAGGCGGTCGGCCGGAACGACCAGAGCAGGTCGTCGAGTTGCCGGGAAACGTCCTCGTTACCCGTGTGAAGCAATACCTGCAGGTCCTGCTGAAAAGCTTTTTCCGTCAACTGGCAGGCCAGCATCAGCGACTCATGGAAACCGCCATTAATTTTGTAAAAGTTGATACTGGTCATTGGCTGACCTGTTCAGCCAGAAATTCCACCAGCAGGGGAACGGGGCGACCGGTAGCACCCTTGTTGGTGCCGCTATTCCAGGCTGTACCGGCTATATCCAGATGCGCCCAGCGATAATTTTTGGTAAACCGTCCCAGAAAACAGGCCGCCGTTATGGTGCCCGCTTCCCGTCCACCGATATTCGCCATGTCGGCAAAATTACTTTTCAGCTGTTTGTCGTATTCATTCCACAGGGGGAGTCGCCAAACCCGGTCACCGCTGGTCTGGCCAGCGTTTTCCAGTGCCTGTGCCAGAGTATCATCATTGCTCAGCAGACCGCTGGCATGACTGCCCAGTGCCATGACACAGGCGCCGGTCAGTGTCGCAATATCAATCACGAAGGAGGGTTTGTAGCGCCCGGCGTAGGTGAGCGCATCGCAGAGAATCAGGCGGCCCTCGGCATCGGTATTGAGCACCTCAATGGTTTGTCCGGACATGCTGGTGACCACATCACCCGGCCTGGTGGCGCTGCCACTGGGCATGTTCTCGACTGCCGGGATAATGCCTGTGACATTCAGGGGGAGCTTATACTCGGCAATTGCCGACAGTGTGCCAAGAACGCTGGCGGCACCGCACATATCGTATTTCATTTCATCCATGCCGGCCCCCGGTTTGAGGCTGATGCCACCGGAATCGAAAGTTACCCCCTTGCCCACCAGTACAATTGGTTTGCCGCGGGTTTTGCCCCCCTTGTATTCCAGCACAATCATTTTCGCTGGCTGCTCAGTGCCCGCAGTCACCGATAACAGCGAACCCATGCCGAGTACTTCCATCTGTTTTTCGCTGAGGACCTTGCAGTCAAGGTTGGGATATTGCCCCGCCAGCTCCCTGGCCTGACTGGAAAGGTAGCTGGGCGTGCAGATGTTGCCGGGCAAGTCGCCCAGTTCCCGGCTGCGGTTGACACCGTTGGCGATGGCACTGCCGAGGAGCAGAGCCTGTTTCACCGGGCCTATTCCCTGTCTGGATGGGCATACCAGGGACACCTTGCCCAGGGTCACAGGCTTCTTTTCCCTGGACTTGAACGGGTTGAACAGATAGGCCGCTTCCCCCAGTTTGCGGGCCAGTTGCTGAGCTAGCCAGGGGCGCTCGCGACCGGTTACGGCGATACCTTCGAGTGAGATGGAAGCCGATTTGATCGGCAACTTGGTCAATTGGCCGGCCAGAGCGGACAAGGCGTTGAGGCAGGTTTGCTCATTGAGTGCTTCTTTGCCAGCACTGAAGATGAGCAGGCGTTCAGCCGCCAGGCCCCTGGGCTCATTGATCAGCTGCATGGCGCCATCGGCATATTTGATGTCGCCTCTTTTGATCAGTCGCGCTATCAATCCCTCCATAGCCTGGTCAATCTGTTGGAGGTCAGGGCAGTCGAGCCCCTGCGGGCCATAGGCAACCACGAGACACTCGGTTTTGCGGGTGGTGAGCTGACCGACAAAGGTATTAAATTCCATGATATCTCCATTGAGGGGTAGGGAGTGCGAGACAATAGCAGTGTAATTCTGGATAATTGGATGAACAACTCCAATGCTAGTCCGCCGAGCATAACAGGAACCCACACTTGCTGATATTTCGCTACATTGCCAAGGATCTACTGATTTCTACATTTGCTGTCAGTGGGGTTTTGTTGATCCTGGTTGCCAGTGGCCGGTTTGTGAAGTATTTGGCCAGAGCGGCAGCGGGTGAAATGGATGCCGGCGTGCTGTTGGCCATTATCGGTTACCGCCTGCCGGGCTTCCTCGAATTGATTCTGCCGCTGGCTTTCTTTCTTGGCATATTGCTCAGTTACGGTCGGCTTTATGTGCAGAGTGAAATGACGGTGATGAGAGCCTGTGGTATGAGCGTGCGCAGGTTGGTAGTTTATACCATGATTCCAGCGGTGTTCGTCGCGGCTATTGTTGCCTGGCTGAGTCTGGATGTCAGTCCCTCCGGGATGCAAAAAGCCGAAGCTCTGTTACTTGCCCAAAAGGAGCGCGGCGAGCTGGATGGCCTGATTGCAGGGCACTTTCATCCACTGCAGGGTGGCCGGGGTGTCACCTACACCGAAGAGGTGACCAAACAGAAAGAAATGCGGGACGTATTTCTGGCGGAAAACAATCCCGATGCCGTCGAGGGTAAACAGCTGGTATTGGTGGTTGCGCCCACCGGGCACGTCCGTGTGAGCCCGGACCCGAAAGAGGCAAATTTTCTGGTGCTTGAGGACGGCTACAGAATTGAAGGTGTGCCGGGCAATGCCGATTATCAAATCACCCGGTTTGAGGAATATGGTCAGCGGTTGAGCAAGCCAGAAGAATCGAGGAGCAGGGACAAGGTGGATACGCTGGCAACTGGCGCTTTGATGAGTTCGACGCTTCCGTCCCACGTCGCCACCCTTCACTGGCGCCTGTCTGTGCCGGTGCTGGTTCTGGTGGTGGCACTACTGGCGGTTCCTCTCAGTAAGACAGATCCCCGCCAGGGGCGATTTGCCAAGACCCTGCCGGCAGTCGTCCTATACATGGTTTACCTGGTCTCCCTAAGCGGTGCCAGAGGATTGGTGGAGGACGGTAACACTGCGGCCCTCGTGCTGATGTGGGGAATCCATATCCTGTTTCTGGGTATTGCCGTGTTGCTGTTTAACTGGTCTCCCGTAAGCGCTCTGTTTGCGCGTCTGTCAGGCGTCGCCAGAAAACCGGTGAGTGTACAGTCATGAAGTTAAATGCAGGCTACCAGTCGATGAGGCGTCTGTCCTCTTATGTTATGGCATCAGTTTTGTCGGCGATTGCCATGGTCCTGCTGGTTATCGTGACGCTGGATGCAGTGGGCGCTGTCATCGACGGGGTGGATGATATTGGTAACAAATACACATTTTTTCAGGTGGTTATCTATGTTGCGTTGACCCTTCCAGCCCGCATTTACGAGCATATTCCGATGGCATCCCTGATTGGATGCCTGGTTGGTCTCGGTGTGTTGGCCAATAATTCTGAATTGGTGGTGATGCGATCGGCCGGGGTTTCTCTGTTGCGTATTGTCTGGTTTGTGAGCCGGCCGATCCTGCTGCTGATTTTTTTGGGCGCGCTGCTGGGTGAATTTGTGGTCCCTTATATGGACCAATATGCCGAGAGTCGGCGCATGGTTCTGAAAGGTGGGGAGAGCTCTCAGGAAACCAATATTGGTATCTGGAACAAGGAAGGCAATGAATACATGCATTTCAATGCTGTGTATCCCGGCGGTGTTTTGTTCGGGGTGACCCGCTATGAATTTGATGATCAGCACCGACTCCAGAGAGCGAGCTTTTCCGAGCGGGCGACTTATCAGGGCGATCATTGGCTGGAGGAGCGGGGCGTCATCACCCGTTTCCTGGATAACAAAGTGGAAACCGGTGAATTCACTACACGTCTCTGGGATAGCAAGCTGTCACCGGAGTTGCTCTATCTGATTATTCTCCCGCCGGAGTCTCTGGCCATTCGGAGTCTTTATGATTACACCGAGTATCTGGAGGGGCAGGGCCAGGATGCTTCGAAGTATCAACTGGAGTTCTGGCGCAAGGCACTGCAGCCATTCACGATAGTCAGCCTGGTATTGATTGCCATTTCCTTTGTGTTTGGTCCGCTCAGGCAGGTGACGATGGGCTACCGGATTTTTGCCGGTGTTCTGGTGGGACTGGTGTTTAGTACTGCTCAGGACCTGCTGGGGCCCGCGAGCGTGGTCTTCGGTTTCCCCCCGCTGCTGGCGGTAGTCATCCCGGCACTGGTGTGTGCTGCCATCGGGTTGATCTTGCTGCGCAGGGCGGCCTGACTCCCTGTTGCGAGTGCTTCCCCAGTGTCAGTTGGCAGCTGGATTCCTTTTGCTCCGCTTCGGTGGTTTCGGTAATACAACCGTTCGGGTATGGCTCCATTTATCATGCAGACAGTCGCCGTTACGGTCCGCCAGGCACCATAGATAACCAATGCCGAACACGGCAAAGGACAGCGGCGCTAACAGCGTACGTATCCAGCAGGCTTGCCAGGGGGGGCTATCCCCATTTTGAGCGATGAGCTGAATTCGCCAGGATTTCATGCCGAGGGTTTGGCCCGAACGACGCCAGCACCATACAAAAAACAGCCCACAAAAGAACCACCATCCCAGCATGATCAATAATTGCAATGAGCTGTGTGGTGCCTGCATGGTGTCGTCACCAAACAGCCTGCGCAACAGTAGCAGTACAACGCCATAGGCGAAACTGATGCCCAGTAGTAAAAAACTGTCATAAAGCATTGCCATCAGGCGTCTTGCCAGATTAGCGGAGGGGAGAGTGGCGAGTGTGGGAGCTGTCAAAGAGCACTTCACTTATGTCAGTTAGGTTATTGGCGAGCCTATTATCATCAATTCAGGTCGGTTAACCGTTGATGTTCGGCGATCGCATTCTAGCAAAACACTATCAACTCGGCATCGATAACTGGGATCAATTTTCGGAACTCATCTGATCAGGCGGAAGCATCATAACCCGCTTCCCTGCGCACGTGCTCTCTGTCGCCGACAATCGGTGGAGCAAAAAAAAAGGCTGCCGGTAAGGGCAGCCTGTCAATAAGGCCTATGGGATTGGCCTTGGGCACTAGTTGCTCTTGCGAGCAAGGGGGTAAGACAATATTAAGCGCCAGTAGTGGGGCTGTCCGCTTTCGGTGTTGTGGTCGGTGCTGGTTTTGTCTCAGCACTGACGGGTTTGCTGGCCGCGGGAGCTGGCTTGGCAGCTGCTTTTTTAGCGGGTGCCTTTTTCGCCGCAGGCTTTGCCGCTGGCGTAGCAGTTGATGTTGACTTGGCCGTTAGCTTGTTGACGGTGCGAATCAGTTCGTCCACTTTGGCATTCAGCTCGGCCAGTTTGTCGTCGTTGTTGTAGAACGAAGGCATGGATGGCATTGTCGGCATCACCATTTTGGATGAGACTTTTTCACGAATTTCGTCGATTCTGGAGCTGACATTCATATTGATGCCGTCCTTGCGTAGGTTCTTGCCCTGCTTTTTGAGCTTTTCACCCTTGGCTTTCAGTTTGTCGCCTGCTTCCTTGAATCTGTCGCCGGTTTTGTCCAGTCTGGATTTTGCATCTGACTCAATTTTTGTGCCACGGGCAACCAGGTCGTCAAAATAGCGACGGGTCTGATCGCTCATTTTTTCATAGCCATCATGAATGTTGTTGAGGCCGTGACCATAGGCGCCGAGTCCGGCCAGCCAGATCTTGCGTGCCAGTTCTTCAGTTTTGTCGATAGTGTTTTTAAGTTCTGCCATAGTAATATCTCCGGTAGCAGTTGAATTCGTGTGTTTACGCTTAATTTCATGCCACATTAGTGATAATTTTTAGAAAACGCATACTAAAAACCAGGTTTTTACGAAATAGTGGAATTTATTTTGCAACGCAGTCGGAATGCTGATGAAAAGACGTGATCATATTCTGTTGGTAAGCCTGGATCTGTTTAATCGCGAGGGCGAAACCAACCTCACTGCAGTGGATATTGCCAATGAGCTGGAAATCAGCCCCGGTAACCTCTATTACCATTTCAAGGGAAAAGAGGAGCTGGTTACGGAGCTCTATGAGCAGTTTGAGGCCGGTATCGAAACCTTGCTACAGGACTCTCGCAGCGCGGAAGCCAGCCTGGAGGAGCACTGGCTCTACCTGTATGTGATGCTGGAACATATTTTCAACTACCGCTTTTTTTTCCGTAACACCACAGACCTGTTGCACAAGTATGGCGGTATAGATAAGCGGTTTGGCAAGTTGGTGGAAAAGCAGTATCAGTGGATACACGGGTTGCTGGATAGCCTGCTGGAGGAAGGGCTGCTGGCGGATAGAACGATGATTGCTAGCCGTATAGATCAGCTGGCTGACAACATCATGCTGATCTTCACTCACTGGTTTCAATTTCAGAACCTTCGCAAAAAATCACTCGACCAGCACCAGTTCATTCAGGGCGCCATTTTGCAGATTATGGCACTATTGGCACCTTATCTGGGTGAACAGCAATTGCAGTTTATGGAAACCTGCACGGAGCTTTCGCTCCGCGAGAAGCAGTGTCAGTAATACGGCATTTGGCCAGGTCCGGACAAATAACAAGGTTCAGCCAAAAAACAAAAAAGAGAGGGGTAGATGAGTCATATTCAGTTGGAACGCAATCACACCATGGAGAAAGAACAGGTTCGCACCATGACGGAAGAGCTGGGACAAAAACTGAAGGCCAAACATGGTGGTGATTATTGCTGGGAGGGCGATACGGTTCATTACAAACACAGCGGTATTGATGCCAAAGTGAGCTTTGATGACAAAACCGTCAGAGTGGATGTGACGCTCGGCCTATTGATGAGCGCCTTTAAAGGAATGATCGAGTCAGAAGTCTCTAAATATCTGGATGAAAAGTTTGCCTGAGTGTGCCGCACGTTTATTTCAGGCCGGGGACTAGTTCTGCGTCGCACCGACACTGACCAGGTATTCAATGACCTGTGTGTTGTCACCGTAGTGGGCCCACTTTAGCGGCGTTTCAGCTCCCCGGCAGGTAGCGTTGATCCGGGCGCCGTTGTTTACCATGTATTTGATCATGTCGACCGTCCCGTCCTGCGACAGGTAGTGCAACGCTGTGCAGCCGTCACTGTCACCCTGGTTGATATCGACGCCCTGATCCACCAGGTATTTCACAACGTCGATTTTTTCCGTCAACGCTCCGTAGAGAATTGCCTGGTTAATCTGGCTTTGCCGAGCCTGTCCGCTGTCCACGAAGGCTTGGAGGGCTTTCAGGTTGCCGAGGCGCGCCGCCATCTTTAAAGCGCCACTGTTTTTGCCTGCCGCAAAGGTCCCGCCGTTTGCCAGAAGCAGGGCTGCCAGATCGTAGTTATCCTGGTAGGCCGCGAAAAACAACGAATCATTGCCCGGTTTTGCCCCATGGGTAATCAATAAAGCCGCCATTCGAACAGTGTTTTTCTTGATCGTCTGATTCAGGGAGCTGGCCAGTTCACCGGCTGGAAAGACCTGGTCAGCTCCGTAACGGGACAACATCACATAAAGCCCGTAGTTGCCGCTGGTGCTTGCGTGTTTCAGCGCGTCTCGGAAATCGACATCGCTGATGTCTGCGAAAAAGCCCGCATCCTCGAACAGATAAGCTCCGTCATGGTTCCGTCTGGTGGTTGCCTGTTCCAGACCGGCCAGAGTAACCGGGATATTACGGCGGGCCAGCTCTTCTCTGGCGGCTGTTTCCGCTGCTGAATTTGCGGTCTGTTGTGAACAGCCAGAAAAAACTGTGGCCAATAAGGCAGCTAGTAGAACTCGTAACAGATTCATCGGGCTCTCCGTCTCAGGAGCGAAAAAAGGATAAGTTAACACTGCCAAAACAGACCGGGCAGCAGCGAGTTCCAGCGTTAAATGCTGTCTTCAAATTGAACGGATTCTTTGCCTGTATTGCGGATAACGACGGTGCCAGCCAGTTTGTCGTGCCAGCCCTGTTTGCGCTGGTCTACGCCCACCCAAATAAACCCAAGGCATAGTGGAACAGCGGATATGATGTACGCAAAGTATCTACCGATGGCCTGACCCGTACGCATTTTTCCACCGGTGGATGCATCGACGATTTGTAATTTCATGGCCATTTTGCCGGGCGTACCGAGATAATGTAGCCAAAACCATATTGTCGCGACAAATGGTACAACATAGCCAAGCATGACATCCCAGAAGCCGTATATGAGCTTATCCCCTACCCAATACTCTTCACCGTAAATAAGGCTTAATGGCACATATAAAACAATCATCATGATCACTAAATCAATGAGCAGTGCGCCAAATCTAATCCAGAAACCTGCGTATTCCTTATTTTCCATAAAGCAAAAACTCCTTAATATGATTTAGTGGTTAACGGTTTTATATCACGTAAATACGTTGTGCGACATTCAATACTGGACTCGCTTTTGTAGGGCTTTGCTAAGAAGTTTTGGCATGTCTGATTCCTTTCGGGAAGTTCTGCTTGCCCCCGCTTATTCAGTATTCAGCACTTATTCTTCTCAGTATGTCTTCCCAGCATGTAAGTGCGAAGCTGCTGCTCCACCTTCATAACAAAGAGGATTAGCACACAGCTCTCATCTTCACGGTAGAAAATACGGCAGGGTGGCACTATCACTTCCCTGTAAATAGAATTGGGTAGTTTGGGTGAGGTGCATCCAGACTACGGAAAATCTGCCAGGCACTCAGTTTTGTTAAAAACTTCTTCTACCAAATGGCTTACTGCCAAAGGGTTGTCAAGAGCAATGTACTCAGTGATGGCGTTCAGTTCCTGAAGGGCTGGCTCCATCCAGATTACTTCAGCCATTTACTCATTTTTTCTCTGGCCGCACTTTGGCTGTATGTTCTCCGCTCAAGTACAGAGTGCTCTCCCTGTGAGCGCCCATCAAGCAGTTCAAGCCGACGCTGCATAAACTCATAATCCTGTACATCAACAAGATAGGCAGAAGGCTGACCATGCTCCGTAATCAATATCGGTTCTTTAGACAAGTGCAAATCTGCCAATATCTATGTGGCGTGTCGCTTGAGGTTCGTAACAAGCTCGACTTTCATAGGTTCACTCTGAACTAGACTGATAGTGATACTATAGTGTCACTTATCTTTGTTGGATGAGTTGATTAGAAAATTGTATTCTAAATATTTTTAGCAATCAGTTCTGCTTTCAACAATCCACCTTTAGTTAAAAGCTTAGCTGAAAAATTTGGCCTACGTTTTGAACGATAAGCATCATATATTTTCTTTAATCCCTCGGCTGTCAAAAGAGATATATTTATCTCTGTATCCATCTCTGCTGACTCAATAAAATCATCAGAAAAACTAGGTGCAATGATTAGGGTTTGAGCGACACGTTTTCCCTGGCTTTCACAACGCCTGACATAGGCTTTTACTTGTCTTGAAGTAGTGGAATATTTTGCAAAGTCCCCATTTTTACAGGTTTTTGCTTCACCCACGATGATGTCGTCATCACTAATGGAAATAATAATATCTGCCTTGTCCTTGCTGGTATTGACAGCTTTTCGAATATCTTCCTCAACATCGAGCCCCATCTCTTCAAATATCGTTTTTGTCACTTCTTCAAACTTCGCCCCAATGTCCGCCTCATTTATATCAATCGAAGCTTGTCGAAGAGCAGGCAGATCGCGTCGTGAGAGTGCTATGTACTCCTCAATCAGTTTGTCATTGGCATTTGCAAATGCGTTAAGAATATTGAGCCTTGGGTCGCCTCTCTTTGGGAGATCCATTGCGTCTCTGAGTACTTTTATCTCGTCATTGGATAGTAGGTAAAGAATATCGTGTGGTGTAATTGATAATGCTCTGAGGCGCTCCGTAGATATCTCTTCGGCAGGTTCTAACTCAAATTCACGCTTGATTCTGGCCGCGAATGATTCTTTATTTTCTCCACCTGTAATTTTATTAAAATTAACTTCTAGCGTTGAGTACATATCTTTATAGCTAGTTGCGCTTATCGCATTGAACTCTCTTTCAGTTGCTGAATTCAGTGAGTCGATGAGAATGCTGACTCGCTCTTCAAGTGTTGTACCCAGCTTGTCCGTCTCAATATTGAGATCTGACATCATTGTTTTTATTCTGTCCTTTCTATTATTGAGGCTTTCAGTCTCATCAAAAATCTCATTTTGCAGGATTTCCCTGATACTTATCCCAGAGTGGATGATGGTTTTAATCTTCTCGATGCGCGACACCCCCCTGATTCTTTTACCATGAGTTTTGAGAATACTGGAAAGCTCGGCATCCGAAAGGGTGCGAAGGATTCTAAGAAAATATTTATCACTAACCTCTTTTTTATTAATCTTATTTATGATTCGAATAATTTCATCAGCAATAAAAACCTCATCTTTCTTCTTGATGAAAATTAGCCCCATATCTCGAAGCGTGTTGAGACTATCTTCTATAGTGCTTTTGTCAGCTTTTATTGGATCGTACATGTGCTCTATAGCTGAAAACTCATCATTTGTAATTTTCAGGTCTTTTGCTAACTGATTCAGCACACTCCTCTCATCATCAGAAATGTTTTCCTGGCGTTTAATTTTCAGGTCATTCTTATATGCAACTTCGAGACAGTTATTGAAAATACTCAATCGGTGGGCTCGGTCGAAGTCACAGTTACCCGATTCCTTTATTTCTTTTTGAATATCGCTTAGTAGCGTATCCAGCGACTTGCATTCATCCGTGTATAACTTTTCGATCCAGCTTCTTCTGGCAACGGCATTACCATCACGAGTAATGATGTTAACCAATAATTTAACTGACGCCTCGGAAAGCGATAATTGTTCTTTAACATAGGCTTTAAACTGCTTGGATACCGCATGGAATATTTCGTCGATCTCGCTACCCGATGCATATTTCATTTTACCATTTAGATTCTCAACTACCTTTGATAAAGCAATATCATCTGTCTCTTTTGCAAAACACAGCTTGTCTAGACAATTGATAAATTTAGTTTTTTCTAATAGGTTTAGCCCGGAGAGAATTTGCTGCAATTTCATGATTAAGTCCTTGTTGTCATCGAATAAGTGTCTACTTTCTGAAAATCAAAAGAGTAACTAATGGCTCAGTGGCAGATACGGTTGAATTGAGCCTTTCTCATCATTGCACTTCCTTATGGCTTTTGATTAAAAATAGCCGCATTTCAAATTAGAGACAAGGGTGGGATGCCTCGGCCACTACCAGTATGACAAATAAAAAACGGGCCATTTGGACCGTTTATTTGTATATCGTACATGCGCGTTTTGCTGAATTAGATATCAGGGTAAGTTTTGTAAGGTTTTGATATAGAATAGAATTTTGGTATATCTGGTTCCTGTCAAAGTAAAGTGAGTTTTGCCTATTAGTTAAAATAATAGAACTTAATAATTTCCTTGCCTTGGTGGTAACCGGCTGTTTTTCTGATTGTTTTCTGGATAATGAGCATCGACCAAGTATAAGTCGCACGTTGGATTTGGCAACCTCAGGATATATTGTCTTGAATCAGGTGCGGGTGTTGGAATATCTGCCCTTGAGAATAAAAGGGAATTTTTTGTAGGGATAGGGAATTTTCGGAGGGATAAATCAGGGTTGAGGTATTTTAACCCTGTGATTTTTAAGTGGTACCAGAGGCCGGACTCGAACCGGCACGCTTTTAAGGGCGGGGGATTTTGAATTATTTGTGTCTCTCTTTTCTATTTTTTGAAACTCTTTTAAATACAGTTATATATCAGTCATATATACATTTATTTCTTTGCGGCTTATTGCCTATATATCCCAGTTTTTGAAATAATGTGTCTACTATACGTCTACTAATGGACACAAATAACCCTGGGATAACGCAATGCCGCGCCTCAAATTGACCAAAAAAGCCATTGACAGCCTAGAGCCACCAAAGCCTACCGTGACGGGGGCGCCGACCCAGGTATTTTACCGCGATACGGACCTGACAGGGTTTGGTTTGAAAGTGACCAATGCCGGTTCCAAAGTGTATATCGTGGAAGCCCGGGTCCAAGGCAGGCCAAAGCGCATTACACTGGGCAAGCACGGGGCGCTGACGGCAGAGCAGGCCCGTAAGCAGGTCCGGGCATTATTGGGGGATATCGCTCAAGACAAAGACCCCTTGGCTGATAAACGAGAGCGGCGGGCTAGGGCGGTCACGCTACGCCAGACCTACCAAGACTATTTGCAAGGACGTAAGAACCTGAAGCCCAATACCCTCCATGACTATAAGCGCTGTATTGAGATTTCTTTGGGGGACTGGCTGGATAAGCCTTTAGCTGAAATTAGCAAGGACATGGTGGAGAGGAGGCACCGAAAACTGGGCGAAACCAGCCATGCCCGCGCCAACAACACCATGCGGGTGCTGCGTGCACTGTTTAATTTCGCCATAGAGCAGTACGAGGATCAAACCGGCAAACCGGTGATCCCAGTAAACCCGGTCAATCGCTTGAGCAAGAACCGCGCCTGGTACGAGGTAAGGCGGCGACAAACATTGCTAACCCCGACCCAACTAAAACCCTGGTATGAGGCTACGTTGCGGTTGAACCAGGAGACAACACGGGATTATCTGCATTTTCTCCTGTTCACTGGATTGCGAAGGTCGGAGGCCAGCCGGATGACCTGGAATGATGTAGATTTTCATGAGCGTACCTTTCTTATTCCAGAGACAAAGAACAAAGAGCCACACCGTCTGCCGATGTCGGATTATTTGGAAGATATGTTAATCCGTCGTTATAGCCAGACAGAGAAAATATGGGTATTCCCTTCACCCCTAGCCGATGGGCCTCTAAAGGAGCCCCGTACCGCCATAGGACGCATTACGGAACACTCTGGCATTGAATTTACTCTCCATGACCTGCGACGAACTTTCATTACTATTGCTGAAAGCCTGGATATTCCCGCCTACGCCTTGAAACGGCTGTTGAATCACAAATTTTCCAACGATGTGACAGCAGGGTATATTGTTCCCAGTACAGAGCGATTACGCGAACCTATGCAAAGAATCACGAACTTTATACAAGGACGCATATTAAGTGATTAACCATACTGAGCCAGGGGGCGATCAACTTGACATCATATTACCCAGCTACTCTCGCGGCTTATGCGAAAAAGCCTTAGAGCTGGCTCGAAAAAATCTGGAAAATTGCTCGAAAGAGGATTTCTTCAAATACACGAATGCATTCATTACATTATTCACCTCAGACATCTCCACAGAAAAAGTTGATTCTAACCAAATCAGAGAAATGGTTTCAAAAGTACAACCAATGTCTCAGTTGTTCCGAGATCAAAAAAATACAGAGGAATACCTACAAACAGTCGACGCTCTACTTCCAGAAAATCATCCTCTCCAAACACTTGCTCTTGACCCAGAAGATAACGAGGCACCAAAAGTTTTTTTTGCCTCAGTCATTTTTTCCCTGATTATCGCCTTGAGCGCACAGGAAAAAATGCTTACCAAGAAAGCCACTCCAGTAGAAGAAAGATTGAAAGTCCTCGATTCTATATCTGAAAATATTAGGTTGATGTATGAGCAACTCCTTTACTTCGATTCTGAATTAGAGGTCATCCAAAACCGCCAAGCAAAACGCACAGGAGCAACCAAGACAAACTCCAAACACATTGATTTACATAATCAATTCTTCAGCTTTTATAAGAAAAATAAAGCTCACTGGAGCAAGAGGGAGAGTGCAAGACGGTTCTATTCTAACCTGACCGACCAAGAAAAAAGACTATACACTAGCTGTGATCATGCGGTTAGACAGTTAACCGATGCCCTGCGAAAACACCTGAAAGGCTAATACTACAGGCGCAAGCGCTCGTAGTACGAACGCTTGCGTTCGTTCTATTTTCCGCGCCATATCTCCTCTAATTTTCACTCCTGTCAACCATATGCAGGAGATTGAAAATGCAAACTTTACTTAACACCAAGCAAGCGGCCACTTACCTGGGTGTAAGCGCTGCCTTCCTTGAACGTGACCGCTGGGCCGGGGCGAGAATTCCCTTTATCCGTTTGGGGACCCGCTCAATCCGTTACCGCTTGGGTGATCTGGACAATTTTATTCAGCAACAGCTGCGTTTCTCCACCAGCCAGGAGGACGCAGCATGAATAACCTTTTCGAATTATTTGAACATATCGAATGTTTTAATGAACTGAGGGGGAATCCCTACCAAAACCAAGTTTCCGCTGAGTCGATCATTCAACGCCTCGCTATCTGTGGTGTTATCCCTAATACCTATATTCATAACGCTTGGCCTGGTGAGCTCCTATTATTGGATATCACTCTGATACCAATCGTTGAAGAGTGGCTGATTATTGAACAGATAAAGCTTCCGAAAATACCAGAACCAACCGAATCAGGAGCCCGGGTTTCATTACCCGGGCAACCCGGTACGAAACCCGGTAACAACCCGAAAAAACCCGGGAAAAAGGAGGTGTCATCATGACGACTTCCTTTGTCCTTAAAGAGAATGAAGTGTGGTTATCCAAACTGCTAACCCGGGCTCGCACCTTTGGTCCAAAACTAAAGCGTTGGCATACCCGGGAACTTGCCAAGGGCACTCCTTTAAGGGATACCAATACACGGGTTCGCCATATCGTTGAGCGCTTATGGGTAGAGGACTTCCACTTTGCCGCTGATGACCAGGAAATTCGCGACCTGGCGGAGAGCTTTGCAAAGCGCTATAGCAGGGCAGCTATTAACAGCTCATTCGATATCAAACGCATGGTCGCCACCTTTGAAAAACGATACGGGTTCCCCCTTCCCTCGAACACAGATATTCCGCGTATAAGTTGCTCAAAGTTCTGGCGCAGACAACTACGAAATGTAGCAGCACAACGGGTTGAACAACTTAACCGGGAGCTGGGATTCACACGCAGAGGTGTTGCCTCTTATGTTTCCGACTGGGGTTTCAAATCCTGGTTAGCCAAAGATCAGAGAAATCGGCGACTTCTGGAAGACATGGAAGCCGAAAATGATTTTGGTCAATCCTACATTCTAGCGGAATTAGCTGACCTGGGTATTTCCAACCCAGTAAACAAGCGCAATGAACTGATGGTCCGCTTAGATGGTTTTGAAAATTATGCGGAACAGAACTCCGAAGCTGCGTGGGTAGCGATGTTTTACACCTGGACCTGTCCCAGTAAATACCATGCAATCACTAAGGGAAAAGCAAACCCCAAATACAACGGCGCTACCCCTGCCGAAGCTCAGGCATGGTTTAACGGGCAATGGCAGAAAACCCGGGCTGCCCTTATAAGGGCAGGAGTCCCCTTATACGGGTTTCGAGTCGCCGAGCCGCACCGTGACGGTACACCTCACTGGCACATGCTCTTTTTTGTGCCCAAAGCACGGCGCAAAGCATTAACCGATATCCTAAGGCGTTTCATCATGGCCGAAGATGGCCACGAACCTGGCGCTCGCAAACACCGCTTTAAAGTTGAAGCTATCGACCCCAGAAAGGGACGGGCTACCGCCTATCTGGCCAAATACATTTCCAAAAATATTGATGGTCACGGACTGGTTGCGGATGACGAGGGGGAAGACCATAGCGCGATCACAGCACTGCGTGTGCGCGCATGGTCTTCGATCTGGAACATCCGTCAATTTCAGCAAATTGGGGGCCCACCGGTCACTGTTTACCGAGAATGCCGAAAAACAGCCAGAAATCTCGATATTCTCACCGGAGCACCTACGCCAGAAGTCATGGAAATCATCGAGGCCGCTGACAAAGGAGATTGGAGCCTATTCACAGAAAAGATGGGAGGTGCGGTCTGCAGGCGGCTGCTACGCCCGCTACAACTAGCTTATCGGATCAAAGAAAAGCTTGGGCAGTATGGAGACAGGCTAAAGAAGCTGATCGGCTTGTGGTCATACGACCAGGCCCACCCAGTCGCTTACCCAAAACCAGAATGGACTATTCGCCGCAAGGGTTTTTCTGTCAGTAGCATTGAGGGCAATTCAGATTCACAAGCGCCACCGGCGCGCACCTTGGAGTTCTGTCAATAACTGTACGCGCAGAACCTGGCGCAGAACTTGAAAACTAGATAAAACAGACTGAAATAGACAAAGAAAATAGTGCTGCCAACACGAACAGCTTTGTCTTGAAGGCGAAGCCACAACGGAAAAACTGCCGATGTGATTGGCTTTATTATACTTTGCTTGCATTCGCGACTTGAAAACGAGCAATCTTTCCGCGAAGTTTATATGCCAATCCCTGTTTTTCAGCACCATAATGCAGCTCTCGATGGCAGTTTGGACAAAGCGCTACCGCATTGTCCACAGTATCCTCACCGCCGTCCGCCAAGCGCTGGACGTGATGGACCTCCAGAAAAGGCGAGCCATCCTCTCGAAAGAATGGCGCGAAAGTTTCACAGCATTCGCAATGGCCAGATGCTTGAGCCAGGACCCATGCAACCACTTTAGGATCTCTGACATATTCTGTCACCGAAGCCTGAACTGATTCCGGCTTTTTCTTGCCCTTTGGAGGTGATGCTGGTGGCTTTTTCCTTAGCTTCTCAACTGCCGCATCAAAGTCTGTATTTGAGCCGAGCTGCTGCCCTTCGCTGGCAGCTATCAGCCGCTCAAGGTGTTGGATAACATTACTCCCAACATTCCGAGCTGGCTTTAATCCTGAAACCCACTGGCGACCTTGTAGAGAATAGACGTAAGAAATATTTTGCATCCGATATTCATACGACTTTACGGTACGCCCGAACCTATTAGCCAAATCTTCATAGTACGACTTTTTTGTGAACAGCTGGCCAGCGGCCTCAAGCCGATGCATCTCTACATAGGCATCGACAGATGCTCGCAGCTCTTCATCAGTCCAGTTGTCGCTCAAGACTTACCTCTATATGTATAACGCCGCGCTCTGCGGAAAATTTGTCCGACAGCAGCGCATTGTTATGCCATTTGTGACTTATAGTCCGTCGGCTAATAGTCAACACAAGTAGACAATAGCCACATATTTAATTTGTGAGACTCAGCATGGCAAATCCTCTCATAAAGAGCGTCGCAGCTACAATTCGACAATTCAGAAAGGCCAAGAGCATGAGCCAAGATGACCTAGCTGACATTTCTGGCTTGGACAGAACATATATTTCAGGGGTTGAGCGGGGGGTTAGAAATATAACTCTTGAATCGTTAGCGCAAATAATTAAAGCACTTGGCATATCCAATTCCGATTTTTTTAAAGCTGTAATAGAGGAAGACTGCAGTGACCTACATGATAAACAAGAACGCTAATACAGAGTTTACTACTGGCCAAGGTCATAAGGAAACAGTTGAAATAGAGCTTTTTGAGAGAGCGCTGTGTGATGTGCATGAAGTGATAGAAAAAATAACCAAAGATATACCAGTTGATATATTTTCAATTTTAGGCATGCGGAACCTATCTGCTTTTATTGGTGAGCTATTTGCCAAGAGTTTAGCTCAAGAGTCTAATGGTCGCTATATCAGTAATCCTCATCAAGATGGTTATCCAGATTTACTTTTGATGAATGACCGAGGGGCTGAACTTTTTGAAATAATTAAACAAAAAGCAGGTTTAAGAGATAAATCGCCCTTTAGCCCTTTTCCAAACGGCGGCCTTGAAATTAAAGCGACCTGTGGGTCAGTCCCGACCCCAACACAATGTGCAAAAATTGGTATTGAGAAGCCCGATATGGGAGAAACCAGAATTCATTTGCTTCGTGGATATGATTGGAAGGCGCATCATCGTGAAACAAATAATCTTGTTGGGATATTATGGGATTTTATCAATGGCGCACCGCAGATTGTTGCCGTCTTTTTTGGTACCGACCTTGACGAGCAAGACTGGGGGAAGATAGTTCAACCTCGCGAGGGAGGTGGTCGAACCACGAGCGTTTCAATCATGCCAAGACATGGAGTAAAAAAAATGTATTGCAACTGGATAGCCGTGAAGAAGGACCCTGCGTATATAGAATTTCTCAATAAGTACAACAAAGACAATCTTATACCATTGTGAAACACAGCTCTTGTTGCCCCTCTGCTCTTTGGGGCAACTGGCCTGTACTTTCATTTTGAGTCAGCATACGAAGATGTGAGAATATAACATCAAGACCTAAGGGAGGGACGCTCTCTCCAATCAGCTCTCTAATTAGTTTGTCGCTCACCTTTTTCCCGTCTTGACGCTTCCAGCCGAAAGGGTAGTCCGCCACAGTATGAAGCTTCATGGCTTCGTACAAAGATAGCACCCTATTTTGTTCAGGGTGTAACTTATTATCACTGCAAGCATAAGAAAGATTTCTTGTCAGGGTGCTTGCTGGAGCATACCAGCTCATCCGCTTATATGCGCTTGTGTAACCTTTCATTAGTCTATAGTTACTGTCTTTTCTAACCCAAGGACGAGGCAATAATTCCCCACATTTTTGACACCGGGTGGGTGTATCTCTGCTTGAACGATTGATTCCATTCGCATCTTTTCTGGCGCTGTGGACTTGGTTTTTATCAAATCTACAAGCGGAGTTAACACACTGATTATCGAAGGCACTTTTCTCGGGAGGTGTGTTACTTACCCAGAAGTATTTCTCTTCATCCAGCAGAGGAACTCGGTGGTATGGGATTTTCTCGCATGATGCCGTTTCCAAAGATGAAGCATCTAGGCTAGGAGCTTCACCAATCACATCTTTGACTGTGACCCATTTTTTCCCGAGAAAGCCGTCTTTGCTGTGAGTCTCACTAGGAAATAAGGACCCTTGGCTTTCGATATGCTTCTTTAAATTTTGATTCTTAGTGAAAATAGAAATAAGGCGCTGTCTGCTTTGGGGCACGCCATAGTTAGCAAATTCAACAACACGGATACTGCTACTGAAATCTGGCCCAAGCTCTTCTTTTATCAACTCAATGATATTAATTGGCTCTCTTGATTTCTTTGGGTGCGGTATGATCGTATTTTCCATTTCAGGAACATTTTCCATAACTAGTGTGTGCGCGCCGCTTTTCTTGAAAATGTTTATTGCTGGTATTACCAGAAAATTCCTTTCATCTGCGGAACCCTTTAAACCTTGACGAATTAGGCTCAGCAGCTTTCCTCGACCATTTTTCGACATTCCTTGACATGGTGGCGTCGCAAACACCAAGTCTAGTTCCTTTCCCTCAAGCGCCGTTGAAGTCGCGTCCAAAATCTCATTTTCCTTTTCCCATATATCGCCAACTATCATTTTGGTTTCCGGAAAATTGTACTTAAAGACTTCAGCTCTATCGATAAGGAGTTCATTGGCCACAAGAACATCAAAACCGGCATGGCGCAGGCCTAGGTCTCCAATTCCTCCGCACGCAAATAGACTAATTGCTTTCATGAAATTCAGCCTCTTATTAACGTGACTTATAGTCTGCATTCCATCATTGTGTGGGTCAAGCCTTAATATCGAGTGGAGGCATAGTAAAATTAGTGGGCATAATGCCTTGCTAAGGGGCAACCGAAACGCAGTGTAGGTTGTCCCGCGGAGGCCGCGCCTTTTGCGGTCGGAGTGTACTTGAGCAACTTGTTAGAGCACAGCATCCACACACCTAGCTGTGTCATCATCCTCCACCTCCATGGGCTTAGCTTCTCTGACCTGCCCCCGGTACTTAATCCAACTGCTCCCTAGTAATGTCCGTTACTTTTGAATCAGTGGTTCCAAGTCGAAGGGCAGATGCAAACTCCAAGGGTGTCTGATACCTCAAGGATGAATGCGGCCGCCGTTCATTGTAGTCCAAGCGCCACTGGCTGATCTCCTCCCGAGCGTGAGCGAGATCCTGGAACCAATGCTCATTCAGACATTCATCCCGGAATTTACCATTGAAGCTCTCAACGTACCCGTTTTGCACCCCAAGCCCCTTTCTAGCCTCAGTGCGTCAAGATCTCCGTCTGCGTGGTTATAGCATTCGGACAGAAAAGGCATATCTATATTGGATACGCTTGTACATTAACTGCATGGCGCTTGCGTGTTATTTTTGTGGAACGATTGGAGTCTTTTGACTTGTAGATGTTCAATCAAAAAAAGTAGCACATGAATAGCACAATAAAAAATGGATTAAGCAATTACCACTTAACCCATTGATTTTTGGTGGCCTTGCTGGATTTGAACCAGCGACCAATCAATTATGTGAGCGTTGGTGCTGGTCGGGCTGGTGTTCAAACTTTAATGGCTGGGATGGGGAAGAGTGTATAGCCGTCTACTATGCGTCTACTATTAAAAATTTGGCTTTGGTTGAGATGTAGCAGTGTTCTCATAACACATTGTTTTTAAAGTGGTACCAGAGGCCGGACTCGAACCGGCACGCTTTTAAGGGCGGGGGATTTTGAATCCTTCTCGTATAATCATTTCTCAGTGTTAATTGATGCTCCTAAAAGTTGATTTATGATACCCATGTTGTTGATATATTAGTATTTAATCCTTTATTCTTTCTTGGTTCTTCAATTTTCACTGTTACTTGATATTTCCTCTGGGATACAAAAATTACGCTGTTTTGTATCCCAGGTGTATCCCAGATTTAACCTTACCATCGCCTGAAAAGGAGTTCTTGTTCATGGGAAGATCATCAGAGAACAGGGTCAAGTTTAGCAAGCCGACCTTAACCGTTATTGAGCGCCGAATTAATAACGGTGAATTTACAAAAGAATCCTACCTTTACGACAATGCCAGCCATCTGGCGATAAGAATCAGACCCAGTCAATCGTATTCAGACAGTGCGTTCTGTCTATACGAAAGGATTCGTATTCGCGGACAGCAAAAAAGTAAGTTGTATAAGCGGCAAATCATGAAGGTTGGTGAAGCGAGAAATGCACAAGTTCCGATTTCAGAACTGAGACAGAAAGCAGATAGCCTGTTCCTGGAAATACAAGAGGGACGCGATCCTCATTTGCTTGCTCAACAGCTGGCTGCTGAGCAAGCAAATGAGCAACAACTATCCGAGGCTAAGCGAACGTTCAGAGATATGATCTTTGGGTCGCCGACAGGTAAGGACGGGGAGTTTTTGCCTGATGGTTTTGTCGCGGAGAGGCGCCCCGGTGACCGTTACCTGATCGATATCAAAAACAAATGTGAGGTTTTGTTGGCGGACTTACTAGATGAGCATCTTTACCGCATATCGGCAGAGCAGGTAAAGGCCGTATATCTCCAGCAAGTAGGTAAGGGCGAAACCCAGCTACATAATGCAATGCGTATTTTGAGGTCGGTATGGAATTGGGCTCAGGCGAAATATGATGAGTCTGACCTTTTTATCCGAAACCCGGTTAGTCGAGCGATGAAACAGCTAGGCGTTAACATTAACCGCTCTAACCGTCGCACAGAACGCCTGGATGACAGCGACTTCAAACCCTATCTCAGAGCGGTGCTAGGGCTCCGGGAGCATGATCACACTTCGGCCTTTCGCAATGGACGGGACGCTTTGCTATTTATGTTGTTCTCTGGTGTAAGGCTGATGGGTACTATGACTATCCGAATCGCTGATATTGATCTTAACAGGCATACTTTCAAAATTATCAAGAAAGGCGGAAAGCAGGCGGAATTACCCCTGAACTCCGCCACGGAAGCGATTGTTCGTAATCGATTGGCAAATTTGCCTGAACAGACGGAGTATTTATTTCCGGGAATTACTGGCAGCGGGCATTACAGGGATACAAAAGATGTCAGAAAGATCGTCAAGGAGGTATCTGGGGTATCTGTCACTAATCATGATTTGCGCCGAACCTACAAATCTATCGGGGCCGAATTGGAGATCAGTCCAATCCTTATTGATGAGCTGTTGAGTCATGCCCGGGAAGGTGTGGATGCACACTATATTCATCCATCCATGACAAAACTACGAGAGGCTAGTCAGAAGGTCGCTGATTATATGATTGGAAAATCCTGTTTGGATCTAATGAAAGAGCTAACAGCTGCTTGGTAAGTTGCTAAACCAAAATTCTAGGGCGTTCTAAATTGGGAATGAGTGACTAGCGAATCTAGACAAGCCCGATAAACGCTAACAGATATGAAGCTGGATAGTTGAAATAACGGCTAGACGTAAGTTTCTTCACAATTGGATGTTGTATTTTGTTTCTTGAAAAGGATAACTTCGGATTCCAGGTAGAAAACCTTTCGAAACCGCTTACACCACGGCAATTCTGGACGCTCTCCTGTACAGCGCCATTTTCGCAGTGTGCTGGGTGATAAGCCTAGTAGCGAAGCCGCCTCTTTAGTTGTAAGTTCGCGGTCGTAAATAACCGCTGCGCTGTCGTTCATATTTTAGTTCCCGAAAGAGTCAGAAGCTCATGTTAGTCTGTAAAAACATTAGCATTAAGCTAATTGTTATTACAAGCTAGAATCCAAGCTATCTTTTTATCAGGGAGCTAAACATGGCCTTTGTGAAAGCCGTCACTTTGTTAAGCATGGGATTTCTGATGTGGCAGTAGAGGCCGGTCTGGTGGCTTTATCGCTGGACTGCTTTCGTTCCTCGATCCATTGCTCTACATCAGCTAAATCCCAGACCACCTTGCGGCTTGTTAAAACGATACGGCGGGGAAATTCTCCACGTTTTTCCATGTTGTAAATGGCGCGGTCTGAAAGCGGTATCATTGCCAACAATGTTTTTCGGTTAATCAAGGTTGTTATCTTTTGCGTGCTGTCTATACAAATCATTCTCTTGTCATCTTTTGGTGTAGGCGGTTAAGTCTACGATCAGTATTCAGACTACCTCCCCCTTGAAGACAATGACTCCACAGATTGTCGCTTCTTCATCCACTTCGATAATGCGATTCGGCCAGTCAGGGTTGAGCGCCTTCAGGTACTGCTTGCCCTCTTCAATAATTAACTGCTTGAACGTGGCTTCATTGGATTCATCGAGTCGAACAACCACGTACTTGCCGTGGTCAGGTGAAACATTGGGGTCAACAAAAATCAGGTCGCCCTCATGAAATTTGGGTTCCATACTGCTGCCGCGGACCCTAAGTACAAAGGATTCAGGACTACAGCACACCGGGCAGGGTAAAAGTTCTGAACCGTAGGCCGGCACGAAACTTTCAGAAATCTCATACCAGTTTCCCGCTTGGACCCAGGATATCAGCGGGTGGAGACTGCGCAAATCCGGGCCGTCGTGGGCGTTGTGTTCCTCTTGTCTTGCCCCGTCCGCATGGGGGGTATCCATCCATCCTTGGTCTTTATTCATGGCCTTTTCCAGTTTCTCCGCCAGCTCATCTCCAATAGAGCGGGGCGTTCCTTTTTTGGTGGGGAGCTGGTTGCGCACCTGACTGAGGTAGGAGCTATTGGTCCCAGCCGCACGCGCCAACTTGGCAGCTGAGCCCGCTTCGGCAATCAGAACCTCAAGATTGTGGAGCCGGATCTGGTTAAGTTTTAGCGTCATGCGAAACACTTTAGCATGATTTTTAGCAGAGTGATAAACAAAAAGCGGTGATTGCGCGTTGTCCGATCATTCGCACGGTGCTAATGTTTCTGCGCATGGAGCTAAAGGATTTCCTCAAATTGGCAACCAAGCGGGAACGGGCCGACGTCGCAGAGGCATGTGGCGACTCAGTCTCCTACTTGTATCAGATTGCCGGCCAGCATCGATATGCCAGTCCATTGATGGCGACGCAAATCGAGCATTACACCCGTACTGTGGCGGACCTTTCGGATGGTCGACTGGAGCCTGTGCCTCGGGCGAGCATGGTTCGACACCCAGAGATTTTCTACGGTGTCGTGCCTGAATCGGGTGCACAAGATGCAGGTGGCAACGATGACGCCTGAGAGATCGCCATCCGTCCACGAGATTACCCGTGTAGACGTCACTCGTATCCACCATTACTCCCGCAATCCCCGCCGGCAGCAGAACCCGGAATACGATCGAATAAAGGCGTCGATCCAGGCTGAAGGCCTGGATCAACCATTGGTGTTATCACAGGATCCGGGGGCTGCCGATTATGTGCTCCACAGTGGCGGCAATACACGGCTGAGGATACTGAAGGAGCTTTTGGACGAAACCGGCGATGAGCGATTTCGCTGGATTGATTGCGTCGTCAAGCCCTGGTCGCAGGAGTCCAATGTACTTTTTGCCCACCTCCGGGAAAACGAATTGCGCGGCGGTTTGCCTTTCATTGATAAAGCGTTGGCAGTATTCGAAGCAAAGAATCTCCTCGAAAGCGAGATGGAGGTTGAGAGCCTGTCTCAGCGCCAACTGGAAGCGTTGTTCAGAGAGCGAGGTTTCGGGCTCAGCCACAGCATGATTTCCAAAATGGGATATGCCGTTGAGACCTTGTGGCCATTGATGCCAAAAGCCTTAGCTGCCGGATTGGGTCGACCACAGGTGGAAAAGATCCGAGCCATTGAGCGTGCTGCCAGAGCGATTTGGAATCGTCGCCAATTGGGGGATAACACCGTCTTCGATGCGATCTTTGCCGAGTTGTGTCGCCGTCATGATGGCGCCGAATGGGACATTCAGCCACTGCGAGATGCATTGGAAAATGAGATCGCCGTGGAGTCCGAACTGAATCGCCAAGTGATTCATCTGGAGATGGAGGCACAACTATCGGGCCGCGCATTCAGCCTTCCCGCTCATACCGAAGAGGATACAGAGCCGGGGGCGGACAGGGACTCGGAACACCCGGAGCATTCTGATAGTGGATCGTCATCGAATACGACGACATTGGAAACGCAGCCCGCTGACATCGATTCACCGGCGAGTGGTCATGACAAAAGCAAAGACCAACCGAACATGCCGGCTGAGTTGACCTCTGCGCCGAATGCCCAAAAAGGTGGTCAACAAAGAAATCTTGAAGTTTTGCGGAGCCAGTTGTGGGACTGCGCCGTAACCCTGGCGACATCCCACGGTCTGCACGAGACAGTCATTCGTCTGCCGGATCAGGGCTTGGGCTTTCTGTTGATTGATGTGCCTTCACTGGAACTGCGGGAATCCCTTGACCAGGACATGCTGGATTTAGTGTCCGCACTCTGGTGGCAGTTGGCTGCGAGCTCAGAGTTGACTGTCGCTCCCACGGACATTGTCCTGGCTTATCTGGATCAAGACTCGACCCTATACCAGGCATTGGCATCCCATGATGCCGGTTTGCTTTTTGGCAGTGTCTGGACGCCTGATCCCGGCCATCTCAACAGCCAGCTCTGGCAACAATTGAACCCGCCAGACTGGCAGCGTTTGCTGCAAATGATGGAGTCCTACCGGAGCATTAAACGGTTAGCCTTCGATACCGGGGTCGAGCTTTGGGCGCAACAAGGAGGTGAAAGCGATGTCGTCCAATAAGGAAGCCGACCTCACCACCGCCGTTCTGTTGTACGCCATGCGATGTTTGGCAGAAGGGGATCAGCAGGCATTGCGTGCCATGAACTTTGGCCCCAAGGAACTGGACGCCCTGAAAGAGATGAATCTGGCCGATCTCTATCGGGCCGATGCACTGCGTGTGCACTGTCTGCAGATTGGTCTCAATCGTGATGTTTTTTGGCCGATGCTCGATCACCTGCGTCATCAGCGGGAATCTGAGGATCTGCAGCGAACATTGCTGGTCGCGGACGCGCCGTTAGAGATGATGCAGCAGTTATTTGGTGTGAGTTCTCGGGAATACACGCGCTGTCTCTTATACACATCTGACGCTGCCGACGAGCGATCTAGTGTAGAT
>OJHJ01000181.1_pt1 | contig 42575 bp, 37 predicted proteins | sample 1595201 | NCBI WGS metagenome assembly OJHJ01 (sample SAMN05416832, study PRJEB24817) | seawater metagenome | isolation source: Sea water | place: Canada:Atlantic | collected 2013-07 | reverse complement strand
GGGGCCAGAGGCCAGGGGGGGCGTTGGCCTGGACCAAGGACAGCAGCACCCCCCTCTTCCGGCGGACAACCCGGCCTGGCAGATGGACGTGGGTGGCTTTGTCTCCAGCCCCCAGTGGTACGGGGAGCACGACTGGGAAGGGGTCCACATGCGCACCCTGGGCCACATGGCCGTGCTGCGACGGGACCGGGCGCGGGTCATGGCCGAGAAGGGCGATCTGGGCGAGGCGGCCACGGAGTACCAAGCGCTGGCCGTGCAGCTGAGCGGGCTTGCGCTCAGCGAGGGACAGGCACCGGACCAGATCCGAGATCTCTTGCAAGCCGCCGCCGAGCGCGACGCGGACCTGTGCGCGGCCTTGGCCAAGGGGACCGCGCTTCCCACGGATCAACCAGGACTCTACGGCCTCCGACTTCGCTACATAGAGCTGGCCCGCCATGCCGCGTCAGGCCAAGACGTCGCCCCGCGTGCTCAGACTCTGGCCGAGGAGCTGCGCCCACACACCCAGGCGCCCAAGGGCCTGGAGATCGACGACTTCGAGAACTTTGATGCCCGCCACGCGCTGCGGGTTCGCCTCTTCGAAGCGGCGCTGGCGTCCCAGGATCCGCTCCACCTCGCCGAGCCCTGGGGCTACTGGACGGCTGAAGAGTCCGCGCTCCAGGGGCAGGCCCTCTTCCAGGCCGCCAGCGCTCTGGCCAGTGGAGAGGCGATGGCCGGCGACCCCATGCACTGGCCCGACCAGGCCGTGCACGCGCTGCGCACACCTCTGCGCTTCACCGCAGAGGGTCTGGGCTGGCTGCCGACCGGAGACAGCCTCATCGACGTAGGCGCCCAGCCGGGCCCCAAGGCCATCGGCACCCTGCAGAAGTGGGGCTTGGAGGACGCAGACCACCGAGCGCGCCTGGAACAATCCGTCAGCGCCCTGAACGCCGAGCAGGATCCAGACCAGGTGCTGGCACAGCTGCGTGTCCTGGCTCTTGAGTTGGACGAGGCACCCCACGGCAGTCGCTTCTACAACGTCAAGCAGGTGCGCAATGAAGGGGTTCGGGTGCTGGCCAGTCAGGGCCACCACACCCAAGCCCTGGCCTTGCTCTCGGACAACTTCCCCCTGCACCACCAAGACTGGGCTTGCCCCAACCGCGAGGGCATCTTGCGCATCCTCCAGGCCCGCTTGGAGCACCTGGCCGGCGCCCCCACCAGCTGGGAGGCCGCCATGACCTCGACCGAACTCTTCCTGGACCAGAGCCAACGCGCTCAGGGCGGCGAGCAGGTGGGCGTGCAGATGCCAGGACCTCCCGGCCGTCCCGGTCCTCCCAGAGGGGGACAGAACGCGCCAGGGCCTGGTCAGGAGCCCGGCAAACAAGGCCCCAGGGGGCCTGCGATACCGCCGCCGAAGCGTTGAGCCCTCAGCGCCGCACCTTCGCCCCCGGGTCCTCCTTGGAGAGCATGCCCTCCAACTTGTCGTCCAAGTAGCTCTGCACCCGGTCCAGCTCCTTCTGATTGAGCTGCCAGGTCAGCGGCACCACCTGCGATTTCCGCTCGAGCTCGCTCAGGTCCAGACGGAACTCGCGGTAGCTGACCTGCTCATCACCCAGGCTGTCCACCAGCTCGCGGTTTCGCAGGCGCTGTCCGTTCGCGCGAACCTTCGTCAGCAGCTGCAGCGGTCCAACCGTGTTGGCGGCGATGGTCCCGGAGACCTGCTTTCCGCCGCCGCTCTGTGGAAAGCCATCCAGGCTGAGCAGCTCAATGTGCCGCTTGGCCAAGGGGTCACCGGCAAGGCGCAGCGCCCGACGAGTCCCCTCCAGCCAGCGGAAGGCGAAGAAGGTGCCGTTCACGTCGAAGTAGCCCAGATCCCCAAGGTGCTGTTTAAAGCTTCCATTGCTGGCATTGGGCATAGAGGTCAGGAAGGGAAAAGTCGCCCCCAGTCGGGCCGCGGTGAACACATCCACGTCCCACTTGCCCTTGTCGATCTCATGCAGATCCGAGGTCACGTCGGCGTAGGCAGCGTCATTGGCCAGCCTGGAGGGCCGCGGCACGGGAAGGGGCGCCATGGACAGGGGAACGCCCGTCTCCAAGACCGAGGCCCCCAGTATGAGCATCGGCAGCTCACCGGCGCCCATGGGCTCCGCCAGACCTCGCATGGTGCAGCTCTGCTTGTGCTGTGAGCGCCAGCGGTCGGCCAGAGCCAGACCACGGTCCTTGAAGGGGAGCAGAGTGCAGCCCGCCACCGTATCCAGGTAGCCCTTGCCGACCTTCTCCAAGCCCACATCCAGAGCCCCGGGCTCAGCGCAGGCCGCGAAGAGATGGGCCAAGCCGACGGCGCCGCCGCTGGTCCCGGTCATGAACACCACCCGGTCCCAGAAGGCATCGCGCAGGGCACCTTGCGCCGCGTCCAGACGCCCGTTCTTTGGCCGGAGCGCGACCAGCTCTCCATCCTCAAAGCCCAGGCGCTGTAGGACCGCCAGGGTCCAGATTGTCGCCTGAATGCCGCCACCGTGGGCCGCCACGACGAAGAGTGGACCTTCGGGAACCTTGGCGCTGCGGGCCTTGAAGGCCTCCACGAAGGGCTGCCAGCTCGCCTCCTCTTCCGCCTCCCCCCTCGGTCCAGTCCACTCAATGAGGGCGTAGTGCCGGGCAAATGGCGGCACGATCCAGAGGACCAAACCCACCAGCGTGAAGGTGCCCACCACCATGTTGGGCAAGGCACCCAAAATGGCCTCCCAAACCCCAGTCTCCGCGCTCAAGCCTACAGCCAGGAGAGGCGCCAGCATCAACTCTCTGAGCAGAAGTCCAAAGACCGCGGCGACCTGAAATCCACCCATGACCGAGACCGCTGCGGGTGCGATTGGGGTCTGCTTTCGGCGCTGCCAGAAGGCGCCGCGCATCCAAGTGCGCTGGTCCAAGATGACGACCACCATGGCTCCAACCAACACCGCGACCGTCAGAACGAGCTCCGCGCTGCCCCAGGACCACACGCGCTCTACCCAAGCCTCAATGGGTGCCTCAATGGCGGAGAGAGCGAGCAGCACCAGCGCCGAGAGCAGCACGCCAAGGGGCGCCCCGCTCAGGCGACGCAGTCCACCGCCCTGCGCGGAGTCCCAGCTGATGACCAAAATCCACGGCAAGGCCAGGAGCAGCGAGAGGCCCAGATGCTCTGGCCGATTGAACACCCCAAGCCAGGGTGGGAGCGGATCGGCGATCTCGAACTGAACCGCGATGCTGGCCGTCAGAAAGGGCACGGCCAGAGACGCCATCACGCGCTGACCCCGCTGTTGAAGCGTGAAGAGGTTCACCAACATCGCGCGCAGCGGCTCTCGACGCGCCAAGAGCGGGAAGAAGAAGCACACCAGCGCCAAGCCCACAGGCGTTCCGCGGAAGGGCGGCCCGGCAAAAGGCAGCAACAGGGCACCCACCACAACGACGCCGAGCAGCCAGCCCCCGGTGCTGAAGCGCAGGCTGGCCTCTGAAGGCTCTGGGCTCATCTCCCCTCCAAGAAGCGCATGGGCTCTCCGTCCGGACTTTGGTAGATCCTACCCTCTCGCCCCCCTGGCAAGGCCCAAGAGTCGCGCAATTCCAAACCAGAGCGCCTCAACCAGGCCTCGCGGGTGCCATCTCCCTTGCGAAGGATGACCATCAAGCTGCCAAAGTCCCGGGAGGGCCAGTCATCTCGGGTAAAGGGCCCTACAAAGACCGCCGCCTCACCGTTGGGCAGCACCATCACGGTCGCCACGTCCCAGCGCAGATCCGCCGCGACCACCCGCGAGAGCACCAAGCCGTAGCCCGGGGCGCCGCCGGTCTCGTCCAGGAGGAATCCGACCGTTCCGCTGGGAGAAGCGTGCACTTGCGCGAGCTGGGCGATGCGGGCATCCAGCTCATACACACCCGGGTCCTGCGAGGTCGGTGCGTAGGCTTCATGCACCCAGGGCCACGCGCCCCCCAGCTCAGAGACCTGGGCGCTGTGGGTGTAGCTGCGGGTGGCCGGCACATCGGTCCAGCGCAGGTAGCTCATGGCGACGCCGTAGAGACCCACGGCACCGATTGGGGCCAGCAGAGCCGACCACCGCAGCGAGCCCAAGAGCCCGCAGAGCAACACCACGGCCGGCACCAGATAGCGGTCCTGCCGCTGGGACTGGGTGGCCAAGATCAACACCCCGCCCAGAACTCCCAGAGTCGGCAAGAGCCACGCCGAACGCCCCACACCCTTCTCTCTAAAGGGCAGGAGCAACGCCAGTCCTGCCAGCAATGCACCCGGCCATCCCCAGTGGTCCACCAGGGCGCGGGGGTACCAGCTCAGGCGCTCGGGTGTGGCCCAAGGACCGCTGAGCAGAGTGTCGTTGGTCATCAAGGCATCGCTGCTGCTCTGACTGGCGCCCAGGTAGCCCAAGATCTCCGAGCCATTGAAGCCCCACACCGGCAAGGCCACCGCCCCAAAGGCCAGGAGCGCCAGCCCCAAGGCCTTCCAACGCCCGCTGCGCAGCACCCCCACCCCGGCCACCAAGCACGGGGCCCAGAGGAACATCGGAGCGGTGTACTTGGAGATGAAACAGGCCCCCATCCACAGGCCCCAAAGCACCACGTGACGCCGCCGACTCAGGCCCTCGCTGGCGTGGAGATGGGAGAGGGCTTGGACCACACAGGCCGCCGCCACCAGGTCCACCCCATAGCCTTCGGCCTGCAGCCAGATCAGCGGGCTCGCCGCCAGCCAGATCCACGCCGAGAGCCCCCCTCCCAAGCGCCGCAGCCCGTCCATGCACAGGCCCACGAGCAAGGCGCCAGCCGCCAGGTGTACCCAGCGTCCCGGACCCAAGAGCACCGCAGCGAGGGTCGCCGGAAGGTAGGCCCCAGGGGGGTGCGGCCCGATGAGCATGCCCACGCAGCGCAGGAAGAGGAGCAGATCCCCATCCCGCAGCATCTGGGCCAGCCTCTGGGCCGTGCCGAGCACATGGGGCCCATCACCCGCAGGCCACCGGCCCGAAGCCACCACGAGCCACGCCCACAGCGCCAGCAGCGCAGCACCCAAGAGCAACGCCAGGCCGGAGCCCAGACGTCCTTCCAGTCTCCAGATTCGGCGAAGCTGCGGCACCTCCGCAGTCTACAGCGCTACCTGCCTGGCGCCGCCGGGGTGACCTCGTTTACGCAGAGCAGCCAGTGACCCTGTGCATCGCTCCAGAGGACCGGGCTTGTGCAAGAGCTCGGTGTGGGACCCAGGCTCAGAGCCTCCGGCTGGGTGAAGTTCACCCCATCGACGCTCTCCATGCGCACCGGCAGGCGCCGGCCCTGAACCACCCCCACCGCGTAGACGGCCAAGACCTCGCCGCTGGCCTCGAGGCGTGCAAAGGGCACCGTGAGCTGCCGCCAAGCGGCCTGCTGGGTCCAAGGAGAGCCCTCCCAGAGCACCACCCCGTCTCCCCAACGCGTCGTGAACAAGAGCTCCCGACCTTGGAAGAGCACAGGGCTTGGATCCGCCAGCCCGGCCCCTTCGAGTTGCAGCTCCGCCCCCTTCATCACCCGGTTCACGCCCCCGAGCGCCGGGTCCCCTATGCCCTCCCGTGCCACGTACCAGAGGGCCTGGCCCTGCCACTGGGGGTCGATCAAGGCCGGCGCATCCACCGCCACGGCCACCCGCTCCCGGGACCAGCTCTGGCCATCCCAGATCAGCTGATCCACCGCGGGGCTCTGGTAGCGCTCGTACCAAGGGATCTGGCGACGGTGATCCAGACCGCTGACGAGCACGCGATCCGAGTCCTGAACCAATCCCAGGGAATCGAAGCCCTGGGCGATGGCCGCCTCCTGCTGCTCAAAGCGCAGCCCGTCCGCCGAATGGAAGAGCAGCACCTGGGACTGCGACAAGGAGTTTGCCTGGGGGGGGCTTGGCGCTGGGCCACAGGAGACCCAGATTTGCAGGAGCGAGAGCACGCCCCATGATGCATCAGCGCGGCAGCTTGCTCCCCCCTCTCCCCCCATTTAGAACCATTCCAAATCGCTGGAGCCCCAAAATGAACAACGGCATGAACGAGTCCCAACGCGCTGAGCTGGCCCAAGGCCTGAGCGTCGTGCTCGCCGACACCTACACCCTGTACTTGAAGACCCACAACTTCCACTGGAACGTGACCGGTCCAATGTTCCAGACCCTGCACCTGCTCTTCGAAGGCCAGTACAACGAGCAGTGGATGGCCGTGGATCTCATCGCCGAGCGCATTCGTGCCCTGGGTCATCCCGCGCCGGGCTCCTACGCCCAGTTCGCAGCGCTCACCTCCATTCCCGAGGCCGATGGCGTGCCCAACGCTCGGGAGATGTTGGCCCAGCTCGCGGAAGGCCAAGACGCCGTCTGCCGCTCTGCCCGCACCCTGGTGCGCACCTGTGAGGAGGCCGGAGACATGGTGAGCGCCGACCTGCTCACCCAGCGCCTCCAGGTGCACGAGAAGAACGCCTGGATGCTCCGCTCTCTGCTGGCTGAATAAGCCTATGGAAGCAAGCTTTTGGCTCTCTCGCTGGGAACAGAACAAAACCGGCTTCCACGAGGCCGAGGTGCACGAGGACCTGCTGAAGTACGGCGAGCGTTGGCTCTCTCTGGCCAGCGGCGGACCGAAGAAAGACGTCCTGGTGCCCTTGTGTGGAAAGACCAAGGATCTGGCCCACTTGGCCAAACTCGGCCATCGCGTGGTCGGGGTAGAGCTCTCAGCCAAGGCTGCACAAGCGGCCTTCGACGAGGCCAAGCTGCCCTTCACGCAAGAGCAACAGGGGCCCTACCAGGTCTTCAAGGCCCAAGACTTGGACCTTGAAGTTCGCGTCGGCAACTTCTTTAAGCTCCCTGCCAAGCCCAGCTTTGACGCCGTGTGGGATCGGGCAGCGATGGTCGCCTTGGACCCAGATCGCCGGGCCCGCTACGCCGAGCACCTGATTCAAGTCCTGCGACCCGGTGGCACCCTGTTGGTCAACGTCATGGACTACCCCCAAGCGCAGATGTCCGGTCCCCCCCACGCCGTCAGCGTCGTGGACCTGGCCGGCTACTACGAGAAGAGCTTCTCCATCGAGACGCTCTACGAAGAGGACCAAATCGACCGCGAACCCAAATTCCGGGAACGCGGTCTGGACCGCTTCGTGGTCAGCACGAGCCTGTTGCGCAGGGTGTAGTCCCTACTCAGGGTGAGCCACGTCGTATCGCATGGTGGTCGAGAGATTGTCTCCGCCGACCACCGTGCCGTAGGCGTGCTCAGCCATGGAGAAGTAGCCTCCGCTGATGGCCGAGGACTGTCCCTGAGCCTGGCCATAGGCCCCACCAGCCACCGCCGAGTAGCTGCCGTCTGCATGGTTCTCTCGACCACCGAGGATGGCTGAGTTGCGCCCAGAGGAGGAGCCTCCGTAGCCGCCAGCGACGGAGCTGCCGGTGCCCGAAGCCTCGTTGTCCTGGCCACCGCCCACCACCGCGAAGTCGCCAGAGGCCAGGTTGTCGCTTCCCCCGAGGGCGACGCTGCCGGTTCCCAAGGTGGTGTTGAATGCACCGCCGAGAACCGCGCTGTACTCTCCTCCAGCATCACCCTCGGTGCTTGCGATGGCCGCGGCAAAGGCGCCCTCGAGCACGTTGCTCTGCCCATGCACCAGACCATGGCGCGCGTTCGCTTCGTTGTGCAGTCCCATGACGACGGAGCCGTAGCTGGTGTAGCTGTGGTAGCTGCCCAACACGAGGTTGTGGGAGCCGGACTTGTCGTTCCCATCGTCCTCGTCATAGCCAAGGATAATGTTCCCCTTTCCGTTCGGCGGAGCGTCCGTGGCGCCATCGCCCGACTGCACGTAGAGGTTGGACTGGCTCAAGACCAAATCACCGCTGGCACTCACACTGAGCACCTGCAGCAGGTCCTCTGCCCCTGCAACCCGGCCCAGAGCCGTCTCCGCACTGTTCATGCGGCCTCGAAGGTCATCCAATCGGGCCTTGGCCGTGGCGAGCGCCACCGCATCTTCTGCCACACGGTCTCGCGTCGCGGTCAGCTCGCCTTGCAGGGCCTCCAGCTGCTGCTCCAAAGCCAGCACATCTGAGCTGCGCGCATAGCCAGCCTCGACCCAGTCGCGACTGGCCAAGCCCTGCACGTCCTCTGCATGCAGCGCGCTCTCCTGGGCCAAACGAAGACGCTCGATGCTCAAGAGCAGCTCGGCCACCTCAGCATCGTCGCTCAGCACGGCCAGAGCTTCGGACTGCGCCTGACTCTGACTCTCCAATTCTGCGATCCGTGCGCTGAGCTCCGCGTTGCTTTTGTGGGCGTCATCGCATGCGAGAAGGGACAGGGTGAACAGGATGGGGGACATGGCATTCTCCTTGGGAGGGCCGGCGTTCATCGCCGATGCACACCCCCAAAGCAGGCACCGTGCCAACCACCATATTCCTTTTGTTTCAAACACTTAGGACACCCCCACCCTGTCCAGTCTGTCAAGCCTTCGACACCCCCTGTCAAGCCTTCGACACCCTGAGCCCTTAGAGCCCTTCCATGCCCACCTGGCTCACCAAACCCTGGTTCTCCTCCATCCTGGCCACTCCCATGGCCAGCAGGAGCATCACGGCGATGGCGGGCCTTCAGCTGGCTGCCCAGGCCTTGGGTTTCTCCTTCTGGGAGTGCCCCTCCAAAGCCGCCGTCTCCTTCCCATGTCCGGGGTGTGGCCTGACCCGCGCGAGCGTGGCCCTGCTTCACGGAGACTGGGCGGAGGCCTTGCACATGCATGCCGGCGCCCCAGTCCTGCTCTTGTGTTTGAGCTTGATCTTCCTCGCCGCCCTACTCCCTGAAAAGCTGCGCATCCGCCTGAGCAGCAGGATTGCGGCGATCGAATCCAAGACAGGTGTAAGCACTCTGGTAGGTGGCGCGATGTTGTTGTACTACCTCGCTCGACTCATTTCAGATCCCCTTGGCCTCCAAGCCTTGGTCGCGGCGTAGCCCAAACCGAATCCGTCCCGGAGTTTTCCTCATGGCAATCGTTTCTATTCTCGCTGGTGTCACCGGCCTCGTCTCCCTCGTCTGCTGGGTCATGACCCTCATCACCATGGCGCAAGACAAAGAGGCTGGCGGTATCGGCCACGCAGTCGGCGGCTTCTTCTGCGGCCTCTACGCCCTGATCTGGGGTTGGCAGAACCGCGTCAAGCACAACCGCGAGACCGTCATGCAGGTCTGGGGTGGTGCTGTGGTTGCTGGAATGGTGCTCAACGGCATCGCAACTGCGATGGCTTCCTAAGCTGAGCGCGCGCTGATCGGTCTCAGCCCAGCATCGAGCTGCCGATCAGCCCCACAGCAAAGACGAGCACAAAGATCCAAAGGCCAGCCTGCAGCCCACGCCGCAGGTCTCGGCCTTTGTCCATCTCTGCCGCCTGCTCCGGACTCTGCGCCATGGCCAAGAGGCTCAGGCGCAGAGGCGCTGCGGCCGCCAAGCCCATGGCCAAGGCCAGCTTGATTACCTCGCGGGTCATCTCGTCGTCCCGCGCACCGCTGGCCCACAGGGCACTTGGGGACAGGATCAGCACCGTGTCCTGACCGTTCTGGTGCAGGCGGATGATGCGCCCCCCAAAGCGGTCGTCGGCCAAGCGCAGGTGCAGCTGCTTGAAGGTGCGCCGAACCCGGAACCTGCCCAAGAATGTGCCGCCCCCTGTGGGCAGCTCCCCAGCCCGAGCGGCGATGGCCAGCTCCAGGGAGAAGCGGTGGCCAAAGCCATACTTCTCCACCAAGGTTGGCAGTGTGTCGGCTACCAGCTGTTGAAGCTGGTGCTCGGCCATGAGCCAGACCCCGTCGACATAGTCGGCGTCTGGGCCGCCCCCGAATCCACCGCGCGCCTGACCGGAGCCGCCAGCCTTGCCTGTGCGGATGGCCTCGTAGGCGGCGTTGATCTTCTTGAAGCGTTCCCCAGCCTGGGGGTCATCCGGATGCAAATCCGGATGGTGCTTGCGAGCCAGTTTGCGAAAGGCGCGCTTGGCATCGTCGATGGACGCATCCTGGGCCAAGCCCAAGACTTCATAGGGATTCATGGCAGGGGTCTATCCCAACAGCTACCCTGTGGCCGCAGGGAGCCTTGGAGCCACCGTGAAAAAACTGAGTCCCATCCTCGCCTTGTTCGCATTGACCGCATGTTTTGGGGACAAGGACGAAGAGACGGGTGACACCACCGCAGAGACCGGCGAGACCGCCGTCGAAGTCGTGGCCTGTGCAGATCGCGACCCTTCCGCCTGCGAGGACAGCACCGGCCTGTGTGCCGTGATCTCAGGCAAGCCCCTCACCTTGGTCTCCGAGGGTGAGTACTGCTTGGACTGGGACGACCCCATGGAAGCGCTGGGCTGCATGGAGGCTGATGGCGGCTGTGGAGACGCCGAGACTCTGGCCATCAAGGACGGCACCGACGGGACCTGCTCTTGGTGGCTCCCCAACACCTGCATCCCCACTGGCTACACCTACTGTGAGGGTTGGGCCGAGGAGTGCGCGCCTTGAAGCAACCGCTGCCCTAGCGCCTGCTCCAACACCACCGAGTCCTGCCCGCCGCCGCCGCGCACCCAGCTCACCCGCAGCAGGGTGCGGGCCCGCGTCAGCGCCACATAGATCGCGGCCGGCAAGGGACCTCGCCCGCGTGCCACGAACTGGTCCAGACCCAGCACCACACAGACCTCGCACTCGTAGCCCTTGAAGCTGTGTGGGGTGGTCACCAACACAGCCGGGGTCTTGGGGTCCAAGTTCCGAGAGACAGCGAACTCCGCTTGAATCCCAGCCGCCTTTAGGGCCGCACAGGCCTGCTCCCCCAAGCGGCTCAGGTTGGTCAGGACGCGAATGTCCCCTGGACGCACGCCCTGGTCCAGGTAGCCACGAACCGCACGGCACAGAGCCTCCAGCTCATCCGCTCGGCTCTCGTAGCGGCACAGGGCTGGCTCCTGTCCGCTGACCACGGCAAAGCTGGCCTGCCAGCCACTGGGCTCGTGCACCAAGAGCGGCGGGCCGCTGCGCGGTCGAATCAACTCCCGCATGTCGGGGTCGCGGTCGATGGGCTGCACGGCATGCAGCAAGTCCAAGGCCAGCTCCATGGCCTGGCGGGTGGCCCTAAAGCTCTCTCGCAGCACGGTGGAGCGCCCGCGCAGGTCCAGTCCAAAGTCCGCCCAACGCGGCGTGGGTCGACCGTAGACGTTCTGAGCGTTGTCGTAGAAGACCCGCACAGGAAGGTGTTCCTCCTGCTGGTGAACCAGGGAGAAGAGCAGCGCCAGCACCTCGTGTCCCAGGTCCTGGGCCTCGTCCACGTAGAGTAAGCCAAAGCGCGGCGCCAGGGGGCCCTTCTCTCGCAGACTCTGGGCCAAACCCCGCCAGTCAAAGCGCTGTTCTCCCCTGGGTTTGGCCCGGCCATGGGCCACACAGAGATCCGAGAGCAGCGTGCCGATGTGTACGAGCTGAACCCGCTCCTCTGGAAAGGGTCGAGCTCCAGCGACATGCTTCCACGAGGCCCGCAGCAGGCTCTCCAGGTGGGCCCGCAGAGCCAGGTTGCCAAAGAGAACGGCCGCATCCAGGTCTGGATGGGCCAACAGCTCCGTGGCCGCCCAGCGCGCCAGAACCACCGTCTTGCCGCTGCCGGCGACCCCACGAACCACACGCGGCCCCAAGTCCCGCAGGTCACGCTGAATCAAGGCCGCCTGGCTGCGGGTCAAGGCTTGCCGGGTCGCCCTCTGGGCGTCGATTTGGGAGCCCAAGCCGGCCGGGTCCAGACCATCCCGCTGCCAGGGTCTGGACTTGGCGAGAGGTGCCGCGAACAGCCCCTCTTGCGTGGCGAGGGGAAGGAGGGATCCCTGCTCATCGAGGGTGAAGACCGCAAGCTCCTCACGCAAGGGCTCCAGCCACCCTTGGCCCATCTCCCCCTCCGAGGCCAGCACGAGCACCATCTGCTTGGCCCGCGAGATCCCCACGTTCACCAGACGCTTCCACTCGGGCACCGCCCATCCACCCGGACGCACCAAGTCAAAGACCACCACCTCGGCCTCGGCCCCTTGCTGGGCGTGAACCGTGCTGGCTTCCCACAGCTCGGCGCCCAGATCCACCAACAGAGCCTGGGCAGCGTCCGCCTGCGCTCTGTAGGGGGTGACAAAGAGCCCCTTCTGCGCACGCAGCTCCGGGTAGCGCTTCAGGAGCTCCCCAAAGGCCTGCACCGTGAGCTGTCGCATCCACGACCGTTCGGGGCCCCGCTCCGCTGCCATGGAAAGCTCAGAGGCATGGGGCAGCGCATCGGCCTTGAGCCAGATGGCACGCGGTAGATCCTTCAAGCGCTGGGCAGCCGGCCAGGTCCGTCCCTTGACCTGCTCTGCGTCCTCCAGGCGGCCTTCGTACTGGAGCGCGGAGACGGCCGCCCGGATCTGCGGGTGCATCCGGTACTGGGTCTGGAGTGCGAGCACGCCGGGTCGCCCCGGCTCGATGTCTTCCAGAGCAGAGACCGCCAGCCAGCGCTTCACCTTGGGCTCCAGAGAGCGCGAGGCCACACAGATGGGGCTGAGCTGCCGCGGGTCACCCACCAGCACCATGCGCCGAGCCGCCAAGAGCGCAGCGGCCGCGGCGGTCGCCCGCGGAACCAGACCGGCCTCGTCCAAGAACACGCTGGTGAAAGGCGCTTGTCCCTGGTCCGCCAAGGGCCGGTGGTTCTCGGACACCAGAGCGCTCAGAGCGCTGTGCAGAGTGCCCACCACGCAGCGAGGCCCCTTGAGCAACAGCTCCGAGATGTTGGGCAGGCCTTGGCGCAGCCGCGCGATTCTGCGGCGCCAGAGGGCTCGGGTATAGGCCGTCTCTGCGCTCTCCAGCGACACCTTCGCGCGCTCTAGGGCCTCCATGCGGGCAGCGGGCTTGGGCAGCACATCCAGGCAGCCCGCGTCCCGGAAGCGTTCGATCTGTGCGGCCCCGACCCGCAGCACGCCCCCGACCCCGTCTCGGCCCAAACGCAGGGCAATCTCATCCGTGGCCCGGTTGGTGGTGGAGAGCACCAGAACGCGCTCACTGGGGTCCCGCAGGGTGCGCTTGATCTCTTGAACCAAGGTGAAGGTCTTGCCGGTCCCTGGCGGCCCCCACACCCGCGCCCAGCCATGGGAGAGGGGCCGCTCCCCACCTCCGGCATGGGCCCGCCCCAGGGCAGCCCAGAGTAGGCGCTCATAGGACCCCCGCAGGTCCTTCCAGCCCTCCGAGGAGACCAGGCGCCAAGGAGCCGAGAGGAAGTCCACGCCTCTGGCGATGGCAGCGCCTGGGTGGATCTGCTCTCCAGGGTCACACTCCAAGACCAAGCGGCGGGTCCCGGAGCACCTGCGGCCGGCATCCAGGACCTCGGCGGTCCACGGTGGCCGCATCTCACCGGCCGTCAGGACCAGCTCTCCCCAGAGGGTCGCCCCATCCCAGTCCCGCAGAGGCGCACCGCCCACTTGAGCGATCTCCACCTGCCACAAGCCCAGCTCCTCGTTGAGCAGCTCCGCGCTGAGGACCTGGACCTGCACAGGGCGCACCTGAACCCTGCGCTCCATCTCGATGGCCGAGCGCACCTCCTCCAGAACCCCTTGGGGTGCGGTCTCCCCCCTCAGCAGCTCTGGCGAGAGACGACGTCTCTCACTCAAAGTAGCCCAAGGCCTGGAGCTGCTCGTTGATCTCCTCGTTGATCTCCCCCGAGAGCGCCTCGTACTCCTCCAAGCTGCCTTCCTTCAGCGCCGGAATCATGCCTTGGAGCTGGGCCACAAGCTCAGGATTCTGCTCGGCGATGTTCTTGAGCTCTCCGGGATCCTCCTGCAGATCGTAGAGCTCGACCGTGCCCTTGTTCATCGGATATCCAGCATAGATACGCGTATCCTTAAGATGCACAATCAACTTGTAACGCTCGGTGACCACGCCCTCGAGCTGACGCCCGGTGTGCTCCAGCAGCGCAGCGCCCCCCTTGGTGGGCAGGTCGGGCTCCAGCAAATCCTGTCCTCGCATGGCCTCCGGAACATCAAAGCCGTTGTGCGCCAAGACGGTCGGGGCCACGTCCACCAAGGAGACGATGCGATCGATGCTCACGCCCTCCGGACCGCCAGGAACGCGAACAATCAGCGGGATGCGGGTGGTGCCTTCGTACAGGCCTCCGTGCACAAACCACAGATCGTGCTCCCCCAGAGACTCACCGTGGTCCGCGGTGAACACAAAGATGGTGTTGTCCCACTGACCACTCTCCTCCAGGGCGTTCATCAGCAGCCCGATGTGCTGGTCCAACCAGGTCAACGAGCCCTTGTAGGTGCCGGTGATGTAGTCGGCGGACTCCACCCCATCCACCCAACTCAGAAAGTACTCCGAGCGCTGGTGGTCCCCCGGAAAGAGATGCCAGATCTCCTCCATGCTGGTCTCACCTGGACTGCCCTTCTCCCCTTCAAAGTAGAGGCTGTCATAGGCGGCGGGCGCATGGTAGGGCGTGTGGTTGTCTACGAAGTGAATCCACAAGAAGAAGGGATCTTCCTTGTCCTTGCGGCCCTCGACGTAGTCCAAGACCCAAGGCAGTGTCTTGTCGGCCTTGCGCACCCGGTCCCCGCGACGGATGTCCTGAATGCCTTGGGGCACATTGGATACCTCGGGGTTCAGCCAAGGCATGTTGATATGCGCCGCGGTGCGGTAGCCGTGAAGCCTGAGCTCCTCAGGCAGGGTCTGGATACGCGAGGAGATGGCGGAGACGTTGGAGAAGGCCCGATGGTCGCTGGGGTAGAGCGAGCTGAGCAGACTGGCGTGCGCCGGCAGGGTCGTGGTGATGGGGGTGTAGGCCCGCGTGAAGTTCACGCCCTGGTCCGCGAGGCGCTGCAAGTGTGGTGTATACAACTCTTCGTTTCCATTCATCGGCAGCATGTCCCCGCGCAGGGTGTCCGCTGTGATGACCACGATGTTGTAGGGCGGCTCCGGCCAGTTCTTGGGCGGCGGAGGCGGCAGGGGTGGTGGCTGCTCCGGCGCCTCTACAATGGGCTCTGGAGGAAGCACTGGAGGCGCAGGCGGCTCCGTGCTGCAAGCGAGGAGTAGAGCAATCATTGGATGGCCGCCTGAACGTTCACAAAGACCGGGCTGGACCACGCCGCATCGGGGGTCCACTCGTCTTGGGTCTGTACGACCCTTAGATAATAGCTATAGCTTCCGTGTCCGGGTTCATCTACGAAGGTGCCGGCGCTCTTCAAGCCATCACCGCTGACCCGATGAACGACCTCGCCGTTTCGTAGGATGTGGATCTCGGTGAGTGAACGGGAGCCCTGGGCACTCCAGCTCAGCTCCACCGGTCCCTGCTGAAGCACCACGTCCCCGTTCGAGGCCCCCTTGACCGAGAGGATGGCGCCCATCGGCGCACCCGAGGTCGCCAAGGTGTGGCGCGCATAGAGCGCATCCCACAAACTCTCACGGTCTCCAGAGTCCGCCAATACGCCCGTCAATCCTTGGGTCCAAGGATCTGGGCGCCGCGCGATTCCGTGGTGCCAGATCAGACCGTGGCCGTCACTACCTCCCACAAACCCGTACTGAAGCCCTTGCTTGAGACCATCTACAGCGAACATGCCGGCCATGTCCCCACGAGAGGCGATGACCTGCTCGCCTGGGGTCTCCGAGAGACCGTGCACACTGACCAGCTCAAAGTTGCGCTGAATCTCCGGGTCAAAGTTCTCCCAGTCTGTACCTGTCCAGCTGGTGTGGTGGGGCACGCTGAAGGCCTTCTCATTGGCCAAGCCTTGGTTCAAGGCAACTGTATTCGCTGCGCCATCCTTAAAGCCCAGGATGGGGTTTGGCGCCATGTCCCTGAAGTAGAGAATGCGGTGGCCGCTGCCGGTGGGCAGCAGGGGCGTGGTCCACTCATAGGCTTGAATGGTGGTGAAGCCCGGCAGGCTGTTGAAGCGCTCGGTGAGCCAGGCCTGCTCTTCATGCTCGCTGGGCAACATGCGGCTGCCAATCACGTAGTCGTGGTCGGTCAGAGTGCAGAAGTCCAAGCCACGGGCCCAGGCCCGCGCGATGATCTCATCGGCGGGACCAGTGGCATCCGACATCGAGGAGTGCATGTGCACGTCCCCCAGGTAGATCTTCTGGGTGCCGTCTCCACGGGCAAGCTCCATGACCGCGTGCCCGCTGGCTTGGGGCGTCATGGCGGGTGCTGGGCCGAACTGTACTGCATTCCAGCCGGTCGGCGCGCCCATGGCGGGAATGACAAAGCGCTCGACGATGCTGGCCTTTCGCGCCTTTCGTACCGAGTACACCGTGTTGCCCGTGCTGGCCACAAGAGCACGCTGCCCACGGGCCCCCCAACCGGCGCGGGTCAGATCCAGTGGCAAGGCAAAGCCTCTCTCTCCGACCACGTGCAGGTAGGCGCCCTGGCTGGAGCGAGAGACCAGCGCCAGCGTGCCGTCCTCCAGCACGGACAGGGAAGGCCGCTCCGCCCCCTGCTGCTCCCCGCTGGGCTCCGCACGCCCCATGTCGTCGTAGAGGTGCTGGATGCCGCTCTCGTCCACCTTGAGCAGCCCCACCCACTTCACCAGCGGGGTGTAGTAGCTGTCGTGGAAGGCCACGTAGAGCGCATCGGGGGTGGCCACCAAGTCTGGCGCGGCCTGAATCCCCTTGCGGGTCCACCCCTGCGTCCCCCGCCACTCCCCCGCGTCCCGGGTCTTGAGGCGCAGGTCGTAGTCCGGGTCCACGGGACCATCGAGCTGGGCGTTGCGCACGGGCGCCTGCGTCACCAGCGCGTCCCAGCCCACGTGTACCTTGTCTCCCTGCACGGCCACACTGGGCCGGCGGTTCAGCCAGCCGCTCGAGAGCAGCTCCACATCCCCCAAGGGTGCATCCGCAACTTCGCGGAAGGCAATCTGAACGCCATCTTGGGTGTCTTGCTCCCAGACCAGGTGAACGATGCCGTCCGCGCCCACCGCCAAGTCGGGGCCTCCGCTGCGCTGGGCGCCAGACTCCGAGACCTGCAGGATGGGGCCCAGCCGGTCAACCCGCCGCAGGAACACCTCTTGAGAGAGCGTGCTACGGTCTCCGGCGGCCTTGCGCCCGGTCCAGGCGAGCCACACCGAGCCGTCCGCTCCAGCGGCCATGACCGGGTCCCATGCGCGGGCCCCCTCGGACACGGTCACAGGCTCCCCCAAGCCCTCGATGCCATCCCCTCGCCGCAGCTCCAGGCGCTCCCGCCCCCGGTCATAGGCCACATGCACCGTGAAGAGCTCTCCACTGGTGGAGAGGGCCACCGCAGGGGACTCGTACTCCCAGCCCTCGGCCAGATCGACCAGATCCCGCGCGATGGCCTGGGCGTTCACCCGGGCGTCCACGCCCACTTCCAGGAGCTGCTTCTCGAAGCTCGGTGCACGGGGCAGCTCCGGCTCCGGAGGCAGCACGGGCGCCGCCTCGGCCACTGCAGGGGCAGGCAGCGATGCGGCCGGCGAGGGCTCGGTGACCTCGGTCTTGGAGCAGGCCAAAAGAAGCAGCAGGGTCATGGTGAGCTCGGCGGCGGGAAGCGGTGGGGAGGGGGGAGGATCCACACATATAACAAAAAAGGGCACGGGCTCTGCCTGGGCCGGCTTTTGTCCGCAACAAAGAGACTCGGCCACACGTTGTTCAAGGGCGGCCACTCGGCCAATGCAATACCATTGACCCGTCCCTTGACTCGTCAAGTTCCGAAGGTCTCACCAATGCTCTCCCTCGCCCTGCTCCTCGCCTGCTCCGGAACCACCCCCGAGCCCGCTCCTCAGCCAGAGGTCCAACAGGTCGTGCCCGAGCCGGACCCCTTCGTGCAGCGCACCCCCATCACGCCGGCCTTTGAGCGAAGCCCCGAGCTGGACGCGGCCCTGGCCAAGAAGGACTGGGCCACCGTCGCTTTCTTGACGGAGAACCCCGACTCTGGCGAGCGGGCCTTCGTGCACGCTTGGGCCCGCCTGCAGCTGGGCCAAGCCAAAGCCGTGGTGGGTCTGGTCGAGCAGGTCTCAGGACCGGACCCCTATCAGGCCTACCTCAAGGGCCGGCTCTTGGAAGCGGATGGCCGCCCTGAGGATGCCCTAAAGGTGCTGGTCCCGAACGAGGACAACGAGCCCATGCACCGGGAGATTCTGGCGTGGCGTGCCACCTGCTTGGAGCAGCTGGGCCGCGGGGACGAAGCCAAGGCCGAGTACGAACGCCTGATCTCCGCACCGGACCCCGCAGAAGGCAGCGCCCACGCGCTCGCGGAGCTGGGCGGCACCGAGAACCAGTGGCGCATCTGGAGCCACTACCCTGGCAGCGAGCAAGACAAGGCCCTGCCGGCCATGGGCTCCCCCACCTGGCAGCAAGCCACCCACCGCGCCCAGGCCTACATGAACAAGGGCATGTACAAGACCGCGCTCAAGGCCCTGGAGGGGCACACACCCAACACAAACACGGGCGAAGAGGCTTGCCTCTACCGCTACGTGAAGGGACGCAGTCTGTACAAGGGCAACAAGCGCACCGCTGCAGTAGCGGCCTTTGGCTCTGGGGCGACGGACTGTGTGGGGACCGAGGTCGGCCACAAACTGGCCTACCTTCACGGTCGCACGGAGCAGCGCCGAGGCAACAACCGCAGCGCTGCACGGGTCTTGGAGGACATGGCCAAGAACTACCCTGATCACAGCTACGCCGACGATGGCTTGGTCATGGCGGGGGAGTCCTTGGACTTGGCTGGAGACATGGCTGGGGCCCAGCGCCTCTGGGCAAAAGCCGCCCAGGACCACCCCGACGGGGACATGATTCCCGAGGCCCTCTGGCGCTTGGCCTGGTCCTACTACGAGCAAGGCGACGGCGAGAAGGCCCGGGAGATTGCGCTTCAGCTTGGTGCTTTGGACCCGGCACAGGACCACTTCCATGTGCCCGCTGGCCGCTATTGGGCTGCGCGCTGGGCCCTGTACCCAGATGTATCAAAGCCTACCCAGGCCCAAGCCAAAGATGCGACACATCCAGACCCCCAGGGCACGGCTGTCACAGAGTGGTCCGAGCTGGTTCAAGCCCTCCCGTGGAGCTACTATGCGACCCTGGCAAGCAGCCGCATAGCCGAGGAAGACCCTGCTGCATTCACAGCTCTTCCCACACCTCCCGCGCCAGCAACGGGAGAGAGTTGGACACTGGAACGCAGCACCAGCGAAGCCCCAGGGCTGGCGCGAGCAGAGGCGCTCTTGGCGCTGGGACTGCACGGTCCGGCGCGCAAAGAGATCGCTGCGATAGAGATGGACAGACAGGGTGCGCTCTGGTGGAGCGAGTCCCGCAGCGCCAACGGAGACTGGCTCAACGCCCACCGCGAGCTGCGGGTGTGGATGCGCGGACACGTGCCTTCAGAGGCCACGCCGGAGACCGCTCGGGAGTTGGCCTTGGCCTTTCCCGACTACTGGCTGCCGGAAGTACAGCAGGCCTCGGACGGCTACCGCTTTGACCCACGCTACTTCCAGGGACTCGTGCGAGTGGAGAGCAACTTCGACCAAGGCGCTGTGAGCTGGGCCGGCGCCCGGGGACTGTGTCAGGTCATGCCCACAACGGGCAAGAACGTGGGTGTGTGGTTGGGTCTGAAGGTAGGCAAGCCTGAGCTTCTGGACCCGGAGATCAACCTGGCCGTGGGCGCCCGCTATATGGACTACCTGCACAAACTCTTCAATGACAGTCCCTATCTCTCTGCCGCCGGCTACAACGCCGGAGAGAACCGTATCCTCCAGTGGGTGCGGGAGAAGGGCAACATGCCAACGGACGAGTTCGTGGAGCGCATTCCCTACGAGGAGACCCGCGGCTACGTGAAGCGTGTTGTAGGTACATGGCAGACCTACGGTTGGGTTCGGGATGCCTCTGGTGTTCGGGATCTGAGCAAGTACAACCAGGAAGCTCTGGTCGAGTAGGCCGCCGGGAACCGCCAGCACCAAGAAGGGTCTACCCCTGCCATGCTGCTCCTGATCCTGCTGACCGCGCCAAGCCACGCCTGCTCTTGCGCCTCGTTGCACCGCGCGAGCATCGAGAGCTGCCAGGACAGCAGCGTCGTGTACGGCGGCCGCGTCGCTGGCTACCAATGGCCCAGTGGCCCCAGCGCCCTCAGCGAGGAGGTGCGGGTGGGGCTGCAAGTGGACCGCGTCTGGAAGGGACAGGTCTCAGAGCGGGTGTTCACCCACACAGGATGGGGTGGCGGGGACTGCGGCATTCACCCCGCGCCAGGCACCCCATTCGTGGTCTGCGAGAACGAGGCCAGCACGCCCCACTTCCGTCTCTGTGATGCCCCCGCGCTGGGGGAGCAGGCGGAAGCGCTGATGCTGGCTTTTGGGGATGGTGCGGCACCAAGCCCGTGGAAGCCCCCAGAGAGAGCTCACCAAGTTCAAGTGGCCCTGGAGAAGATGCGACCCGCGGCCATTCGGTCCACGCTTCTCTTCTTCATCTCCATGCTGGTCGGCCTTGGGAGCCGGCGCATACGCGCTCCTAAAGACAGGCCAAAGTCTTGGACCATCGCAGCCACCCTTGCCGTACTGGCGATGCTCGGGTGCTGGCTGTTCTGGTGCGAGCAAGGACAGAGCTATTGGTCGTACACCAATGGCCCAAGCTGGGGTCTTGGTGTGACATCGGCGCTTCTCGGCGCTGTGCTTGGCCGCAGTTCCGTCTCAGGACCCTTGCGGGCAGCCTTGTCGCTCCTCGTCCTCGTCAGCCTAGCTCTGGCGCTGCTACCCAAGGGCCGAGATTCCATGGTCTGGGATCTGGAACAGGTCACCTGCAACACCCAGCGCGCACAGGGACTGCTTCAGGACCAAGGGGACCTTGAGAGCACCTACAACGCGTGGCGGGACGAGCCGCCAAAGACCTGTGGCGAGCAGAACTACTGGCCGAGACAGATCGGGACTCAGCTCTGTCTGAGCTTCGAGGATGACAATGGCGGACGAACAACGCTTTGCGGAGAAGAGGCAAATGCGCGAGAGCATCGATTCGCTACACCGCGCCGTCTAAAGCGGCCCCCGCCTTTCAAGGCTCCGTAATAGGCGCCTGCAACACCACTTCACCCAACACAATCTCCTCCACGACGACCCGGTGCAGCGGCTCCTCCAGCGAGTCCTGCGGCTTGCCCGTGACCACCATCTCGTAGGAGAACCAGACCCCGTCTACTTCGCGCATGTCCAGGAAGTGCATGGTTCCGGCGATGATACGCCCGGCCTCCCGCACGGTGTAGTAGGCCTTGGCGATGCGCTCGCTCTCCGGGTCGATGTAGATCACATACTGGTCGTATTGGCTGGTGGGCTCCACGCTCTCCCAGGTGACAAAGATGCGCTCGTAGCTCACGCCATCGATGTCCTCCATGCCCGCGTAGCGCACCACAGGGGCCTCGAGCATGCGGAAGGGAAACTCCATGAAGTAGTGCATGGTCGGCAAGATGAACTGGGCATCCTTGTTCTTGCTCCAGCTGGCCTCCCCTTCCTCCGTCTTCTCCCAGGTCTTCCAATCGCTGATGCCCCAGACCGTCCCTTGGGCCTTGCCATCCAGAAAGAGCACTTCCGTGTCAAAGCTGGGGTGAACGCTCTTGATGACAAAGCTCTGCTCCGTCTCCGGCCAGGGCGCGAAGAAGCCGTAGGGTGCCGGCCAGACATCGCGCATGGTGGAGGTTGAGCCTTGGACACTGGCGTAGGCCTGAGCTCCCGATGCCTGGGCTGCCGCTTCCAGCAAGGCTTGGCCCTTCTCTTCGTCGTCGGTGAGGCCATCGGGCCGGATGTCGGCCAAACAGGCCAAGAGAGTCAGTGCGATGCGCATGGCAGCTCCTGAGAGCAGAGGAGGTTCTTGAGCATGGCGAGGGCCGCTCGGGTCTGTTCCAGGTCCAGTCCGCCGCGCCGGGACACGTTCAGGCCTTGGAGGGTCAGAGAGACGAGCTGGCCGTAGCCTTGGCCGTCAAAGTCAGCCTGAAGCGTACCGAGGGATTGGCTGTTTGCGACGCTCTGAGAGACGCGCGCTGCGATGCCATCAAAGTGCTGCTTGGCCAGGCCGCTGGGACCGCTTCCGCTGGGGTGCTCAATCAGGCTCTGCACCAACAAGCACGCCGGCATGGCAGAGGCCTGGCAGCCACCGGCCAAGGAATCGAGGAAGTCGTAGACGCCTTGGTGGCCAGGGGACGCCTCCAAGGGGGCGAGCACCGTCTGAAAGACAAAGGCTCGGTAGACCGGGAGGCAGGCGGCGAGCAGACCCTCTTTGTCACCCCAGCGCGTGTAGATGCTGTGGCGACTGACACCGGCCCGGGCGACGATGTCCGCGATGCCAGTGTTGGCGAAACCTTGCTCGTAGAACACGCGGGCGGCGGTCTGGAGGACTTGGTCGGGGTCGAAGGTGATGGGGCGTGGCATGATTTGAGTATAAGAACGTCCATTCTGCAATGCAAGTCCAAGGGCCCAGAAGGGATTCAAGAGACCGCACCACGTCCCCTGGGTCAGTCCTTGAGCAGCGCTGGTCGCCAGGCCTTGAGGTCCAGGTCGGCGAGCCCGTCTAGGAATCTCTCAAGCACCCGTCCTTCAGCGTGAGGAGGCAGCGGCCTGGGGCAACACTCGGCGAATCGCGGTCCAGCCCAGCCTTCCAACACCTCGATGGGCCCAAGCATCGCCGCGTTCAACTCCGCCAGCTCCTCACTGGGAACCCACAGCTCCTTGTGCCCCTTGCCGCCGACGGTGCGGGTCTTGTAGCCAGCGATCTGAGCCCTAGGGACCCGGAAGCAGGTCACGAAACCTGAGAAACCCGACTCGGGGTCATCCAGGTTCCAGTCCCGTGCAATCTGGGCGGCATAGGCGCGGTTGAGCACCGGATAGAAGATGGGCTGCTGTGGCAGGCGCGCAGGCCACGCGCGCAGCTCCGCACGAACGAGCTTCTGGAGCTCGAACAAGCCAACGGGTCGGTACAAGCTGGTGTTCATGACGGCCCCTTGCTGCACACCCGACAAGGAGGCGGCAAGTCCCAAATCCACCTCAGTCCGAGCCCGGCGCCTCGTACTTCCCCCGCTCAAAGTCCTGCACCCGCACCAGCTCCTCGAAGCGCAGGGTGTGCATCGGCGTCTGTACCGGCCGCATCAGGAAGATGTCCAGCTCCAAGGGCAGCCAGAGGTCCCCGACCTCTTGGAAGGTCATGCGGGCCTCGAGCTGTGGCATACGGCCCATGTCCATGAAGGTGAAGCGCATGCCCAGGAGCCTGTGGGTCTCAGGATCCAGGTAGAGCAAGTAGCGGTCTGAGGCGCTGCCTACGCCCACATCGAACCACACTAGGACCTGGTCGACGCTCTGCCCTTGCCAGTCCACAGGCCCCAGAGACTCGCTGTTCACACCGGGGTCTAAGAACTTGAAGGGCAGAGAGAGGAAGTAGCCGTAGGTGGGCACAAAGAGGGGCCGCTCGACAGGCACCTCGACGCCCCCCTCCATCACCCAGGGCTTCATCGAATCATGCCCCCAGACGGCGTCACTCTCCTCGAAGGTGGCGACGCCCTTTCCAAGGCTGGGGTTGTAGACCAACAAAGGGTCCCCGGGCTGCTCGGGCGCGATGCGCTGGGCATGCCACACATCCTCGACCCTCATGGACAGGTCGCCCACTTCTTCAAAGGCCTGCAGGCCGCCGTGGGCCTCTACGCTGGCTTGGAGCAGGGCCCGGCCTTCCACCTGCGGGTCGCGAGGGGTCTTGGGAATCTGAGTGCAAGCCAAGGCGAGAAGCAACAGCATCACAGCTCCAAGGGCAAGTCCGCGTCCGCGCTCCACTCCCACATGGAGCCGTCGTAGACCATGAGCTCGGAATATCCCAGCTCCCGCAAGACCGCGTAGCCAAAGCCTGCGCGCACCCCACCGGTACACAGGCTGATGATGGGTTGCCCCCGCACAATGCCGGTTTGGGTCAGCTTGCGCTCCAACTCTTTGGCAGGCAGCAAGCGCCCCTCTTCATCCAGGAGCTCCTTCCAGAACAGATTCTTCGCGCCCGGGATGTGACCTCCGCGGCGCTCTCCTGCTGGCGTGGCGCCGTGAAACTCCGCCTCGGAGCGGGTGTCCCAGATCAAGGCGTCGCCGGTCTCTGCCGCCTGGCGCACCCGAGCCAAGTCCGCCCGTTGGGCGCCTGGCGCTTGGGGCACAAAGTCACCCCGCGCCGGACGGCTCAAGTACTCAAGAGGCTGCCCAGCATCTTGCCAGGCGCGGAGACCACCGTCCAAGATGTGAACGTCCTTGTGCCCCAAGACCTCCAGGGTCCAGAAGATGCGGCCCTCCTCCCCCCAGCCCTGATCCGCTTGGCCTACCACCACCACCGGCTTGTCCTGAGAGACCCCGGCCTTCTGGATGTACTCGAGCAGGTGCTCCAGATCATCCGTCAGCAGGCCCGTGCGCAGCTGACCGGCCCGCAGCGCCCACCAGCTCAGGCTGCCAGCGTCGGGAACACGGCCCTGGTGCCAGCTCTCGCCTCCACGGGCATCGACCACGGCGGCGCCCTGTTTCTGAAGCGCCAAGAGCTCAGGCACGTCCACAAAGACCTCGGCTGAGGAAGGCGTGCTGAACAGGGAGAGCCAGAGGCCCATCACAAGGCGCGGATCACTTTGGGGAGGGCCAAGATCAGGTCCCCCGCGATCAAGCCTCGTCCAGCCCTCTCGCCGCACTCCGAGTGCAGCCACACCCCCGCACAGGCCGCCCAGAAGGGGTCCATGCCTTGGGCCAGCAAGCCCACGATGAAGCCGGCCAAGACATCACCGCTCCCTGCCACGGCCAGGTGGGGGTTGGGTCGGCCGTTGCGTACCAGGCGTCCATCAGGCGCCACGATGAAGGTCACCGGACCCTTGTAGACCAGCACCGCGCCGCTGTGGGCCGCCGCCGCCAAGGCCTGCCTCTCTCTGCTCTGGGAGGAGGAAACGATCTCTGGGAAGGCCCGGGCAAACTCCCCGGCGTGCGGGGTGATGACCGTTTGGGCGTTGTAGTGCAGCCTTCCACAGGGCGAGGCCAGCGCTCCGGAGTCCACCACCTTCGGCAGATCGCTACCTTCCAGCTCCAGTAGGTGCTCGTGCGCCAGTCCCCCGGGCCCACCCAAGAGGGCGCTGACCCCATTGAGCCCCTTCACGCTGCGCTCTGAGACCATGACCTCTGGCGAGAGGGTGGCCCGGTAGACATCCCCTCGTTCCTTGGCCAAGACGGAGACCAGTCCTGGGCCTACCCGCAGCGCCGCAGCGGCCGCCAAGCGGGTGGCGCCGGTCAGCTCGGGGGCTGCAAAGAGCACAGCATGGCCTCGCTGGTATTTGTGGCTGTCTGCATGCGGTGTGGGCCAGTGTCCCAGCCAGAGCGACGGGGTGTTCTCTGTGGGGCCCGTCATGCTTTGAGCTTCTCCACACCCTCGCTCACCCGCAGTTCCCGGTCCCGTTCCCCCAGTCCGGCCAGGCACAGACCGCGGCTCTCGCCGACTTGGGGCCGGGTCCTCACAATCTCGCCTGCGAGCATCAAGGGCTGCAGCAGGGGCTCGCCCTCGTACATGCCGAGCTCAGACTCCAGGCAGAGCAAGTCATGGTCCGCTCGGCGCAAGACTTGCTTGCAGCCCGGCCACTTGCTGGCGCCCACTTCCAGGGAGGGCACCGGCTCCGGACCGCGCCACATCTCGGCGATGCGGTAGGAGCTCGGGACCGGGCCACCGGCGACCAAGTGCTTTCCGACCGCCAGGAGATCCACGGGGGCATCTTTGAGCTCTTGGATGCGCTTTGCGCTCAAGGAGCCACTGCCAAGAATGCGCACATGCTTCATGCCGGCTGCGTCCAGGCGGGGTCGCAGCACCCGTGCCGCCCGAGCCAGCTGCGGATGGTCCAAGCGGATGATGCGCAGGTGGTCTTTGTAGGGAGCCAGCTCCGCCACGGCCTGGTCCACCTTGCCGGCCGGCAGATTGACGTAGCCCACGTCTGGGAAGTGGAGGGCGAAGGACTCCAGCGCTGGACCCACCCCTCCGTAGGCTGCAAAAAAGTCCGAGCTGAGCGTGCCCATGACCGGCACCCCCAGCGAGGCCGCGGCGGCTGCGTTCGAGGTGGCGTAGAAGCCGCCCACGATGGCTGCCCGGGCCGCCAGGGTGGCGGACTCACCGGAGGGCGAGCGCCGCGAGGCGAACTCATAGAGGCGCTTGCCGCCAGAGGCCAAGCTGCACTGCGCGGCTCGGGTGGCCACGCCACACGCGGCAGGAATGAGCTGAAGCAGGCGCGTCTGGATCAGAGTGGCCTGCTGCAGCGGCGCGGTGACCCGAAACATGGGGGTGCCGGGGGCGATGACGGTGCCCTCGGCGACGGCCTCGATGTCCCCTGAGAAGCGGAAGTGGCGCAGGCTCTCCCACCATCCTTCGCTCGCTCGGGCAAAAGCAGGCTGCTCTTTCATCCAAGAGATGGTGTTCTCTGGAAAGGACATGGACTGCAAGGCTTCAGCGGCCTCGTGCATGCCTGCGGCGACCACAAAGTTGCTGCCCTGAACGCCCGAGCGGGGGTACAAGTCGAAAGTGGCGTGGCCCCAGAGCCCATCGGCGTGGTACACGGCGGCTACCACGAGCAAGTAGAAATCGGTCTGCAGGCCGGTCTGCCAGAGGGGTGCCATGACCCGACGATACCCCAAGCGACAACCAGCCAAGGCTCAAAAGCCCAAGGCTCCCCCTGCACCCATCCAGGGCGGAGACGCCGTGGTGGTCAACGGATACTCCGAGAAGTGGCTCAAGCAGGGCTTCTGCTGGGTCTACCCCGCAGAGGTGCTCGCGCATCCCAAGCGCTCGCGCGCCGGGCAGGTGGTCAAGCTGGCCAGCGAGAGCGGCGAAGACCTGGGTCGCGGCTTGTGGGACACCGGATGGATCGCCGTTCGGCGCTTTCGTGACGATGCGGGTCCTGTGGATCGCAGCTTGCTCGCCAAGCGCTTGGACGCCGCACAAGCCCTGCGCGATGTCGCGGTTGAGGCGGACACCACGGCCTACCGTTTGGTGCACGGGGAGAACGACGAGCTGCCCGGCATTCGCGTGGACATCTACGGCCCCCAGGTGGTCATCACTCTGGACACCCCCTCGGTCAAGCCCTTGCTGGGTGCCTTGGTCGAAGAGCTCACCGAGCGCCTGAAGCCCCGTGGCATCCACCTGGCGTGGCGTCCCGACCCGCGAGACAACGTGGACACCAGCACGCTGGAGTCTGGCCTGATCTCGGGACACCGGCCCCCAGGTGATGTGCGCGTCACGGAACGCGGCATGGCCTGCTTGGTGCGCCCCGGCGCCGGAAAGGACATCGGCCTGTACACCGACATGCGCACCAACCGCGCATGGCTGGAGCCCTACTGGGGCGGCCGTCGGGTGCTGAACCTCTTTGCCCACACCGGCATGTTCAGCGTGGCCGCGGCCCTGTCTGGCGCCAGCGAAGTGGTCAGCGTGGACCTGAGCGAGGCCTATCTGGAGCGCGCAAAGGCCAACTTTGTGGCCAACAACTTGGACCCAGACGCCCACAGCTTCTTGGCCGAAGACATCCGCAAGGCCATGGACCGCTTCCGGCGCACCAAGGACCTCTTTGACGCGGTGATCCTGGATCCCCCTGGCTTCTCCCATGGGAGCGAAGGCCGACTCTCCGCCAAGCAGGACTACCCCCGCATGGTCTCGGCATCCTTGCGGGTGCTGGAGCCCGAGGGATGGTTCATCGGCGCGCTCAATGTGGGCACCGTGAGTCCCCGTGACTTCCACACCGCTGTCCGCGAGGGCGCCAAGAAGGCGGGCCGCTCCCTGCAGCTGCTCTTTGAAGGCGGCCAGGCCCCCGACCACCCCGCCTTGGTGGAGTTCCCCGAGGGCCGCTACCTGAAGTTCGGCGTGTGGCGGTGCGTGGGATGAGCGTGATGCGTCCCAAGGGCAGCCACAGAGTGCACACGATGACCTTGCCTGCGGCGACTGGGCGAGGCGCACGTGAGCTGCCGGTACACATCGTCAAGGGGCCCAAGCCGGGTCCCACCGCGCTGATCACCGCCAACGTTCACGGCGACGAGGCCACTGGAACCGGAGCGGTGTTGGCCCTGGTCAAGCGCCTGCCGGAGCTGCTGACCTCGGGCACGGTGGTGCTCTTTCCGACCTTGAACCCCGAAGGGCTCTCTCAGCGCACGCGAGAGGTGCCCGCGGACAATGTGGACTTGAACCGCTCCTGGCCCGGAGACCCTCGGGGCGGCCCGACCGAGCGCTTGGCCCACGCCTTCTGGACCGAGTTCTTGCGCCATGACCCGGACCTGGTCATCGACCTGCACACGGACAGCCCAGCGAGCATCCCCTACTGCATCGTGGACCGGCACCTCAAGGGCAGCCAGCGCCTGCTGAAGAAGGCCGAGACCTTGGCCAGAGCGACCGGCCTCACCGTGGTTCGGGAGTACCCCCGTGTGCGCTACGTCAAGTACCAGCTCGAACGTTCGCTCAGCGGCGCGGTGCTCAACACTCTGGCCATTCCCAGCCTGACGATCGAGGCAGGCCCGAAGCTCTTCCTGGACCCCGCCTCGGTGAACACGGCCGTGGAATCCGTCCTGGGCGTCCTGACCGCAGCGGGCTTGGCCAACTCCCCGGCTCCGGTACACCCCACCCGGGTGGACGGAGGTCCCTGGCGCCGCGAGTCCGGCCTGCGGGTGGGCCAAGCCGGGGTCCTCATCACCCACACCCAGCCCGGGGAGGCCTTTGGACGGGGTCAACTGCTCGCGGAGATTGTGGGCCTGGATGGGGTGCAGCGGGAGCGCCTGCTCTCCCCCCACAAAGGCATCGTGATCAGCCTGCCGGAGCGCACCTGGGTCGTGGCGGGCATCGCGGCAGGGACATACGCTGTGCTCGAGGGAGACTGAGCGTGCTGTTTGTCTGGATCGCCTGCGTGACCACCCCCAGTCCGGCCCTCGAAGCGGGGCCATCCACTGCGCTGCAGCGCGTGCCTCTGGCCGACGGCGAGGTCTGGCGTGGTGAGGTTGGCATCGCCTTTGCCAGGGACGTGCTGGGCGACGAGCTGGTGGAGCGCTGCCTGAGCGAGCTGGGCGAGGTCTACGACAGCTGCGCGATGCGCCTGCATGACTGCCTCACCGTGGTCGTCACCGGCCCAGACGACGCGACGGTGGTCCTGGACGCCGAGGGCTGTGGCAACAAGTCCCCCGAGAACACCTGGCTCATCGTCGACAAAGAGGGCGAGGCAGCGACCAAGATGGTGGGACCCGAATGAGCATTTTGGTGACAGGAGGCACAGGTCAACTGGGCTCCGCCGTGGCGCGGGCCTTGGCCGATGAAGGCCGCCAAGTCCGCTGCGTGGTGCGCGACAAGGACCGCCTGGGCGTCTTGGATCCCACTGGAATCGAAGTGGTCCTGGGAGACGTGACCGATCTGGGCTCGCTGCGCACCGCCGCCAAGGGCTGCAAGCAGGTCGTACACGCCGCCGGCATCGTCTCCTACTTGTCCAAGAACAAAGCACGCCAAGAGGCCGTGAACCACCAGGGCACCCGCAACGTCCTGGACGCGGCAGCCTTCGCCGACGCTGACCGGGTCTTGCTCACCAGCTCCATCGCTGCCCTGGGGTACCTCCCCGAGGGGGAGATCGGAGATGAGGAGACGCCCTGGAACTGGGGCCCATACAAGCTGGGCTATTTCGATACCAAGTACGCCGCAGAGCGCTTGGTCCTTGGCGATACCCGCTTGGAAGGCGTGGCGGTCAACCCCGGCATCACCTTGGGCCACAGCGATGTGAACCACAATGGTGGCCGCATCCTGCTCCAGGTGCACAACGGCGGTCCCCTCGGCCTGCCCACCGGTGCCACCACGGTCGCCAGCCTAGACGACGTTGTCCAGGGACACCTTGCTGCGCTTGACCGCGGCGTGTCCGGCGAACGCTACGTGCTGGGAGGCCACACACCCTCCTGGGCAGAGCTCTTCCAAGCTGCAGCCGAAGTCGTCGGAAAGCCGGCACCGAGCCGGATGATTCCAAAGTGGGTTCTGAAGCTCGCTGGGGGCGCTGCCCTGCTCAAGGGACAGTTCACCGGTCAAGAACCGCCCCTGACCCCTGCCTTGGCCGAGGTCACGGCGAAGAACCGCCGCTACAGCTCCGCCAAGGCGATTCGAGAGCTGGGCTATGCGCCCAAGCCGCTGGCCCATGGATTGGAGCAGTGCTGGCGTTGGTACAAGGACAACGGCCACGTCCGATAGGGACCCTCAGGTCTCACACAGGCCGAGATGGACCCGCCAGAGCTGTACGCCGATCTCTGGACTGCCCTCGACGCGGGTGACGATCAAGTCCAGCGCCCCGTCGCCGTCCAGGTCTTTGACCCCGTACCAGATTCGTCCCGTGATGCCCTGGCTCCCAATGAAGCTCTCCTGGGGGTAGCCCTGGGGGAGAGTGACCTGGCCAACAGCGATCCCCAGCGTGCTGGGCTCCAGGCTGTAGCGCGTCCATTCATAGGGGCCCGATTGGGTGTCCACCCACTCCATCAGTCCATGGCCAGGCAAGTCCAACAAGGTGCCGGTGGCGGGCAGCATGTCCAAGGGTTGAAGCGGACCAAATCCCGTCTCAAGGCCCCAGGCCAAGCCATCCCCGGTGAACCAGTCCTGCAGAGCGTCCCCATTCAGGTCTACGAGCTGCCCTTCCGCGCTGGGTGTGCGCAGCTCCACAGAGGCCGTTGAGAAGCCTCCGTCTACTGCGAGGTGTACCTGGAAACCTTCTTCGAGCTCAATCCACAGGTCCGGGCGTCCATCGCCTTGCTGATCACGCAGCTGGTAGCGGGTGCCACGCATGGCCAGCGGCAAGTCGAAGCGGGTGGCCGTGTCTGCAAAGCCGCCCTCCTCGCCAGCGTAGATCAGCCAGTAGCTCAGCCCCAGCTCATCGCTGCCTGGCAAACGCGTGATGACCAGATCCTCTTGCCCGTCCCCCGTGAGCTCCAGCAGGTGCCATGCCAAGCCCTCCGGGCCTTGGTTCTCGACCTGCCGAAGCTGGTCTTGAAGGACCCCGGGTAGCACCCACTCCCGCTCGCTCTCAAAGCCTTGGCCGCTGTTGTCCAGGATGCGCCAGCCCAGCTCGGTCCCTGGAAAGGCGTACACCAGGTCCAGACGCTCGCTGCCAAGGCCCAGCAGTGCCCAGTTGGCGTCCCCGCTGTTGGGATCCGCGGGCAAACGCAGGCTGCCGAAGGGGTCCTCGGGCAGCGACCATTCCAGCGCTTGGTTGGCGAAGCCCTTGACCTGGCAGAGGGGCTGAGGCGCGGTGTCCGGTCCGCTGTCCTGAGGCTCTGGGTCCAGCCCGCAGCCCACAGTACACAGCAGCACGAGCAGCAGAGCGCCTAGCATGCGCCCCCAACGAGGGCGTCCACGATTTGACTGCGCTGACGGGGCCCGAAGTGGGCGACCCAGTCGGCGTTCGGCACCCGAAGGGGCTGCACACGCAGGTAGCGGGGTGTCGTAGTCTCATCTTGGATCTCGCCACGCAGGCGGCGAATCAAGCGGGCACCGATGTGGGTGCGAACCGGGGGCGGCTCTCTGAAGGTGAGCTCACACATGCTCTTGTGGAGCTGCTCCATGCTGGAGAGCAGACCCACCGCATTGACCCGAGAGAGCTGGGCCACAAAGCGGCGCTCACCCGGCATGGTCTGGCCCTCGGCCCGCGCGACGATGGCGCGCGCCAACTCGTCGACGTGTACAAAGGGCAAGGGAATGCTGGCGCCCTGCAAATCCAGGCGAGCGCGGCCCTCGGCGGAGGCCGCGGCGGCCTCGAGCCAAGAGGTCAGGGCGCCTTGGAGCCCCAGGGCACCGAAGGGGTGGCCGGCGCGCACAATGCAGGTCTCCACGCCGCTGCGGCGGGCATAGAGGGCCACTCTGGCCTCGCTGGCGCAGAGGGTGGCCAACCAGGCGGACCCGAAACGATCTGCGGCCACATCCGGTTCATCCGGCGAGGGGTGATCCAACAGAGCAGACGAGAGATGGATCAGGCGCTCCGGACTTCCCCAGGCGGAGAAGGCGTGGAGCAGACTCTGGGTGGCCTTGAGGTTGTGGTCGATGAGCTGACCGTCGGGCGCCTGAGCGATCTGATCAAGGTGGACCAAGACCTGGGCTCCGGCGATGCGCGGTCCGTAGCGCTCCGGGGTGACCGGGTCAGCCTCGATCAAGGTCACTCCCAGCTCCGCCCTGCGCAGAGCGTCCAGCTCCCCGGGGCGCGCCAAGACCAGGAGCTCGTGGGACTCTCTCAAGCCCAGCAGCACGCGTCGGCCCAAGGGGGTTGCCGCGCCAGTAAGCAGGATCTTCACGGGTCTCTCCGGCTCTTGCTCATGGCTTGGACAAGCGCAGGCTGCACTTGGTCCCGCCGCACTGGACAGCCGCCGACATGGGGCAGCGAGTGGGTCTTGGCAAAGCTCTGGGCGCAATCCCCAAGGGCGACACAAGGCCGCTGGGGATCAGGGGAGCGCCCTTCTGGCTGGTGGCCCATGTACAGGTCCACCCCGTCGACCATCAGGGCCTTGGCCAGACGAGCGATGGCGCGAACTTCCCTAGGTTGATCCTTCACAAAGTCGAGCAAAGACTCCGCAGCGACATGGCAGGTGGAGCAGCTGTCCCCAGAGAAGACCCGGGCGGCCCGGGTGGGCTGGAGCATGCCCACGGGCTGCGCAAAGCTGCGCTGGTGCTCGGCCCATTGCTCGGGAGCTGGGGGAAGCTCGCGCCCAAGGGCCGTGGCCAAGGCAGCGACATGCTCGACCTGGGCGGGCTCCATGCCCATCAGCCAAGCGGCCGACGCGTCCACCTCCAGCAGATCACTTCCGCCCAGGTAGTAGCCACAGGAGACGGGATCACCGTGATGCGGACCCTCCCCCTCCATTCCCAAGTCCGCTTCGACCAGAGTCAGGTCAGGAGCCAGAGCGGCGCCCAGCTTCCCGAGGAGCGGCCCGAGTCCGTCGCGGTGCATGCGCAGGGCCTCGGAGTCGGGCAGCAAGCCCATCAAGCCCTTGGTGCCCACAGCAATCTGGGTCCCGGAGTGCGTCTTGAGGCGCACACAGTTGATGACTAGATCCTGCTCGGAGAGCGCCAGTGGGACCAAGAAGTCGCCGCGCAGCTCCATGGGCTCAACTTCCAGGTCCACCAAGCGCAGGTGAGGAAAGTCCTCGAGCAGCTCCATGCAGTCCGCCAGCTCCAGCAAGTCCATAAAGCTGGTGTAGGGCACATCAGGCGGCGTGAGCAACGAGCTGTGCGCCAGACAGACGCTGCGAATGCCCCGAGACTGCAGCCAAGACAACAGCGCATGCAGGAAGCCACGGGTGGTGATCTCTGCCGCCCTGGGGCTGTGGCGAGCGTTCCAATCGGGCTTGATGAGCACCGAGGCCCCCGGCGAGAGCTCGGGCAGGAGTTGGTCGAGCAAGGCCGCAAGAGAGCGAGCCGGATCCACGAAGGGCACAAGGGCGATCATGCTCCCAATGTATCCCGGCCCCGGCCCTTATGTTCACCCCACTGAATTCCGCTGACTCTCAGTATGGACAACGCCGCCCAACCCAGCCCCTTCTGGACCACCAAAGGTCCCCCCGAGTCGCAGACTCTGGTGGCGATGGCCGGCGGGATGTCGCTGGTCGGCATGGCGCCATGGGCGACGGGCGCTCCCGCTCTGGCTGTCCTTGGGCTTGGCTTGGGCTTGGGCCTGACAGGGGCGATCTGGGCCCTAACGGTGAGCCGCCCGGCGACGGTTTGGGCTCAACTCGCCCTACAGCTGGGGCTGCGCTGGTCCCGCAAGGGAAAGACGGAGTGGCTCAAGGGCACCTACGCCGGTCGCACCGTTCAAGTTCGGGTTTGGGCAAATCAGCTCGACGTGACTTGTGCACCATTCCGCTCCCTCGAGCGCGACTTTCCGGCCAGCTCAAAGGCACTGGCCGAGCACCTCACCGCCATCCGCCGGGGAATTCCTCCTGCATGTGGACTGGAGGACCCCATCACCCAAGCGGCCTTCCAAGCAGCCCTGGACCAAGGGCTCGAGGTGCGGGCTCTGGGAGACCAGCTCGACTTGCGCTGCGAGGCGGACCCGGAGAAGCTCGTCACAATGCTGGATCGCGTGGTCAACCTCTGCATGACCCTGGATCAGTCACGCCTGCGAAGGAAGTGCGACACGCTCTTCTGAGCGCGCCGGTGGTCACCCCGCTGTCACCTGGGATACAAGGCGCAGCACTAGGGAGACACCGATGATCTTGCTGCTCTTGGCCTGCAGCCCCGTTGAGCCCCGCGAAGCTGGCGACCGCACCCCGCCTCCTGTGCAGGACTGCGACGCCCTTGATCCGGTGCACTGTCTGTTGCCCTACCCCTCCAACGCCCACACTGTGGCCGACGAGAGCACGGTCACGGGTCTGCGCATGGCCTTCGATCCGGAGCCACTGGGCGTGGACGATGACCCCAGCTTCTTGAATCTGGGCAACGGATTCTCCCGCGTGAGCGGCGTCGCCGTGGCCTTCGAAGGCATTCTCGCCGACGTCGCATCGGACGAGTCGGTGGTGCCATCCTTGAGCGCGGACGGTGCCCTGCAAGTGCTCAACGCGCAGATTGGCTCCGAGCGCTACGGTGAGCGACAGGCCTTTTGGACCGAGGTCATCGACGTGAGCTCGATCACCAACGACAAGAGCATGCTCATCGGTCGACCCGAGCAGGTCATGGAAGGCAACGCGGACCACGTCTGGGTTGTCCTGGGCAGCGTCGGCGCCGAAGCCCCCGAGATGGTGCGCGTCGCTCTGGGCCTGGAGGAGCCTCGCGGAAAGCTCGAAGAGGAGCTGGCGGCTCACTACGCCCCCACAGCCAGCTTCATCGAAGAGCAGGGCATCGAGCTGAGCCGCGTCGTGCGCTTCTCCGAGTTCACCACCCGCTCTGCCGAAGACCCCCAGCGCCGCATGTTGGCCATGATGGAGGCCCTGGAGACCGCGAGCAGCGATCTGGAGGTGGTGATCGACGCCCTGGTCGAGCCAGCGGATCCGGACATCGCCGCCATCGTGCGCGGCCGACTGGTTGGGGCACCCAGCTTCCTGACCGAGGACGGCCGTCTGGACCTGGACGCCGCAGGTGATCCCTCCATCGTCGGCACAACGGACATCGAGTTCCGCATCAGCATTCCGGCCAACACGCCGGACTACAAGGTGGTGCTCTACGGCCACGGCACCGGCGGGGATGTCACCGACTCTTCTTTCGACGCCGAGCTGGCCGAGAAGGGAATCGCCAAACTCAACCTACGCTTTGATGGCTGGACCGGCGAAGACTTCGTCTACACCCTGGGCAGCCTGGGCGCCTTCTTGGAAGGCTCCGAGCGCAGCACTGCAGGCCTGCTGGAGTCCTTGGCGGGAGGAACCGTTCTGCTCACCTCTCTGGACGGAGCCTTGGGAGACGCGCTGAGCGCAGAGACCCTGGACGGCCAACCCAACCCCGTGGCGGGCATCCGTCCCCGCACCGATGAGGTGGTCTGGATGGGCGGCTCCTTGGGCGGCACCCTGGGCGCTGTCATCGTCTCTGCCGATGACCGCCTGACCAAGGCCGTGCTCAACGTTCCAGGCACGGGCTGGAGTCACATGATTCCCCACTCGCTGCTCTACGACATCGGCGTAGGCGACGCCTTGACCAACAACTACGGCTCCTTGGTCGATGTGCACCTGGTCATCCTGGCCGGCCAGAACAGCTGGGACGACGTAGACGGCGCCATCTGGGCCGAGAAGGCCTTGGAAGTGGGCGGCTCCTTCCTCTTGCAGCAGTCCATGGGTGACCCCGTGCTGCCCAACCTGGGCACCAACCTGCTGGCCCGCAGCCTGAACGCCGTGCAGTTCGAGCCCATGTTCGACAAGATCGAAGGCCTGGAGTCCACCGACCAGGTGGTTCAGAGCGGCGCGACGCTGGAGCAGTTCTGGGTCTCCGACACCGGGCCCTACGATGTGCACGGCTTTGCCGCACGCAACACCATCGCAGGCGATGCGGCGCTGGAGCAGATCCTGCTCTTCGCTCAGGACGCCTGGGAAGGCAGCACGCCAATGGCACACCCGACGCTCTGCGAGACCGACGGCGTGGACGGAGCCTGCGACTTTAGGGCGCAGACCGCGGAAGACTGAGCCGCCATACACGCAGGAACAGACAATAGACAGTCTTGCAGGCTACTCCAGGGAGTAGCTCGCCAATGGAGAGCCGCTGGGCGTGACCTGGGTCAGCGAGGGCGAGCTCACACTGGACGTCTCCAGCTTGGCTGTGGGCAGCTACGACATCGAAGTCCAGATCGACGGGTCCTGCAGCACCGTGATGGCGGAGGCCCTTCAGATCAGCGACACCCCGCTGGTCTTTTTCGTCGATCCCCCGGTCATTCACCCAACGGTCCCCACCACAGCGACGGCCTACGTGGCCGACCTGAGCGGCGATGTCGCGGAGGTCTGGATCGAGGACCAGGATGGGGTGCGGAGCGAGGTGAGCTGGTCGGCCGAGGACGCCGGACAAGTGAGCTTTCAGCCCCCAAACTACTTGGACACGGGCCCCTATACCGTCCACATTGCACAGGGCGGCAGCTGTGAGGCGCAGACCTCGGGAGAGTTCCGGGTGCGGCGCTACAGTCCCATCGAGATTGACGAGATGGATCCAGCCTACGCTTGGTCTTTCGACAGGACGGCCGTGGTGATCAGCGCCACGGAGCAGGGCAGCCCCTTTGAGGCCACCCCGAGGGCCTACCTGATGGGACCCGAGCTGGAGGGCGGCACCTACCCCTTGCTGGGGGTCAGCTGGCGGAGCGGCACACAGCTCAAGGCCACAGTGCCCGAAGGCTTGCCTCCAGGCAGCTACAGCCTGATGGTGCTCAATCCCGACGAGAGCATGGGCCACCTCGAGGACGCCCTGGAAGTGAGCACAGACGCGCCGCCTCGAATCACAGGGGTCACGCCAGGTTCTCTGGACAAGTCCAGCCCCGAGCTCATCCTGATTCAAGGCCGTGACTTTCGTGAGCCCAGCGTGAGCCTGAGCTGTCAGGAAGGCAGCGTCAACACCACCTTCACGCCCACCATTTTGAGCAGCACCTATGCCCAGATTGAGGCCGAGGTTCCCCCAACAGGACTCAACGGCGCCGTGTGTGTGGTCGACGTTCAGAACACCGACGGCAGCTCGGCCCGTTTCTCGGCGATCTCCATCCGAAACCCCTCGCAAAACCTCTTTCCATGGCAACCGGGCCCCGACCTGGTGGAGGCGCGCCGCGCGCCTGCTACGGCCGCCGCGCGCATCAACGCCGTTGATCGCTACTTGCTGGCACTGGGCGGAGATCAGGGCGAGACCAGCAGCGCCATCGACAGCATCGAGGCTGCGGAGATTGGAGTCTACGGAGACCTTGGTCCCTGGAGCATGGTGCAGCAGACGCTGCCAACGCCCCTGAGCGGGGCTAGCGTGCTCAGTTTGCCGCCCTTCATCTACCTGATCGGAGGAGACGACGGCAGCGGATCCACGGACAGTCTCTACCGCGCCGAGGTGCTGGACTCAGACGACGCGCCCGCCTTCACCAATGTGTCCCTTTCAAGGAAGAACAACGGGCTGGAGGCTGGCACTTGGACCTACAAGGTCTCGGCGGTGTTCAAGGGCGGCGACCAAAACAACCCAAAGGGCGAGGGACTTCCCAGCCAGGCGATGGCCCTGACCCTTCCAGATCTGGGAAGCAAGCTGCTGAGCCCCACGCTGACCTGGACAGCCATCACCAACGCCCAGACCTAGCGGATCTACCGAAGCCCCACTGCGGACTCCGGGAGCGACACCGAGGTCTTGGTGGCCGAGGTCAGCGTGACCTCGTGGTCGGACACCTGCGCCGTCGGGGACACCAGCCAGACACCGAAGGGACCCGGCTCCATTGGCGAGTGGCGGGCCTTCAACTCCCTCAACACCGCCCGCAGCTTTCACTGCGCGGCTCTGGCCTACGACCCGGAGACCGACCCAGAGTTCTACTACCTCTACGTGGCAGGCGGCCTGAACGCCTCTGGCGAGCCCCTGGACAGCATCGAGTACATCAAGGTGCGCAAGGAGGGCCCCAAGGACCAGACCACAGGCGCCTGGAAGGTGAGTGAGAACACACTGGGGACCGCACGCTACGGCTGCGGCGCCTACACCGTGGACGCGACGGCACACAGCGTGGTCGACGTCGATGAGAGCTGGCTCTACTTCGCCGGCGGAGCCACCAGCACCGGCACCACTGGCGAGACCTACGCTGGCTTGGTCCAGCACAATGGCGAGCTGGGAGAATGGCAAGAGGTAGACAGCATGACCCCTGCCCGGGCCGGATTTGCCAGCGCCAGCGCCAACGACAGTCTCTACGCCTTTGGGGCCCAGAAAGGCAAAGTCAACGGGACCTCGGTCTCGGCCGCCATCGGGGTCGCGCCGGACCTGGAGAACTGGAACAGCTTGAGCATCTCGATGTGGGAGGACAGAGTCTGGGCCGGCTCCGCACAAGAGAGCGCGGTCATCAGCATCGTAGGCGGCACCACGGACTCCGAAGCCGCCACCAGGAGCACCGAATGGACCAACTACTGAGCCCTGCCCTCTGGCTGCTTCTGTTGGCCCAGGAGGTCGAGCCCGAAGAGGAGCTCGGCGACTGGACCCCGGACGTGGAGAACCAGACGCCGCCTCCCCCTGCCCCTCCCCCGGCGCGTTGGGCGCTTGGTGCGAGCGTGGGTCTGGCAATGCCCCAGTCGGATTTGAACGCAGCCGGTCAGTTGAGTTTGAACCTTGCTTTCCGCCCAGGCAAGCACGTTCATCCCGCCCTCTGGTACAGCTGGGCGCGTCCAAGCGCCAATGGAAGTGTCTCCGATGCAGCTCTGGACGAGCCGCTGTCGTGGAGCCTCTCTCAGGACCAGAGCACCCTGGCTTTGGGTCTAAACCTGCGGGCCCTGGATGCAGAGCAGCGTGTTCACCCGGAGCTCACTATGGCTCCTCAGCTCGTGTGGACACGCTCTGTGATGAGCGCCAGCACGGCCACCCCTGTCCAAGAACGCGCATTCGCTCTGGGATGGACCATCGCGCCTGCGCTGGCCGTGGATCTACCCGACGGCGAGGTCACGCTGCGCCTGGCAGTCTCGAGCGTTCCGCAAAGAGGAACGCTCACCGGCTCGGCCTCAGGCTTGGTTCTCTCTCCCTCCATTGGCTACCGCCGCCTCTTCTAAGGACATGTGATGACTCCCTTGTTGCTCATGCTCGCTTGCACCGAGAACGGCCTCTTCGTACGCCAGACTGACCCTTGGGCGGGTGAGGCGAGAATCGCCGTGGACCCATTGGCCATCGACTTCCTCACGGCCGAGCTGAGCGAGGAGCGCAGCCGCACTGTGACCCTCTCCAGCGTGGGCGCAGGCCTGCTGAGCATTGAAGGCCTAGAGATTGAGGGAGACGTCGGATTCCGGGTTGAAGAAGAAGATCTCTTCGTAGACCTGATGCCGGGTGAGAGTGTGGCATTCGAGGTCTTCTTCTCGCCCACTCAGCCCGAGGACCACCAAGCCACACTCTTCGTCTCGAGCAGCGACGAGCAGACTCCCATCACCGAGGTCAGCCTCGCCGGACGTGGCCTGAGCCCTTGGCTGGTCGTCACACCGAACCCTCACGAGTACGGCGAGGCACCACTCGGTTGCGAGAGCACACGGAACTTGGTCGCCCAGAACGTCGGCAACGCGGCCTTGGAGCTGAGCGCGATCGACACCATCGGCAACGGTGACTTCTCCGTGCTCAACGGACCTGAGCTGCCGCTCACCCTGCAGCCTGGCGCATGGGCGGACATCGAGGTGGCATGGGTGCCTGGGGTGACGGGCTTCAACACCGGCGGCCAGAGCTTCATCTCCAATGATCCAAGGGCTGAGTACCTGGCCGAGCAGAGTGGCACTGGGCTGGCCACGGACGAGGTTGAGGACCGCTTCCCCATCGATCCAAACCCACCGGTCGACCTAATTTTTGCCGTTGACCAAAGCGGCTCAATGGACAACGATGCCGAAGCCTTGGCAGAGAACTTTGAGACCCTCATCACCACCTTGGAGGGGGTCACGACCGCGTGGCGAATTGGCGTGCTGACCTACGATGCCGGCTGCTTCAACAATGGCGTTCTCAAAGCGTGGACCCCCGAGCTGAGCACGGAGTTCGCTGAGGCTGTCACCGCTGGAGAGGACCGTGAGATCAGCGATGACGAGGCGCTGTTCAAAATTCTAGACCGTGGACTTCGCCAGCTGGACGCCTGCAACAGTGGCTTTCGGCGCGAGGACGCCCCCCTGCACGTGATCTTCGTGAGTGACGAGCCAGAGCGCTCCCAAGAGCAAGCGGCATCTTGGACCTACGACTACTGGCTGGGGGAGTACAACAAGGTTGTGCCCGAGAGCCTGCTCACCCCAAGCGGGGTGGTGGACACCGAGGACTGCAACGAAGGGGACGCTGGCTACAGCGAGGCCATTGCAGCCACAGGTGGACTCTCGATGTCCATCTGCACGACAGACTGGGCTCAATACGCCGAAGACATCGCCTTGGCGACCCTGAGCAACGCGTGGCAATTCGAGCTCACCGAACAAGCCGCAAGCGGCTCGATCCAGGTCCAAGTCGACGGCACGACGAGCAGCCGATGGACCTTCAACCCGGGCTCCAACAGCGTCCAAATGAATGGGCTGCAAGAGGCCAGCGAAGTGGTCATCACCTACTCCGTGCAGGAAGAGTGCCCGTAGCGACGGCTACTCGGCCACCATCGTCACGGTCAGCACGTCACGCTCGACCTCACAGGGGTCCGCAGGAACCGGCACGTCGATGCGCTCGATCTGCTTCTTCCAGCCTGGACCACCCAAGTAGACGTTGTAGGTGATGGGCTGTCCCTCGCCGCACTCCCAGTACTCCTCACCTAGGGTGCATGGATTGCGGTTGACCTCCTCGTTGGCGGCCCGGCCCCAGTCCACCTCGATGTCCGAGATGAAGGCGCCCGACTCGTTCAAGGTCTCTACAAAGAAGCTGGGGGGCTCAGCTTGGCACTCGCCATTTTCGCCTGCGCAACCAAGGGCCAGGATCAGCATCAACATTCGTCTACTCCAAACGGGTCGCCACCCTACCTCAACCGGAATGTTGCGGTACAGCGGCGATCGGGGGCGCCGGAAACTACCCTATGGAAACCGCTTCTCAATAGCGTTCTTTCTCTAATGGTTGAGAGGATTTAACCCTCCCCTTGACGTGCTGCCCACCCTGCCGAAACTTCAGCGGCCCCTCGATGTCATCGTCCCGACACAATGAAGCCCTAAACGGGGAGTCACCTACCCGTGAGTGATTTGCTCGTGAACGCACCAGCCCCCGCCCAAGATGAGGCTGCCCGCAAGGCACCCGTCCGCGTCTTCATTGAGCTGATTCGTCGGGAGAGCGTCTTCATTGGTCTCCTGTTGGTGGCCTTCTTGGTCACGGGGTTGACCTACCAGACGCCCCACATCGCGATGTGGGTTGGCTTTGGCATCGCAGCCTACTCCGCTGTCGCCAATGACTCGATCCAGACTCTGGGCACCTTCATCGCCTCGAACAAGCACCGCCCTTGGTGGCTGCTCTGGTTGTTCATGGGCGGCATCTTCCTGGCCACGGCAGCCTACTCCTGGGTCAACTACGGCGGCGACGTGAGCTACGGACGCCTGGCGTCCAAGGGCTTTGAGACTGCGCCCACCGAGTTTCAGTACCTGCAGGTGGCCGCCCCCCTCTTCCTGCTGATCCTGACCCGATTGCGCATGCCTGTGAGCACGACCTTCCTGCTCCTGAGCTGCTTTGCGGCCAGCGGCAAGAGCATCTGGGCCATCACGGCAAAGAGCCTCACTGGCTACGGCATCGCATTCGGCTTGGCCATCCTCCTCTGGGTGACCTTGGGCCGCTTCATGCAGCGCAAGTTCGTTGGCAAGGCGCACCCCGCCTGGAACGTCGGCCAGTGGATCATCTCCGGTGCGCTGTGGTCCGTGTGGCTTCAGCAAGACGCCGCCAACGTGGCCGTCTACCTGCCCCGCAGCCTGAGCCCTTGGCAGTTCGCCGCCTTCGCCGGCGTCATCTTCGCGGGCCTGGGCCTGCTCTTCTGGCAAGGCGGTGAGCGCATCCAGAAGGTCGTCGACGAGAAGTCCAACGTGGTCGACGTTCGCGCCGCCACCGTGATTGACCTGCTCTACGCGGTCGTGCTCTACGTCTTCAAGGTGCAGTCAGACATTCCCATGAGCACCACCTGGGTGTTCGTTGGACTGCTCGCAGGACGTGAGATCGGCATGAGCTTTGCCAAGGCCCACGACCGGCCCCTGCTGGCCAGCTTCAAGCTGATGGGCAAGGACCTGCGCAATGTGGGTATTGGCTTCGTGATCAGCCTGATTCTCGCGGCTGCCATCAACCCGACGATTCGAGCCGCGCTGTTTGAATAACCCCAATTGCACCGCAATTGGGGCGGGGCCTAGCCCCGTAGATGCAGCGCAATTCCGAAGGAAATGCGCCGGAAATACCGCACAGAGAGCGAATCTATCCCGCCCAATTGCTCCGCAATTGGGCCGGGGCCTAGCCCCGTAGATTGAGCGCAATTCCGAAGGAAATGCGCCGGAAATACCGCACAGAGAGCGAATCTATCGCTCCCAATTGCTCCGCAATTGGGGCGGGGCCTAGCCCCTGTCTCTTATACACATCTCCGAGCCCACGAGACGCTACGCTATCTCG
>OJHJ01000174.1_pt1 | contig 43428 bp, 40 predicted proteins | sample 1595201 | NCBI WGS metagenome assembly OJHJ01 (sample SAMN05416832, study PRJEB24817) | seawater metagenome | isolation source: Sea water | place: Canada:Atlantic | collected 2013-07 | reverse complement strand
TCTACACTAGATCGCTCGTCGGCAGCGTCAGATGTGTATAAGAGACAGCCCCTGAGCGGTCCCCGCGTTAAACGGCGCCCACACCTGGAGTCAGCATGTCCCTGTCCACCATCACCGTCATCGGCGCCGGAACCATGGGCCACGGCATCGCCCACGCCGCCGCTCTGGCCGGCAACACCGTGCACCTCTTCGATCTGAACCAGGATGGCCTGCGCCACGGCCTGGACAGCATCGCCAAGAACTTGGACAAGGGCGTGGCCCGGGGCAAGGTCGACGCCGCCGACAGGGACGCCGCTCTGGAGCGCATCACCGGACACGTGAACTTGGAGGATGCCTGCCAGGGTGCCGACCTGGTGGTCGAAGCCATCCCAGAGAAGCTCGCGCTCAAGCAGGCCCTCTTCGCCGAGGTTCAGGACTACGTCGGGGAGCACTGCATCCTGGGCACCAACACCAGCTCCCTGTCCATTGCCGGCATCGCCAGCGCGGTGCGCGATCCTGGGCGTGTTCTGGGCCTCCACTTCTTCAACCCCGTGCACATCATGAAGCTGCTGGAGATCGTGGTGCACCCAGGGACCCGTCCCGAGGTGTTGGCCACCTGCAAGGCCTGGGGCGCAGTCATCGGGAAGGAGTGCATCACAGTTCAGGATTTTCCTGGCTTTGCGACCTCCCGTCTTGGCGTGTGCTTGGGCATGGAGGCCATCCGCATGGTCGAGCAGGGCGTGGCCAGCCCCAAGGACATCGACACGGCCATGGTGCTTGGCTACCGCCACCCGATCGGACCCCTCAAGCTCACGGACCTGGTCGGCTTGGACGTGCGAATGCACATCGGCGAGTACCTGGCAGAGAAGCTGGACAACCCGGCCTTCAAGCCACCGCAGATCATGAAGGACATGGTCGCCCAAGGCAAGCTCGGAAAGAAGAGCGGCCAGGGCTTCTACAGCTACGAGGAGTAGGATCGCTGAAGGGTTCCAGGGTGGGGATGGCGTATTAGAGCAAGAGCAATCCTGAACCCGGAACGTCCATGCTCAAGCGCCTACTCCCCCTCGCTGCCGTCCTTATGCTCGCTTGTGGTGGCGGCGAGGTCAGTGAGCCGACCACTGGCCCCGATGTCGAGCCCGTCACCCCGGACATCGATCCGGCAGGAATGGTCGCAGACAACCCGGGTTCGCACTGTGAAAAGGAGATTCTCTTTCACTGCGAGGTCGAAGACGGCAAGCACGCTGCGGTCTGCAACGAGGACGGCTGGATGGTGTACCGCTTTGGTGCTCTGGGCGATGTAGAAGCGGAGTACCCGGCCCCCGACATGACGCCGAACTGGGTGCTCATGGAGGTTCCGGACGGAAAGACTCTGAAGTTCACCATGCACGACAACCAGATGTTGGTCTCGGAGCTGCCAGAGATTGGCTCGGGCGTGATGGTTTCCGCTCCGGACGAGAGCATCCTGGCGCACCACGAGTGCCAGGGCAAGCCGACCACGAACTGGGCGAAGCTCGCCGAAGTGATGCCCAAGTGAGGTCCCTCCACACGCTCCCTTCTTGTGGGTTGATCCTCGCCTTTGGCCTGTCCGTCCTGGCCTGTTCCGGAGGCGGCGAGCATGTGGTGGAGCCTGTCTCGGCTCCAGCCCAACTCGAGCCCGTCATCGACGTGGAGGGAGCGCCCCGCCAGCACTGTGCTGACGCCACCCGCTTCTCTTGCGCCGTGGCCGGAGGCAAGACCTTGGCCTTGTGCGAGGAAGAAGGCAGCTTGGTCTACCGCTTTGGGGCCCTGGGTTCCATCGAGAAGGAGTACCCCGGCGAGGGCGTCACTCCGTCTTGGACCTACGAGGAGCCCACGACGGTCTCGGCCAGCGGCAACGGCGTGAGCTTCGCTGGAGAGAGCCACAGCTTCCAGGTTGTGGAGATGGCGGGTGCCGGCGGCGCCAACGCGGAGGCGAACAACTTCGCTGGCGTGGTGGTCTCCAAGGGAGAGGCTGTGGTCTCCACGATCTCCTGTGTCGGCCCAGTAGAGTCCGACTGGACGCGCATCGCTGAGCTGGCTGCGCAGTAGGGCGCGCGCTGGGCTATCTTGGGGGCGATGACTCGCCCGATACCGGCTTTGATGCGTGTGTTGCCGCTGCTCTTGATGGCGGTGGCCCTGCTGTTCCCGAGCCAAGTGCAGGCGGCCCAGGCTCCGCCACAGCTCGCCCAAGCCGAGGAAGCGCGCCCGGTTCAGCCCGCTGAGCCAGCAATCTGGATCAACGGCGAGCATGTCTCCAGCCGGTGGCAGGCGCGCCTGATGCGCCCTCGTCCCCTCAAGCCCCTCGCGGCCTTTGCGGTGGGTGCTGGCTTTGGATTGGCCGGTGGCGTGGTCGGCGGCGTGGTCGGCTTGCCGCTCTTGTTTGTGGGCATGCCCCTGGTGACGGGCAGCCTTGGAGCGGCCTTGGGGGCCACCACTGGCGCTTGGCTCTTCTCTGGGGACGCGCCCTTCTGGTTCATGGGGGTGGGGGCCGCGCTGGGGGTCTCCGTAGCATCCATCGTTCAGGCCGGGTTGCTCTTCGGCTCTGCCGCCGCAGCGGTCACCATCATTGGTCTGCCGCTGGCTGTGGTGTTGGTAGGAGTCGCCGCGGGCGTCGGTCTGGTGCTCATGCCCGTTGGGGCGTGCATCGCGGCCAGCTACCACCGCAAGCATCCTGTGCCGCGCGTTCGCTTTCGCCCGCGGGGCCTTCAGCCTGTGGCCTTGAGCGGGCAGCGCTCAGATCCGGGCCCAGCGCCCATCGAATCTGCGTGGGAGTTGCCGGCATGGCAGCCCGCCGCCGCTGCAGCCGCTGGCTGGGGTGGAGAGCAGCTTTAGCCGTTAGCTTGCCTCCGCCCAGAACAGCGGGGCAGGAGCGTGCCATGAGCGAGCAGAGCAACAAGCCAGAGAGCCCCAGCGCGCTCGCAGAGAGTGACCGACGTTTTCTCTGGCATCCCTTCACGCAGCACGCCGAGTGGCAGGAGTCGGAGCCGCTGGTCATCGCGTCGGCCGAAGGTGCGGAGCTCATCGACTCCGAGGGACGCCGCTATTTGGACGGCGTGGCCTCGCTCTGGGTTGGGGTTCATGGACACCGTCACCCGAAGGTCGATGCGGCCATCAAGGCCCAGCTGGATCGTGTGGCCCATTCCACCCTCCTTGGGCTGACGAATGTGCCTGCCACGCGCTTGGCCGAGAAGCTCATCCAGATGGCCCCAGCGCCCATGTCCCGCGTCTTCTACAGCGACGCTGGCTCCACCGCGGTGGAGATCGCGCTCAAGATGGCCTTCCAGTGGCAACAACAGGCCGGCGATGCCAAGCGCACGCGATTTGCCCGCTTTGAGCACGCCTACCACGGAGACACACTGGGAGCGGTGAGCGTGGGAGGGATCGACATCTTCCACCAGGTCTACGGTCCCTTGCTCTTCGAGACGGTGGCCCTGCCCACCCCGCTTCACCCGGATCCCGCCACCGAGGCCAAGCTGCTCCAGCAGGCCCTGGCCACCTTGGAGGCGGAAGGGGAGGCCTTGGCCGCCATCATCGTAGAGCCGCTGGTGCAGGGCGCTGCGGGCATGCGCATGCACAGCCCGGCCTATCTCAACGCCATCCTGGCCAAAGCCAAGGAGGTCGGCGCCTTGGTGATTCTGGACGAGGTGGCGACCGGCTTTGGTCGAACCGGCACCCTCTTTGCCGCCGAGCAGCTCGAAGTGGCGCCGGATTTGATGTGTTTGGGCAAGGGCCTGAGCAATGGCTACCTACCACTGGCGGCGACGCTGGCCAGTGAGCGCATCTTCCAGGGCTTCGTGGGCTCGCCGCGCAAGACCTTCTTCCACGGCCACACCTTCACAGGGAATCCCTTGGCGTGCGCTGCCGGGGTGGCGTGCTTGGAGCTCTTCGAGGAAGAGCAGACCTTGGTGGGTGTCGCCGCGCGGGCCAGGCAGCTCGAAACGGGGCTCAAGGCGCTGTCAGCCCATGCCCACGTGGCGGCCCATCGCCAACGGGGCCTGATGATCGGTGTGGATCTCTGCCAAGGAAATGGCGAGGCCTTTGATCCTAGGGCGCGCACAGGAGCGCGCTTCTGCCAGTCCCTACGTGCCCGGGGGGTCGTCTTGCGGCCTCTGGGCGATACCGTCGTGCTCATGCCCCCTCTCTGCGTCTCAGAGGGGCAAGTCGTCCAGCTCCTGGAGGCGTTGAAGTGGGGTTTGGAGGCCCTGGAGCAAGAGCAATGACAAGGGAAAGTCAGAACAGAGACAGGGCCCTGGTGTTGCCCAACCGCCAGTGAACGTCATAGTGTCGCCCCAACAATAATGGAGGAGCGATGCCGCTCATGCTGCTCGGTCTCTTTGGAATGCTTGGTGAAGCCCAAGCCCAAGACGCCGATACCTTCGACTTTGCAGGATCCAACTTCGATCGCCGAGGCTCGCTGCAGCTCGCGCATCCCGTTCTGGGCGCCTCCGGCAGCTTCTACGCTGGCTTGGGGTTGGTCTACGCGGATGACCCTGTGGTCCTTCGCTACGAAGACGGCAGCGAGGAGAGTGTCGTCTCGCGTCAGTTCTCCACCCGCTTGGCTGGTGGCTACACCATCGGTGATGTGGCCCGCATCGACGTTTCGGTGCCCATCTACCCCTCCGTGGTCGTCAACGACGTGGCGGACTTCGCGATGGGCGACATCAGCCTCTCCGCGCTGATTCCCGTCTGGTCTGATGGCGATGCCTCCAGCGGCTACAGCTTCGGCGTCAAGCCCCGCATCGACCTGCCTACCGGCAGCGTGGACGCATTCACCGGCCAGGGCGGCGTTGGTGGTGGCTTGATTCTGGCATTTGGTGGCTACGCCAACCAGATTCACTACCGCGTGAACGCAGGCGTGGACCTCTCCAAGAAGGTCGAGCTCGACGACATGGGCCTGGGCTCCAACATCGCGCTCGGTGGTGGTCTGGACTACCGCATCACCGATGAGTGGCTGGTCGGCGCAGAGCTGACCTCCAAGATCGACGTCGCAGGCGGCAGTGCCTGGAACGAGAACCCCACCGAGGGTCACATCTACGGTGGCTTCTGGCACCCATCGGGCTTCACCACCCACCTGGGCGTTGGCACCGGCATCATCGCGGGCATCGGCGCTCCCGACTACCGCGTGGTCTGGGGAGTCGGCTTCCGCAAGCCCGATATCTTCGACACCGACGGTGACGGCATCCTCGATGAGAACGATCGCTGCGTGAACGATCCCGAGGACATGGACGGCTTCGAGGACAGCGATGGCTGCCCTGACACCGACAACGACAACGACGGACTGCTCGACGGAAACGACGAGTGCCCCGACGATGCCGAGGACATGGACGGATTCGAGGACGGCAACGGCTGCCCTGACCCCGACAACGACGGCGACGGCATCCTGGACGCGGAGGACTCCTGTCCCAACGAGCCAGGCACCCAGGCCACCAACGGTTGCCCTGACACCGACGGTGACGGCCTGGCCGACGCTGAAGACGAGTGCCCAACCGAGGCTGGACCTTTGGAGACCAAGGGTTGCCCAGACAGCGACGGCGACCGTGTCCCAGACAAGCGCGATGAGTGCCCCAACGAGCCCATCCCGCCGCAGGCTGACCCAGCTCGCAGCAACGGTTGCCCAAGCCGCGTCATCGTGACGGCCGAGGCCATCGAGATCCTGGACAAGGTGTACTTCAACACCGGAAAGGCCACGATCAAGCCTGTCTCCTACCCGCTGCTCGACGACGTCGCGACGGTGCTCATCAACAACCCGGACCTGACCCTCATCGAGGTCGCTGGTCACACGGACAGCCAGGGCAAGGACAAGTCGAACTTGGACCTCTCCCAGCGTCGTGCGGAGTCGGTCAAGACCTACTTGGCCTCTAAGGGTGTTGACGAAGGCCGCATGGACCCCAAGGGCTACGGCGAGAGCACCCCCTCGGACACCAACGATACGGCCGAGGGCCGGGCGAACAACCGCCGCGTTGAGTTCATCATCAAAGAGCGTGACGAGTAGTTCAGGATGGCTGCCTGGGTGACCTGGGTAGCTCCCCATCAAGGAGCCGTCGATCTGCGGGAGTCTCTCCCACAGATCGGCGGCTCCTTGCGTTTGCCATGGTCCGAACTGCGCATTCGGCGCGGTGGCCCCTGGCAGCCTTCAGAGATTCTTGAGCGCGCGGCGCCCGTCCCACTGCTGGACATGTGGGTCTTGGAGGCCAGGGATCCCCGCGGCCGACTGCTCAACCCGCGGGCCCACGACGCTCTGGTGCACGCGCCGCTGGGCCCTGTGGCGAGGGGAGGCCAGGCGTGGGACACGGAGATCTTCGCGCCGGCCGCCTCCAAGGTCTTGGGTGCCGTGGTGGTCTTGGCCCACCAGGACCAGCCCGGGCTGGACTACGCCGCAGAGTACCGAGATGGCCGTCTGGTCTGGTCGCTCGCGATCCGAGAGAACCAGGGCAAGCTCAGGGTCTTCCGCAGCGATGGCCGTGGGGTCTCCGAGCTGCGCCGTCGAGACGTGGCAGAGGGAGAGCGCAGCGCGGTGCTCCTGCGTGGCCTGGAGCGCCTTGTGCGCCACCGCATCGAGCCTGCGGACCACGAGAAGTTCGTGATTCCAGAGCTCATCGCAGAGTGCATGGCGGCTTGCGAGACCCTCTGATTCAGGAACTCGTCAACCAATGTACAGAGAGCGGTTGACGAGATAGCCTGAGGGTCTGACAGGAGCCCCCGTGCGCTTTGACGATCTGGACTGGAACGACATCCTTCGACGTGGCAAGGCCGGCATCGGCATTTCAGAGGACGAGGCTCAAGCCCTCTCCGAGCTGGAGGACGAGTCCAAGCTGGTTCAGGTCTTCTCGGTGACCAACGCTCTGCGGCAGCACTTCAAGAAGAACGAGGTCTACACCTGCGGCATCACCAACGCCAAGAGCGGCGCGTGCCCCGAAAAGTGCAACTTCTGCAGTCAGTCCGCGCACTTTAAGGCCGCCGAGTCCCCGGTCTACAAGCTCAAGAGCGCCGAGACCATGGTGGCCGAGGCCCAGGCCGCTCAGGCGGCTGGCGTGCGCGAGTTCAGCATCGTGACCCAAGGCCGCGCCCTCAAGAAGCGCGAGGAGATCGACGAGGTCAAGAGCGCACTGCAAGGCATCCGCGAGACCACCGGCATGCAGACCTGCGCCTCGGTCGGTCTGATCGCGCCCGAGCACCTCAAGGAGCTTCAGGACGCCGGCATGGACGCCATGCACCACAACCTGGAGACCGCGCGCAGCTTCCATGACCAGATCGTGGAGACCCACAGCTACGACGACGAGGTGGAGACCGTCAAGGCCGCCAAGAAATTGGGGATGTACGTCTGCTCTGGCGGAATCTTTGGCATGGGTGAGAACTGGGGTCACCGCGTGGAGTTGGCCGCCGATCTGCGCGCCCTCGAGGTCGACTCGGTGCCCTTGAACTTCCTCAACGCGCGACCCGGCACCCCCTTGGAGGGCTTGGACGAGCTGACACCCTTCGAGTGCCTGAAGACCATCGCCCTGTACCGGCTGATGCTGCCTACCAAGGATCTCATCGTCTGTGGTGGCCGCCAGATCCACCTGCAGGACCGCCAAGATGAGCTCTTCTTGGCCGGCGCCAACGGGATCATGCTCGGGGACTACCTGACGACTTCGGGCGGCGAGACGCCTCAGGATCTGCAGCTCTTGGAGGACCAGGGACTGGTGATTCGCCCCCCTCCCCACACGCCCACCGCGCCGTCTCTGGCTCCGGCCAAGTGAACTGCGGCGCGGCCTAGCGTGACGCAGTAGACTCTCGGCCATGCGGGCACGATTCAAGAGACTGGAGGAGCGGGTCGCCGAGCTGCAAAGCGCTGGCTTGGCCCGAACTCTGCGTCCGCTCTTTCCGACCGGGCCCACCACGGCCGAGCTGGACGGACGGGAGATCCAGGTCTTCTCCTCCAACGACTACCTGGGATTGGCCTGGGAGTTGCGCAGCAGCTGGCGTGGACGAGGCGCAGGATCCTCCCGGTTGATCGCGGGGGATCGCAACGCGCATCACGCCTTGGAAGAGAAGCTGGAGGAGCTCTTCTGCGGCCCTGCTCTGGTCTTCCCCTCCGGCTACCAGGCCAACCTGGCCCTGATGAGCACGCTCTTTGAGGCGGGCGACGTGGTGGCCTCGGACGCGCTCAACCATGCCAGCATCATCGACGGGCTTCGCCTGTCCAAGGCCGAGCGCAGAGTGATCCCCCATGGCGATCCCTCCGCCATCCCCAAAGACAGCACGGCGGTGGTGGTCGAGGGGCTGTACTCCATGGACGGGGATCAGCTCTCTCTCAAGGAGTACCAGAACAAGCGCCGCTGGCTGGTGGTCGACGAGGCCCACGCCGTCGGCTGCATTGGGCCCAAGGGCCGGGGCGCGTCGTACGAGCAGGAGTTGGTTCCTGACGTGGTCGTGGGAACCTTGGGCAAAGCCTACGGCGCCGCCGGTGCTTTTGTGATCTGTCCCTGGGAGCTCAAGCAGCTGCTCATCTCCAAGGGACGCAGCTTCGTGTACACCACCGGCTTGGCCGAGGCCGCAGCCCGAGCGGCTCTGGTCGGCATTGAGCGCGCGGATCATGCGCGGCGAGAGCTGCTTGCCTCGCGCGTTCGACGTTTCCGCGCCGGTCTGGCGGACCTGGGGCGTTTCCCGCCAGGCAAGGACCACATCGTGCCCTTGGTGCTCGGTCCCTCCACCATGGCCGCCGCCCAGGCCCTGCTCGAAGAAGGCTTCTTCGTGCCTGGCATTCGCGCTCCGACGGTCTCAAAGGGGCAAGAGCGCCTGCGCTTTTCCTTGAGCGCAGCCCACAGCGATGCGCAGATCGACGCTTTGCTCACCGCCATCGACAAGGTGCTGCGTTGATCGCCCTGGCACTCTCCCTTGGGCTGCTCTCGACGAGCCTGCTCTCCTGCGGTGGTTCACGCGGAGGTGGCCTGCGGAACAAGGGACCGAGGGCCTTGCCCATCACCGAGCCCATGGTTCTGGGTTGGCGCTTGGTGCCTGGCGACCAGCTGGTCTACGACCACAGCGTGCTCTGGCAGTCCGGTCCCGAGGAGAGCACCCGCCGTGTCGAGCGCTGGACCTACTTGGTGCGCGATGTGGACGAGCAGGGCATCGCCACCTTGGAGGGCAGCCTGAACGCCCTGGGGGTGGAGCACATCCTGGAGGGCGAGGTGACTCCGGAGCCCCTGTTGGCGCTGGCCCTGGCCGAGGAGAAGGAACGCCTGAGCCAGGACAGCGTTCGTGTGCAGCTGGCCATGGACGGGCGCCTGATCGGTGTGACGGGGGTTTCCTGGTCGGACAGCCTGAGTCACCGCTTGCTGGGTCTGCAGCTCAGTGGAGAGGGGATCACGGAGCAGAGCACCTGGCCGGACCCGGTCCTGGCACGGCCCTACGCCGACCTGTTGCCGATGAGCCTCGACGTCGAGGTCAGTGGCTCCCATCAGGTGGGCGGTCTCTTTGATGACCAAGGCGAGCTGCGCTTGTCTCTGGTCAGCGAAGGCTTGGTTCGCAGCCCCTCCGGTGGGCCCCAGGTGGAGCTTGAGGGGCAGGGCTGGTGGGATCCCCAGACCGGTCGCTTGGTCTCCAGAGCCCTGACTGCGCGCATCGGAAACCTGAGTATGACGGATCCCGGAACCTTGACCATCGAGCTTGAACTTGCGGAATAAGACACTCTCTTTCGCGCTATTCGGCGGCCTGCTCGTGGGCTTGGCTTGCGGCGCACCTTTGGAAATGGATGCGCCGGGCCCTGTTGCCAGCCAAGGGATCGCTGTGGAGCCGGTAGAGCCCGTTCAGCCCGTTGGCGGGCCCGAGCGCTTGAGCCTGATGAGCTGGAACGTCGAGTGGCTGGACGCCGCTGGTCAGGGGATGGTGCCGCGCACCCAGAGCGAGCTGGACGAGATGGCTCAGGTCATCGCCAAGTCCAGCCCGGATGTGGTGGTGCTGCAGGAAGTGGCCTCGGAGAAGGCGGCCCGGCAGCTCCTGCCAAAGGGCGCCTGGACGCTATACCTGGAGAACCGAAAGGACGACCAGCTCGTGGCCATCGGCGTGCGGGAAGGCCTGGCCTCGACCGGGCATGCAGATGTTCGCTCCGTGGCGGTTGGCAACAGCGGCCTGCGAGCCGGGGTGGATGTTGAGGTGGAGACCGCCTCTGGCCCCCTGCGCCTGTTGGGGGTGCACCTCAAGGCCGGCTGCCAATGGGACCCCTTGCGAGGCAAGGACGAGTGCGAGGTCCTGGGTCAGCAGGCCGCCGCCATCGAGGCCTGGGTAGATGACCGCACCCGGGAGAATGTACACGTGGTGGTGATGGGGGACTTCAACCGGCAGATGCACCGGGGCGATGCCTTCTTTGTGGAGCTCAACGATGGAGACCCGGCCGGGCTGGACCTCTCGCTGGGCCCGGAGAAGCTGCCCGCCTGTGAGCCCAAGCGACGCCAGAGCATCGACCACATCATCTCGGACGCCGGTCGACTGAGCGGCTCCAGACAGATCCCGCTGGCGCAGCCGCCGCTCTCGGACCACTGCCCCATTTTGGCCGAGCTGGAGCTCTGAGAAGATGTCGTGCACCCTGCTCTTTGCCAGCCCAAGTGAGCGCGAGCGTCGCGCCGCAGTGCAGGCATTTGGGGAGAAGCAGGTTGTGTTGGCCTCGAGCGCAGCCGAGCTCTTGTTGGGCCTGCCCACCGAACCTGACGTGGTGGTCCTGAGCATCGATTTGCCAGGTCTGTCACCCGCTCAGCTTCTCTCTCGCATCTTGGCTCGGGAGAACCCGCCGGCGGTGCTGTTGGCCATCGAGAGTATGGACCGAAGCGAGGCGCTGGAGTTGTCCAAGGCGGGGGCCGCCGGCTGGGTGATGCGGCCCTTAGATGCCGAGCTCTTGGCTTGGAAGGTGCAGCGACTGGTCGACCAGCGCCATGGGGCCCCCAGCTTCACGCCAGCGCTGGCCCAAGCCGTGGGCGGCATCGTGGGTAGTTCAGCGGCCATGGAGCGGCTGCGGCGCATGGTGGCTCGGGTGGCCGGAACGGACTTGAGCGTGCTCATCACCGGCGAGTCCGGGACGGGCAAGGAGGTGGTCGCACGGGCACTGCATCAAGCCTCCCTGCGCGCCGCCAAGCCCTTCGTTCCGGTGGACTGCGCCGCGATCCCCCCCAACCTGATGGAGTCTGAGCTCTTCGGCTATGAGAAGGGCGCCTTTACCGGGGCGAGCTCGCGTCGAGCAGGCTTGGTGGAGAGCGCCCGAGAAGGCACCTTCTTCCTGGACGAAGTCGGTGAGCTCGAGGCGGGCTCTCAGGTCAAGCTGCTGCGCTTGCTTCAAGAGGGCGCCTACCGGCCCGTGGGCGCAACGGTGGAGAAGCAAGTCAACCTGCGGGTGCTCGCCGCGACCAACCGGCAGCTCGAATCACGCATCGCAGAGGGTGGCTTTCGAGCGGATCTCTTTCACCGCCTAAACGTCGTGCGTCTGCACCTCCCACCCCTGCGCGAGCGGCCAGAGGACGTGGCCGTGCTGCTGCGGCACTTCCTGGACCGCTTCTCGGCGGAGTCCGGCCGGCCCCCGCTGATCCTTGGCGCGTCCATCGCAGCGACCTTGGCCGCATATGCCTGGCCTGGCAACGTGCGGGAGTTGGTCAATTGCGCCCGGTATGTCGCGAACTTGGCCCCTGGGCCGGAGCTCACCCTCAGCGATCTGCCGCCCCGTCTGCGCGCCGCTTTGGGTCAGGTTCAGGAGGTGCAAGCGTCGGCTTCGAGCCAGGCCATGGGGGTCGGGGTTCGCTACGAGTTGCCCTACAAAGAGGCCAAGCGCGCCTGGCTGAGCATCTTTGAGTTCGCCTACGTGCAGCACCAGCTTCAGGCTCACGACGGCAACGTGAGTCGGGCCGCCCGAGCCTGTGGCATGGACCGGAAGTCGATCCAGCGGCTGCTCAAGCGGGCCCAGGAGCAGGACGAGCCCAGCTGAGACTCCCTGGCGTTTTGGGCTATGGTGCCGATCCAGTGTCCGAAGTCACCAGCACAATTGCCCGGGCGATGCCGCGGCAGATCCACATCCGAAAGGGACGTCTCTCGGCGATCACGGGTGCGGACAAAGGACGTGGCTGGGAGCTGGACAGTGATGTGGTCCGCATCGGCACCAACTTGGCCAACGAGGTGGTGCTCCAAGACGGGACCGTCTCGCGTCGCCACGCCGAGGTCGTACGCACGCCGCACGGCGTGATCCTGCGTGACACGGACAGCACGAACGGGACTTTTGTAGGGGATCTCCGCATCCGCGAGGTCTTCCTCACCCCCGAGACCCGCTTCCGCGTGGGCCAGACCGAGATGGTCTTTGCTCCCCAGGACGAGGTCATCGTGATCACGCCCTCGGACAAGAGCCGTCTGATGGACTTGGTGGGCGAGTCCATGGCGATGCGCCAGGTCTTCTCCATCATCGAGCGGGTCGCGCCCACCTCGTTGACCGTGTTGATCACGGGGGAGACGGGCACCGGCAAGGAGCTGGCCAGCCGGGCCATGCACCGGCTCTCCAAGCGAGAGGAGGGCCCCTTTGTGGTCTTTGACTGTGGCGCTGCGCCGGAGTCCTTGATCGAGTCGGAGCTCTTTGGGCATGAGAAGGGGGCCTTCACCGGCGCCGTGGCCTCACGCGAGGGTGTCTTTGAGGCGGCCCATGGGGGCACGCTCTTCTTGGATGAGATCGGTGAGCTGCCGCTGGATCTGCAACCCAAGCTCCTGCGGGTGCTCGAGCAGCGTGAGCTTCGCCGAGTCGGTGGCTCCAAGGTGCGGGCCGTGGACGTTCGCGTGGTGGCTGCCACCAACCGGGACCTCTTGCAGGAGGTGCGGGCGGGGCGCTTCCGCGAAGACCTGTACTACCGGTTGGCGGTCGTTGAGCTGCATCTCCCGCCTCTGCGGGACCGGATTGAAGATCTGCCCATGCTGGTCAGCCACTTGCTCTCCCGCGCCCAGAGCGGCGGGGCCAGGGTGCGTGCCGTAGAGGACCAGGTCATCGCGCTCTTTCAGGCCTGGCGTTGGCCCGGCAACGTGCGAGAGCTGGCCAATGTGGTCGAGCGGGCCATTCCCTTCACGGACGGTCCGATCGTGACTTTGGAGGCGCTGCCCGAGGCCTTTCGCAGTGGTCACCCCCGCAGTCCAGGTGCGCGGGCTGTGCAGACCACGGCAGACATGCCCTTCAAGGACGCCAAAGAGAAGCTCATCGAGGCCTTTGAGCGCCAGTACTTGGTCGACCTCATCGAGCGCCACGGCGGCAACGTCTCCAAGGCGGCTCGCGCTGCGGACATGGACCGAAAGTCCATCGCGCGCCTGATGCGCAAGCACGGCATCAACCGCTGAGATTCAGCCTCTTGAGCCGAAGAGCCGCCGAATCAGACCGAGCTTGAGGGGCCCCTCTAGGGACTCTCCCGTCCTGAAGTTGCCCAACCAGCGTGCCAGCTCCTCTGGTGGGGCCTGACCCCTGACGTATCCATCGGCCAAGTGCGTTTGGATCGCTGCTTCGGCATCGCTCGCTCCCCCGGGATCCCAAAGGGCAACGCGCGGCGCCTTGCGATCTGTCTTGATGGCCAAACAGAGCCGTAAGCCAGAGGACACACTGCGAGGATGCAAGCCAATGAGCACCAGCTCCGCCCGTGTCTCTCTCACAGCCCGCACCGTGGGAGGGCCGCTGACCGGGCTGAGGACCTCGAATTTGTGGCGTAGCTGGGTAATGACCGACAGGCGGTCTCTGGGATCCTGAACCAAGACGAGAAGGCGGGGAGTGGCCATGGGGGCAGGCTATCGCGGAGTGGCCCCGATTGACCTTGCTTTAGGCGCCTGATAGCTTCATGTCTCTTCGGCAGTATGCCGACAAGTGGACAGCTGACACGCACGCAGAGGCCATGCAATGAGTGACCGTCTTCAAGCCCTCCAGGGGGAGCTCCAGACCATTCTTGACGAGAAGATGGGGGCACTCCGGACTGCTATCGAGAGCGCTGAGAGCGCCACCAAGGGCATCGTCAGCGCGGAACTGGAAATTGCCCGCAACGAGCAGACTGCCGAGACCCTCGCCGAGGACAGCCAGCGCCTGAGCGTCGAGCTGACCAAGGCCAAGGAACGCGCCGATCAAGCCAAGTCCGCGAACGAGGCGCTTCGCAAGGAGCGCGACGAGCTCGCGCTGATCCTTCAGGGCGTGGACGAGGAGGGCGGTGACCTGCGCTCCGAGGTTGGAGACCTTCAGAACAAGGTGCGCGACTCTGAGACCTCCAACGCACGCCTCCAGGCTGAGCAGGACTCTCTGCACGGAAAGCTCAAGAACTTGGAGGAGACCGCTACCAAGATGCGCGCCCTCAAGGCTGAGCTGATGAGCTCCATCCAGCAGAACATGGACGAGCTCTCCGGGGGCAACTAGCGTGTCCGCTTCCTCGCTCCTGGCCACTTTGGCCCGCGCTCAGTTTGAGCTGCAGTCTCTGAGCCTGACGGATCTGGGTGCCCTGCGCGCCCAAGCCGAGCAGGATTTGCAGGACAACGGTCCGCGTTTTGAGATGGATCGTCAGCGTCGCCTGACTCTGCGAATCGAGCACCTGCGCGAGCAGGTCGGCTTCTTGGCGGCTGCTGCGGGTGCCGGAGCTTCCGCCGAGGCTGCCTCTGCACCGGCTGAGTCCATCCCCGAGATCACAAACGACCAGGTCCTGGCTCAGCTCGCGGCAGCCGAAGCATCCTTGGACGCGAAGCTCTTTGAGTCAGAGGCCACCGTTGCAGGCGATCTCTCCGACGACAGCATTCACCTGGGCCAGGTCACGGACGACTCCGTAGACGCACCGATGAGCATGGACAGCGTCGAGGTCAGTGTCGGATTCGGCGACACCCAGCCGCTCGATGACCTGACCGACATCGGAGACGAGACAGACCACAGCGCAAGCGCCAGTGAGATCGCCTCTGCCCTGGGTGGAGCAGTCCTGGCTGCCGCTGCTGCGGGAACCCTGGACCGTGAGCTCACAGGCCTTGAGGACGAAGAGGGCGAGAATCCTTTGGAGGAGCTCTCGCTGGCGGAGCTGGAAGCCTCTGATCTGCTCGGAGATGGCTCGAACTTGGAGCTGCTCGGTGACGACGACTCCGTAGACGAGGCATCCCTGTTCGCGCCGGTTGACTCCTTCGACGAGGACGTGCTGCCCCAGGACGAGCCCGTACCGGGTTCGGTCGAGGTAGAAGCGCTCGATCCCAAGCTGCACCCCGATGCCTTGTCCCTGGACGGCGAGCTCCTGCAGCCCGTCTCCAACGACCTGGACTTGGATGGGGAGGACGCCGCGGACGCCTTGGCCGCGGTGCTCGATGACGATGCCCCCGACGAGGATGAGGACTCGGCCTTCGCAGAAGCCTTTGGCGACTACGAGGACGAGGACGAGGATCTCGGTGAGCTGGTCGACGAAGACGACGACATCGAGGCCGCCCTGTTTGAGGTGGCTGGTGGTCGCGGCGGTGGCGTTTCCGGGCAAGTTGTTCGCGAGATCGCAGAGCAGCATCGTCAGGACGAGCTGCCGGTCATGCCCACCATCAAGGACAAGACCACCGAGCCCAGCGTCGGTGCAGCGGCTGCGATTCGGCTGAACGCAGACGGCTCCTCCGAAGCTCTGATGAGCGACGATGAGGAGAACATCGAGGTCGAGATGCCCGATGCGGGCGAGGAGTACGACGACGAGCCCGAGAGCGATGGCCTGAACGTCGACTACGTGGACGAGGTCGAGTACGTCGAGGAGCAAGAGTCCAAGGCGCCACAGCTCGACGTCACCCCAGAGGTCCAGACCTTCAATGATGGTCAAGGCTTGAGCGGTGATGACTTTGGTCCGGTTGAAGAAGTGGACGCAGCCGCGATCGGCGCCCTGCGCGCTCAGGCCGATCAGGCCCTTGAGCGGGGCGACTTGCACGCGGCGGCCCAGGCCTTCAGCGACACCTTGGAGTACGACCCCGACAGCTTGGAAGCCTACCTGGGGCGCGGACGCTGCTACCTGGACCTTGGCGACTTTGCGGCGGCCATGTCGGACTTCCAGAAGGCCGAGGACTTGGACAGCGAGGGGCCTGAGCCTCTGGTTGCGATGGGCGAGCTCTTCTTCGCACGCAAGGAGTACACCCGGGCCATCGAGTTCTTCGACCAGGCCGTGGAGATGGACTCTGAGCACGCCATGGCCCGCTGTCGTCGAGGCATCTCCTACTACTACAAGAAGTCCTACCGTCAGGCCTTCTTGGACCTTCAGAAGGCCTACACCCTGGACCCGGACATTCCAAACATCCGGAAGTACGTGCAGATGGCCATCAAGAAGCTCGAACGCAGCGGCGAGAGCATCTAAGGCGCGCCGTCAGCTGTCAGCCCGCGTTGTTGGGCTGATCGCTGAAGGACGAGAGCAAACGCAAAAGAGGAGACCTGGCACTGAGCCAGGTCTCCTCTTTTGCGTTTGGGGCCCCAGAGAACGAGGCCGGTCTGCCCTACTTTGCGGGCGCGGGAGCCTGGGACTGCATCTCACCGGCGACCATGTCCAAGAGCTCGGTGCTCAGGTCGATGATCTGCTCGTGGGAGAAGCCTTGGGTCTTGAGGTGCCGGTAGAAGCTACGGGCGACGACCTTGTTGCGGTTCCGGTAGAGCTGGGTGCGGGGGGCAGTCATGTTGGCCTCGCTTGTGGAAGGGTGGTTGATGTCCCTCTCTAAGCAAGACCCGGGCCAAGACTGCAGGGACCGAATTTCGGGGGTTTAGCTTCTGCTTTCCCCCCAAGTGCGTAGGCGCCTTCGCACCAATTCCCTCCAGGTGGGTAGACGGCTTCGCACCTGCCGTCCTTCCCAAGAACCCACGAAGAACGCGGATTCTTCCTTTCCCTTATTGACCGCTGGTCAAGTGGCTGAGCCAGTCCAGTGGACTAGCCCAGCTCCAGCTTGCCCATCAGCTCGTTCCACTCACGCTTGGACAGGCCGCTGCCTTCTTGCTCGACCTTCTCGCCGGCGATCATGCGCTTGACCACGTCCACGCCCTGACGGCTCACGAAGGTGCCGCCCACGCGGTAGTCCTGGAAGGCCTCGTAGGTGGCGGGCACCCAGTCCTTCACAAAGTCCGCGATGGCGTGGCCGTAGACACGGATCTCGTACTGGGCGTGGGGGTGGATGCGCAGGCTCAGGAAGTTGAGCAGGTTGTGCAGGTCCACCTTCCAGTACCACTGGGTGTAGAAGTTCACCGGCAGGTTCATGCGGGCCAGCTCGCGGGCCAGTCCGTGGTCATCCATCAGGCTCTTGTAGCCATCGTAGGTCTGGATGGCGTCGCGCTTGAGCAGGTCCAGGACCTCGGCGCTCTGCTCGGCCGTCAGGGTATCGCCGCGGCCCTGCTTGTTGTCGCTGGACTGCACGGAGATGTGCTGGGGCTCTGGCAGGTAGAACTCCTTGTCCATCACCGAGTAGCGGGCGCTGTACTCGTTCACGTTTGCGGTGCGGTGGCGAATCCACTGGCGGGCCACAAAGATGGGCAGCTTGACGTGAAGCTTGATCTCGCACATCTCGAAGGGCGTGGTGTGCCGGTGGCGCATCAGGTAGCGGATCAGACCGCGGTCCTGGCGCAGCTTCTTGGTGCCCTTGCCGTAGGAGACCCGCGCCGCTTGCACCACGGCTGCATCGTCGCCCATGTAGTCCACGACCCGTACGAATCCGTGGTCCAGACAAGGAGTGGGCTCGTAGAGACGCTCCTCCAAGGCCGGTACAGTCGCTCTGCGGGTCATGTGGGTCTGCGCGCGGGCGTCGTCGATCGCGGCACGCATCTCGTCGCTGAGCTTCATCGTGGGCCTCCGTGAGATAGCCTTCTAACACCGGAGGAAGTGTGAGCGCAGACAGCTTTGCCCAGCTAGCCCTACAGGCACTCAAGGCCGACCAACCCGAGCGGGCCATCGCCTACTTTGAGGAGGCCCTCGAGCATGCCGAGCGGCCTCGGCCCGATCTTTTGCACAGCATGGGTGTGGTGCTTCTGCAGCTCGCTGAACCGGAGAAGGCGCGTCCTTTGATGGCCATGGCTCTGGAGCAGGCTTGGGCTGTGGGGGCTGAGCAGGAGCTGCTGCTTCAGTGCGCCCTTGGATTGGCCGCCGCAAGCGAGGACAGTGATCTGGTCTCAGAGGCGCTGGCCGCCTACGAGCAGGCCTTCGAGGTCGACGCCAGAGCCGATCGCGCACTGGTGGGCAAGGCCCACTTGCTCCTCGGCTTGGGCCGGGTGGATGATGCGGTGGAGCTCTTGGATCGCTACCTGGGCTACGCCAAGGATGACCCGGAGTTCTTGGAAGCGGGACAGGCCCTGGTCGACGCGGCCAAGGCTTTCGCCAAGGAAGGGGACCCACCCGTTCTGCTCCAGGCGCACCGAGAGTCCTACGTGGGCTTCTTCGATGAGACCATCAAGCGCATGGCCGAGAAGGGCTGGATGGGCGAGTGCGCACGCATGATGCGCAACGAGGACGGAGACGTGGTCAACGTCATCCCAGAAGGGGCGCGCCCCTACGCTGCAGTCCGAGTGGACTTGGTGGATCCCAGCACCGGCCAGGCCGGTCAGATCGGTGAGCAGCCCATGGTTGTCGCGGTCGGTGGCTTTGAGGCCTTGGCCCAGGCACCTGTGACCTTCGCTCAGGGGGGCCGTCCTTACCGCCTGCGCTACAGCTCTCAGTCTCCGTGGGACCAGCTCCCCATCCAAGTGCTCTTGGAAAAGCCCGTCGCCGAGGCCGAGGTCGAGCCCATTATGGCCGCTTGGTATCAGGCGGGCTTTGACGGCCGCTTCGGCACCAAGGAAGGCGGTCGCTTCCACTACATCTCCGATCCCATCACCTGCCGGGATGGGCACGGGGTGGTCTTCAACGTGGATCTGGGCCGGGCCAACCTGCAGTGCATTGAGCACTTGCTCTCGTCCTTCGACCAACTCCATCAGAAGGTGGGCGTCGTCGAGGTCTTGCTGGGCCGCGGCTCCTTGAGCCCACGGGAAGAGGCGCCGGCTGGCTAGAAGGGATTCGCCCCGCGCTCCACAGGCACCGCCAGTGGGTAGAGCGGCGCGCCCGGATCCATGGACTGCAACAGCAACCAGCTCTCCTTGGCCTGCTGCCGCTTGCCAAGGTGCATCAGGTAGCTGACGCGCCGGGCGAGCAGCACCCTGTGGTTGTTCCCTTTGGTGGTGTAGAGGTGCCCCTCGATGTCGGCCGCTGCCAGTTTGTAGAGCCCATTGTCCAGCAGAAGTTGGGTGCGCATCGTCTGTACATCGGGGCTATCGGATGCGCGTTGGTCCACCTTCATGATGGTCTTCAAGGCCTTCTTGGGTTTGCCCTGTGCAAGGAGCAGGCGGCTCTCAGCGACGAGGTAGCGAGCACTCTCCTTGCGCGGCACCTGGTCCAGGTGGGTCTGCGCCGTCACCGGCAGGTCCAAGTCCAAGGCGATCTGGGCCAAGAGCACGTGGATGGAGCCTCGGTCTGGGTTCACAGCCAGGCCCATCTGTGCCGCCTCCCAGGCTTTGCCCAAGGCCCCCGCGCTCCGGTAGTCCCGACCTATCTCCAACCACAGCTTCGCCTCTGCAGCCTCGCTTCTAGCTCGGCCATCGAGGACTTGGGTCGTGCGCAGCGCTGCAGCCTCTTCCCCGCGCCCAATGGACCGCAAGCTGTTGGCGTGCAGGGTGTCCAGGCTGCGTCGCTCGCAGCGGTCGAAGAGCACTGCAGCCTTGATGAAGCGATTGGCTTGGTAGTGCTCGCGTGCTTGCACACAGGTCGTCGTGTCGTACTGCGCGTCAACGACGAAGCCCAGTCGCAGCACGGTGCTCTTCTTCGGGCTGTGTGCGCAGCTCGTCAGCGTCCCCAGGGTCGCCAGCGTTAGAATCCATCCCTTCATAGAGGGAGCATACCCTTGGGAAGGGCGACTATTTCGGCGATTGTGGGTCCGCGCTCAAGCCGGGCACATGCTCGGGGAAGAGGGGACTGCCTGGAGCGAGGGCTTGGAGAAGCGCCCAGGTGCGTTGAGCGGCTGGATCGTCTCCGAGCGCCAAGTAGGTGCGGGTCAGGGCCGCCAGCAGGATGGGGTCCTCCCGCTGGGCCATGTTTGGCCTGTTGAGCACCAACAAGGCTTCTTCCGGCCGGTCGAGCTGAAGCAGGGCCATCGCGCTCATTGCGGCGGCCTGAGGCATGACGATGCGTTGCTGCTTTGCCTTCTCGAGCCACTCCAGAGCGATCAAGGGCTGCTGCATGGCCAGGGCCAGACGCGCTTCCACCAGGTAGATGCGGTAGGGCGGCGTCGTCGCTCGATATCTGCGCGCCAAGAAGAGCTGTGCTTCGGCGTCGTCCACGTCCCCATCGTCCAGGGAGAGCTCTGCCATGAAGGCATAGATTCGCGGCTCGCTGGGGTGGATGACGAGGGCCCGGTAGGCGGTGTCCCAGGCTTGGTTCAGCGCGCCGGCGCGTCGATAGTCTTCGAGCATGGCCAACAGAGCGATGACGGTCGCGTTGTCACTGAGCTCCGGTTGGAAAAGGCGTTCGGAGTGGAGGGCGGCGGCTTCTAGACCGCGTCCGCTCTCCCGGAGACCTTCCGCTTGGCGAGCCAGTCCGGCTGTGGGGTACAAGTCGGTTCCGTTTCCGCGCTCCAGGTGGTGCAAAGACAGCTCGTACTTGCCTTCGACCGCCATGGCCAAGCCGGCCAGCGTGTTCAGGTGGGGGTCATTGGGCGCCTGCTGCAGCCGTGGCTCGAGCATGCGCATGGCCCCATTTCCGCGGCCTTGTCCAATAAAGCCCAGTTCACGGCTCGGTGCTCTGGCCCACGAGGCAGAGAGGCTGAGCAGAAGTGTTAGCAGGGGGAGGATGGGCCGCATCGGCGTGGCTTAACGTGAGGGAGTCTAGAATGTCTGTGCTGTTGTTGTTGGCCTGCAGTGGCTCGGTATCCGAGATCCAGACGCCTCCAGCTCCGCGGCCCTCGCTGCTCTTGATCACCCTCGACACCACACGAGCGGACGCTCTGGGTGCCTATGGCCACAGCGGTGCGAGCACCCCAAACTTCGATGCGATGGCGGACGCTGGGGTGCGCTTTGACCGCGCCTACGCGACGGTTCCGCTCACGACGCCTTCCCACGCCTCGATGTTGACCGGGCTCTACCCAACCCGTCATGGCATCCACAACAACGGCGACGCCATCCTCAAGGAAGAAGTAGAGACGCTGGCCGAGCGGCTTGACGGGGAGGGATACCGCAGCGCGGCGTCTGTCTCAGCCTTCGTGACCACAGCGATGTGGAACTTGGACCAGGGATTCGACGCCTACTTCGACGACGTGCGCAGAAGCAAGGGCTCCCGCTGGGAGTATGAGCGCCCAGCAGACGAGGTCGTCGATGACCTTGAGAGCTGGCTCCCCAGCGGTGAGGATCCCTTCTTCGCTTGGGCCCACTTCTACGATGCACATGGCCCCTACGAGGACCGTGACGATTTCCAGCTGGCCACGCCCTACGATGAGGAGATCGCCTTTGTCGACGTTCAGATCGGGCGGCTCATTGAGTCAGCAAAGGCGCAGGCGGGGCCCGGTGGACTAGCGGTGATCTTGGTGGCGGACCATGGCGAGGCCTTTGGAGAGCACGATGAGAATGGGCACGGCCTGTTCCTCTACGACACCACCATGCGCATCCCCTTTGTCATCGTTCCACCCCAGGCCCTCAGTACCGGGGTTGTGGTGGACCAAGCGGTCTCCAACGTCGACGTGATGCCCACGGCTCTGGGGTTGTTGGGACTCAGCTCGCCAGCGGACCTGGACGGCCGCGATCTAAGCGGCGCTGTCTCAGGCAGCTTGGCGCCACGCGGGCCGGTGTACTTGGAGTCTGAACTGGCTGCACAACGCTTTGGCTTTCACCCTGAGCTGGCGATCGCGGACCAAGGGATGAAGCTTTTTGATACCCCAAGCATGCGTCTGTATGACCTGGCTTTGGACCCCCGTGAGCTCACGGACGTCAGCGCGGACCAGCCTGAGACAGTGGCCAGGCTGCACGCCTTTAGAGAGCAGGTCTGGGCGGCACGAGAGAGCGGAGAGGCCGCCGCGATGAGCCCAGAGCTCATGGAGCAGCTGGCTGCCCTTGGGTACGTCGGAGGAAGCACGGTCACGGTCGACCTGGAGTCCGCCCCAGACGTCAAGGACATGGGAGAGGTCATTCGCGCGGTCGAGGCTGCACGTCTGCTGCTGGAGAAGGGCGAGCACGCCCTTGCGGTTCAAGCCTTTGAGCGCATTCTGGTCGATCACCCCTCTCTCGGCGAGGTCTTGACCGGTTTGGCCAGGGCCCAGATGGCGCTGGGTGACCATGCAGCGGCCGAGGCGACCTATAGGCGTGCCATTGAGCTGCAGCCCTCCAGCACGGTGCTGCGCTCCAACCTAGCCCAGGCCTTGGCCTCCCAAGGACGTCTACAGGAGGGCTACGACCTGATGGCGTCGATCCACGAGCAAGTCCCAGGGGATGAGCTCGCTCGGGCCGGAATGTTGAAGATGGCCATCGATCTGGACCAGCACCAAGCCGCCGCGGACATGGGGTTGGCTTGGCTGAAGGAGAACCCTGAGCAGCGCACAACGCAGGCCTTTACGGGCATCGCGTTGGTCCACCTGGGCCGGAATGCACAGGCCAAGCCCCTGTTGCAAGCCAGCTTGAGCGACGGACTGCCGCGTCAGTTGGTTCACCTGGCTCTGGCGCGCGTCGCGCAGACCGAGAAGGATTTGGCCGCAGCTCGCAGTCACTACGAGGCCGAGCTCGCGTGGTTTCCCAAGAATCGGGCGGTGCGCCGAGAGCTGGCTGGCCTGTGCATGAGCTCCAAGGACTGGGTCTGCGCCCGTGACAACTACGCCCTCTTGGCCGAGGAGAGCCCCAAGGGGCCGCCGAACGCCCTGCGCCTGATGTGGGCACAAGCCCTCTTCAACCTGGAGGAGTACGCCCAAGCTCGGGCCGTCCTGGACCCGGCGCTGGAGAGTCAGGGCCCCGACATTCTTCTGCTGCACGCCAACCTGCTGGCCAAGGAGGGCAAACGCGAGGAGGGCAAGAAGGTCTTCGAGCAGGCACAAGCGCTCAAGATCAAAGAGGTCGAGGCGGCCAAGAAGGCCATGAAAGACAAGGCCCCCGACAGCCCTGCGCCTGCAAGCCCGCCCACTCCCTGAGCGGTGAAGGGCTCGTTCATGCCCTTCACTGGCATGCGTTGACCTGAGTGGGGCAGCTCCCAGAGCAAAAAACCCCCGCCCGAAGGCGAGGGTCTTTGTTGCCCAAGGGGGCTCAACTCTACTTGGAGACGGTCGCCTGACCGGTGTAGAAGTTGTTGTAGTAGCCGGTGTACTGTGGGTACGCCTCGCCACCGTCGTAGTAGTAGTCCATGTAGCCGTTGCTGTAGGTGAACTCGCTACCGTCGAAGGTCGCAACCCAGATGCCGTACCAGGTACCGGATGCGTTGTACATCAACGTTGGGCCGTAGCCGTTGTAGTCGGAGGAGAAGCCGTAGGTGAAGGCGGCGTCGGACATGTAGCCGGCGCAGTCACCACCGGGGGTGTTGTCGTAGGAGACGCCTGCGTTGTAGGTCAGGGCAACGTCGAAGGCGAACTCGCAGTCGACGCAAGCGTCGACGTAGGTACCAACGGTGTCCCAGGTGACCGAGCAGTCCAACTCGCCAGCGGTCTTTGCGCCGATGCCGAAGCCGTAGACTTCGGTTCCGGTGTAGCTGGTGTAGTCGTGAGGCACGTCTGCATCGGCGTCGGAGTCGGCGTCGGCGTCGGCGTCGGCGTCGGCGTCGGCATCTGCATCGGTGTCAGCATCCCCGTCGGTGAAGCCGGTTTCGACAACATCCTTGTCGGAGAGGCAGGCGGTGAACATGGCCAAGCCGGCCACAGTCAGGAAGAGAGGAAGACGACGCATTGAAAAACTCCATCGTTGGCCCAGAAGGCGAGCCAGAACAGGGTGCAGGGTATTGCAAGATTCTGTGCAGGGCAACACCCGGCAATCGGGCTTTGTACTCCTGCTGGGATCGAAAGGGGGCTGCCTACCAGAAGTACCAGAGGTCGACGCTGGGCAAAGGCAAGACTGGAGGGAGGTTTTCGCCCCCACCGTTGAAGTCATTGAGCCCCTCTGCCAACCAAGTGCTGTCTCGGTACTGCAGGCCAACGGCGAGCCGCCAGTTGTCCCGCCAAGCGTGGTTCCACTCGGCGCCGAAGCTACCGGCGTAGCTCTCGGTCAGCACCGAGTTGTAGGGATCTACGCCGACGTAGAAGCGCCAAGTGGTCCCGTCGTTGATGTACCAGTGGGCGCTGGCGTAGAGCTCAGTGTTCAGGGAGTTGGTGCGCTCTTTCTCGCCAGCAGCGTTCTCGTCCGAAGTGGCAAAACCGACGTTTGCACTCAGGTTAAAGCGGCTGCTCTTGGGACCGCCGGTGGTCCAGTTGACCCCGGCGTTGGCGCTCTGTCTGCCAAAGAGCCACGTGCTCCCGACGAAACCTTCGACGCTCAGAGCGCCTTGCTTGCCCTCTCGGATGGCGTACTCCACGCCCACATTGGGACCCCAGAACCAGCTCTGCTTCTCTCTGGCCCCACCCAAGATCACGGTCTTGAGCTCAACTTCGTCAGTGATCGCGAACTGGGAGACCCGGAACACGTCGATTTGGTTTTGACCGGGCGCGAGGGTGTGCGCCGTGTCATCGAATTCGGGACTGGTCAGAGGCTTGGCCTGTGCGGCCGCCAGGAGCAAAAGAAGCATGTACCTACCAGGTAAAGAAGACGTTGGCGGTGGGGACGGGGAAGACGGCCGGGACCCAAGAGGAGTCAGCGTCGATCTCGTCCAGCGCAGCCACGTAGCGGTCTGTGGATTGCAGGCGCAGGCCCAACATGATGCGGGCCGAATCGCCCATTCCGTGGTTCCAATCAAAGCCGAGCGTGCCGACGAAGGTCTCGCTGCGCGCAGAGTTCAAGGGGTCGATGCCGCCGTAGATCCGCCAGGTGGTCTTCTTGGAAGGCACGATGTGGTAGCTGGCGTAGAGGTTGGTTCCTACGGCGTTCGCGCGGTCTGCGTTCTCTACCTTCACGGTGGCCAGAGAGACGCCACCGGTGAGGTTGATGCGGTTCTTGACCGCGCCACCCTTCGTCCAGGTGACGTTTCCACCCAGGGTCTGGGAGGTGAAGCGCCAGTCTGTTGCCAAGTTCGCGCCCACAGACAGCGCGCCTTGCTTGCCCTCTTGGATGGCGTACTCCACGCCAGCGTTGGGGCCCGCAAACCAGCCGGCCCTGGTGTCGCGGCCGATGGCGCCAAGAATGACGGTGTTGAGCTCCAGCTCATCCGAGATGGCGAACTGAGAGGACCGAAACAGATCGATCTGCTTCTGGCCCGGAGCCAGGGTGTGTCCGGTGTCTTCGAACTCGGCGGAGCTCAGGGGCTTGGCTTGGGCCATTGTGATCAGCAGCAGCAGCATGGGGACCTCGCTTGTGGTGCAGCGAGCTTATCCCGGTTGGCTCAAGGCGTCTCTGGCAGAAGCACAACATCATCCCGGTGAATCAAGGGTCGATGCCCACTCTCGCCGAGCTTCTCCCGCATCTCACTGGCCCCGCATCCCGCGATTCCATGGGCCAGGACTTGCCCCTCGGGGCCGTGGATTGCGATGGCCTCGCCGGCGGGAAACTCTCCAAAGACTTGGTCGACGCCTACGGCCAACAGGCTCGCGCCATGGGTGCGCAGGGCCAAAGCGGCCCCTTCGTTCACCTGAACCCAGCAGCGCGGCGCGGTGGCGTAGGCCAGCCATCTGCGGCGTCGGTTTCCCTGAGGATCTGGGGGGAAGAAAGTGCCTGTGGGCACGCCGGAGAGCACCTCGCGCACCACGCCCGGGTCAAAGCCCGAGCCAATCACACAAGCGACCCCCGCAGCCGAGGACACCAGGGCGCTGTCCACCTTGGCCTGCATGCCACCGGTTCCGCCCACGGACTTGCCGACGAGATCCAGGTCCAAAGCCGGATCCCAGCGCTCCAGAACCTCTCCCTCGTGCAAGACGCCGGGCACATTCGAGAGCAGGATCAGCGCATCCGCTCCCATCGCCGAGGCCACCAGGGCCGCCAGTCGGTCGTTGTCGCCAAAGACCCGCTGCCGCTCGGGATCCAGTCCCGCGGTGCTCACGCTGTCGTTCTCGTTGATCACCGGCAGAGCGCCCAGCTCCAGCAGTCGCTCCAGGTTCTCGCTCAGGTTGCGGTAGCGGCGGCGGCTGTGAAAGTCGGCTTCGATCAGCAGCACTTGGGCGGTCTTGAGCCCCAGGCGCCGACCCAGCTCGTCGTAGAAGCTCATCAGCCCGGCCTGGCCTGCTGTGGCCGCGGCTTGACGGTCCCGAATGTCAGCGGGCTGGGCAGGCAAGCCCAGGCGTCGTGCGCCCACACCGACAGCGCCAGAGCTGACCAGCAGCACCTGAATGCCATCGGCGTGCAGGGCTGCCAGCTCCTCCATGAGCTGTCCCAAGCGCCCAACGGCCAGAGCACCGTCTTCGCGTGTGGCCACGCGGGTGCCGACCTTGACCACCACCCGTTTGGCCGCCTTTAGGGCATCCCGACTCACAGGTCTGGCCACTTTTGAGCCCGCTCATCGGGCGCGTAGTCCATGAACAAGGGGTGGTCGTCGACGCCTGCGCGCTCTCGGCAGTGGGTGAGCCAGATGCCGTAGTGACTGGGGTTCTCCCGCAGCCAAGGCTCTGCTCTCTCCGTCAGGAAGCGGGACATGAGGCTCTTCCAGTCGCTGTCCCAGAGAGGCTCGCCCACTCGGCAGACGTTGGGTCCGTCTTTGGGGCAGTGGTTGAAGATGGGGACCAGAGCGGCACCGGTGCGGGCTGCAATGCGGAACGCACCCGGGTTCAGCAGGACCTGACGGCCCAAATAGGGGGTTCGCACAAAGCGGCTGCCGATGCGCCCGTCGTAGGTGATTCCCACCGTCTCATTGGCCTGAAGGCGGCGGAAGAGCTCCCGCACCGGCGTGTCCATGGTCAGGTAGCGGGCGGGCAGCTTGTCCTCGTTTGCTTCACGAGCCGCGCGCACTTGGGCGCGCAGGGGGTTGTGACCGAAGACGTCTGGATTCTCCAGCGCCACGGCCTCTGGTGCCATCCCTCGTGCTGCGTACTGGGTGTAGGGAATGCCGCTCAGGCTGATCCGGGCGATCATCATCATGATGTTGCCGGCGTGGGGCAGCACGATCACGGCGCCCTTTCCCCGCGCCAGGGCGGCGTCCAGGTTCTCTCGGCCCTGCCAGGTCATGTAGTGGTCGATGGTGTTGGCGTTGAGCTTGCCCAAGAGCAGCTCCTCCAGGTGGACCCGGAAGGCCACCCGGTAGGCATCCTGCAGGCGCTCCTCGCGGGCATCGCCGAAGCAGAGCACCATCTCCTTGGCCATCTCCTCGCGTTGGTGCTTGGCCAGCTGGTACTGGGCGCGCCAGAGGGGGTACAAGGCGGCGAGCTGCTCGGGGTGCTCGGGACGCAGGGTCTTGCGGAAGGGCACCCAGAACGCCCACCGCGCCACGTCCTTGGGGCTGACGCCGCTGAGCGCGCTCACTGGAAGCCTCCGCTGATCACGCTGTACACGGTGCGAAGCAACACGCTGCCCCCGCAGCACAGAAAGAGAACCGCTGCGCCGCCGCCCAGCACCATCCACAAGGTGTTGTCGGTCTTCAGGCGCTCGTCCGGATCGGGCTCCGAGCTGTGCTTGGGCTGCGTGGCGATCTCGGCCACCCCGGCCACCGGTCGGTTCCAAGCCTGAAGGAAAGGCGGGATGTGCGGGTGCAGATCCGGGCGGTCGATGTCCACCAAGTGGATGGGCTCAGGGAAGCCCTGAATCTCCAAGCGCGCAGCCGAGGTCGTGGTGCGCGGGTATTGGCCGATGTGCACTGTGTCCCGGTTCATGGCCCAGCGCTTGTCGTTGGTCCATCCCGCCGCCCCGTCTTTGGCGACCATCTTGACCACCAAGATGCGGTAGTCCGTCAGCGCCACTTGGTACCAGTGGTTCAGCTCTTTGATGCGCGGGCCAGGTGCGCCCAAGATGTGGTGAACGCGCTCGTGGCCGACCAGCATGTCTTCGAAGAGCTCAGCGTTCTCCATGTGCAACCTCCAGCACACTAGGTGGCTAACTGGATTGCCCCAGCCTGGACGCCCTACGCTGCGTCTATGCTTGGTGCAGACCAGCTGTTGGAGACCTTGTGCGCATCATCCTGATCAACCCGCCTCTGGACTCCGTCCTTCGGGACGGAAACGTAGATCCGGTCACCAGCTACCTTTTCTACAACTCCGCCCCCTTGGGGCTGCTGTACATCGCAGCCATGCTGGAGCAGCAGGGCGAGGAGATGGCCGTGCTCGATGCGGCCGCTGAGCTGCTGGACATCCCTGGCACCGTGGAGCGCATTCAGGCCTTCAAGCCGGATCTCATCGGCATTGGCTCCACAACCGTGGTCTTCGACGGCACGGTAGAGCTGGCCCAGGCCCTCAAACAGGTCTTGCCCGATGTGCCCATCATCCTGGGTGGCTACCACGTGACCTTGGTGCCGGACGAAGCCTTGGCCTACAAGTGCTTCGATCTGGGGGTCATCCACGAGGGTGAGCACACCATGGTCGAGGTGGTCGAGCACTACAAGGGAGACCGCGAGCTCGCCGACATCGAAGGCATCGCCTACCGCGATAAGAACGATGTGGTGCAGCACACCGCGCACCGCAAGGCCTTCCGCAAGCTGGATGAGCTGCCCTTGCCTGCCCGGCACCTGTTGCCCCCAGATCTGTACAAGCCCATCCCAGTGGATGAGCACGCCATGCCCAAGTTCGCCATGGTCAGCTCTCGCGGCTGCCCACACGCATGCGCCTTTTGTCAGAAGAGCCGGACGGGCTACCGCAGCCGCAGTCCAGAGGCCGTGGTCGATGAGATCGAGCACCTGGTGCGCGACTACGGGGTCAAGGACCTCGCCTTTGTCGACAGCCTCTTCTGCGCCAACAAGCGCCGCGTGATGAAGATCTGCGATGAGATCATTCGCCGCGGCGTCAAGGTCTCTTGGACCTGCTCCTCGCGCGTTGAGGTGGTCGACAAGGAAATGCTGCAGCACATGAAGGATGCGGGCTGCTGGCGTACCCGCTTTGGTGTGGAGAGCGGCAGTGACCAGGTGCTGGACTTCATCTCCAAGGGCATCACCAAGGAGAAGATCCGCAACGCAATCACCTGGGCCCACGAGGTCGGGCTGCGCCCAAAGGCCTTCTTCATGGTTGGGCACATGCCCGATACCCACGAGACCATCATGGAGACCATCGCCTTCGCCAAGTCCATTCCACTCCACGATGTGACGGTGCAGATCAACACCCTGCTCCCCAAGACACCGCAGATGGAGACTTGGCAGCGCGAGGGCAGCAAGTGGGGTCGTGTGATCACCGAGACCACCAGCGAGTCCTCGTTCTGGGAGCCGACCTTCGTCCCGTGGGGCTTGGAGCCCAAGGATCTGATCGACTACCACCGCCAGTTCTACCGAGAGTTCTACTTCCGGCCCGTCACCCTCGCGCGCCACCTGGAAGGCATCGACAACTGGCAGGACGTCTACAAGTACATGCAGGCCAGCGGGCTCTTCTCTTTCCTGTTCTACAACGCAGAGAAGCCCAGCCTGTCGATGATTACCAACTTCGCCAAGACCCTGCGTCAGGCACGCAAGATGCGGGCTGCTGCAGCGGAAATGGAGTACGCGGACTGACCTTCGGGTTGTAAGCTACGTCGTCTTGACATGGGCCCCCCACGGGGTACCTCATGCCCCCCCCTCTGGTTCCAGGATCCCGCCTCCATGCTGACTCTTCTGCTCGCCCTGTCCACCGCTTCGGCCCAAGACTGCAACGCCAAGGCCCTCAAGGCTGACCTGGCGGAATCCACCCCGACCGGTGTGCCGGTCGCGTTTCAGGCCATGGCCGAGTGTGATGCGGCCCTAGCAGCCAAGTCGGCGCCCCAGGCCTTTGAGAAGGTGTTGGCTGGAAAGGAAGGCAATCAGGTGTTGGTGACGGCCGTGAAGGTGGGCGCCAGCGAAGAGTCGATGGCCTACATCAAGGGCCTTCAGTCCGATGAGCGCAGCCGCGCGGTGGCCTCGCTTGGCACAGCCTGCAATGGCAATGAGCAGGTCTCCACCTTCCTGACCGGCGCCGCAGATACGCTCGGAGAGTCCTTCTGGACCGACCGCTGGTACCGCTCCCTCGCGGAGTGCCGCAACGACGACGTCCAGGCCTTCCTGCAGACGGAAGTGGACAAGCCTGAGCGCAACAAGACCAGCTTCTTCGGTGTGGTTGAGGTCTACGCCCGCAACCTGGGCAAGGACGCCATCCCCACCCTCAAGCGCCTTCTGGGTGAGCTGGAGAACGAGGAGGAGCTGACCTACGTGGTCAACGCTTTCGCCGACGCCGCACAGGTCGGTGGTCTGGAAGGTCAGAACGCCGAGACCACCGAGCTGGCCGTGGCCGCCATCGTCGAGATGGCGCCGCAGCTGCCCCCCAAGGCCGTTGAGCAGGCGCGCACCACGCTGCTGTCCCTGGGGGCCGAGGCTCAGGCCAACGCACTGGGTGGCGTGCGCTACCAGGACCGCATGGTGGATGGGAAGCTGCAGTACGGCGTGGTTGTGGTCGAGACCGCCACCTGCAAGAAGGGCAACCAGATGGTCGGCGTCCACATGGGCGTGCTGGAGGAGGGCGGAAACGCTTGGCCGGACCAGGTCGCAGCGCAGGTGGACGGCGCCAGCTACGGCTGGGAGTACAACCTGGCCGCAGACCGCAAGTGCAAGGGCACCAGCCAGAACACGGTGTTCATCACCAAGCAGCCCGTGACCGGTGAGAGCCTGCAGGCCTTCTACGACGAGCAGCGCAAGGACGTGATCCGCGCCGCCCAGGGCGACATCGTGGAGATCTCCGAGGCCACGGCCCTGAAGCTGTGAGCGAGGATGCCCGCATTCAGGCCGTGCAGGCCTGGGTGCAGGACGTTGTCGTTGGCTTGAACCTCTGTCCCTTTGCGGCCGGCCCCTTGGGCCGCGGCAAGGTGGGATGGCGCAGCGTCGATGTGGCCTCGGATGCGGTCATGGCGCTGTTGTCTCTGGCGGAGGAGGTGAAGTCCGGTGCATTCGAGACGGCGCTCCTGGTGCTCCCAGAGTGCTCCTTCCCCCAGCTCCTCGACATTGCCGCCGCAGCCGAGGACATGTTGGAGCAGACCGGCTTGGACGAGACCTTTCAGTTGGCCAGCTTCCACCCCGAGTACTGCTTTGAGGGGGCCTGGAAGGACGACCCGGCCAACGCCACCAACCAGTCGCCTCACCCCGCGCTGCACCTGCTCCGCGTCGAGGACGTCTCCAAGGCGGTGGATACGCACCCGGACATCGCCAGCGTTCCCGAGCGCAACATGGCGCTGCTTCGCGAGCGAGCGGGCTGGACCGAGTAAGCGGGTTTCTTCCCTTAGGCTGGGATGCCGCCGGCGCTGTGAACGTCGCCCAGCTCGGCCTGGTCCATCCACTCGATGCAGGTCACCGGGCAGGCGTCGATGGCGTCTTGGATCAGATCCATGGGGCCCTCTTGCTTGAGCACCTCGGCCTTGACCTCCTCGCCGCTCTTGTCGTCCTCGCCCAGGTAGAACACGTCCTCGGTCTGCTCGACACAGGTGCCGCAGGAGATGCACTCGTGCTGGTCGATGCTGAGCACCAGGCCCTCGGCCTTGGCCCGGGAACTCTCGTTGTCGACGGGACCGACGAACTGTGCGCCATCCTCCGCGGTGTTCAGACCGATGCCAGCCAGCTCAACGTCTTCGCGGCCGTTTGCCAGCATGCGCTCGCGGTACGCGTCCAGGTCGGTGCCGGACTGATCTGCATGGCGCGCTTCGCCAAGTTGGCCGCTGGCAGCCATGGCTGCGAGGTTGGCAAAGGAGGAGACGGGCGCGCCGGAAGGCTTGGCCGCGGGCGCCGGAGCTGCCGGTGCTGGAGCAGGCTCTGCCGCCGGTACAGGCTCAGAAGCGCGCTTCGCCACCGAGGCCATTGGGGTTGGCTTGGCCTGGGGGATTGGCTTGGGCGGGGCCGTGGCAGCAGGCTTGGCCGCCTCTACAGAAACGGGCTCTGTAGCGGACTCAGCGTCCTTCTTGGACCCTGGCTTTACGAAAGCCCGAGGCGCCCAGGCAGGGGGTGGCTTGGCGGCAGGAGAGGGGGCTGGTTCGGCGGCTGGCTCGCCGCGTCCCAGGAGCTTCTTGCCAATGCGCTTTAGGCCTGAACGGAACATGCACGTAGTTTAGCCTTGCTCGGGCCCGCTGGCCGGACTTTGGTAGAGTGACGGCTCAGAATTGGGGGCATGCATGTGGATGTTGATGCTTGGATTGGGTTGGGCTCGGGAGCCGGAAGTGCCTGAATCCGCGCTTGAGGACTCCGTGGTGCGGCTTGGGTTGGGCGCTGGAATTGGGGGCGCGGCTCCAGGGCCTCGGTTCCAGCTGGAGACCGTCTCGGGTCGCTTGACCTCCGTCGCCTCCCTACGCTTCTTGGTCGCCGATCAGGTCATTCTGGAGCCCTTCTACTCGTACTAGAGCACCGTGGAGGAGGGGGTCTCTTGGGACACCGGCGTTCAAGAGGAGCAGGTGCTCACATACAGCCGTCACACCTTTGGGTTGACGCTAAAGCCGATTCTTCTCAAGCGTGGGAACAACGCCCTCTATCCTGTGGCGAGCTACGGCCTGCGCTACGAGAATGAGCTGGAGCAGACGACCGAGGTTGACGGTGATGGACGCCGACTCGAGATGGAGGAGTCCGGCTACACTGAGTGGTTGCACGGCGCGCAGCTTGGCTTCGGAATTCAGCGCTGGCTGGACGATAGCGTCACCTTGAGTGTCGACTTCCACGCCTTGACCTGGGCGCGCTACTCAGCGGAAACTGGCGACCAGTCCCTCGGCGAGAGCGAGGACTTTGGTGGCGTCTACCGGGGGATTGACCCAAGCGCTCGCATGATGCTGCACGTCTACTGGTAGACCCGCAAACAGAGACACACAGAGGGGGAAGAGATGTGGATGCTATTGGCTGGGCTCGCGTCGGCAGAAGGTGAGCGACCCTTCCGAGTCGGACTCGGGGCTGGAGCGGGCAGCGCTTGGGTGCAGACGCTCTACTGGAGTGGCTCTGCACGTGGCTTGGTCCCGGTCGGGTCCCTGCGCTTCTTGATCGATGACAGATTGATCCTCGAGCCGAGTGTCAGCTTTGAGCGGGCCACCTTTACGCCGAGTGCTGGCTACGTGATTGAGGACCAAGCGCTGGAGCTTGGGTTGACCCTAAAACCCCTTTTCGGCCAACAAGAAGGGGTGGTGGTGTACCCCGTCTTGACCTACGGCCGTCTGGATGGAACGCGGCGTTTGTCCGCGCTCGATGACGAGGACGTTGAGCCGAGCGTAGACCACTACATGGGCATGCTGGGGACTGCCGGAGTTGGCGCCCACCGGTGGTTCGGTTCGGATCTGACCCTCAGCATTGACATCAACGCGGCCGGATTCTCAAAGGGAACCCTGACCCAGGGAGAAGGAGAGGATCGAGAGGAGGAGAGCACGACGATCTGGGGGTTCAACCCCTCCGCCCGCGTCATGTTGCACTTCTACTGGTAGCGACCTGCTTCTGCTACCTAGGCCACTGCTCCAAGAAGCGCACAATCCGGTCTCCCAAGGGCCCCAGTCGCTCAAAGAGCTCGTGGTCCTCCACATCGGATTGCAGCCTCAGGAAGAAGGCCTCCTCCAGCACCAAGCTGTTGCCCACGCGCAGGGCGATGCCCAAGGCTTCGAGCACCTCGGCGAGCTGCTCGCCGGTCAAGCCGCCTCGCAGACGCCGTGAGACCAGCCAGCCCTGCATGCTGCAGAACTCGTCCAGGTGGAAGAGCAGATCCTTGAAGCGTCGGCGCTTGATGCGCAGGTCCAGGCCGGTGCCTTGAACGCTGACCTTGAGGTCGCCGCCGCTGCGGCGGTGCAGCTGCAGCAAGGCCACCAACATGGCCAGGTGAGGGATGTGGGTCAGGGCGCGTTGGCGCAGGCTGACCCGGTCCGGAATCGCCCGGGAGCGAGGCTCGCCTGGCGCAAAGAGCCCACCATGCACCAGCTCGCGGCGGTCTACGACCTTGGGCTGCCCGCCTTCTTTGGCGCGGCGTTCCTCCAAGATGCGGTTGACGCCCGAGACGCCGCCGACCAGGTCCATCAAGGTCGGGGGCAGGGCGATGAACAGGTCCGTGGTGTCCACCAGCTCCAGGAAAGGGCCGGTCTGCTCGCCGGGCTCGGGACCTGGGTCATCGGCCAAGGGGAAGGCATCGATGGGACGGCCGAGCAGCACGCGGTCCAGGTCGGTGGCCAAGCGGGCGGGCGTGATCTCAGCGCCGAAGATGCGCTCATCCCAGGAGCGGTAGCGCTTCTGAAGCTTGGCGTACTCCATGGCTGCGCCGGGGTGGCCTTCGCTGGCCTCGCGCAACACCGAGAGGTAGTGCCGGTATCCGGGGTCACTCAGTGCAATGCCGGCCACCGTGTCCGAGAGGTCACGTCGCCAGACTGCCCCCCAGCTCACGACCAAGCGGTCGCCCACACGCCAACCATCGCCGCGGCGCACGGCCATCTCTACATAGGAGCCGACGGGGCAGTCTTCGCCGCCGTGCCAGTCCAGGATGGCCCGAATGTGCCAGAGGGAGAGCTCGCCGTGGTCCAGGAGCGCGCGCAGTACGACCCGGTAGGCCTCGGGACTGTTGTCGCTGCCGCCGCTGAGCTCCATGCGGGGTGGACGCTTTCGCGGGCGTCCCAAGCCCAAGTCGAAGCTGAGCTGGTGGCCGGGGCTCTGATTCTTGGGGGCGGGGTAGCGCATGGCGGGCTCCAAGAGGGCACGTACCGAGGTGGCGCGGCGTCTGGCCGTGCTCGGGGCCATGTCGGGAACGGAGGCTTGGATGAACTGAGCGATACCGGTTGAATCTGGCAGCTTGGTGCGCCCATCCATGAGCTGGACCACAAAGGGGTTCTGCCAGACGGCGCGTGCATACACCCGGCCCCGATCCTTGCCGGCGAATGCGTACTCGGTGCCCAGTCGCGTGAGGGTGGGCTGCAGGGTCTTCTCATCCGTGGAGAGCAGATTGAGCCAATCGCCAGCCTGGGTGTAGTAGTTCACCGTGCGGACCTCGCAGTCCAGCAGCATGGCCAGGGTGCGGTTGTCGCGCACGCCGCGGGCGACGAGTTCCACCAAACGTGCGAGAAGACGCACGTTGTTGGCGTTGGGAATCAGAGTCTGACGTGCAGGCCGAGCGCTCATGGCGAGAGTCTATCCGGGTTGTGATCTTCATGCCTTAAGACAAGGTTTCCCTTGACATGACAAGAGGCAAACCCTACTCTCGTTCGACCCAATGGGCCAGATCCCTTTGCGGTGGAGGATGCTGTGAGCCAACCGGCAAGCCGACTGGCACGACGAATTGAACTGGAGCGCAACGGTGGGCAACCCCGGCGTGAACTCTCGTTCGACGCGGATCAGCACTACATCGAGGCTGCGCTTCGTGGGCGTACTGCGCGTCGTGTTCGGGCCCACCTCCGGCGCCTAGAGCCCGTGGTGGTGATGACCCCGCGCTGGTCCAACCCCCAGACTTTTCTGGAGGAAATCGCACTGGACTTGGCTGTGGGAGAGCCCGCCGTTGGCTGCCGCACCGTGTCCTTCCGTCCTCTGAAGGGACGCCGCGCACCCGAGGCCTGGAGCTTCATCCTCTCGGTTCTGGGGCAGCTCCGCAGCCGCCGTGGCCAGGGAGGCAGCCCCGTCATTGTCGCCGACGCCCGCGGCTTCCGCTCCGCCGCTCTGGACAGCCTGCTCCGAGCGCAAGATGAGACCGACCACAACTTGGCGCTGCTGGGGCACGGCGCGGAGTACCTTCCCATCGAGGTCATTGAGGACCTGGGAGAGGTGTGGGCCACCTACGTGCAGCGCATTCCCCGCGGGCGCCGTACCACCATGCTGCTCGCCGGCAGCGTAGATGCCAGCATGGCACTGGACAGCGGCCACAAGGTCGAGCTGGCCGACTACGGCGAGGCCGAGGCCGCCGCGGCCATCATTGGTCGTGTGGGTCCTTCCTCTCGCGTTCACCTGGAGACGGCCGCTCGCTTCTCCGGTGGCATTCCTGCTGTCGTCGAGGCCTTGGGCCGCGGTGCACAGTCTCAGGGCTCCATGCCACGCAGCCGGGCTGGCTTGGTGCGCACCTTGGGTCCCCTGGGCGAAGAGATGCGCATGGCCGTGGACATCGTAAAGGCCGACTCCGACTTGGCTGAGCGCCTCCAGCAGCTTCTGCGCGGCGAGCCACTGATCGAGGTCCCTGAGGTGGACAAGCCCCTGATGCTCGCGGGACTTCTGCGTCGCGTGCGATTGCCTGGTGAGGACCGCGTCATGTTGCGGGCTCCTGCCATCGGCGAGGTCAGCGGAAGCTGAGCGCTCGCTCGGGCGGCCCTCGCTGCTTCTCTTGACCCCAGAGACAAGAACGGCGCCCCATTGGGGCGCCGTTCTTGCGTTCAGCACGCCAAGGCTACTCAGCCCTTGGCGCCCTGGACTTCGATGGTGCCTTCGTTGCCGTCGTAGTCCTTGATCACGAAGCGGAAACGCCAGTCGGTCGCTGCAGCACAGGTCAAGCCGTAGCTTGCGCCTGGGAAGCTGCCCGTGCAGGTGCCGCCGTCTGGGTCACAGGCGACCACGCCAGCCTGGTCGATCATGTTGCCGTCCCGCAGCCACTCAATGTGGTGCTGGTCGTCTACTTCCGGCTGGCTGAAGAGGTTGCGCGGCACGTCATCGGTCCCTTGAGGGTCGTCGAATTGCACGCTGAAGTTCCAGAGGTCCACCGTGCCTTCCCCGTCGGGGTGCTCCAGGCACTTGGCGCTAGGGTCGCTGAGGACTGGAGATTGACCGTCGTCCACCACCTCTTCACCCGTGTCGCTGTCGACGGGGTCGTCGTCGCCTTTGCAGGCGGTCAAAGACAGGGCTCCAAGCAGGATGCAGAGGTGAATGCGCATCGCGTCTCCTAATTCGTAGTGCAGCTTACCCCATCCAAGGGCGGGGGAGAAGGGGGGATGGGGGCCTTGCAGGTCGATGACCGAGAGCTTGTGATGCCTGTTGCGCAGTGCGCATAAAGATGCACACTGATTTGTCCACAAAGAAAACCAGATACTTAGCTATTGTCTATCTGGCTTATCCGTGCCGCGTGTGGATACAGGGAGCCAAATGAGTTCCCAACTGCACACATCTAAGTGGTTGAAATCACGTGTTTCAAAAGTTGGCACGGTCAATGCATATGTCCCTACCGACACCCGGTTCGCTGGGGTCGACCGAGAAAACTCTCGAATAGTTCTTTGACGTTGACATCGCTGATTGCAGACGACCTGCTTCACGGCTCCTACCGGAGCGACCGAGAAATCGGATGTGAAGCGCTTTTGTACGTCCTCACTTGTTGAGGGTCCGGAACAGAAGGACAGGGCGCTCGGGACACTTGGTCATCACCAAGAAGAACGAAGAGCCAGTCGAGTAGAGCGCTGAACCAATTTATTGGAGAAGCAAGCTGGCTCAGGACCACCCCTCGGGGAGGAAACCGCGGCGCAATCAGTGTCTAAAAGCCCATGGAAGAATCGATCCGAAAGCACTTGGAAACGGGCGCTGGAGGAAACGGACTCTCCCAGAGGAGTAAAAGCCCTGAAGCTGGGGCGCAGTTCTTTCGAGAATTGCGAGTGTTGACCGCTTGCGGTCAGCTGAAGAAACAGCAAGAGGGAACGGTAGCTACGGAGACGTGGTTGCAGCTTCTGGAGAGGGAAAGTCTTTGAAGGGTCATTGGCGTTACGAGGAGCACTCCAAAGCCGTTTTCGAACGGAAGAAGAGCTTGCAAAACGGAAGCGAACCTTATGACCGGCAGCAGGATGCAACAGGCCTGCAGCTCAAATGCGGAGAAAAGCGTCGAGGAGCCGAGAAAGCTCAGGACGTACCAAGTTCACTCTGGCAAGAGTGGAACAACAGCATGATGAGACTTTGCGAAGGCGTTTATTCGTCGGAGTAAAGGATGAGCGAGTGGAGACACGAGCTCGGGGAACAGACGGCTTCGAGGCCGGAAGTTCAATCAACCCAAAGCATGTTGAGAAGGACGCATTGCGAAGCAGGAGCAATCCTGAGTCGCTTGAGAGTCGATGAAAGGGAATCGGAGAACAAGATGGCTGCGCAGCTTGCAAGAGTTGAGGCGCATCTTGGAGAAGAGACTTGGAAATCGGCACTGACGAGTATGTCGGTGGAGAGGCGGAAAAGCCCTGGAGAGAAGGAGACAGCGAAGCAGCCCGGTAGGTGAGGCTTCATAGGGAAATTGAGACGGACAACGGACTGCTTGCAGGACGATGAGACCGAGCAAGGACTTGCTGGCTCAGGTACGAGAAGGAGTCTCTGAAGGAGGCGCCAAAGGACAATAGGCGGCATCGTCGCAAGACGAAGCAGGACGTATGTGAGAAACCTTGAAGGTCCCATCGAAACAGCACGCTCAAAAGGCGGAGCCGGTGAAGGTCAAGAAGGGACGCAGGAAAGGCCAACTACCTGCAGCATATGACCCGTAAGAAAGCAGCAATGCTGACTTGCCACCTGAAGGTTCAGGTAACCCCACGAGAGGCGCGCAGAGGAAACTCTGAGAGCTTTAAGTACCCGAATTCTCTGACAGGAACTCCCACGGGCGGGTGTCACCCTCCATTCCCTTGCGGGGGAAGACGAGGACTCGACGGACGCGAGAGCGCCCATCGAAAACAAGAAAGCCCCGAAACCGATGCTGGTTTCGGGGCTTTCTTGCGTCTGCAGTATTGCTGTCGTCCTTCGGGCCGTCAGGTTCGAAACTGCGGCTTCGAACTTTGGCCCGATCTGCTGCTCCGCTGACTTGGTCAGCAAGGCTACCGCGAGCAGCCGCTCAAGGCGGCGCTCGCGTGTCCGGTGCTAACTCACGAAGAAGCGGGGTGGGACCCAGCTCCAGGACTTGGAGCTGCCAGCGACCTGTACCTGCATCAGCTCACCGGCTGCATCGACGATGTCTTGCGCGGTCAGGATGGTGGCGGCTTCCAGCTTTAGGGACTGGGCGATGCCCGGCACGTTCTTCTGGCCCAAGGCCTTGGTGGGCAGGCCAGGGAAGCGCTCGACAATCTGGCCCTGGATGCTGCGCACAAAGCCCGCAAAGGAGCGGTCTTCGGCAGCAACCAGCAAGCGGCCGGTCTTCTCGACGCTCTCGGTGATCAAGTCCAGGTCGGGTGGAACCAGGGTGCGCAGGTCAATGACCTCGACCGAGAGACCCTGCTTCTCTAGCTCTTCGGCTGCAGCGATGCTGGTCCACACGGCACGACCCCAGCTCACCAAGGTCACGTCCCGTCCTTCCTTTCGGATGACGCCCTTGCCGAAGGGGACCTTCACATTGCGGGGCAGGTCGGGGATCTCCCCGCGCATGATGCCCTTCTTGAGCTTGGTGATGCCGTCGGAGTCGGTGGGCTCGCCGGGGAAGGCAGGGCCGAGGGTCTGGCGGTACATCCACTTGGGCTCAAGCATGATGACGGGACCGTCGTACTCCGATGCGGCCATGATCAGGCCGTAGACATCCCAGGAGGTGCTGGGCATGACAATGACCAGGCCGGGGATTGGCGTGAAGTAGCCGTCCAGGGACATGGAGTGGTAGACCGCGCCGCCGCCGAAGGGGTCGGTGGGCATGCGCAGGAGCATGCGGCAGGTGCTGTTGCCGTTGCTGGTCCAGTACAGGTTGCCCAGGTGAACCAGCCAGTGGAAGGCGTTCAGGCTGTAGTCGCCGAACTGAATCTCCGGCAGGGCGTGCACGCCAGGGTGCAGGCCGGCGCCCATGCTGCAGCCCACAATCAGGGGCTCGTTCAGAGGCGCATCCGTGACGCGGTCCGGGTACTTGTTCTTCAGGCCTGCGGTGGCCTGCATCACGCCGCCCAGTTTGCCGACGTCCTGGCCCAGGATCATGCCGCCCTTGGTCTCCAGGATGTGGTCCAAGGCCGAGCGAATGGCGCCGCCGTAGCTGACGTTGGTGGTACCGGCCTGGGGGGCGGGCTCCTGAACGTCCGGGAAGGGGGCGTAGATGTTCTCCATTACGGAGTCATCGGGTGGGTCAGCCTCAGCGCGCACCTCGTCGAAGATGGCCTTGACCTCCTCGTCTTGGCGGCCCATGACGTTGCCTAGCTCATGGTGCGCAAAGAAGTCGCGGCCCTGGCCCTCGACCCGGCGCATGATGTCCTGCTCTTCGAGCACGCCGCGCTTGACCAGCTCGGCGCCGAAGCTGATCAGTGGATCGTCTTGGCCCAGGTCAAAGGTCATGTCCGCAGCGGAGCTGTGACCGTTGAAGCGGGGCAGGTTGACCACGTGCATGAAGGCAGGCTTTTGCTGCTCGCGCACGTACTTGGCGCAGGCCAAGGTGGTCTCGTAGGTGTCGAAGAAGTCGCTGCCATCGCAGGTGAAGAACTTCACGCCGAATCCTTCGGCGTACTTCTCGAAGCTCTTGATGCCGCGGCCCTCTTCAGGGGTGGTGGAGATGGCCACTTCGTTGTCGGTGATCATCACGATGGTGGGGAGCTGCCAGACACTGATGGCGTTCATCGTGTCGTGCAAATCGCCCTCGGCCGAGGTGCCGTCGCCGATGATGCCCAGGGACATGCAGTCGTTGCGACCCTGTGTGCGGTTGCCCAAGGCCCAGCCTGCGGCCTTGCCCAGCTGCATGCCCACGGGGGACTGCACGGGCAGGATGCCGTAGTCGCGGATGTCCAAGTGGTAGACCATCTGCCGACCGCGGGACATGGGGTCGGTGTCCTTGGAGAACTGCTGGCGCAGCATGTTCCGGGTGAAGTCGGTGTTGCCGTGCAGCGTGAGCCACATGCTGACCAAGGCGCCGGAGCGGTAGTGGGGGACCACGCCGAACTGATCGAGCTTGGCAACCTTCGAGATGGCCAGGGCGGTGGCGGTGCCGTGCACTTCCTCGCCGGGGCCCCAGATGGCGAACTTGACCTCGCCGCGGCTGGCCAGTCGTACGATGTGCTCTTCGGTAGAGCGGGATCGAACTCCGATTTCATAGGCCAGGCGCAGATCGTCAGCGGTCAGCTCGGACATCGGTCCTCCAACAAAGGAAACATCGGGACGGGCACTTAACGCAGTGTGCGTCGGGGTTCAGATGACCATGGCCTCGGCGGCGCCAAAGTCTCGTCCAATCTTGAAAGGGGCCAGCTCGGCTTCTTCGCCCAAGACGCTGACATGGTCGATGGATCCCCCCGCTTCCGCCAGAGCCGCACCCACTTGAGCGGAGAAGGGGCCGAACATGGCGCCGTGGCCAGAGAAGCCCACCATTCGGATCAGATTCTCGGTGTTTGGGTCAAAGTCCAAGAAGGGATTGTGGTCCGGCGTGGTCCCGTAAAAGCCGGCGGTGGTCGCGGAGATTCCAGCGAACTCCCCCACAGGAGGCAGGGCTTGGGCCAGGGCCATCCAGGTCTCGAAGGGACGTGAGTCGGCGTCGTTCTTGTGAAAGTACGCGGGCTCGACGGTGTCTTGGTCCTCGTACTCAAAGTCCGCGCTCACGTCGGGGGCGGCGTGCTTCCAGCCGGTCATCAAGGACCCGGCGTTCTCTGGGCGGCAGTAGGCGCCTTGCGGGGAGATGATCAGGGGCATCTTGAGCAGCTCGGCTGGGCTCATGGATTCACCGCGCTCGATGAACCAGAGGTAGCGCTTGAGGGCTTGTACCGGCAGGTGTGCGGCGCCCAGAATGTCGCCCACGCGGCGGCTCCAGGCGTTGGTGCAGTCCAAGAACACGTCGGCGTTCAGGACCGCGCCTTTGCCCGTGGTGATGCTGGTCAGGCGCCCACCGACCCGCTCGGCCTGGATCAAGGGGCTGCCCTGCAGGAGGGTGCCGCCCAGGGCTCTGAAGGTGGCTGCGCCTTCGTTGTAGACCACGTCAGGACGTAGAAATCCGTCGCTTGGACACCAAGTCGCACCGGTGATCTCATCGGGGTCGACGTAGGGGAAGCGCTCTAGGGTCTGATCGGGGGTGAGGGCTTGGACCTCTGAGAGTCCCCATGCTTGCTGATCCTGGACGCGCTTGAGGGCAGCATCCCAGGCTTGCTGGCCTTGAACCAGGAAGAGGTAGCCGTTCTGCTCGATGGGCTGGCCCTCTTGGCCCATGGTCTGGTGCCAGCGCTTGTAAAAATCCACTGAATACCGCATCCCAAGGACGCTCTCGCGGGTGGAGAACTGCTGGCGAATGCCCGCTGCGGTGCGGGAGCTGGACCCGGCGCCGATGTGCTGGGCCTCAATCAGGGTCACCTTCCAGCCAGCGCGCAGCAGCGCACAGCCCGTCAAGGTGCCTGTGATGCCGCCTCCGATCACGACTGCGCTGCGGTCCGCCATCCACGACTCCTGCTCTCGCGGGCATAGTCAACCACGGCGCAGGGAATGCGGCAGGAGGCTCGGGGGTGGTAGTTTCGGGAACCTGCCTCCGGAGACCTCCATGTCCTTGCTTCTGGCCGTCATCACCATGGCCTTCGCCGCACCTGCTGGCTGGGAGAAGTTCGATTCTCAAAGCGGCTGTGAGTACTACCGCTCCCCCAAGACGGAGAGTGGCTACCCCACCCTTCGTGCGGAGTGTGTTTGGGACGATGTGACCCCGGCCACTCTGGATGGGATCCTGAGCGACCTGGGCGGGCACGACAAGGTGCACAGCTCCATCGCCGAGGCCACTGTGGTCTCCACCGACAGCAAGGGCTCGGTGGTCTACCAGCGGCACGTCGCCAGCGGCATCTCAGACCGCGAGGCCAACCTGCTCTACACCCGGGCAGTCTCCGGCGACACCATCACCCACGCCTGGAAGATGACCGCTGCGCAGCCCACGCCCAAGGACGGCAACGTCGTGCCGGGCAAGGACAACGGAAAGTGGGAGCTGAGCCCAGAGGGCAGCGGCGCCAAGGTGATCTACGAGCTGCACTACGAGCCCAGCGGCAGCGTGCCTGGCTTTGTGGTCCGCGCGTTTCAGACCAGCGGCTTTGTGCTGCTGACCCAGGAGCTGCACAAGGCCGGTCAGGGCTGAGCTGCGTTCATGCGTAGAGGCGCAGGAGCACGATGATGGACACCACGTGCAAGTTGCTGATGCCCAGGTTCGCCACGGTGTCCGGGGCCGATTGCAACCGCCGTGAGCACCTTGTAGGCGATCTGCAGGCTGAACAGCGTCAGCGTGAAGGTGACGAAGCGCTCGGTGCTGCCCCACTGCCAGATGCCCAGACCCGCGACGCTGGCCAGAAGGATGGCCCCGTAGACGCAGCCCAGGATGCGGCGCGCCGGGGTGTCTACGCCATAGGGGCCGTCCATCGAGGTGGCGCCTTGGCTCAGGGATACGACCAGCCAGATCAGCACGACATGTTCACACCCTGTCTCTTATACACATCTCCGAGCCCACGAGACGCTACGCTATCTC
>OJHJ01000173.1_pt1 | contig 43441 bp, 41 predicted proteins | sample 1595201 | NCBI WGS metagenome assembly OJHJ01 (sample SAMN05416832, study PRJEB24817) | seawater metagenome | isolation source: Sea water | place: Canada:Atlantic | collected 2013-07 | reverse complement strand
CGGTGATCACCACCGGCGACCGCAGCGCCATCAGCCAGGACGCGCTGCAGGATCTGCGCGCCAGCAACCTTGCGCATCTATTGGCGATCTCGGGCTTGCACATGGGGTTGCTGAGCGCGGTGGTCTTTGGCGCGTTGCGGATCGTGCTGACGTTGGTGCCGTGGATCGCGCTGCGCTGGCCCACGCGCAGTATCGCAGCGGCAGGCGCGCTGGTGGCGGCCAGCGGCTATCTGCTGTTGTCGGGCGGCAATGTCGCAACCGAACGCGCGTTCATCATGGTCGCCGTTGCCCTTGGCGCGTTGATCATCGGGCGACGGGCGCTGACCCTGCGAGCCGTGGCGATTGCAGCCACGATCGTATTGGTCCTGCGGCCGGAGGCATTGACGGGGCCGGGGTTCCAGATGTCCTTTGCCGCCACCACGGGGTTGGTTGCGATCTTTGGCTGGTTGCGCAACGCCGAGGTCTCGCTTGGGCCGAAGTGGCTGGCACCGGCTGTGGCGACGGTGATTTCCTCGGCTGTGGCGGGGGGCTTTACCGCGCCCATCGGGGCGGCCCATTTCAATACGATCGCGCAATATGGCTTGGTCGCGAACCTGCTGTCGGTCCCGCTGATGGGGGTCTTGGTGATGCCGGCCGCCGTGGCGGCCTTGGTCATGGCACCGCTGGGGCTAGAGTGGATCCCCCTGCAGGTCATGGGCGCAGGGTTGCGCTGGATCTTGCTGGTCGCGCAAGGCGTGGCAGAGATCGACGGGGCGCAGGGGCATGTGGCCGCCCCCGGCCCTTGGGTGCTGCCGCTGCTGGCGCTCGGGTTTTTGTGGGTGTTGCTGTGGCAGGGTTGGTTGCGATTTGCCGGACTGGGGGCCGCGATTGCGGCGGGGGTATTGTGGCACGGTGCAGAGCGTCCGACAGTGCTGATCTCGGACACCGGCAGTCTGGTGGGGGTGATGACCCCCACGGGCCGTGCGCTGAGCAAGGCAAAAGGCGCAGGCTTTGTCGCGCTCAACTGGCTGGAGAATGACGGCGACGGCGCCGATCAGGCCCAGGCCGCAGCGCGTTGGCCCACAAGGTCAAAGATCGGGGAACGAGAGGTGATCCACCTGTCCGGCAAACGCGCGCGGGCGGCGTTCGGGGCGTGCCGTGCGGATCAGATCATCGTGCTGTCAGTTGTGCCCGATCCGCCGCTGACGGGCGGCTGCGATGTGTTTGACCCCGACCGGTTGCGATCCACGGGGGCAGTCGCACTCACCCTCGATAAGGGGTGGGTCACTATGCAAACGGCCCGCCAAAAGGCGGGCACGCGGTTGTGGACAGCATGGCCCAAAGACAGGCCGCCGCGGTAGCAAGCGTCAGTAGGTGCGGATCAACCCGACCAGACGTCCCTGTACCTTGACCTTATCCGACGGCAGCACCCGCGTTTCATAGGCGGGGTTAGCGGCTTCCAGTGCGACAGAGCTGCCGTGACGGCGGAATTTCTTGAGCGTCGCCTCGTGGTCTTCGACCAGCGCAACCACGATATCCCCATCATCCGCGACAGAGGTTTCGCGGATGATCACCACGTCGCCATCGTTGATCCCTGCGTCGATCATGGAATCACCCTGCACCTCCAAAGCGTAATGTTCGCCGCTGCCGCTGATCATCCCGCCGGGGACGGCGACAGATTGGGTCATGGTGCTGATCGCCTCGATCGGGACACCGGCGGCGATCCGGCCCATCATCGGCACATCAAAGGACGACGCGCTGACCGGCTGCGCTGCAGAAGGGGGCGGCCCATCGGGGCGGTCGCCATCAATCACGCGCGGGGTAAAGCCCGCACCGGACAGGCTGCCCAAGCTATCGGGCAGTTTCACCACCTCTATCGCGCGGGCGCGATGCGCAAGGCGGCGGATGAATCCGCGTTCCTCAAGCGCTGTGATCAGACGGTGGATGCCGGATTTGGACCGCAGATCAAGCGCTTCTTTCATCTCGTCAAAGCTGGGCGGCACGCCGTCGCGCTGCACACGTTTGTGAATAAAGGCCAGCAGATCGAGTTGTTTCTTGGTCAGCATCCGGACATTCCCCGTTTCTATTTGGGGTTTGTTCTAGGGATGTTCCTGTTTTGTGTCAACCGTCAGAGGGGAATACAGCCTATGATCTCTCCGGCTGTGCGGGCCCCATCGTGGGGCGGGCGGACCATCAGGACATCGGCGCGCGACAGGATACCCAGCAGCGAACTGTCCTGATTGTCTTCGGGCAGGACGGCACCGTCACGGAGCATCGCACGCATATAATGTTCGCGTGGCCCATTGGCGGGCAGATCGACGCCAAGCGGCAGATCAACCCGTGCGGCGGGCGCGGCGGGCAGGCCCAGCATCTTGCGCAGCACCGGCACGACAAAGACCGTCCCGCAGACCATGGCCGACACCGGATTGCCGGGCAGGCCGATCATCGGGACATCACGCAGCCGCCCCGCCATAAGAGGTTTGCCGGGGCGCATCGCGACTTTGTAGAAAGACTGCTCCATCCCCATTTGGGCGGCGACGGGGGCGACCAGATCGTGGTCTCCGACAGAGGCACCGCCGATGGTGATGATCAGATCGGCATCCTGCGCCATGGTGAAGGCTTGGGTCAGGGAGCGCACCGTGTCGCGGGCAATCGGGATCATGCGGCACTGAGCGCCATGCTGTTCGAGCAGGGCGGCCAGACCATAGGTATTGGAGGCGATGATCTGGTCGGGGTTCGGCACCTCGCCGGGTTGCACCAGCTCGTCCCCCGTGGCGATGATTGCGACGCGTGGTTTGGCATAGACCGGCACCGTCGCCACATTCATCGACGCCAGCAGCGCGATATCGGCAGGGCGCAGCAGACGCGGCGCATCCATCGTGTCGCCTGTATGGAAATCCCCACCGGCGGGGCGGATATTGGTCTTGGGGCCGATGTCATGGCCCAGCATGATCAGATCGCCACGACGGGTCGTATCCTCTTGGATCACAACGAAATCAGCGCCTTCGGGGACAGGGGCACCGGTAAAGATGCGCACGGCCTGACCGGCTTTTACCACACCGTCAAACCGATGGCCCGCCGCCGCTTCGCCAATGACCTTGAACATCGCGTCGGGCTCGACCTCTGTCTGGCGCAGGGCATAGCCATCCATAGAGGAGGCCGCGAAAGGCGGCTGGGTGCGGGTGGCAACAACATCGCGCGCCAGCACACGGCCCGCGGCCTGACGCAGCGGGACCGCTTCCACTTCGGTGGCGGTGACGAGATCAAAGAGATGCGACAGGGCGTCGCTGACAGAGATCATTCTGCCTCGTATCGGCCCGATTTGCCGCCGTCTTTCAGCACGACCCGCAGGCCGCCGATTTCCATACCTTTGTCCACGGCCTTGGCCATGTCATAGACGGTCAGCGCGGTGACAGAGGCGGCGGTCAGCGCCTCCATCTCGACGCCGGTCTGTCCGGTGGTCTTGACGGTCGCGGCGATGCGCAGGCCGGGCAGGTCGGCATCGGGTGTCAGTTCAACCGACACTTTGGTGATCGGCAGAGGGTGGCACAGCGGAATCAGATCGGCGGTGCGTTTTGCAGCCATGATCCCCGCCAGACGGGCCACACCCATGACGTCACCCTTTTTGGCGCGTCCTTCGGTAATGATATCAAAGGTTTCGCGCAACATCTTGATGTGGGTTTCAGCAACGGCCACCCGCGACGTCACGGGTTTGTCCGACACGTCGACCATATGCGCGTCACCCTTACCGTCAAAATGCGTGAGCGCCATTACATGCCCCCCGGCCGCAGCGGTGTGGCCAGCAGGTTGCGGGTTGCGACCTCTACATCGTCCTGACGCATCAGGCTTTCCCCGATCAGGAACACCCGCGATCCGTATTTCGCCATATCGGCCAGATCTTCGGGCGTGTTCAGCCCGCTTTCAGACACGATCATCTTTTCCACATCCACATGTTTCGACAGGCGGCGCGTGGTATCTAGCGTCGTCTCGAAGGTTTTGAGGTTGCGGTTGTTGATCCCCATCATGCGGCTTTTCAGCACGGCGGCGCGGTCCAGCTCTTCCTTGTCATGCACCTCGATCAGCGCGTCCATGCCCCATTGGGCGGCGGCGTCCTCAAGCTCGATCGCTTGGGCATCGCTGACAGAGGCCATGATGATCAGGATACAATCGGCCCCAAGCGCGCGGGCTTCGGCGACCTGATAGGGGTCGTACATGAAATCCTTGCGCAGCACGGGCAGGGTGCAGGCCTCGCGGGCGGCGACAAGATATTCCTTGGCCCCCTGAAAGCTGGGCGTGTCCGTCAGCACCGACAGGCAGGTCGCACCACCGGCGGCATAGGCAGCGGCCAGTGTAGCGGGGTCGAAATCGGCGCGGATCAACCCTTTTGACGGGCTTGCCTTCTTGACCTCGGCAATCAGCCCGTACCCCTCGCGCGAGGCGTCGAACAACGCGTCGGCAAAAGGGCGCACGGGCGAGGCGGCGCGCGCCTCTGCCTCTACGGCCTCAAGCGGTTTGGCGGCCTTGTCGGCGGCGATCTCTTCCAGCTTGTAGGCTTTGATCTTGTCTAGGATGGTGCCAGTGTTGGTATCGGTCATGATGTCTCCGGTGTTGCCCAGTTTATGGCCGCTTGGCCTTGGGCGTGCAACCAGTCATTGCAGCGCGAGAAGGGGCGTGACCCGAAAAACCCACGCCGCGCGGACAGGGGCGACGGGTGCGGGGTTTCAAGTTTGAAGTTCGGTCCCCCGTCCACATCCCGCGCGACTTTCTGGGCATGGGCACCCCACAGCAAATAGGCGCGGGGACGGTCGGCCAAGCGGCCAAGAATTTGCGTGGTCAGCTGCTGCCAGCCCAGTTTCCCATGGCCGCCTGCGTCCCGCGCAGGCACGGTCAATGTGGTATTCAACAACAGCACCCCCTGATCCGCCCAGAACCGCAGATCGGCATCCGGTGGGCACGCGCCGATGTCATCCACCATTTCCTTATAGATATTGGACAGCGAACGGGGCAGCGGTTTGGTATCGGCGCTGGCGGAAAAGGCAAAGCCGTGGGCATGGCCGGGGGTGGGATAGGGATCCTGCCCCAGGATCACCACGCGCACCGCGTCGGGCTGGGTATGTTCCAGCGCGGCGAAAACTTGGCGCCCGGGCGGCAGGGTCTCGCGCGGGTCCGCGGCCAGCGCGGCGGCGATGCCGGGCAGGGTATCGTCAAAGAACGCAAGGTCGCGCCAGGCCCCGAGGCGCGACAGGTCAAAACGGCTCATGCGGTCTGGGTGATCCGCGCGACTTGGGTGATCTTGTCACGGGCCGCACCGCTGTCGATGCTGTGGCGCGCCATCTCTACCCCCGCTTTCAGATCGGATGCGGCATCGGCCACGACCAGCGCCGCCGCCGAATTGAGCAAGACCGCATCGCGGTAGGCCGAGGGGGTTCCGTCCAGCAGTGAGTTGAAATCACGTGCGTTTTCTTCGGGTGTGCCGCCGATGATATCCTCGAACGGATGGACCGGCAGGCCGGCGTCTTCGGGCGTGATCTCGAATTCGGAAATGGTGCCATCAGGGTTCAGCGCGGCGATCCAGCTGGTGCCGGTGATCGTCAGCTCGTCCGTCCCGTCGGAGCCATGCACAAGCCACGCTTTTTCAGAGCCAAGCGCGCCAAGTGTTTCGGCCATCGGGCGGATCAGATCGCGGCGATAAGCCCCGGTCAGCTGCCGTTTGACGCCCGCAGGGTTGGTCAGCGGGCCGAGGATGTTGAAGATCGTGCGCGTGCCCAGTTCGGACCGTGTGGGCATGACATGGGCAATCGCGGGATGGTGCATCGGGGCCATCATAAAGCCGATGCCCGCATCGCGCAGGGCGGCCTCGACCACCTTGGGCCCGACCATCACCTTGAGCCCCATCTGCGTCAGCGCATCCGCCGCGCCGGATTTGGACGACAGGTTGCGGTTGCCATGTTTCGCCACCACGACGCCCGCGCCGGCCACGACAAAGGCCGTCGCGGTAGAGATATTCAGCGTGCCCTTGCCATCGCCGCCGGTGCCCACGATGTCCATCGCGCCCTCGGGGGCGGTGACGGGATTGCATTTGGCGCGCATGACATGGGCGGCGGCAGCATATTCATCCACCGTCTCGCCACGGGTGCGCAGGGCCATCAGGAAGCCACCGATCTGGCTGGGGGTCGCTTCGCCCTCGAACAGGATCTGGAACGCGGTCTCGGCCTGATCGCGGGTCAGCGGGCCATTGGCGGCCGCATCGATCAGAGGTTTCAGAGCATCGCTCATGCGGGCACCTTTACGTTGTTCAGGAAGTTTTGCAGCATCTGGTGACCGTGATCCGAACGGATCGATTCCGGGTGGAACTGAACGCCATGCAGCGGCAGGTCGCGGTGCTGCAGGCCCATGATCGTGCCGTCCTCAAGCTCTGCCGTGATCTCAAGGCAGTCGGGCAGGGTGGCGCGGTCAACGATCAGCGAATGATAGCGTGTCGCGGCAAAGGGCGATGGCAGCCCCGCAAAGACGCCCTGACCCTTGTGGTGCATCATGCCCATCTTGCCGTGCACGATCTCGCCCGCGCGCACGACCTTGCCGCCGAACGCCTGACCCAGCGTCTGATGGCCAAGGCACACACCCAAAAGCGGCGTGCTTGTTTCGGCGGCGGCTGCCGTCAGCGCAAGGCAGATGCCCGCTTGATCCGGGTCGCAGGGGCCGGGCGACAGGATGATCCCCGCGGGGTTCATCGCCATCGCGGCCTGCACGTCGATCTGGTCGTTGCGGCGGATTTCGACTTCGGCCCCGAGGTCACCCAGATAGTGTACGAGGTTGTAGGTGAAGCTATCGTAGTTATCTATCAAGAGCAGCATGCGGCAATTCTTTGTATTGGGGCAGGGTTTAGGGCTAGAGGAACCGCGCAAAACCACGGTATAATGTCCGCTGATACATGTTCAGGGTTAAGACCTATCGTCAAGGGCAGCAGGCCGGAGAGCCGCGCGAACCGGAACAAAAACAGGAGCGATCATCTATGTCACGCGGGTTTATTGGCGGCATCCTCATTGGTGCGGTATTCAGTGTCGGCGTCGCCGGTGTCGCGTCCTTCATGGTACCTATGGGGCCCGCGCCCTTGCAAGACACGCCTGCGCCAAGTGACGCGCCTGACGAAGAGCGCGCGTCCAACGCGCCCGAAATGGCGGAACCCCCGGTGGTAGCTGCTGATGAAACGCCCCTGACGGCGGCTGAAGACACTAACGAGGATGTGATCACGCCAGAGCCGGAGCCTGTTGTCGAAGAGCCCGTCGTCGAGGAGCCGACCGTTGAACCAGAGCCCGAGACTGTGCCGCGAGCCGAGGTCGCACCAGAAGTAGAGGCTCCGGTCACGCAAGAGGCTGTGCAAGATGCACCTTCAGAGGACGCCCCGGACGTCGCGGCAGCGCCTGAGACCGTAGAGTCTGAGACGGTAGAGCCTGAACCACAGCCCGAGCCAGAGGTCGCCCCAACGCCGCAACCCGCGCCGCAGATCGCGCAGGATATCGACGCGACAGCCCCCGTGGCCGTGCCCGATGCGGCTGCACCGAAGATCACGCTTGATGATCCTGTCTTGCCCAATCCGATGGCGCTCGCGCCGATGGAACCGACCGAGCCGGATGCGCTTGGCATCGAGACCCGGACAGCACCGCCCGTCACCGCCGACGAAAGCGTCGACACTCCCGTGTCGCCCACGCCGGACACCGATGTCGCCACCGCGCCAAGCGCGCCCGACGCGCAACCCGAAGAAGCCCCTGCCGATGTTGTCTTTGGCGCGCCCGAGCAACGCACAGACGGGCGGCCCACAATCGGCACCCCTGCGGCGATCACCTCTGAACGGGATACGGGCGTGACGATCAACCGCCTGCCGACCGCCCAATCGGGCGAACAGACCGCCCCCGAGGCGCAAGCCACCGCAGAAAGCCCCGCCATCACCCGTTATGGCCAGCCTTTCGCGAATCCTGATGACAAACCGCTGATGAGCGTCCTGTTGATGGACGTGGGTAGTGACCTGCAAGGGGGCGAGGTCGGTATCGCCGCGCTGCGCAGCTTTCCCTATCCGCTGAGCTTTGCCGTCGACGTCAGCCTGCCCGACGCGGCAGAGCGCATGCAGACCTACCGCAACGAAGGGTTCGAGGTTCTGGCGATGGTCGACCTGCCCCAAGGTGCGCAGCCAAGCGATGCAGAGACCACGCTGGCGGTCGCCTTCTCGCGCATGCCCGAAGTGATCGGCGTGCTTGAAGGGCAGGGTGCCGGGCTGCAACCCGACCGCGCGACAGCAGATCAGGTGACTGCGATCCTTGGGCAGGGGGGCTATGGCCTTGTGACCCAGGACAAGGGGCTGAACACGATGCCCAAGCTTGCGGTGAAAGAGGGCGTGCCCGCTGCGCCCGTGTTCCGCGACTTTGACAGCAAGGGGCAGACGCCCACCGTGATCCGGCGGTTCCTTGATCAGGCCGCGTTCAAGGCGGGGATCGAAGGGTCGGTGATCATGATGGGGCGGATGCGGCCCGAGACGATCTCGGCGCTGTTGGTCTGGGGGTTGCAGGACCGTGCCAGCCAAGTTGCACTTGCCCCTGTTTCAGCCGTGCTGAAAAACGCCACGCCTGAATGATCTACCGGTAAAGCCATCGAAACCTGCGCGTTGCGCGGGCTTCGACGTGCTTGGATGTGATCTGCCTAGATAATCTCGTCTTCGTCGAACAGCGGGTCGCTTTCGAGCTGCGTGATCATATCCTCGACCGTGTCTGCCACGGCCTTGGGCAGCAGCTTTGCCAAGTGGAAGACCGCGTCGCCCTCGTTCACCACGGGCAGGATCGCGCGGCCGATCAGGATACCGTCATGGGGGGCGATAATATCCTCTTCGGTCTTGCCGAACGGGTCAGAGACTGTCGCCAGCGCGTCGCCCTGTTTCACGGTCTCCCCCTCGGCCCTGAAGGTACGCAGCAGCCCACCCACGGGCGCGCGCAGCCAGGTCGAGCTTGAGCAGACATGGGACTGCCTGCGCGAGGGGGCGATGCCCTTGGCCGGCAGCATGTCTTCGGCATGCATGACCCGCAAGATACCCGCAACGCCCGCGCGCACGGCCATCTCGTCAAAGCGCAGCCCTTCGCCCGCCTCATACAGCAGCACCGGCGTGCCCTTGGCGGCGGCGACCGCGCGCAGCGATCCGTCGCGCAGGGGCGAGGTCAGCACCACCGGTGCGGCAAAGCTGGCGGCCATGCGCCGCGTCACCGCATCTGATGGAGATATCCGCACCTGCGGCAGGTTGGTCCGGTGGATCGCGGCTGAATGCAGATCGATTCCGAAATCACAGCGCAGCACCACGTCGTTCAAAAAGATATGCGCCAGCCGTGACCCCAAAGACCCCGACGGGTGCCCCGGAAAACAACGGTTCAGATCGCGCCGGTCCGGCAGATAGCGTGACCGGTTCAGGAACCCGAAAGAGTTCACCACCGGGATCACCAGCAGCGTCCCCCGCAGGGATTTCAACTGCGGTGCGCGCAGCAGACGGCGCACGATCTCGACCCCGATCAGCTCGTCCCCGTGAACAGCGGCGCTGACAAACATGGTGGGGCCGGGGCGCTTGCCGTGGATCACTTCAAGCGAGAGCCCGACAGGCGTGTGGTCCGGCAGGATCGAGATCGGCAAGTCGATCTGTGCCCGAGTGCCGGGTGCCACGTGTTGACCCGAAATCTCGAACGGGGCTTGGGTCGGCATCCTCAGCTGTTCCCTTGACCTGCGAAGCGTGCTGCATCGGCCGCCGCACGGCGGATCGCGTCGGATTTATGCACCGTCTCCATATACTCCGCCTCTGCGTCGCTGTCATAGACGACGCCGCCGCCGGCCTGAATATACAGGGTCTTGTCCTTGATAACGGCCGTGCGCAGGGCGATGCACATGTCCATGTCGCCGCCTGCGCTAAAGTAGCCAACACCGCCGCCGTAGAGCCCGCGTTTCTCGGGCTCCAGCTCGTCGATAATCTCCATCGCGCGGACTTTGGGTGCACCTGACACTGTGCCCGCGGGCATCCCCGCAAAGAAGGCATCCAGCGCATCGCGGTCTTCGCGCAGCTCGCCCACGACATTGGACACGATATGCATCACGTGGCTGTAGCGTTCGACGATGAATTCCTCGGTCGGGCGCACGGTGCCGATCTTGGCGACCCGGCCCACGTCATTGCGGCCCAGGTCAAGCAGCATCAGATGCTCAGCCAGCTCTTTCTGATCGGCCAGCAGATCAGCCTCCAGTGCGCGATCTTCTTCCGGCGTGGCCCCGCGACGACGGGTGCCTGCCACGGGGCGGATCGTGATCTCGTTGCCGAAGACGCGCACGAGGATCTCGGGCGAGGCCCCGACGACGTGGAAATCACCGAAATTGAAATAGAACATGAAGGGCGACGGGTTGGTCCGGCGCAAACTGCGATACAGCGCAAAGGGCGGCTGCGAGAAACCCTGCGCCCACCGTTGCGACGGCACCACCTGAAAGATGTCGCCCGCGACGATGTAGTCCCGCGCTTTTTCAACGGCGGATTTATAGCCTTCGCGGGTGAAATTGCTGACGGGGGCGGATTCTTCGTGGGCGTCGCCCAGATCACGGCTGGTGCCGGGCATCGACCGTTCCAGATCACGCACCGCATCCATCACGCGTTCGGCGGCTTGGGCATAAGCGGCCTTGGCCGATTGCCCGTCAGACACCCAAGCTGGCGATACGATCGTGACCTCGCCCTTGACCCCGTCGAGCACGGCAATCACCGAGGGACGCACCATCATCGCATCGGGCAGCCCCATGGGATCGGGGTTCACATTCGGCAGATGTTCCACCAGCCGGATCATATCATAACCCAGATAGCCGAACAGCCCGGCGGCGGCTTGCGGCAGGTCATCAGGCAGGTCGATCTTCGACTCCGCGATCACCGCACGCAAAGTATCCAGCGGATCCCCCGCAACATCGTCGAAGGCATCTACGTCATAGCGTGCCGAACGGTTGATGGCCGACGTGGTGCCCTGACAGCGCCAGATCAGATCGGGCTTCATCCCGATAATCGAATAGCGCCCGCGGACCTCGCCGCCGGTCACAGATTCCAGCACAAAGGCGTTCTGTGCCGCACCGGTGAGCTTGAGCATCAGCGAAACAGGCGTGTCCAGATCGGCAGCCAGACGGGTGTAAACGATCTGGTTCTTGCCCGCCGCATAGCCTGCGGCAAAGCTGTCATAATCGGGTGTCAACGACATGGGAGACCTAACTTAGGGGAAGTTCACGTGGACGGCGTTGATCGCCTGCTGATCGACACGCGGTGCCGTGCGGCGGATCACGTCGTCAGAGAAAGCGGCGAAAAGCGCTTGCGACAGCTGGTCGTCCAGCTGGGTGGCGATCTGGGTTTTGACCTGCGTCATCCGGTCATTCTCGCCCGCGTCCTTGATGCTATCAAGACGGACAAGCGCGACCTCATCGGCACCTTCCAGCAGTTCGACCTCGCCGGGGGCTGCGTCAAACACAGCGGCGATGAACCCCTGCGGCGCGGCGCTGACCACGGCGTCGCGGGTCTGGTCGGTCCCGGTCTTGGGCTCCAGCCCCAGTTCGGCAAAATCAGCGCCATCCGCAAGTTCGGCTTGCAGGGTCTCGGCCTTGGCACGCAGGGCGGTGATCAATTGTTCGTTCTGCCACGCCTCGGCCACGTCTGCACGGGCGGCGTCAAACGGGTTGGGGCGTTCCTCTTTGGTGCCATCAAGACGCATGGCAAAAACGCTACCGTCATCCAGCTGTTGGATCTGGGGGAAGTCGCCTTCGGTCAGACGTGTCGCGGCCTCGCGGAAACCGGCATAGGCGGCGATGCTTTCGCTGCTGTCCTGCGTCCATTCGATGGTGCTGAGGGTCATTTTGCTTTCCTCGGCGATCTGTTCCAGCGTGGCCCCACCGGCCAATTGGTCGTCCAGATCCTGGGCGCGGACCTCTACCAGACGGGCCGCGCGGTCCGCGGCAAGGTCTTGCACCAGCGTCGGGCGGGCTTCTTCGAAGGTGGTGTTCAGCGACGGCAGCACACCGTTCACACGGAACAATGCAGGCCCGAGATTACTGGGCAGCGGGCCGACAATATCACCCACTTCGGCAGCAAATACGTCGTCCCCTGCGGCACCCAACTGTTGCTGGCTCAGATCGCCAAGATCCACATCCGACAGGGAAAGCCCGCGGTCCGCGACCAGCCCCTCAAATGTGTTGCCATCAACCTCGAGCGCGGCGGCAGCCTGATCGGCGGCCTCCTGATCGCGGAAGACCAGACGTTCGACCAAGCGGCGTTCGGGCTGGATGTATTCATCCGCGCGGTCGTCATAGGCGGCCTGCAGCTCTTCGTCGGTCAGTTCTACTTCGTCCAGCAGATCCTGCGGGCCCATCGTGATATAGCTGATGGTCTTGCTGGCGGGCAGAATGAACTGATCGGCGTTCTCGTCGTAATAGGCCTGCAACTGCGCATCGGTAGCGTCGGGCAGGGGCGCATCCAGATCATCTTGCGTCAGTTTGGCCCAGGTAAAGCTGCGCTGCTCGCCCACATAGGAGACAAGCGTGTCGGCATAGGCGTCGGGCATCGCAACACCGCCGGTGATCGCTTCCTGCAACAGGGTGCGGCCCGCTTCCTCGCGCAGCGATTGTTCGAATTCATTCTCGTTCAGACCGGCCTGCTGCAGCGCAAAGCGATAGCCCTCGCGGTCGAAATTCCCGTCAACGCCTTGGAACGACGGGATTTCCACAACGCGTTCGCGCAGGTTTGCGTCGCCGATGGACAGGCCCATCTCGTCGGCCTCATTGTCGAGCGCGCGCAAACGGACCAGACGTTGCAGCACGGCACGGTCCAGCCCGATGGCTTGGGCTTCTTGAAAGCTAAGCTGTTCGCCGGACTGGCTTTCGATGGCGCGGATCTGCTGCTGCAGCTCGCGGGCGTAATCGTCAACCGAGATTGACTTGTCGCCCACTTCGCCGACGGTGCGTGCGCTGCCGTTCAGATTGACCGCGCCAAAACCGCCCAGACCCAGGATCAAAAGACCCATCAGCCCCCATACTGCGGTTTTCGTAAAGCTGTTGCCTTTGGCTTTCATGGTGTCATCCCTTAAACGCACGTTTTGCCCTGTCTATGCGGTGCGCGGCAGGGGGGCAAGAGCCGCGTTAGACCTGTGTCAGACGGTCAAACAGCACCTCGATGCCTGCGACATCCAGATTGGCAAAAGCGAGGCGCAGATGCCGCCCGCCGGTGATATCCTCTGCCGGATGGAACATGGTGCCGGGCAGGGTCAGCACGGCCGCCTCGCGCACCAGCCGCGGGGCCAATGTGGCAGAGCTTTCGTCAAAGGGATGCGAGAGATAGGCGAAATATCCGCCAAGCCCCAAAAGCTTCCAGCCTTTCGAGTCCAAACGGTGCATACTGTCGGCAATCGCCTGTCGCCGCGCCAGGATCTCGCGCCGCTCGCCGGCCAGCCATGTGTCAAGGTTCTGCATCCCCCAAAGGGCGGCATGCTGACCGATCTGGCCGGGGCAAATGGCAACGGTATCCAGGAACTTCTCAACCTCGGCGAGACGCGTCTGGGAGGCGACAATCGCGCCCACTCGGTGACCAGTCAGACGGTAGGCCTTTGAAAAAGAATATAAATGGATCAACGTATCGTGCCAGTCGGGGTCCTGAAACAGACGGTGCGGCGGGCCGGAACGACTGTCAAAGTCGCGATAGGTCTCGTCCAGGATCAGGGCGATACCGCGCGCACGGGCCAGATCGAAAAACGCCTGCGCCAGCTCTTCGGGGTATTCAACGCCGCCGGGGTTGTTGGGCGTGACCAAGGCGATGGCACGGGTGCGGTCGGTGATCAGGGCGGCGGCCTGTTCCGGGTCGGGCAAGAGCGTATCGCCCACCGGCAGCGGCACGGCGGCGACGCCCGACATATCCAGCCACATCTTGTGGTTAAAGTACCACGGCACCGGCAGGATCACCTCGTCCCCCTCGGCACAGAGCGTGGCAATCGCAGCGGCAAAGGCCTGATTGCAGCCCGATGTAATCGCCGCTTGCGCGGGCTCTACCGCGCCAGCGTAATGGGCGCTGACCTGCGCGGCCAGCTCGTCGCGCAATTCGGGCAGACCCAGCACCGGCCCGTAAAGATGCGCATCATCGTTGTTCAGCGCGACATCGGCCATGGCCTGCCGCATCGCCTGCGGTGGCGGATCGACAGGGGCGGCTTGGCTCACGTTGATCAGGGGGCGGTCGGCGTCAAAATGGACGCCCGTCAACCAGCGGCGCGCCTCCATCACCGGAGGAGAGAAAGTCGCGGCGGTACGCGGGGTCATGGTCAATGCTCCTGACTGGGCGAGGGAGGGGGCGCTTCGGCGAGCGGACCAGCGCAAAGTCTGACACGGCGCGGGGCCGCTGCTTCCAAATGGTCCTAAATCCTCGCCGAAGGCAGGTATCTGCGGGGGTGCCGTTTAGTCTTTGCCGCGGTAGGGCTCTACATATTGCAGCGCCATATCCCAGGGGAAGAAAATCCACGTATCCTGGCTGACTTCGGTAATGAAGGTATCCACCTGCGGGCGGCCCTTGGGCTTGGCATAGACGGTGGCCAGATGCGCATTGGGGTAAAGCTGGCGCACGACTTCAAGGGTTTTACCGGAATCCACCAGATCGTCGATGATCAGGATACCGGTGCCGTCGCCCATCAGCTCTGCATCGGGGGCCTTGAGCACGACCGCGTCCGATTGATCCTGATGGTCATAGGACTTGATCGAAATCGTGTCGACGGTGCGGATATCCAGCTCGCGGGCGGCGATCATCGCGGGGGCCATACCGCCACGGGTGATCGCAACCACAGCACGCCAGCCGCCGTCATCGGGGCCCATGCCGTCCAGACGCCACGCCAGCGCACGGCTGTCACGGTGGATCTGGTCCCAGCTGATGTGAAACCCTTTTTCATGGGGCAGGCGCGAGGCATCCTTGCTCATGTCGTTATTCCTTTGCCATGTCTGGGGCGTCGACGGCTTTCATGCCCACCACGTGATAGCCCGCATCCACATGCAGGTTCTCGCCCGTCGTGCCCGAGCCAAGATCGCTCAGCAGGAACAGCGCGGATTTACCCACATCGTCGATGGTCACGTTGCGACGCAGGGGCGAGTTATACTCGTTCCACTTCATGATATAGCGGAAGTCGCCGATGCCGGATGCGGCCAATGTCTTGATCGGGCCGGCGCTGATCGCGTTAACGCGGATGCCGTCCTTGCCCAGATCCTCGGCCAGATATTTGACCGATGCTTCCAGAGCGGCCTTGGCGACGCCCATCACATTATAATGCGGCATCACTTTTTCGGCACCGTAATAGGTGAGCGTGACCGCGCTGCCGCCGGACTTCATCATCTTTTCCGCGCGCTGCATCACAGCGGTGAAGGAGTAGACAGAGATATCCATCGACATCGCGAAATTGGCGCGGCTGGTGTCGACATAACGCCCGCGCAATTCGTTCTTGTCAGAGAACCCGATCGCGTGGACGATAAAGTCGATCCCGTCCCAACGTTCGCCCAAAGCGGTAAACAGCGCGTCAATCGACTCTTCCGACCCGACATCGCAGGGCAGGACCAGATCGCTGCCCAGTTGCGCCGCCAGCGGATCGACCCGCTTTTTCAGCGCGTCGCCTTGATACGAGAATGCCAGCTCTGCACCGGCATCCGCGAGGGTGCGTGCGATGCCCCAGGCAATCGACTTGTCATTGGCGAGGCCCATGATAAGCCCACGTTTGCCTGCCATCAGGTCATTTGCCATTGTACTTCCTTCGACTATGTCACTGAACTTTTATCCGGTTTATGCTATTGATAGTTTGGCATCAAGGCTGCACGGTGATCGCGGCACTTGAGAGGACGCCGTGATAGACCGCCCTGGCGGTTTTTAGGCGCGACAGTGTGTTTAGTTGTTCTAGTATGTCATTTGATGTAAGGCATTGTCGCAAGTTTGCGTCGATGCGCAAGGAAGGGGATCATGATCATGGAAGTGCGCAAAGGCATTTTTGCCGGTGACGATCCCTTTGTGATTGCGCGCCGCTGGCTGGATGAGGCAACGCAGACAGAGGTCAACGACCCAAATGCCATCGCGCTATCGACCGTGGATGCCGACGGTCTGCCCAATGCGCGCATGGTGTTGCTAAAAGAAATCGAAGACGCGGCATTCGTCTTTTATACAAACTACACCAGCGCCAAGGCGCAAGAACTGGATCACGCGGGCAAGGCTGCTTTCGTGATGCATTGGAAATCCCTGCGCCGCCAGATACGGGTGCGCGGCGTGGTTTCCAAAGAAGAAGGCCCGCAGGCGGACGCATATTACAAGTCGCGTTCGCTCAAAAGCCGGTTGGGGGCCTGGGCCTCTGACCAATCGTCCCCTTTAGCCAGCCGTGCGTCATTGGTCGCCGAAGTGGCAAAAGTCACCGCCAAAAAGGGGCCAAACCCAGACCGTCCACCTTTTTGGGGGGGCTACCGGATCACCCCGGTCGAAATCGAGTTCTGGGCCGACGGAGAGTATAGATTGCATGACCGTTTTGTCTGGCGACGTGCCGAACAAAACGGTGATTGGAGCGTAACGAGATTGAACCCATAAGGCGGCTTTTGCCGCTGATATTTTGTACGCGGGCACGCTGTTGCCTGACCTAGAGAAGACCAAAGGACATTTGTGTCAGAAGTATCCAGCAATAGCTCTGCCATTTCCGGCGTGGTGAAATGGTTTGACCCCGCGAAGGGGTTCGGTTTCGTTGTCTCAGACGCTGGCGGGCCTGATATCCTGTTGCACGTCAATGTGTTACGTAATTACGGTCAAAGCTCTGTCGCGGACGGTGCGCGCATTGATCTGACGGTGCAAAAGACCGAACGCGGGGTGCAGGCGACACAGGTCCATGCGGTACACCCGCCCGCTGCTGCTCAGGCGATGGCGTTGTCGGATATTGTGGGCATTGATCCCGCGCTGGTGGCCGCCGCACCGCTGGAACCCGCGCGTGTCAAATGGTTCGATAAATCCAAAGGCTTTGGTTTCGCGAATGTGTTTGGCAAAAGCGATGACATCTTTCTACATATAGAAGTGTTGCGCCAGTCGGGCCTGTCGGATTTGCAACCGGGCGAGGCATTGGCGCTGCGGGTCATTAACGGGGAACGCGGCCAGATGGCGGCAGAGGTACATGCATGGGAAACGGTACGACTCGATTCATCTGGCACCGCGCAAAGCTGATCCGCGCGGGTCTTTTGGCCTTTGCCACTCTGGCGATGGCGGGGGCGGCCGCTGCCAAATGTAGTGACACCAGCGTGACGTTGCGCGGCGACTGGGGGCAGGCGCGCTTTAGCGTCGAGATTGCCGATGATGCCGGTGAACGTGCCCAAGGATTGATGCACCGCACCTCACTGGCAGGCAGCGCGGGTATGCTCTTTATCTATGAAGAACCGCAACCTCTCAGCTTTTGGATGCGTAACACATTGATTCCCCTCGACCTATTGTTCATCGATTCCCACGGTGTGGTGCAGCACATCCACCATAATGCGATTCCGCTCGACGAATCTCCGCTTGAGGGGGGCAGTGATGCGCTGCTGGCGGTGTTGGAAATCAACGGCGGGTTAAGCGCGCGGATGGGCATCACACCGGGGACAGAGCTGCGCCATCCCGCGTTTGCAGGGCGCAATCCGGCATGGCCCTGTTAGTTCGTCAGAAACTATCATTTTCTGTGAACTTAGGGCTTTTCAATCCGATTGCTTGGGGCTAAGTAGGCCGCAGTCGGGGCGTGGCGCAGCCTGGTAGCGCACCTGTTTTGGGTACAGGGGGTCGGAAGTTCGAATCTTCTCGCCCCGACCACTTTAAGAACCACCACATATAGTGTTCCTGATCTGCTTCATGCAGATCAGAACGCTGTATTTGTGTGCAGTCGTTCTTTTTTGCCACAGAAGCACGCTCTAAATCTGGTGAGATAGCCGGGTTTGCGAACCTATATCTGGTGGCTGCATAAATTTTTATCATCCACAGTTACGCCATGTTTATCCCCAGCCAGCTGTTTGGGATTTTGTGGATAACTCAAGCGATACATGAGCCAGCCGCGCTAAACCTTAGCGTTTATTAACTTTATCCGCGGTGTGGAAAATCACCCTCGAGATCCGCTGTCTGTGCATATCATTTCGCTGAATCACCGCGCCGACCGAAGCTTCAAAAAATGCCGATCCGGTCAAGACGCAACTTCCCTTATTTCGATAATAAAGCCGTTGACCGAATAGGGCTGCATACGTCAGTTTGTGTAAATCGACGGGCGGGCCACTACATCTGGTGATTGATCGGGGTGGCGTGCTGATCGGGTGACATTGGGTTTTGCACTTTTGCGCCGGTTAAACGGCTTGATCCAAGACCAACCTGATGCGGGTGCGGGGGACGATGCACACCGGCGATAGGTTTGGCGGCCCGATCATGCCGCTGGTTGAGAGTTTGAAAATTTGGGGCAGCACTTATGAAAATCGAGAGAAAATTCACGCGATCCGGTCAGGATGCCTACGCAGAACTGGACTTTGTGAGCACAGCCTCCGAAATCCGCAATCCTGACGGGTCGGTGGTCTTTCGCCTCGATAACGTCGAAGTGCCCTCCAGCTGGAGCCAGGTCGCCTCTGATGTGATCGCCCAGAAATATTTCCGCAAGGCAGGCGTCCCGTCCGAGACCAAGAAGGTCAAGGAAAAGGGCGTGCCAGAATTCCTCTGGCGCTCGGTGCCGACCGATGACGCGACCATGGGCGGCGAGACATCGTCGAAGCAAGTGTTCGACCGTCTGGCGGGCGCTTGGGCCTATTGGGGTTGGAAAGGTGGCTATTTCACCACAGAAGAAGACGCCCAAGCCTATTATGACGAGATGCGCCACATCCTGGCCAGCCAACGCGGCGCGCCCAACAGCCCGCAATGGTTCAACACCGGTCTGCATTGGGCCTACGGCATCGATGGTCCCGCGCAGGGGCATTACTATGTCGATTACAAATCCGGCAAGCTGACGCGGTCGACATCCTCTTACGAGCATCCGCAGCCCCACGCTTGTTTCATCCAGTCTGTCGCTGACGATCTGGTAGGGGACGGCGGCATTATGGACCTGTGGGTCCGCGAGGCGCGTCTGTTCAAATACGGGTCCGGCACCGGCACCAACTTCTCGAGCCTGCGGGCGGCGGGCGAGAAACTGTCGGGCGGGGGGAAATCCTCTGGCTTGATGGGCTTTTTGAAAATCGGTGACCGCGCGGCAGGCGCGATCAAATCGGGTGGCACCACACGGCGCGCGGCCAAGATGGTGATCGTTGATGCGGACCACCCCGATATCGAGGATTTCATCAACTGGAAGGTCATCGAAGAGCAAAAGGTGGCGAGCATCGTCGCTGGCTCGAAGATGCATGAACGCGAGCTGAACAAGCTGTTTGCCGCGATCAAAGCATGGGACGGCGCAGAGGCCGACGCCTATGACCCCGCCAAGAACGACCAGCTGAAGGCCGCGATCCGCAGCGCGAAAAAATGCGCGATCCCAGAGACATACGTCAAGCGCGTGCTGGATTATGCTAAGCAGGGTCATACCTCGATCGAATTCCCGACCTATGACACAGACTGGGATTCCGAAGCCTATTCCTCGGTCTCGGGCCAGAACTCCAACAACTCGATCCGGGTGACCAACGCTTTCCTGCACGCCGTCGAAAAAGACGCCGATTGGGAACTGCTGGACCGCACCACCGGACGCGTGTCGAAAACCATCCGTGCCCGTGACCTGTGGGAGCAAGTCGGCCACGCCGCATGGGCCTGCGCCGATCCCGGTATCCAGTATCACGACACGGTAAACGACTGGCACACATGCCCCGAAGACGGCGCGATCCGCGGGTCGAACCCGTGTTCCGAATATATGTTCCTGGATGACACGGCCTGTAACCTTGCGTCGATGAACCTGCTGACCTTCCTGCAAGACGGGGAGTTCATGGTCGAAGACTATATGCACGCCTCGCGTCTGTGGACCGTTACGCTCGAAATCTCGGTGATGATGGCGCAGTTCCCGTCCAAGGAAATCGCGCAGCGGTCCTATGATTTCCGCACGCTGGGTCTGGGCTATGCCAACATCGGCGGTCTGCTGATGAACATGGGCTTTAGCTACGACAGCGACGAGGGCCGTGCGCTTTGCGGGGCGCTGACCGCGATCATGACAGGCGTTTCCTATGCCACCTCCGCCGAGATGGCGGGCGAGCTGGGGGCCTTCCCCGGCCACGCCAAGAACGCCGACCACATGCTGCGCGTTATCCGCAACCACCGCAATGCGGCCCACGGCAAGACCGATGGCTACGAGGCGCTCTCGGTCAAGCCCGTGCCACTGGATCACGCAAACTGCCCGCAAGCCAACCTGATCGACATCGCCACCGCGACCTGGGACGAAGCCCTGCGTCTTGGCGAAAAGCACGGGTACCGCAACGCGCAAACCTCTGTGATTGCGCCGACGGGCACCATCGGTCTGGTGATGGATTGCGACACCACCGGGATCGAGCCTGACTTTGCGCTTGTGAAATTCAAGAAGCTCGCGGGCGGTGGCTATTTCAAGATCATCAACCAGTCGGTGCCTGCAGCGCTTGAAAAGCTTGGCTACGGCTCGGCCCAGATCGAAGAGATCGTCGGCTATGCCGTCGGTCACGGCACCATCGGCAACGCGCCTGCGATCAACCACACCACGCTGGTCGGCCACGGTTTTGGCCCCAACGAGCTGGCCAAGATCGACGCGGCGCTGGCGCAGGCTTTCGACATCCGCTTTGTCTTCAACCAATGGACATTGGGCGAGGAGTTCTGCACCCAAGTACTTGGCATCCCTGCCGAAAAGCTGAACGACCCGACGTTTGACCTGCTGAAATCCCTGGGCTTTTCCAAGAAAGACATCGAAGCGGCCAACGACCATGTTTGCGGTACGATGACGCTGGAAGGCGCGCCGCACCTCAAGCCCGAACACTACGGCATCTTCGACTGCGCCAACCCCTGCGGCAAGAAGGGCAAGCGCTACCTGTCCGTCAACAGCCACATCTACATGATGGCGGCGGCGCAAAGCTTCATCTCTGGCGCGATCTCGAAGACGATCAACATGCCGAATGACGCCACCATCGAGGATTGCCAGAACGCATACGAGCTGTCGTGGTCGCTTGGCGTCAAAGCCAACGCGTTGTACCGCGACGGATCAAAACTGTCGCAGCCTCTGGCTTCTGCGCTGGTCGAGGATGATGACGAGGCCGCCGAAACGCTGGAAAGCGGCACCACTCACGAGAAAGCCACCGTGCTGGCTGAAAAGATCGTCGAGAAGGTCATCGTCAAAGAGATCATCAAATCGCACCGCGAAAAGATGCCTCAGCGCCGCAAGGGGTATACCCAAAAGGCCAATGTGGGCGGGCACAAGGTCTATCTGCGCACCGGTGAATACGAAGACGGCTCCTTGGGCGAGATCTTTATCGACATGCACAAGGAAGGCGCGGGCTTCCGTGCGCGACATTCGCGGTAACAGAGATACAGCCAACGCCGCCCTGGGCGTTGAACCCGTGCGCTGTGGCGTCCTCGCCCGAGAGCTGGACAAAATCCGGCCCGCACAGCATCCGCTGGTCACAGACCCGCGCCAGATCGCCGGTGGCATCCTTGACACCGATGATGCGCGGCAGCTTGGCCAGCTCCGCCATGGTTTCGGGCAGCATATCAACGACCGAACGGCCGGGGATATTGTAGATGATGATCGGCAGACCGCAGGCCTCGTGGATCGCGGTGAAATGCGCGATCAGACCGGCTTGGGTCGGCTTGTTGTAATAGGGCGTGACCACCAGAACCGCATCGGCACCGACGCTTTCGGCGTGTTTGGCCAGACGGATGCTTTCGGTCGTGTTGTTCGAACCGGCACCTGCAACGACGGGGATACGACCCGCGGCGGCTTTGACGACTTCGGCGACAACGGTTTCATGCTCGGCATGGGTCAGGGTGGGCGATTCACCGGTGGTCCCGACAGGCACCAGCCCGTTCGATCCTTCCGCGATGTGCCATTCCACCAGCTTCTTGAGCGTGGCCAAATCCAGCGCGCCGTCCGTGAACGGCGTGACGAGTGCAGGTAGTGAACCTTGTAGCATATGCACGCTCCTATTCTTGCGTTGCTGGGCAAGCGCCCAATTGCTGATAGCGGCAAGTTGAGTTGAAACCCCCGCGCCGCGCCGTATGTTGCAAGGCTGTAGCCTTTGACCAGTAGGAAATGCAAGTGATGAGACGCGCCTTGGCGACGCTGACGATGGTTTTTGCCCTCGCCCTTCCGGCCCATGCCGAAAGGCCGCGTCCGCTGGGATGGGCGATGGACGCCATGCGCGCGGGCAGCTGGGATAATGCCGCCCTGATCGCGCGCCGTGACGGGGCCGTTGCGGTAGATGTGATCGAATGGCACCGCCTGCGCGCTGGTCGGGGCACCTATGCCGAGGTGACAGATTTCCTTAACCGCCGCCCGGATTGGCCGGGCGAGGCCTATCTGCGCAGACAGTCCGAAGAGGCCGTGATCCGCGAGGGTGACAAGGCGATACTGGATTTCTTTACCGGTCAGGGCCCGCAGACGCCCGAGGGTGTGCTGGCCCATGCCGCAGCGCTGCTGCGTGCGGATCGTCTGGGCGAGGCACAGGCGCGGCTGGTGCTGGCGTGGCGTACCCTGCCTATGAGCGGGAACGATCAGGCAAAGTTCATTGACGCGCACGGGCCTTTGCTGAAACCGCACCACGCCGCCCGTCTGGACGAGATGCTATGGCAACGGGAACACGCCGAAGCCCGCCAGATGTTCGATCTGGTCAGTGATGCCGACAAGGCGCTGGCCGAAACCCGCATCGCCCTGCAAAATCTGGACGGCGACGTAAACGCCCTGATCGACGCGCTGCCCGCCAGCAAGGCCGGTGATCCGGGGCTACAGGCCGACCGCTTCGAATGGCGCATCCGCAAAGGCTACGGCGACAGCGCCAAGGATCTGATGCTGTCGCAATCGATCAGCGCTGCGGCCCTTGGTCAGCCCGCCGCGTGGGCCAACCGACGCCGCGCGTTGGCGCGGGACGAAATGCGCAATGGCGATCCGGCGCGGGCCTATCAGATGGCGTCGAAACACTTCCTGTCCGAAGGGTCACATTTCGCGGACCTTGAATGGCTGTCGGGCTATATCGCCCTGCGGTTCCTCAAAGACCCCAAGCTGGCGCTTGGTCACTTTCAGGCCCATGACGGCGCGGTAGAATCCCCCATCAGCCAAGGGCGCGCGGGCTATTGGCAGGGCCGCGCGTATCAAGCCATGGGCGATGCCGAGGGCGCGGTCAAAGCCTATGCCCAAGGCGCGAAGTTCCAATCCTCTTTCTACGGTCTGCTTGCGGCAGAGCGGGGCAATCTGCCCTTCGACACAAGCCTTGCAGGCGCGCCCCCTGAACAGGACTGGCGCACATCGGCGCTGGCACAGGCACCGCTGTTTCAGGCGGGGCTGCTGCTGCAAGCCTCGGGCGAGCTGTCGACCGCCGAACGGTTCTGGACCCATCTGGCAGAGCAGCTGATCACCGAAGACGCTGCCCTTCTGGGACAGGCCGCGATTGACGTGGGCCAGCCGCATCTGGCCGTGATGATCGGCAAACGTGTGGCACAACGGGGCATCACCATCGCCGGCCCCTATTACGCGCTGCATGATGCGATCAAGCTGGACCTGAACATGGCCCCCGAGATGGTGTTGGCCATCGCCCGCCGCGAAAGCGAATTCGATCCCGTGGTCCAAAGCCATGTGGGCGCACGCGGTCTGATGCAGCTGATGCCCGCCACGGCCAAGGATGTCGCCCGCGATCTGGAGATCAGCGCGCTGCACACCACCGACCGGCTGACCGCCGACCCGGAATACAACGCTTTGCTGGGGTCCGAATACCTGTCGCAGATGGCGGGCCGGTTTAACGGGAATGTGGTCATGGTCTCGGCCGCGTATAACGCGGGCCCCTCGCGTCCGACGCGCTGGATGGACACCTATGGCGACCCGCGCGAGGGCGACATCGATATCGTCGACTGGATAGAGATGATCCCTTTTCGCGAGACGCAGAACTATGTGATGCGGGTGACCGAAAGCCTGCCCGTTTACCGCGCGCGCATGGGCAAAGACCCCCTGCCCCAACCCTTTACCGAGGAACTAACGGGCACGACCCTTTTGCCGTTCGCGCCAAAAGGTGAATAGCCCCGCCGCGACGATCAGCGCCGCCCCGATGGCGACATTGGGGCGCACGGTTTCGCCAAAGGCGCTGATGCCGATGATCGCGGCAAAGACCAGTTGCAAATAGGCAAAGGGCTGCACCGCGCTCGCCTCGGCCACTTCGTAGCAGCGGATCAACAGCCAGTGGCCCGTGACACCGGTGATGCACAGGCATCCCATGATCAGCCAGTCGCTGGCGATCATCGGCTCCCAATACCACAGCCCCGTGGCTGTCATCGCCACTGACCCCGTGACGCCGGTCCAGAAAAAGCTGGTGGCGGTCTTGTCCTTGCGCCCGACATAGCGGGTCAGCAGCCCGTAGACCGCGAACATCGCGGCCGCCACCAGCGGGATTACGGCGGCGGGGTCAAAGACGCTCATCCCCGGCTGCAGAATGATCAACACCCCGATAAAACCGACCCCGATCGCCGCCCATCTGCGCCAGCCGACACTCTCCCCCAGAACGGGGCCGGACAGGGCGGCCACCAGTAGCGGATAACAGGTAAAGACCGCGTGGCTTTCCACAAGGCCAAGGATCGTGAAGGCGACGATCATCACGCAGATCTCGGCCGCCAGCAGCAGCCCGCGGAATATCTGGAGCACCGGCTGGCTGGTCCGCGCCGCCGCCCGCAACCCGCCCGCATGGCGTTTGGCCAGCGCGATCACAAAAGCTGCGAAGAACCAGTAGCGGATCATCACCACCATCATCACGTTGTATTCAGAGGCCAGATGCCGCGACAGCCCGTCCTGCACCGCAAACACGAAGGTCGTGATCACCATCAAGGTGATGCCAAGCGGGATATTGTTCGACTGCGCCGCAGCCGCCGCGCGGTTGGTGGCCATGCTCATACGCGCACAGCCCGCGTCATGTGTCGCTTGCGGCCATAGCCGGTCGTGCGCTCGACCGCGAAGCCCGCGCTTTCCAGCGCGCGACGGACCGCGCCAGCGGCGGTATAGGTCGCGGCCGTGCCAAACGGTGCCGTGTGCCGTGCTACATCGTGCAGCAGCTCCGGCTCCCACAGCTCGGGGTTTTTGGCGGGGGAAAACCCGTCAAGAAACCACGCATCCGCCAGCCCGTCCCACGCGGGCACCGCACGCCGCGCATCGCCGATCACCACGGTCAGCACCACATCGCCAAAGCGCATCTCTCCACCCTCGGGCGACCAGGCGTCCAGTAGCGCGTCGCGCTTGCCATCGAAGTCAGGAAAGGAACGATGCGCTTGGGCCATATCCTCGGACGACATCGGAAAGGCTTCGAACGAGGTGAAATGCAGCGTGCCTTTCGCGCCGTGCCGCGCCCACGCGTCCCAAGCCACGAGAAAATTCAGCCCCGTGCCGAACCCCAACTCTCCGATGCGGAACCCGTCGCGGAAGCGGTTGGTCAGGTCATTCCCGTCGATAAAGACATGCTGCGTTTCCTCTACCCCGTTGTCGAGGCTGAAGTACGGGTCGTCGAACTTGGAGGACACGGGCACACCGCTGTCTTTCCATTCGATATCAGCTGTCTGGTTCTCCATGGGATGGCCTTGTGCTATGGGCGTTGCCGAACACTGCGCAAAAAGGGCAAGGATTGGCAATGGCCGAAATCACGATACGCGGCGCGGGGATATTCGGGCTATCCGTGGCATGGGCCTGCGTGCAACGCAGCGCGACGGTGCAGGTGATCGACCCGAATGGGCCCGCCGCCGGCAGCAGCGGCGGTATCGTCGGCGCACTGGCCCCACATGTGCCCGAGAATTGGAACGCCAAGAAAGCCTTTCAACGCGACAGCCTGCTGATGGCCGAAGGGTTCTGGCAAGCGGTTGAACAGGCGGGTGGGGGGAACGCGGGCTATGCCCGCAAGGGGCGCCTGCAACCCGTGGCCGATGACGCGGCATTGGCACTGGCACAGCAGCGGGCCGAAACCGCCAAGGCGCTGTGGCAGGGTCAGGCCACATGGTCCGTGATCCGCGCGAGTGACACGCCGTGGCAGCCTGACAGCCCCACCGGCTGGCTGATCCACGACACGCTAAGCGGTCTGATCCACCCCCGCCACGCCTGCGACGCGCTGGTGCGGGCACTGGCGGCCAAAGGCGTGACGGTGCAGTCGGAAGGCGAAGATCGCGGACAGGTGCTGTGGGCGACGGGCGTCGCGGGGCTGGCGCATATGACTGCCAATCACAGCCGTCTGGTCGGCGCAGGCGTCAAGGGTCAGGCCGCGCTGCTGGACTATGACGCGCGCGGCTTGCCACAGCTTTTCGCGGGCGGTGTGCATATCATCCCGCATAGCGACGGCACCACCGCCATCGGATCAACGACAGAGCGCGCGTATACCTCGCCCACCGAGACGGACGCGCAGCTTGATGACGTGATCGCCGCCGCACGCGCTGCAGTGCCCGTGTTGCAAGATGCGCCGGTGATCACCCGCTGGGCCGGCGTGCGCCCGCGCAGCCGCAGCCGTGCCCCGATGCTGGGTCCCTTGCCCGACGCTCCGGGGCAGTTCGTGGCCAATGGCGGGTTCAAGATCGGGTTCGGCATGGCCCCCAAAGTGGCCGAGGTCATGGCCGAGCTGATGCTGGACGGGCGCGATACCATCCCTGATGGGTTCCGCGTCGAAGACAACCTCTAGCGCCGCGGCGGCCCGTCAGCCCCCTAAGGCACCTCTTAAACGTAAAAGGGCCCCGGCAGATGCCGAGGCCCTTTCACGTTCATGTCGCTAACGCTTAGGCAGCGTTTGGCAGGATCACGATTTCAACGCGGCGGTTTTGCGCTTTGCCCGCTGCGTTCAGGTTGCTTGCCACCGGCTGGCTTTCGCCACGGCCCACGGATTGGATGCGGCTGCCGGGAACGCCGTTCGACACCAGCACATTCGCAACGGCGCGCGCACGGCCTTCGGACAGCTGCTGGTTATAGGACGCTTCGCCATCGCTATCGGTGTGACCGACAATCTGTAGCGTGGAGTTGCTGTAGACGTTCACGTTCCGCGCCAGTGCGGCCAGATCGTTTTGCATACCGGCCTGAACCTGCGTGCTGTCTGTCGCGAACAGGATGTCCTGCGGCAGGGTCACGATCAGGCGGTCACCTGTGTTGGTGATGATCACGTCGGAATCCAGCTGACGGCGCAGGTCGGCCTCTTGCTTGTCCAGCGAATAGCCATAGCCAGCACCCAATGCACCGCCAGCGACCGCACCGGCCAAGGCACCTTGCGCACGGTTGCCGTCGCCTTTGGACAGCGCACCGATCACAGCACCGGTACCTGCACCGATCAGCGCACCGTTACGTGTGTTGGCGTTCGGGTCGTTGGGGTTGCCGCCAATCGGACCGGGTTCACAAGCAGCCAGCGCCAGAACGCTTGTCAGAGCTACAGCAATGGAGGTTTTCGAAAGTGTCATATCTTATTCTGCCTTTAAGTTGTGGCCCCGTTCGGGCGAGGCAATCGTCACATAACGCTTTACACCAGCCTTTGTTCCCGTTGAACCGGCAGCTTCAACCCCATAGGCAGCAACCCGCCGATACCCTCACGCGTCGACGCGGGCGGATTCAAAGGCCAGCATGGCGCGTTTGACCGGCAGCCCCCAGTGATAGCCCCCTAGCCCACCGGATTTGCGCAAGGCGCGGTGGCAGGGGATCAACCAGCTGATCGGGTTACGCCCCACCGCCGTGCCCACAGCGCGGACCGCTTTGGGCGTGCCGATGGTCTGGGCGATTTCGGAATAGGTGGTCACATGACCCGACGGGATCGCCAGCAAAGCCTCCCACACCTTGATCTGGAAGGGCGCGCCGATCAGATAAATCGGGGCCTTGTCGGTCCCGTCTCCCTGTAGGCCAAAGGCAATCTGCACCCAGTCGCGCAGCACCGCCGGATCCTCGCGGAATGTCGCACCCGGCCAGCGACGGCACAAATCCTCCATCGCGGCATCGGTGCCCATCTCGGCCGAGAAAGCCAGCCCGCAGATCCCCCGTGGCGTGCCCATGACCAGTGCCGGGCCAAAGGGGCTGTCGAACCACCCCCACGAGATCACAAGCCCCTCCCCCTTGCGGGCGAAATCACCGGGGCTCATGGCTTCCCACCGCAGGAACATGTCGTGCAGACGGCCAGAGCCGGACAATCCCAGCTCGTGCGCCGTGTCGAGCGTGGTAAAGCGGTCGCGCAGCAGCGATTTGGCGTGATCCAGCATCAGATATTGCTGATAGCGTTTCGGCGACACCCCCACCCACTGCGAGAAGAGCCGCTGGAAATGCGCCGGGCTCATCCCCATTTCGCCCGCGATCTGATCCAGCGCCAGCGGGTCCGCGGCGGCATCGATCAGTTCAATCGCCCGCCGCATCACACCGTAGTGATAGGCGCTGCTGTCTGCGGTGGCGGCATCTTCGGGGGCGGTGGTTTGGGGCGTGTGCTGTGCATGTGTCATAGGGGCAGACTACGGCAGGCCCCGCCCCCGCGCGACCCGAAACATGCGCCAAATGACGCAGCCCCCTGCCGCAGCGACGCCCGTAAAATCCGCCGCGCGCGGCTTGCCCTGAGAGGCGAAACCACGCATACCCTTGGCGCATGGCCAAAACCCTTGATTACCACACGATCCGCGAGATTTTCACCCGCTTTCAGGACGCCGAGGCGGAACCGAAAGGCGAGCTGGATCACACCAACGTCTATACGTTGCTGGTCGCTGTCGCGCTGAGCGCGCAGGCCACGGATGCGGGGGTAAACAAGGCCACCAAATCCCTGTTCGAGATTGTCGAGCACCCGCAGCAGATGCTGGACCTCGGGCTGGAGGGGCTGACCGAACATATCAAGACGATCGGCCTGTTCCGCCAGAAGGCCAAGAACGTGATGAAGCTGAGCCAGATTCTGGTGGATGACTATGACGGGGTCGTGCCCAACAGCCGCGCGGCGCTGCAATCGTTGCCCGGCGTGGGCCGCAAGACCGCGAATGTCGTGCTGAACATGTGGTGGCACTATCCGGCGCAGGCGGTGGACACGCATATCTTTCGCGTCGGCAATCGCACACGCATCGCCCCCGGCAAAACCGTCGATGCAGTAGAACGCGCGATCGAGGATAATATCCCTGTCGATTTCCAACACCATGCCCACCACTGGATGATCCTGCACGGGCGATACCATTGCAAAGCACGCAAACCCCTATGCAGAACCTGCATCATCCGTGACCTTTGCCCCTATGAGGAAAAAACCGAATGACCCAATACGAAGTGGTTGGCATCGGCAACGCTGTTGTCGATGTGATCTCGCATGCGGATGACGCGTTTCTGCAAGATAACGGCATCGAAAAAGGCATTATGCAGCTGATCGAGCGTGACCGCGCCGAAAACCTGTATGCGACAATGCAAGACCGTCTGCAGACCCCCGGCGGGTCGGTCGCCAATACCATTGCGGGCATCGGCGCGCTTGGCTTGCCCACGGCCTTTATCGGGCGGGTGAATGACGATGATCTGGGGCAGTTCTATGCCAAGGCGATGACAGACATCGGCATTGATTTTGTCAACGCGCCTGTGACCGGGGGCGAGAACCCGACCTCGCGCTGCATGATCTTTGTGACCCCGGACGGGGAACGCTCTTTGAACACCTATCTTGGGATCTCCACGGGGCTTACCTCGGACGACGTTCCGCAGGCGGTGGCCTCCAGCGCCAAGCTGATGTTCCTCGAAGGCTACCTTTTTGACCACGACGCCGGCAAAACCGCCTTCCGCGAAGCGGCCCGCGCGGCCACGGCGGGCGGCGGCATGGCGGGGATCGCGATTTCCGACCCCTTCTGCGTGGAACGCCATCGGGATGACTTCCTCGCGCTGATCGAAAACGATCTGGGTTACGTCATCGGCAACGAAGCCGAGATCCGCGCCCTGTGGGAAACCGACGATCTGGAAGACGCGCTGACCCGCACGGCGGCGATCTGTGACACGGTCGTCTGCACCCGTTCCGGCGACGGCGTGACGCTGATCCGCAAGGGCGAACGTGTCGACGTGCCGGTGACCAAGGTGACCCCCGTGGATGCCACAGGTGCCGGCGATCAATTCGCGGCGGGGTTCCTCTATGGCATGGCCACGGGCCGCGACCTTGAAACATGCGGCAAGATGGGCAACATCTGTGCAGCCGAGGTTATCAGCCACATCGGCCCGCGCCCGCAGACCTCGATGATGGATCTGTTCAAGGAAAAAGGGCTGGTCTGATGCTGACCGACGGATATCACGACGTACCGCTTGGCAAACTGGCGATGGTTGTCACACATCTTGAGATGCGCGAGGCCGCCCCCCTGCGGGATGTCCCCGCCCCCGAGGGCGTGACCTTGCGCGCGTTGACCCCGACACTGGACTGGTACCGTGATATCTTTCGGCGGGTCGGACAGGATTGGCTGTGGTTCGGACGGCTCACAAAAACCGACGCCGAATTGCAGGCGCTGTTGTCGGATGCGGACACGCAGTTTTTCACGCTGACCAAGGATGGTCGCGACGAGGCGCTGCTCGAGCTTAAGTTCACGGCTGATGGCACGTGCGAGCTGGCCTATTTCGGACTGACGCCCGCGCTGATCGGATCGGGTGCCGGGCGCTACCTGATGAACCACGCGATCCGCACGGCTTGGGCACGGCCGATCTCGCGGTTTCATCTACATACCTGCACGCTCGACAGTCCGCAGGCGCTGTCCTTTTACATCCGCAGCGGGTTTACCCCGTTCAAGAGGCAGGTCGAGGTCGCGGATGATCCGCGGCTGATCGATCTGCTGGACAAGGACGCAGGGGCGCATGTGCCGACCATCGGCTAGCGCCCCCGTGGCTCACCCCATCCGTTCAGAGGCGTAAGACCCCGGCGAGGCGGGGAAGACCACCGTCTTGTTGCCATTCACAAACACGCGCCGGTGGATATGCGCGTGAATGGCCCGCGCCAATACCTGACTTTCGACATCCCGCCCGAGCGAGACATAGTCTTCGGCGGATTGCGCATGGGTGACGCGCACGATGTCCTGTTCGATGATCGGCCCTTCATCCAGATCGGCGGTCACGTAATGCGATGTCGCCCCGATCAGCTTGACCCCGCGCTGGAACGCTTGCTTATACGGGTTCGCCCCCTTGAAGCTGGGCAGGAAAGAATGGTGGATATTGATGATCCGTCCCGACATCTTCTGGCACATCTCGTCCGACAGGATCTGCATGTAGCGCGCCAGCACGATCAGCTCGGCCCCCGCGTCTTCGACCACAGCCATGATCCGCGCCTCGGCGTCGGCTTTGTTTTCCGGCGTGACCTTGATGCAGTGGAACGGAATGTCGTTGTTCACGACGACCTTTTGATAGTCCATATGGTTGGACACCACCGCGACAATATCGATCGGCAACGCGCCAATACGCCAGCGGTACAGCAAATCGTTCAGACAATGCCCGAAGCGCGAGACCATGATGACGACCTTCATCTTCACCGCCTCGTCGTGGAACTCATAGGCCATGTCAAAGGGCCGCGCCGCATCGGCAAAGCCGTCTGACAGGGTCGCCAGATCAACTTCGGCTTCGCTTTCAAAGCTGACGCGCATGAAGAAACCGCCGGTTTCCTTATCGTCGAACTGCGCACTGTCCGAGATGTTGCAGCCTTGATCGGCCAGATAATTCGCAATCGCCGCAACAACCCCGCGCGCAGAGGGGCAGGTCACGGTCAGGGCATATGTCTTCATCGGGATTTTTCCTGTGGCAAAGCGGTCCGACGTCGCGCGCCGATAGCCACCTGTTTCCTATCCGCCCCCGCCCCGTCAAGTTCGCGACGGCCGAAAAAGACACGCGACGCCCGCGCGGCCGGTCAAATCAGCACAATCGGTTTCCGATCATGCACATTGGCCCATATCCGCTACGCAATCGGGCAGAGGGTGAACGCGGCCCGCCCCTTTGTCAGGCGTCGGCGAAATGCTCGACAAAGGCGTTGACCACAGCGGTATAGACCTCGCGCTTGAACGGGACGATGTTGTCGACCAGTTCGCGCACCGGCAACCAGCGCCAGTCCGAGAATTCGGGGTGTTCGGTGTCCAGGTTGATCTCGTCATCCGACCCGTGAAAGCGCAGCAGGAACCATTTCTGCTCTTGCCCGCGGAACCGGCCTTTCCAGATGTTGGGCACCAGTTCGATCGGCAGGTCATAGGGCAACCAGCCCTCGGTCTGTGCCACCACGGTGACAGAGCTTGGGGGGATGCCTGTCTCTTCCTCCAGCTCGCGCAGGGCGGCGACTTCGGCGTGTTCGCCCTTTTCGACGCCACCTTGCGGCATCTGCCATGCGTCCTGATCCCGGTCCCGACGTTGCCCGACAAACACATGCCCGTCGGCGTTGACCAGCATGACCCCGACACAGGGGCGATAGGGCAGTCGGGCGATTTCTTCTGGCGTCATATCGGGGGCCTTTCGCGGCAAGAGAAGTCATACCGGCGTTAGCACGAATCCCGCGCCCATGTATATTGGCTTACGCAGCGTTGTGCGTGACAGAACCGCAGGCTTGGGGTGAACTGCCGCACAGAACGGTCCAGTACCCTACATTCAGCCCTCGAAAGGTTTGCCAAATGTCCGACTATCCGCACCTGCTTGCCCCGCTTGATCTGGGGTTCACGACGTTGAAGAACCGCGTGTTGATGGGGTCTATGCACACCGGGCTTGAGGAAACACAGGACTGGAACCGCGTCGCCGAATTCTACGCCACCCGCGCGCGTGGCGATGTGGGGCTGATGGTGACAGGCGGCATCGGGCCGAACCCCGAAGGGTCGGTCGCGCATGGTGCCGCGATGATGCTGTCGCAAAAGGACGTGGACAACCACAGTATCGTCACCGACCGCGTGCACGAAGCAGGCGGCAAGATCGCGATGCAGATCCTGCACGCGGGGCGCTATGCCTTCAGCCCCGACTGCGTGGCCCCCTCGGCGATCAAATCCCCCATTTCGATGTTCGCCCCGAAAGAACTGGACGCGGAAGGCATCGAAAAGCAGATCAGCGATATCGCCGCCTGCGCCCTGCGTGCCAAACAGGCAGGCTATGACGGGGTAGAGGTGATGGGCTCCGAAGGGTATTTCCTGAACCAGTTCCTCGTCACCCACACCAACAAACGGACCGACGAATGGGGCGGGTCGTACGAGAACCGCATGAGGCTGCCAGTCGAGGTCGTGCGCCGCGTGCGCGAGGCCGTCGGCCCCGATTTCATCCTCATCTACCGTTTGTCGATGATCGACCTGATCCCCAACGGCTCAACCTTTGAAGAGGTCGTGCAGCTTGCCAAGGCGGTAGAGGCCGCAGGGGCCACGATCATCAACACCGGCATCGGCTGGCACGAGGCGCGCATCCCGACGATCCAGACCTCGGTGCCGCGCGCGGCCTTTGCATGGGTCACGAAAAAGCTGATGGGTCAGGTGAACATCCCGCTGATCACCTCCAACCGGATCAACACGCCCGAGGTCGCCGAAGAGGTGCTGGTGGACGGCTGTGCCGACATGGTGTCGATGGCGCGGCCCATGCTGGCCGATGCCGATTTCGTCGCCAAGGCCGCCGCCGGAAAATCGGCCGAGATCGCGCCTTGTATTGCCTGCAACCAAGCCTGTCTGGACCATACCTTTGGCGGCAAAATCTCGAGCTGTCTGGTCAACCCGCGCGCCTGCTACGAGACTGAACTGCGCGTCGATCCTGTTGACGCGGCCAAGACAATCGCCGTGGTGGGCGCGGGGCCGGCGGGGCTCTCTGCCGCCATCACCGCGGCAGAGCGCGGCCATAAGGTCACCGTCTTTGACCGCGCAGCCGAGATCGGCGGCCAGTTGAACCTTGCCAAGCAGGTCGCCGGCAAAGAGGAGTTCTGGGGCCTCGTCGACTGGTATCGGGCGATGGTCAAGAAATACGACGTCACCGTGAAGCTGAACACCGAAGTCTCGGCCAATGATCTGGGCGAGTATGACGAGGTGATTATCGCCACCGGCGTTATCCCCCGCGACCCGCAAATCCCCGGTCAGGACGCGGGCAATGTGGTCAGCTATATCGACATCCTGAACGGCACCGCCACCGCTGGTCAGCGTGTCGCTGTCATCGGCGCGGGCGGCATCGGTTTCGATGTGTCTGAACATCTGGTGCATGACGGGGACAGCACCACCACCAACCTGCCCGAATGGATGAAGGAATGGGGCGTCACCGACCCCGCCGATCACCGCTCTGGCCTCGCGCCCAAAGGTCCGCAGCCGCACGCCCCCGCGCGCGAAGTGACCATGCTGCAGCGCAAGACCACCAAGGTCGGCAAGGGCTTGGGAAAGACGACCGGCTGGATCCACCGCGCGTCCCTGACCATGAAGAACGTGCAGATGATCGCGGGCGTCAACTACGAGAAGATCGATGCAGAGGGCCTGCACATCAGCTTTGGCGAAGCGCGTGAAAAGCCGCAGGTGATCGCGGCGGATACGATCGTGCTTTGTGCCGGTCAGCTGTCGGACCGGTCGCTGGCCGACGCGCTAGAGGTCAAGGGCATCCCGTGCCATGTTATCGGCGGCGCGGATGTCGCGGCTGAACTGGATGCGAAACGCGCGATTGACCAAGGCACCCGTCTGGCCGCTGCGCTGTAAGGTATGTCGACCAAAATGGGGCAGGCTGTCGTGGCCTGCCCCGTCTTTCGCCCGCGCCACAAGGGCAGCACATCTTGCGCCTCCGCGCCGGTCTGTCAAAATGCCCGGATCAATAGATGTTTCAGGGTGTGGCCATGCCGATTTGCGTTTTCGATATCTTTGCCGATGGCACGACCCAAGTGCCCACCGACACGCATCTTACGGGGCCGGGCATCTACCGCTGGTGGCACTTTGATCTGGCCGACCCGATGCTTGAACCCTGGGTCCGCGAACACCTGCATGAAATCCCCGCCGGATCGCTGATCCAGAAACAGACCCGCCCGCGCTGTGACCGCTTTGAAGGCGGGCTGATCCTGAACCTGCGCGGCATCAATATGAACGAGGGGCAGGATGCCGATGAAATGGTATCGGTGCGGATGTATGTGGATTCCGACCTGCTGATCACCGTGCGCCGCAAGAAGGTCTTTGCCATAGACGCGATCCGCCGCGAGGCCGAAGCGCAAAAGGCCCCTCCCAGCCCTGCCGAGTTCCTCGAAGCGCTCGTGGGTCGCCTGACCCTGCGGGTGCAGGAACATGTTGCAACACTGGATGAACAGGCGGAGTTCTTCGAGGATGATCTAGAGGACAAGAACACCCCGATGCCCCATGAGCTGCCCGAAATCCGGCGCAGCGTGATCCGGCTGCGGCGCTATCTTGACCCCCAACGCGAGGCGCTGGCCAAGCTGGCCGCCTTTGATATTCCGCTGATCCCCGACGAAAGCCAGCTTGAGCTGCGCGAGCAGGCCAACAGTGCGCTGATCGCGGTAGAAGAGCTGGACGAGCTGCGCGACCGGCTGGTGTCGGTTCAGGAAGAGCACGACGCCAATATCGCGCAGCGCCAAGCGCGCCACGGCTATGTGCTGTCGGTCGCCGCGGCGATCTTTCTGCCGCTGGGGTTTCTGACAGGTCTGTTCGGCGTCAACGTCGCCGGGATGCCGGGGGTGGACCATCCTTGGGCGTTTACCATCCTCTGTCTTGGCATGGCGGGGCTGGCGCTGCTGATGTTTCTGGTCCTGAAACTGGTCCGCTGGATTTAACCACAGCACGGCGCGCCCTGTTTCCCCGCCGCGAACGATCCCTATAAATACCTCTCCACTGTCTCACCGCTGCCGTGATCCTGCCTGATTTGGCCGCCATACCCTTTCCAGACGCAGATGATGAAAGGGGACGGGTATGGACCGCCTGACAGAGATGGAAGCATTCGCCACGGTCGTGGACCAGGGTGGCTTTACCGATGCGGCCAAGAAGATGGGTATCTCCAAATCCGCCGTATCCAAACACGTATCCTCGCTTGAAGCGCGGCTTGGGGCGCGGTTGCTGAACCGCACGACCCGCCGCGTCAGTCCGACAGAGATCGGGCTTGCCTATTACGACCGTGCCCGCCGCGTGCTGAATGACGCGGGCGAAGCCGATGCGCTTGTGACCTCTATGCAATCCGCGCCCTCGGGCCTTTTGCGGATCTCGGTCGCGACGGACTTTGGCGTGAACCATCTGTCGCCCGCCCTGTCCGAGTTTCTGGCCGATTTCCCCGACATCACCGTCAACATGGTGCTGAACAACCGCTACGTCGAACTGATCAGCGAAGGTTTCGATATGGCCGTCCGTATCGGAGAGCTGGAAGACAGCACCCTGCGGGCTCGCAAGCTGACCGAGACGACCAAACGCATGATCGCCTCCCCCGCCTATTTCGAGAAATACGGCCGCCCCGAAAAGATCGACGATCTGAACGATCACAAGCTGCTGCATTATTCCAACCAGTCCAGCGGCAATATGTGGAAGCTGACCTCGCCGTCGGGCGAAAAGCGTCAGGTGCGCACCGCTGGCTGGCTGTCGGTGAACGACGGGCAATCGCTGCTGAACGCCGCCATCTCTGGCCTTGGCATCGCCTACCTGCCGAGCTTTCTTTATGCCGACGCGATGGAGAAAGGGCTGGTCGAAGACGCGATCCCCGATCTCCCGCTCGAGACCCAAGGCATCTACGCCGTCTATCCTCCGGGCCGGTTCACCCAGCCCAAGGTGCGCGCCTTCATTGATTTTCTTGCCCATACCTTTGCCGAAAAAGGTCCAACGGACTGGTAACACGAGATCACCAACTGCCCTCGGTGAACTGAGCCCACATGTGGCTGCCCCCGCTCCCTTTTCAGGGATGCGGGGATTTTTCTGTTCGGGGTCAGGGCGCGGGTAAAAGCACGGCCTCGACCCGTCGATTGGCGTCGCGCCCCGCTTTGGTCTGGTTGGACGCGATTGGCGACAGATAGCCCATGCCCTGCGCCTCGATCCTGTCGCCCGCGATGCCATGCGCCGTGATCAGCCGCCGCCGCACCGCCGCCGCGCGGCTTCGCGACAGGGCAATATTGTTTTGCAGCCCGCCGACGCTATCGGTGTGGCCCACCAGAACAATCCGCAGATCGGGCTGGTCTTTCAGCACCGCCGCCAGATTGGCCAGCGCATCAAACTCCCCCTGCCCCAAGGCCGCGGTGCCGGTGCCGAAATCAAGCGCAGCCAGCACCACATGGCCGGTATTCTGCAACGCCGCAGCCATCTCTGACTGGCTTTGCGCGGGGGCATCGGGGGCCAAGGTCTGGGTGTCTTCCGCCACCTCTGGCACCGACGGGCTGGACGCCTGGCCTTGCGCATCCGCCTCAACGATCTGCAGATAGGCAGAGGTATCGGTTGTGCTGACCAGAAGGGTCGCAACGGCGTCAGGTGATTGCAGCGATCCTTTGACGGCAGTGACAAACTGGTACTGGCGCAGATCGACATACATGTTCGGCGCGGGCAGTGTTTCGATCGCAAAGCGGAAATCGAAACCGCCGCAGACCTCGGCGCTGCAATCCAGCACGATCCTGTAGCCTGCGTCCTCTAGCTGGGTGCGCAGGGGCCGCATAATCTGTAGGGGCGTGAGGCCCGGAGCCTCTAACCGCCAGGCAGAGCGCGCAACTGCGCCCTCGATCTTGACGCTGGCAAAGCCGCCGTCCTCAAAGGCAGAGGTCGGGGCAAGATAGCTGTCAGGGTCGGTATCGCGGGTCACGGTCTGCCGCGCCGCAGCGGGCAGCGACAGATCCAGCGCATGGGCCGTGCCCGTCAGTAAAAGCCAGATCAGCCCGGCACGCCAGAGGATCATCTGAATTGCGCGTGGTAAGCGTCGTTCGGTTTCATTTCGGTCGCGCTGGCGACGCGGTTGGTCATATTGAAGAACCCCGTGACCGACGCGATGTCAAAGATGTCGCGGTCGGAAAAGCCCACATCGCGCAGCGCCTGACGGTCCGCCTCGGTGGTTTTGGCGCTGGCGACGGTCAGATGTTCGGCAAAAGCCAGCATCGCCGTTTGCCGCGCATCCAGATCGGCGACACGCCAGTTCATCACCATCTGTTCCCCAAGGATCGGATTGCCCGACAGTTGCCGCACCGCCGCGCCATGGGCCGTCAGGCAATAGTAGCATTTGTTCACGGACGACACGACGACCGCAATCATTTCGCGTTCCAGCTTTGAAAGGTTCGACGCGCCCAGCATCAGGTCGTTGTACATCGCGGTAAAGGCGTTCAGCTTGTCGATGTCAAAGGCATAGGCTTGCAGCACATTCGGCACCATCCCCAGCTTTTCCTGACAGACATCAAAGTATTTCTGCGTGTCCTCGGGCAGCGGATCGACCATCGGCAGGTTCAGGGCAGTGGGGGCATCATGCGCCATGGGGCGGCTCCTTTAGTCAGGGGATTGACGGTAATGATAGTGCCCTACCAGATCAAAGCCCAGACCCTGATACAGGCGGTTCGCGGCCGCGTTCGCCTTTGTGCAAAGAACCGCCACCTGCGTCGCCCCCTGCGCCTGCGCCCAGAAACCGGCGCTGCGCATCAGCCATTTGGCGACACCCTGCCCGCGCTGGTGTTCCAGCACCTCGACCGCATGGACCATGCATACGCCATCATGCAGCGCGGCAAAGGCGACGCCACCGGGCATCTCGTTCCAGCGGGTCAGGATCGCGGTTTTGGTCGCGGCGCGGTGCATCACGTTGATCCGTTCAGGGCCCACGCCGCCCTTGGCCCAAATCTCTGTCATGATGGCCAGCGGCTCCCATATCTGGAAAGCGGTCACCCGCGGCATCGGCACATCGGTCAGCTTGCCGACCGGCGCGATATAGACATTCACCGGATCGACGATGTCATACCCGCGCGCGGCCAGTTCTGTATCCAGCGTGTCGTCGCCGTCGCGGATCATGAAGATTGGGCGCTGGTCCATGGCGTGCATCGCGGCCTCGGCCTGGCCAATATCTGCATTGGGTTCGGCCATCGTCGCGGCAGAGACGCGTTTGCCCCCGCCCTGCCCGTCCCGCAGGGTCCAGCCGGTTTCGGTCCAGATTTTCGCGGCGGGCCATGTGTGGTCGATGACCTGATAAAGCTGCGCCAGATCGGTCACGGGAACACCTGCGCGAGCTTTGCCATCGCCGCGTCGACCTCGGCCTGATCATTGCCACGGATCACGATATGCGCGCCGTATTTGCCGTCTTTCTGGAAGGGGTAGGACCCGATAGAGAGGTTGGGATAGCTATGCGCCAACTCTCCCAACGGTCCGGCGATGTCGCCCTCTCCGCGTTCGATGCGATGGGTGGCGCTGATCAGGGGGGCCCCACCGGTCAGGGTTGGCAGAACGCTGGCGACCATTGCCTCGAACACGGCGGGGACGCCGGCCATGACATAGACGTTTTCCAGCTTGAACCCCGGTGCCGCCGACACGGGATTGTCGATCAGCGTGGCATCATCGGGGATACGCGCCATGCGCAGACGGGCGGTGTTCAGCTCTGTCGCGCTTTTGGCGTAGTGGTCGGCCAGAATGGCGCGGGCATCCTCGCGCACGTCGATATGCTTGTTGAACGCAGCGGCGATGCAATCGGCGGTGATGTCATCATGGGTCGGCCCGATACCGCCACTGGTGAACACGCTGTCATAGACGCGCGACAGTTCCTGCACGGCGGCAATGATCGTGCCGTTTTCATCCCCCACCACACGGACTTCTTTCAGGTCGATCCCGACGCTGGTCAACTGCCCCGCCAGATGGTGCATGTTTGAATCGCGGGTGCGCCCCGACAGGATCTCATCGCCGATGACGATCATCGCAGCAGTGGGGTTGGGCATGGCTGTCTCCTTGAGGGGCCGTTGATTGAGGTATAGGTCACCCCCCATGCGCTTTCAAACCGAACTTGTCCCCGCCCGCCTGATCCGCCGCTACAAACGGTTTCTGGCCGATTGCCAGCTTGAGGACGGCACCGAGGTGACGGCTCATTGCGCCAACCCCGGGTCGATGATGGGGCTGGCCACAGCGGGCATGAAAATCTGGCTTGAGCCCAATGATGACCCCAAGCGCAAGCTGAATTACGGCTGGCGGCTGGTTGACCACGAGAACGGGCATTTCACCGGCGTCGACACCGCGCTGCCGAACCGTGCGATCAAGGCCGCGTTAATGGATCGGCAGATCGCCCCGCTCGCGGGCTACACGACCGTGCGGGGCGAAGTGAAATACGGTGAAAACTCGCGCATCGACTTTCTGCTGGCCGAGCCCGGCCTGCCCGACGCCTATGTCGAGGTGAAATCCGCCACCCTGTCGCGCCGCGAGGGGCTGGTCGAATTCCCCGATAGCGTGACCAAACGCGGCGCAAAGCATCTGGGAGAGCTGGCGCAGATGGCGCGGGACGGGCACCGCGCCGTGCTGCTGTATCTGGTGCAGCGGACCGATTGCAGCGCCTTTAGCGTGGCGGCCGATATCGATCCCGCCTATGCCGCCGCTTTTGCCGACGCCCGCGCCGCAGGGCTGGAAACCCATGTCATCGGCACCCATATCAGCCCCCTTGGGGTCAGCGTTGCGGGCGCAATCCCCCTAATCGACCCGCCTGCACTGGCTCTTGGGGGCCAAGCGGGTTAGACAGCACCAAATTCATATGACGGAGACAGCGGTGATGAACGAACACCGAGGACGCCAGACCAAAGATGGCATTCGCATTTACGACCCCTCGGATTTCGCGGGGATGCACGCGGCGGGCAAGCTGGCGGCGCAAATCCTTGATGACATCGCCGAACATGTGTTTGTCGGACAGACCACCGGTGCCATTGACGGTGTGATCACGCAGATGATCGAAGACGCCGGCGCGAAGTCTGCCACCATCGGGTATAAGGGCTATCAACACGCCAGCTGTATCTCGCTGAACCATGTCGTCTGCCACGGCATCCCCGGTGACAAAAAGCTGAAGGATGGCGATATCCTGAACATCGATGTCACCGTGATTGTCGATGGCTGGTACGGAGATAACTCGCGCATGTATGTCGCGGGTAAGCTGTCGCGCAAGGCAGAGCGGTTGATCAACGTGACCCATGACGCGCTGATGCGCGGGATCGAGGTCGTGAAGCCCGGCAATACCTTTGGCGACATCGGCCACGCGATCCAGACCTTCGCGGAATCCCACCGGATGAGCGTTGTGACAGATTTCTGCGGTCACGGGCTGGGCCGCGTGTTCCACGCACCGCCAAACGTGCTGCATTATGGCCGCCCCGGCACCGGTGCGGTGCTGGAACCCGGCATGTTTTTTACCATTGAACCGATGGTCAATCTGGGCCGCGCAGAGACCAAGGTCTTGGCCGATGACTGGACAGCGGTCACCCGCGACAAATCCCTGTCAGCGCAGTTTGAACACTCTATCGGCGTGACCGAAACCGGATACGAGATCTTTACCGAATCCCCCGCCGGTATGTTCCACCCGACCTATAGCCAGGGCTGATCCTCAGCCCCGGCGCTTGGCCAGCTTCAGCTCGATCACGGCCCACAGCACGCTGCCTGCATAGGCAAAGCAGCAGATCACCAATGTGGCCCAGGGGAAGCTGACCAGGCAGGCGATAAAGCCGGTAAAGAAGATCAGGAAATAGGTCACGTTGGCGCGCGAAAAGCTGACCGATTTGAACGACCACGTGGGGATGCGGCTGACCATGACCCAGCCGACCAGCACGATATAAAGGCTGGATACCACGTCGGGCAGCGCGGCACCGGGGCCGAAGGCATAGGGCAGATAGATCGGCAGCATCACCAGCATCGCACCTGCGGGCGACGGCACACCGGTGAAATAGCCGCCATCGTCCAGCGGGTCTTTGGTCCGGGAATCGACGTTGAACCGCGCCAGCCGCATGACGCAACAGATCGCAAAGACCAGCACCGCCAGCCAGCCCGCGCGGTAGGAATCCTGCAGCCCCCAGAAATACACCACCAAAGGCGGGGCAACACCGAAGTTCACAAAATCCGCAAGACTGTCGAGCTCGGCCCCGATCTTGCTGTTGAAACCCAGATAGCGCGCGGTGCGCCCGTCCATCCCGTCAAGGATACTCGCCAGCGTGATCAGCGCCACAGCCAGCGCGATATTCCCCTCGGCGGCGAAACGGATCGCGGAAATACCGGCACAGATCGCGGCAATCGTCAGCATGTTGGGCAACAGCTGTAGCAACGAGAATTCGGTTTTCGTCTTATCCGGCGCGACGGGGGGCTGATCGGTCATCTCAGGAAAGCTCTGCCAGCACGGTTTCGCCTGCGACCATCGTCTGGCCGATGCTGACGCGCGGGGTGACCCCCTCGGGCAGGTAGACATCGACGCGCGACCCAAAGCGGATCAGACCAAAGCGTTGACCCGCCTGCGTATGCGCGCCCTTCTTGGTGAAACACACGATACGGCGCGCTACCAGACCGGCGATCTGGACGGCGGCGACCTCGCGGCCGTCGGCCATCTTGATGCGCAGGCTGTTGCGTTCGTTATCCTCGCTCGCCTTGTCCAGCGAGGCGTTGAAAAACTTGCCGGGACGGTAAGCGATTTCGGTGATCTCGCCCGCGACGGGGGCGCGATTCACGTGGCAGTTAAATACGTTCATGAACACGCTGACCCGTGTCAGCGGCGTGTCGGGCATTCCCAACTCTGCGGGGGGCACGGCAGGTTCGATCAGCGATACGATGCCATCGGCAGGGCTGATAACAAGGTTATCGCCCTTGGGTGTCACCCGTTCAGGGTCACGGAAAAAGTAGTAGCACCAGACGGTTGCGCCCACCCCCAGCCATCCCAGTGGTTCAGCGATGATAAAAAGCACCAGCGTGATCGCGGCAAAGATCGCCACGAACTTGCGCCCCTCGGGGTGCATCGGCTTGATGAAGGTGCTGGTCATGCTCAGGCTCATGGCGGTCTACTTTCCTTTACGTCTTTGTTAGCACATAGGCCGCAGCGCAGCGAATGCAAAGCGGCAACTGGTGATGGCCACTGGGCTAGTCTTGGCGTAGCAGGGTGATCCAGGTGTCGCCATACTTGCGCTTGTCCTCGCGCGTGAACCCTTGGGGCGGATCTAGCGGGGCGTTTTCCTCGCAGACGATCATGGCATCGGGTGTCAGCCAGCCGCCCGCACGCGCCTTGACCAAGGCGGTCTGGCCCATCCCCTTGCCATAAGGCGGGTCGAGAAAGACCAGATCGAACGGCGCCGCGATCCACCCCCCAAGGGCCGTCGCGTCGGAGCGCATCAGCGTGGTCGCGCTCTCGGCCCGCAGCTTCTTGATGTTCTCGGTGATCAGCTTTTGCCCGACGCTGTCTCTTATACACATCTGACGCTGCCGACG
>OJHJ01000164.1_pt1 | contig 46279 bp, 60 predicted proteins | sample 1595201 | NCBI WGS metagenome assembly OJHJ01 (sample SAMN05416832, study PRJEB24817) | seawater metagenome | isolation source: Sea water | place: Canada:Atlantic | collected 2013-07 | reverse complement strand
TACGGTCGGCGCCGGCGTGGTCTCGGCCATCAAGAAATAAGCTTCGGGTACCCGAAGCAAATGAAAAGGCCGCCCCAAAAGGGCGGCCTTTTTGAGTCTGGGGTCCGGAAAGCCTGAGGCGGGGCTCAGCCTTTGGAAAAGACCCAGTATTTGTTGATCAGGTAGTTGAGGGTAAAGGACACCCCGGCCCCGGCGGCGAAATAGGCCGAGGCGGCCAGCACGCCCGGCGTGTGGAGCCATTCGAGCAGGCCGATCACCCCGATCCGTGCGCAAAAGGCCGTGGCAAGAGAGGAGAGATTCTTCACCAGCCGCTTGGTCGAAACCGCTGAAGCTTCGTGCCGGAACGTCCAGAATTCATGGATGAAATAGAACCCGATGCCCGTCACGATGAAGGCAATGGCCGCGGACAGGGTCAGGCTGAGCCCCCCGCCAAACCGCAGCGTCATGGTCACGACAAAATCGACCCCGAGCGCGAGAATGGAGGCCAGGCCGTACCGTACAGCAGGCTTGCTCATCAGGGTTGCGAGGGGACTATCCATGACCGCTATCGCCGCGACAGAGCGTGATCGCGAAGCTGGCTGATCGGCTGGTACAGGCCCACGAGACAGAGCGGGACAATCCAGATGAGGCGCGCCTGATAGCGGTCATGCACGCCGGACGCGACGCCGCAGACAAAGGCATTGGCCAGCAGGAGAAGACAGATCGTCCAGGCCATGAGCAGGAAGCGATCCTGCCCGGCCAGGGCCGCTCCTGACGGCGAAACCCGATACCAGCTCCACGTCCCGAGGATGGCCATGAAGCCGACCAGCGCGGCGAGGTCGGCTGTGTAGACCAGACCGTTCCAGGCAGTGTTGAAGACATTGGCTTCAGTGCAGCTGTCGGGGGATTGCACGCAGGGGCGGAAGCCGGGCGTGTAGGCGAGGGCCTGCGGGCTGTCGCCGCGATAATTGTGCAGGATATGGACTGCGCCTTCATCTATTTCTTGTATCGACACGGCGAAGAATTGCGCAACCATATTCTCCAGAGACGCCCCGATTTGCTGAAGCGGATAGGCGGAGATGGAATCAAGGACAAACCGCCCCTGTTCTTCCAGCAGGGCGCGCTTCAGGTCGGCCGGGCTATCAATGAAACCGGGTGTGTCGGTTTGGCCGGCTCCCCAGATGAATTCATTGTGGTTTTCATAGTCGACGCCTGCAAACGCACAGAGCGCGTAGGCCTCCGGATCCCTGGCGCAGGCGGCCTCAAGATGCAGCTTTCCGGGGCCATCATCGATCACGCGGGCGATAAGGTAGGGCGGTGACCGCAACGGCTCGCCGGTCAGCTTTTCGGCGGCAAACCCGTAGACCCACAGGGCCGTCATCGACAGGACCACCGCTCCGAGAAGGCAGGCGGGCGCAAGGCGGCGGACATGCTGGCGGCTCCAGGCCGGAATGAGGTAAGCCACCGACAGGGCCAGAAACACCAGGCCCAGTAACAGGATCGTCGTATGCATGAGGGCCGACGCGCAGATCATGGCCGTCAGGGCCAGGGTCTCCACACGGCTCATGTCCTTCTGGAAGATGAGCAGGATCGCGCTGACCGACAGGAAGCCGGCATAGATATCCGGCATGGTGAGATTGGCGTGGAATCCGAGCGCGGTAAAAAAAGTCAGCCCCGCGATCACCCCGATGACAAGATATGGGCGCCGTTCTCCCAGGGTGAAATCGAGGAACCGGATGATCAGCCAGGCAGCAATGGCGGTCTGCATGAGGCAGAGCAGCCACATGGAAAGCTTTGCGGAGAGGAGATAGGCGATCAGGGCGTAGGCCGGAGACCTTCCCCCGGCGATGGTGGAGAAATACCCGTCACTGTCTGTCGCTTGCGGGGCGGTTCCTGCCTGATCCGGTGCGGACTCGCCAGCGGACGGCGGGCTTCCGGCTTGAGGTGACGGCAAGGAGTCCTCAGGCGCGCCGATCACACGCTCGGTGATGATTTCCCCGATCGAGAAATACTGATTGAAATCCACGAAGTGAAACGGGCGGCCATTGAGGAGCGCCGGGATCATCATGATGATCGCGCAGACCAGCGCCAGGCCCAAGGTCAGCTGGAAACCCGTTTGGCTGAGTGCCGAAAGGGCAGGCAGGCGAAGCGTCTTCAAGTGCTGACTCATGATTCCCCGCTAAACATGTCCGCTGGCTGGTTCGCTCGCGATCAGGTGGTTTCGGGGCAGCCGGCCCGTAATGCCAGATAGGCAAGCCGGCGTTGCTCAATCCGCACCCGCGACAGGGTATCAAGAATAAGGCCTGCGGTGAAAGACAGTATTGAAATACTGCCCAGCCCCATCGCGGCGATGAGGGTTGGAAAGCGTGGAACAAGCCCGGTCTGCATGTAGGTAATGAGAACCGGCACGGCGAGGATGGTCGCAAGCAAGGCGACCAGCGTGGCAAGCGCGCTGAAGAATTCCAATGGCTTTTCATCGCGTACCAGGCGCACGATCATGCGGAGGATGCGGAAGCCGTCGCGAAACGTATTGAGCTTGCTGACGGACCCGTCGGGACGGGCATAATAAGGTGTTTCGATTTCAGCGCAGGGCAGGCGCAGGCGGAGCGCGTGGACGGTCAGTTCGGTTTCAATCTCGAATCCGTCTGACAGGGCCGGGAAGCTTTTCACGAATCGCCGGCTCATGATCCGGTATCCCGAGAGCATGTCCTTGAAACGGTCCCCGAAGAACAGGCGCACGAGGCCAGTCAGCATCAGGTTTCCCAATTTGTGTCCCTGCCGGAAGGCGCCGTCGCCTTCATAATTGCGCGCGCCATTGATCATGGCGAGGCGGCGCTCCCGCAGGGTCTCGACGAGATGGGGGGCGCTGGCGGCGTCATAGGTCCCGTCTCCATCGGCCATGACATAGATATCGGCTTCGACATCGGAGAACAGGCGGCGGACCGCGTTTCCCTTGCCCTGATAGGATTCGAAGAGCACTTCGGCCCCGGCCTCCCGGGCCACATCAGATGTTTCGTCGCTGGAATTGTTATCGCAGACATAGATCGTCGCTTCCGCCAGGACCTGTTTGAAGCCGTGCACGACCTCGGCGATTGTCCTGGCTTCATTGTAGCAGGGCAGGATGACCGCAATGCGCTCCCGAGTCGGGTCAGGACGGGGCCAGTCCGGGCTGGTGATATGGGAAACCTGGCTCATGATCGCGCCTGTCTGTAAAACCCGAACGCCCCGGATCGCGGATTGAAGGATTCATTCTGACCCTCGAAGAAGAATGACGCGTGAGCGCGTGTCCTGTCATGAGGGCCCCGTCTGAAGATGACCCCAGAATTCGAGAACCTAATTCAGAACAAGACCCCACACTCTTTCATGCACGCCTTAGGCTTTAATCCTTCGCGAGGGATGCTTAAACCACGTTTACTATAATTATTTGATCGAAAGGCCCGTTTATCATTTGGTGCAGACAGACGGGGTCGGCCTGCTCAAAAACGAGGCGAAATTCACACCCTGGGGAAGGGGGAGGCGGTCTGGAACCCGCAGGCCGGATCCAGACTTATGCATTCCACCAAAGATTCCTCACATAGGATAGTTGACGGGCGCTCGCCGATCCCATAAACCCCCGACTTCGCCGGGATGGCAGCGCTTTATAGAGCGAACGCTCCCTCGAAACAGACAATTTAATCCCACGTAACGCCCTGGCGCACTTTTGCGCCACGTTGGGGCTAACGTGTTTTGTGCGGACGGACCGAACGATGGAACGACAAAATATCCGGATCAGGCTCAAGGCCTTCGATCACCGCGCCCTCGACATGTCGGCGAAAGAGATTGTGAGCACGGCCAAGCGCACCGGCGCTGAGGTCAAAGGCCCGATCCCGCTGCCGACCCGTATCGAGCGCTTCACCGTGAACCGCTCGCCGCACATCGACAAGAAGTCGCGCGAGCAGTTTGAAATCCGGACCCATAAGCGGATCCTCGACATTGTTGACCCGACTCCGCAGACCGTGGACGCGCTGATGAAGCTCGACCTGTCGTCCGGCGTCGGCATCGAAATCAAACTTGAGGGAGGCCGCTAATGGCTCTGCCAGCACCCCGTTCTGGCGTGCTTGCCCGCAAGGTTGGCATGACACGCGTATTCGACGAGACCGGCCGCCACGTGCCCGTCACCGTCCTGTCGCTTGATGGCTGCCAAGTTGTTGGCGTGCGCACCGAAGAAGAGCGCGCCGTGAAGACCAAGAAGGGTGGCGACGTCACCCGCACTGACGGCTACCAGGCTGTCATTCTCGGCATCGGCGAAAAGAAAGCCAAGCGCACGTCCAAGGCGCTGCGCGGCCAGTTCGCGAAAGCCGGCGTTGCGCCAAAGCGCAAGCTGCGCGAATTCCGCGTCTCTGGCGACCTGCCGGAAGTTGGCGCTGAGGTTCAGGCTGACCATTTCGTTCCCGGCCAGAAGGTCGACATTGCCGGCATCACGATCGGTAAGGGTTTTGCCGGTGCGATGAAGCGCTGGAACTTCGGCGGCCTGCGCGCGACGCACGGTGTGTCCATCTCTCACCGTTCGCACGGTTCGACGGGTATGAACCAGGATCCGGGCCGCGTGTTCAAGAACAAGAAAATGGCCGGTCATTACGGCGTTGAGCGTGTCACCACCCAGAACCTGGAAGTGGTCCGCACTGACGTTGAGCGCGGCCTTATCCTGGTCAAGGGCGCTGTGCCCGGCCATGACGGCAGCTATGTCGAAGTCCGCGACGCGGTGAAGAAGGCCCTTCCGGCCGACGCACCAGCGGCTGGCTCCTTCAAGGCAGCAGGCGCGGCTGAAGCAACTCAAGAGGGTGCTGAATAATGGAACTCGCAGTCAAAACCCTTGCCGGCAAAGCGGCTGGAAACATCACGCTCGACGATGCCATCTTCGGCATCGAAGACATCCGTGGTGACATCCTGCAGCGCACGGTTCGCTGGCAGCTGGCCAAGCGCCAGGCTGGTACGCACAAGACCCAGACCCGCGGCGAAGTCAGCCGCACCACGAAGAAGTACATCCGCCAGAAAGGTTCCGGCGGCGCGCGTCACGGTTCCCGTAATGCGCCGATCTTCGTCGGTGGTTCTGTCGCGCACGGACCAAAAGTCCGCAGCCACGCTCACGACCTTCCTAAAAAGGTCCGCAAGATGGCCCTGGCGCACGCCCTGTCTTCCAAGGTGAAGGCCGATGCGGTCATCGTGCTGGACGAGGCGATCCTGTCGGCTCCGAAAACGAAAGAGCTGGTGGGTCAGTTCGCCGGGCTCGGCATCGAGAACGCCCTGATCATCTCCGGCACGTCCGTGGACGAGAATTTCGCCAAGGCGGCCCGCAACATCCCGAACGTCGACGTGCTCCCCGTCGCTGGCCTGAATGTCTATGACATCCTGCGCCGCAAGAAGCTCGTCATCACCAAGGAAGCGGCCGAAGGCATCAAGGCCCGTTTCGACGGCGCGAAGGAGGCTAACTAATCATGGCCGACATCAAAGAACATCATTACGACGTCATCCGTCGCCCGCTGATCACCGAGAAATCCACTCTGGTGGCTGAAGACAACAAGATTGTCTTCGAAGTGGCGATCGACGCTGACAAGAAAGCGATCAAGGCCGCCGTCGAGGCGCTCTTCAAGGTCGAAGTAACCAAGGTCAACACTCTGGTCCAAAAGGGCAAGACGAAGCGTTTTCGTGGCTATGAAGGTCGTCGCAACGACATGAAAAAAGCCATCGTTACGCTCGCCGAGGGCCAGTCCGTCGACATCACGACGGGCCTCTAGGGGAGAAGGACGAGAAACATGGCACTTAAGACTTTCAACCCAACCTCCCCAGGACGCCGCCAGCTGGTGCTGGTGGACCGGTCTGACCTTCACAAGGGCAAGCCCGTCAAGGCGCTGACCGAAGGCCTGACCAAAAAGGGTGGACGCAACAACACGGGCCGTATCACGGCTCGCCGCATCGGTGGCGGCGCGAAGAAGCTGTACCGCAAGGTCGACTTCAAGCGTAACCGCTGGGACATGCCGGCAACGGTTGAGCGCCTGGAATACGATCCGAACCGCACGGCCTTCATCGCGCTGATCAAGTACGAAGACGGCCAGCTGTCCTACATCATCGCGCCACAGCGCCTTGAAGTCGGCGACACGGTCGTTACGTCCAAGACGGCTGACATCAAGCCGGGCAACACGCTTCCGCTGAAAAGCATTCCGGTCGGTACGATCATTCACAACATCGAGCTGAAGCCCCAGAAGGGCGCGCAGATGGTTCGCTCCGCTGGCACCTATGCCCAGCTGGTCGGTCGTGATGGTGGCTATGCCCAGATCAAGCTGACCTCCGGCGAACTTCGCATGGTGATGGACAGCTGCCTGGCAACTGTCGGCGCCGTGTCCAACCCGGACAATATGAACCAGGTTCTGTCCAAGGCAGGCCGCAAGCGTCACATGGGCAAGCGCCCGTCTGTCCGCGGTGTTGTCATGAACCCGGTCGACCACCCACACGGTGGTGGTGAAGGCAAGTCGTCCGGTGGACGTCACCCAGTGACGCCATGGGGTAAGAAAACACGCGGTCCCAAGACCCGTAAAAACAAGGCAACGGATCGTCTGATCATCCGTCGCCGTAACGCGAAACGCTAAGAGGAGCCGCAAGACATGCCACGTTCTGTCTGGAAAGGCCCGTTCGTAGACGGCTATCTGCTGAAGAAAGCAGAAGAAGCGCGCGCCTCTGAGAAGCGCGTTGTGATCAAGACCTGGTCGCGCCGTTCAACGATCCTGCCTAACTTTGTCGGCCTGAATTTCCAGGTCCACAATGGCAACAAATTCATCCCGGTTTCCGTTTCTGAGGAAATGGTCGGTCACAAGTTCGGCGAGTTCGCGCCAACGCGGTCCTACTATGGCCACGGTGCGGACAAGAAAGCGAAGAGGAAGTAGTCATGGCTAAAGCCAAGAATCCTCCGAAGCAGGCTTCGAATGAATCGCGCGCCGTCCTGCGCATGTACCGTTCCAGCCCGCAGAAGCTGAACCTTCTGGCTCAGCAGATCCGCGGTATGCCGGTCGAGCGTGCGCTGGCCCAGCTGCAGTTCTCGCCGAAGCGTCCTGCCCAGGATGTCCGCAAGCTGCTGCAAAGCGCCATCGCGAACGCCGAGAACAATCACGGCCTCGACATCGACAGCCTCGTCATTGCTGAGGCCCATGTCGGCAAGAACCTCGTGATGAAGCGTATTCGCGCCCGGGCTCGTGGCCGCGCTGCGCGCATCCAGAAGCCATTCTCGCAGATGACCATCATCCTGCGTGACACCTCAGTTGAAGCGGAGGCCGCATAATGGGTCAGAAAGTAAATCCGATCGGCCTGCGTCTGGGCATCAACCGGACGTCTGACAGCCGCTGGTATGCCGACACGGCCGACTTCGGTCGCCTGCTGCACGAAGACATCGCGATCCGCAAGGAAATCCGCAAGCGTCTGAAGCAAGCCGGCATCTCGAAGATCATCATCGAGCGTCCGCACAAGAAATGCCTCATCACGATCCACACGGCACGTCCGGGTCTCGTGATCGGCAAGAAGGGCGGCGACATCGAAGCCCTTCGCAAAGTTCTGTCGAAGATGACGAACGACGAAGTCCGCGTGAACCTGGTCGAAATCCGCAAGCCGGAAATCGATGCCACGCTGATCGCCGACGACATCGCTCGCCAGCTTGAGCGCCGTGCCTCGTTCCGTCGCACCATGAAGCGGGCCATCCAGTCCGCCATGCGCCTCGGCGCTGACGGTGTGAAGATCATGGTGTCCGGTCGTCTTGGCGGCGCAGAGATTGCGCGGACCGAGAAGTATGCAGAGGGCTCCGTGCCGCTGCACACGCTGCGCGCCGACATCGATTACGGCACTGCAGAAGCTGCCACCACTTACGGCATCATCGGGATCAAGGTCTGGGTCTACAAAGGCGAGATCATGGAGCACGACCCGATGGCTCAGGACAAGCGTCTGGAATCTTCCGGCCAGTCCCGTGCACGTGCCAATGCCAACCAGCGCGGACCGGCCACCGGTGCGCAAGCCGCCGGAGCGTAAGAGATGCGTCAACCGAAGCGAACCAAATTCCGTAAGGCCTTCAAGGGCCAGATCCGGGGCAATGCCAAGGGCGGTTCATCGCTGGCATTCGGCGAGTTCGGCCTCAAGGCTCTCGAGCCGGAGCGGGTCACCGCGCGCCAGATCGAGGCAACCCGCCGGGCTGTCACGCGTCACATGAAGCGTCAGGGCAAAGTGTGGATCCGTGTATTCCCGGACCTGCCTGTGTCTGCGAAGCCGATTGAAGTCCGGATGGGCAAGGGTAAAGGCTCTGTCGACCGTTGGGTCGCCCGCGTCGCCCCTGGCCGCATCCTGTTCGAAATCGACGGCGTGTCTGAGGAAATCGCTCGCGAGGCTCTTCGCCTCGGCGCTGCGAAACTTCCGATCAAGACGAAAGTCGTCAAGCGGATCGAGGGTATCTGATCATGAAAGCCCAGGATGTAAGAACCAAAAGCCTCGACCAGCTCAAGGATGAGCTCGTCAAGCTGAAGAAAGAGCAGTTCAACCTGCGTTTCCAGACGGCCACCGGCCAGCTGGAGAAAACGGCCCGAGTGAAGGAAGTCCGCCGCGATATTGCACGCGTCAAGACGATCCTCCGCGAGAAAGCCGAAGCAGGTCAGGCGTAGGAGAGAGATCATGCCAAAGCGTATTATGGAAGGCGTCGTGGTCTCTGCCAAGCAGAACAAGACCGCAATCGTCCGCGTAGAGCGGACCTTCACCCACTCGGTGATGAAGAAGATTGTTCGCCGCTCGAAGAAGTATCACGCCCACGATGAAGCCAATGTGGCTGTCGAGGGTCAAATCGTAACGATCCAGGAGTGCGTTCCGCATTCCAAACTGAAACGCTGGGAACTTGTGACCGGCGGGGAAGGTGACGCATGATCCAGATGCAATCAAACCTTCGCGTCGCTGACAATTCCGGCGCGCGCCGCGTTCAGTGCATCAAGGTGCTGGGTGGCGCAGGCCGCCGGTATGCATCGGTTGGTGACGTGATCGTGGTGTCCATCAAGGAAGCAATTCCGACGGGCCGCGTGAAGAAGGGTGACGTCCGCAAGGCTGTCGTCGTTCGCGTGGCAAAGGACATCAACCGCCCGGATGGCACGACCATCCGTTTCGACTCAAACGCTGCCGTCCTCATCAATACCAATGGTGAGCCAATCGGCACTCGTGTGTTTGGCCCGGTCCCGCGTGAACTGCGCGGCAAGAACCAGGTCAAGATCGCGAACATGGCCCCGGAGGTCTTGTAAGATGGCTGCTAAGATCAAAAAAGGCGACTCGGTTGTCGTGATCGCAGGCCGCGACAAGGGTACCAAAGGCGAAGTGCTGAAGGTGCTGGTCGACGAGGATCGCGTTGTTGTGCGCGGTGTCAACGTCGTCAAGAAGCACCAGAAGCCGAGCCAGATGGATCCCGGTGGTCTGAAAACGTTCGAAGCACCGATCCACGTGTCCAACGTGGCTCATGCCGATCCGCGTGACGGAAAAGCAGTGCGTGTTGGTTTCAAAACTGATGAGCATGGCCGCAAGACGCGCTTTGCCAAACGCTCAGGGGAGTCCATCGATGTCTAAGGCATACGAACCCCGTCTCAAGACGAAGTACCGTGATGAGATCCGGGCCAAGCTGCAGGAGCAGTTCAAGTATTCGAACCCGATGAAGGTTCCGAAGCTGGACAAGGTCGTGATCAACATGGGTGTCGGCGAAGCTGTCGCTGACTCCAAGAAGATCAAGGCTGCCCTGGCCGAGCTCGAACTGATCGCAGGCCAGAAGCCTGTCGCCACCAAGGCGCGCAAGTCGATCGCTGGCTTCAAGCTGCGCGAAGGCATGCTGATCGGTGCGAAAGTAACCCTGCGCCGTGAGCGCATGTACGAGTTCCTTGACCGGCTCACCAATATTGCGCTGCCGCGCGTGAAGGATTTCCGTGGACTGAACGGAAAGAGCTTCGACGGCATGGGCAATTACGCCATGGGCCTCAAAGAACACATCGTTTTCCCGGAGATCAATTACGATCAGGTGGAAGATATTCGCGGTATGGACATCATCGTCTGCACCACGGCTGAAACCAACGAAGAAGCCAAGGCACTCCTCGCCGAGTGTGGCTTCCCGTTCCGGAACTAGCGCCAGGAGATCTGCTGATATGGCAAAGAAGAGCGCAATCGAGAAGAACAAGAAGCGTCAGAAGCTTGTTGAAAAGTACGCTGCAAAGCGTGCTGAGCTGAAGGCTGTCGCCATGAATGAAGACCTTTCCCTGGAAGAGCGCTTCAAGGCACGTCTCAAGCTTGCTGAACTTCCGCGTAACTCGGCCCCAAACCGTGTGCGCAATCGCTGTGAAGTAACCGGGCGTCCGCGCGGCTACTATCGCAAACTTAAGATGTCGCGGATCGCGCTGCGTGAGCTTGGCTCAAACGGTCAGATCCCCGGTCTCGTGAAGTCCAGCTGGTAAGAGAGGAGGATATCAAAGATGAACATTTCTGATCCCCTCGGAGATATGCTGACACGCATCCGCAACGCTCAGATGCGCGGCATGTCTAAAGTCGTCACCCCGTCTTCGAAAATTCGGGTCCGCGTTCTGGAGGTCCTCATCAATGAGGGTTTCATCCGCGGCTACACCGAAGTCGAAAAAGACGGACACAAGAATATTGAAATCGAGCTGAAGTACTATGAAGGCCAGCCGGTGATCTCGGAGATCAAACGTGTCTCCAAGCCAGGCCGCCGGGTGTACTCTTCTGTCTCCGACATTCCGCTGGTGCGCAATGGTCTGGGCATTTCGATCCTTTCGACTTCGAAAGGCGTAATGTCTGACAACGCAGCCCGCAGCGAGAATGTGGGCGGCGAAGTGCTCTGCCGCGTATTCTAGGAGAGCTATCATGTCACGTATTGGTAAACTCCCGATCGAAGTCCCGAATGGCACGACCGTGTCGGTCGAAGGCCAGACGATCAAGGCCAAAGGCTCCAAGGGTGAGATGTCTCTCGTCCTGTCCGAGCTGATCACGCCGAAGCTCGAGAACAACGAGCTGACCGTCACGCCACGCGACGATCTCGTGAAGGCTGCAAACGACCGCATCGAGGCTGAAAAGGCTCGGGGTCGCCGTCTGCCGACTTTCGCCGAGGCCCTTGATTCCAAGGCCCGTACGCAGTGGGGCACCGCCCGTGCCCGCGCCGCGAACATGGTCGAAGGCGTATCGAACGGGTATTCGAAGACGCTGGAACTGGTCGGGGTCGGTTATCGTGCCCAGATGCAGGGTAACGATCTCAAGCTCGCACTCGGCTTCTCGCACGATGTGATCTTCAAGGCTCCGGACGGCATCAAGCTGGAAGCGCCGAAGCCAACCGAGATCATCATCTCTGGTGCAGACAAGCAGTCTGTTGGCCAGGTTGCTGCCGAGCTCCGCGAATTCCGTCCGCCTGAGCCATACAAAGGCAAGGGTATCCGTTATCAGGGCGAATATGTCCGCCGCAAGGAAGGCAAGAAGAAGTAAGCCCATGAAAAGCTCACGCGATAAGATGCTGCGCCGCGCCCAGCGGGTTCGTACCAAGCTCCGCAAGGTTGCTGAGGGTCGTCCACGCCTGTCGGTTGCGCGCAGCCACAAGAATATTTCCGCCCAGATCATCGATGACGAAAAGGGCATCACGCTCGCTTCGGCTTCGACGCTGGAGAAGGACGTACTCGGTTCGGCCAAGACCGGTGGTGACGCCGCTGCGGCTGCACTCGTCGGCAAGACGCTCGCAGAGCGTGCGAAAGAGGCCGGCGTCGAGGACGTGGTCTTTGATCGCGGCGGTTACATGTTCCACGGCCGGGTGAAAGCCCTGGCAGACGCCGCCCGTGAGGGCGGTCTCAAATTCTAAGGAGAGGCCCTATGGCTGAAGAAAGAGGAAGAGGCCGCCGGAATCGCGATCGCGACGAGGAGCAGTCCGACATCGTCGACAAGCTGGTTGGTATCAACCGCGTCGCGAAGACGGTCAAAGGCGGTAAGAATTTCGGTTTTGCTGCCCTGGTCGTCGTTGGTGACCAGAAGGGCCGCGCAGGTTTCGGCAAGGGTAAGGCCCGCGAAGTGCCTGAAGCGATCCGCAAGGCCACGGAAGAAGCCAAGCGCAACATGGTTCGCGTGCCGCTTCGTGAAGGCCGCACCCTGCATCATGATGGCCGCGGCCGTCACGGCGCAGGCAAGGTGGTGCTGCGTGCAGCGCCTCCGGGTACCGGCGTGATCGCGGGTGGTCCGATGCGTGCTGTCATGGAAGTGCTGGGTGTCCAGGACGTGGTCGGCAAGTCGATCGGTTCCTCGAACCCGTACAACATGGTGCGTGCAACCTTTGACGCGCTCAAAGAGCAGAACAGCCCGCGGACCGTTGCGTCCAAGCGTGGCCTGAAGGTTCAGGATGTCGTCGGCCGCCGCAATGATGGCGCGTCCGAAGCCGGCATGGCTGACGCGACGAACTAGGGAAGGGCGAAAAAATGGCTAAAAGCAAAGTCACTGTCCGCCAGGTTGGCAGCCCGATCGGCCGCAAACCTGAGCAGCGCCAGACCCTGATGGGACTCGGCCTGAACAAGGTCGGCCGCACCAAGGAACTCGAAGATACGCCTTCCGTGCGGGGCATGATCCGCAAGGTGGCTCACCTGGTTGAGGTGGTTGGCGAGTAGTCGCCACCATCTGCAGCCGCACGATATCGAAAGATAGACCGATGAAACTGAACGAATTGTCTCCCGCTGAGGGCTCAACAAAGAACCGCCTGCGCGTTGGCCGCGGCGTCGGCTCTGGCAAGGGCAAGACGGCTGGTCGCGGTGTCAAAGGCCAGAAGGCCCGTTCCGGCGTTGCCGTGAATGGCTTCGAGGGCGGCCAGATGCCGATCTACATGCGTCTGCCGAAGCGTGGCTTCACGGCCCGCAACTCCAAGACCCATGCCTGGGTGAACCTTGGCCGTCTCGGCAAGGCGATTGCCGCTGGCAAGCTGGACGCCAAGAACGTGACCGAAGAGTCGCTGGTGGCTGCCGGCCTGGTGCGCAATGTGCGCGACGGTGTGCGTCTGCTGGCCAAAGGTGACGCACCCAAGAATCTGAATATCACTGTGACAGGTGCCTCCAAGGGAGCTATTGAAGCTGTCGAGAAGGCTGGCGGTAAAGTCACCGTCACGGGCCCGGCGAAAGACGCTGCTGACGAATAGTTGGCGGTTTTTACCGGTAACCCCTTCACAAATACTGTTTCGCCGCCGATTTAGGCGGCGAACGCTTTTTCAGGGAGGTCAAGCGGCCCATGGCGAATGCTGCCGAACAAATGGCTCGGAATATGAATTTCCGGAGCTTTGCAAAAGCCAAGGACCTGCAGAGCCGGATCCTGTTTACCCTCGGGATCCTGATCCTCTACCGCCTCGGGACGTTCATCCCGCTGCCTGGCCTCGACCCGCAGCAATACGCGCAATTCTTCGAGAGCCAGTCCGGCGGCCTGCTCGGCAACATGAACATGTTTGCCGGCGGCGCCGTGGAGCGGATGGGGGTCTTCGCCCTGAACGTGATGCCTTACATCACGGCCTCCATCATCATCCAGATGCTGACCGCCACCTCTCCGACGCTGGAAAAGCTGAAGAAGGAAGGCGAGGCAGGCCGCAAGCAGATCAACCAGTACACACGTTACCTGACGCTGGGCTTTGCGCTCGTGCAGTCCTTCGCGATTGCCGGTGGCCTGGCCGCCGTGCGAATCGAGGGCATCTCGTCCTGGTTCTTCATCCTGACCGGCGTGGTCACGCTGACCGGCGGCACGATGCTGCTGATGTGGATGGGTGAACAGATCACGGCGCGCGGTATCGGCAACGGTATCTCGCTGATCATCTTCGCCGGCATCATCGCTGAAATGCCGAAGGCAATCTTCAACCTGATCTCGCAGGCGCGCACGACGTCGGTGAACATTGCGTTCGTTGTCGCGATTGCCGCCATGGTGATCGCGCTGGTCGTCTTCATCGTCTTCATGGAGCGCTCGCAGAGGCGGCTCCTGATCCAGTATCCGAAGCGACAGCAGGCGCATGGCGTCGCGCAGGGCCAGAAGAGCTTCCTGCCACTCAAGATCAACACGTCCGGCGTGATCCCGCCGATCTTCGCCTCGGCGCTGCTGATGCTGCCACTGACGGCCGTGGGCTTCCTAGGTGGCAATCCGGCCGATGCCGAAGCCTCCGGCGCCGTGAGCGGCGTCCTGGGCTGGCTGGCGACGCATTTTGCGCCCGGCTCGTGGACCTACATCAGCACCTATGGCGCGATGGTGATCTTCTTTGCCTTCTTCTACACCTCCATCATGTTCAATCCGGAAGAGACGGCGGACAATCTGCGCAAGTATGGCGGATTCATCCCCGGCATCCGTCCCGGCTCGAACACGGCGGCCTATATCGACTATGTTTTGACCCGACTGACGACCATCGGTTCCCTGTACCTGATGTTCGTCTGTATCCTCCCCGAACTCCTGCGGCGATATTTCCCAGAGATACCTTTCTATATTGGCGGTACTTCTCTTCTGATCGTTGTGTCTGTTACGATGGATACAGTTACACAGATTCAGTCGCATTTGATCGCGCACCAATATGAGGGCATGATCAAGAAGTCGAAACTTGGGGGTCGTAAGAGATGAACCTAATTCTGTTCGGGCCGCCTGCGGCCGGAAAAGGCACGCAGGCGAAACGCCTGGTCGAGGAGCGGGGGTTCGTCCAACTCTCTACCGGTGACATGCTGCGCGCGGCGCGCGCGTCCGGCTCCGAGCTTGGAGAAAAGGTTGCCAAGATCATGGATGAGGGCAGCCTCGTCTCCGATGAGATCGTCATCGCCCTGATCGAGGAACAATTGGAAGTTCAGGCCGGCGCGCCGGGATTCATCTTTGATGGCTTCCCGCGCACAGTTGGCCAGGCTGAGGCGCTGGATCGTTTGCTCGAATCCCGCGGCGAGGCCGTCAATCGCGTGATTCGCATCCTTGTCGATGACGACAAGCTGCTGTCACGGGTCACCAAGCGGTTCGAAGAACAGGGCCGCAAGGATGACAACCCCGAGACGTTCTCGAAACGGCTCGAAAAATACTACGAAGATACCGCGCCCCTGGTGCCTATTTATGCCGAGCGTGGTATCCTCGTGGAAGTCGACGGAATGGGCTCTATCGAGGCGGTTGCTGCCGCCATCGATGCGGCCCTGAAAGAGACGGCGTAAAGGTGGGATTCCGCGGTTGACGCGTTAATTTCCATCGTTATAAGCCTCGTTTCTTAGCTTTAGGCTTAATCGCCGGCGCGCAGGACGGATGTTTCCGCCTTGGCGCGCTCTTTATGTATGAACAGTCCGCTTAGGAGATCGGCCTTGGCCCGTATTGCAGGCGTTAACATCCCGACCAACAAGCGCGTGGAAATCGCGCTGCGGTACATTCATGGCATCGGTCCGTCCATGGCTCGTGAAATCATCGAGAAGGTCGGCGTTGAGCCGACCCGTCGCGTGAACGAGCTGACGGATGCCGAAGTCATCAAGATCCGTGAAACGATCGATGCCGACTATCTCGTCGAAGGTGACCTTCGCCGTGACACGTCGATGAACATCAAGCGCCTGATGGATCTCGGTTCTTACCGTGGCCTGCGTCACCGTCGTAAACTGCCGGTTCGCGGTCAGCGTACTCACACCAACGCCCGTACCCGCAAGGGCCCGGCTAAGCCGATCGCCGGCAAGAAGAAATAGGATAGTCTTCAATGGCTCGTGAAACGACCCGCGTCCGCAAGAGAGAGCGTAAGAACATCACCTCCGGTGTTGTTCACGTGAACTCCAGCTTCAACAACACCATGGTCACCATCACGGATGCCCAGGGCAACACGATCTCGTGGTCATCCTCCGGCATGATGGGCTTCAAGGGGTCGCGCAAGTCGACGCCTTACGCAGCCCAGATGGCGGCAGAAGATGCTGCGAAGAAAGCCATGGATCACGGCATGCAGACTGTTGAAGTCAGCGTGCGTGGACCGGGTTCCGGCCGTGAGAGCGCCCTGCGCGCCCTCCAGGCGGCTGGCCTGACGGTTACGGCCATCACAGACACGACGCCAATTCCACACAATGGATGCCGCCCACCGAAGCGCCGCCGCGTCTAGTTCGTAATTTCCCGGCGGCGCAATTTCGCGCCGCCAGACCCATTCTAAGGATTCGTCGCCCATGGCAGACATCGAACCCACCAACGTCAACGACCGTAACTGGAAAGTGCTGATCCGCCCGAACCGTCCTGTCGTTCAGGCCGGATACGATGCCAAGCGCAAAGCCAAGCTCGTGATCGAGCCACTCGAGCGCGGCTATGGTACGACCCTCGGTAACGCGCTGCGCCGCGTGCTGCTGTCGTCCCTGCAAGGTGCTGCGATCATCGGCGTCCAGATCGACAATGTCGTTCACGAGTTCTCTGCGATCCAGGGTGTTCGCGAAGACGTCACGACGATCGTGCTGAACCTGAAGCAGGTCGCCATCTTCATGGAAAGCGACACGCCGAAGCGCATGGTGCTGAAGGCGAAAGGCCCAGGCGAAGTCAAAGCCGGCCAGATCGAGACCTCGGGCGACACGAAGATCCTGAACCCTGACCTTGTCATCTGTACGCTGGATGATGGTGCGGAAGTTCGCATGGAATTCACGATTGCGACCGGCAAGGGCTATGTCCCGGCCGAGGCGCACCGTCCGGAAGACGCCCCAATCGGCTATATTCCGATTGATGCGATCTACAGCCCGGTTCGCCGTGTTGGCTACCAGGTCGAAGACACCCGCGAGGGGACGGTTCTCGACTATGACAAGCTGACCCTGGACATCGAGACAGACGGGTCCGTCACGCCGGAAGATTCTGTGGCCTATGCCGCACGTATCCTGCAGGACCAGCTGCAACTGTTCATCAACTTCGAAGAGCCGACCGTTGAAACGGGCGCGCAGACGGAAGAAACCGATCTCGGCTTCAACCCTGTCCTGCTCAAGAAGGTCGACGAGCTTGAACTGTCCGTTCGTTCGGCGAACTGCCTGAAGAACGACAACATTGTTTACATTGGTGACCTCATCCAGAAGTCCGAAGCAGAGATGCTGCGCACGCCGAATTTCGGCCGCAAATCCCTGAACGAGATCAAGGAAGTCCTCGCCGGTCTTGGCCTGCACCTCGGCATGGAAGTGCCGGATTGGCCGCCGGAAGACATCGAAGGCCTCGCCAAGAAATACGACGACCACCTCTAGCCCACTGAGTAATCGGGGGCCTGACCACCTCCTTAAGGAACACGACAATGCGCCATCGCCTTGGATACCGTAAACTGAACAAGACGACATCGCACCGCAAGGCGATGTTCGCGAACATGGCTGCCAGCCTCATTGAGCATGAGCAGATCGTGACCACCCTTCCAAAGGCGAAGGAAATGGCCCCGCTCATGGACAAGCTGGTGACCCTGGCCAAGAAGGGCGACCTGAATGCGCGCCGTCAGGCTCTTTCGAAGGTCCGCGACGAAGCGGCTGTCCGCAAGCTGTTCGACGTGATGGGCGACCGTTACAAGGACCGCAATGGCGGTTACACCCGCGTTCTGAAGGCTGGCTTCCGTCAGGGCGACAACGCACCGATCGCCGTGCTGGAACTGGTCGACCGTGACGAGAGCGCCAAGGGCGCCGCGGATCGTGCCCGTCACGAAGCCGAAATGGAGTCGATGGAAGGCTAGGCTTTCCCCGCTACATGCGAATTGTTTCAGGAGCCCCGGACCGCTGGTCCGGGGTTTCTTGCATTTGGGAACGGGTTTCTTTCCCTTAAAACCCCTGCGACGCGCATTTTGCGGCATTTACTGTTCGGGCCAGTTGCGCGTAAGCCTGCACGTCAGACGGGAGAGAGACCTATGGGATTCAGCTTCAAGACACCGCCGCACATCCTGTTTGAACGGGGCAGTGCCAGCCAGCTCGGCAAGCTGGTCGGCGACCGCATGAAACGCCCGGTCTTTGTGACAGATGCGGGCGTCATAGCGGCCGGCCTGGTGGGGGGCGCGCTGGAGAGCCTGCGCGAAGCAGGTCTTGAGGTCTTTGTCTATGACAAGGTCGTGGCCGACCCGCCCGCCGCCACGATCCGCGACGCCGTGGCAGCCGCCCGCGAGCATGGCGCCGATGGCGTGATTGGCTTTGGGGGCGGATCATCCCTCGATACGGCCAAGCTGATTGCCGTCCTGCTGGAGTCCGACCAGTCGCTCGAAGACATTTATGGTGTCGGCAATGTAAAGGGCATGCGTTCGCCGCTGGTCCTGTTGCCCACTACGGCCGGGACGGGGTCTGAAGTCACCGCGATTTCCATCGTAACCTCGGATGACCTGAAGAAGATCGGCGTCGTCTCCGACCAATTGTTTGCAGACCTTGCCATTGTCGACCCGATGCTGACCCTGACGGCGCCGCGCGGAGTGACGGCGGCCACCGGGATCGACGCGATGGTGCACGCAATTGAAGCCTATACGTCCAAACTGCTTCGCAACCCGGTCTCGGGCGCGCTGGCCAGGGAAGGCTTGCGGCTGCTCGCCGGAAACCTGCTGCAGGCCTGCGAGCATCCGGACGATATCGAAGCGCGCGAAGCCATGTCCATTGGGGCGACGCTGGCGGGCCAGGCCTTCAGCAATGCGCCGGTCGCGGCTGTCCATGCCATGGCGTATCCGCTGGGCGCGCTGTTCCATGTGCCGCACGGCGTTTCGAATGCGCTGATGCTGTCGCCGGTCCTGCGCTTCAATGCGGAAGTCGCAGCAAAGGATTATGCCGACCTCGGTCCGGTTGTCGGCGTGGCCGAGACTGCAAACGCCTTCATCGACCATATGGTCGGACTGTGCGCCAAGAGCGGTACACCGCTGAAGCTGACCGAGGTCGGCGTCAATCACAATGATTTGCCGAAGATGGCAGAGGATGCGGTGAAGAATGAGCGCCTGATGAAAAACAATCCGCGCGAGGTCACATATGACGATGCGCTGGCGCTTTACGAGGAAGTGCTCTGAAGCCGTTTTCATTGGATATTTGACGGTTCTGGCGCGTTTCATCAGAAGGCGCGCATTCCAGCAGAGAACGGACCGATGAAACGGTCAGAATCCACTTTCCTGAGGATGGAGCGCACCCCTGAATCAGGGTTGCGATGCCTGCCGCAGGGAGGTGTTTGGATCGGGATGATCATCAGCCGGGGGACCGCTTCCGGTCTTATCCCGACGAAACGCCACTGGCCTGCAAGGACATCGCGCGGTCATGGCCGCGCAGACGGATCCTGTGGAAGGGGTTCACACACTGAAACAAGTTGTTTGCGTCAAAGGTTGACAGCATGTCGCAGTGTCGTCTATACGCCCAATTCCTGTCAGGCAGTTCATTCGTTTACTGACTTCCTGACGGATCAACGGAAAGAAACAAGATGACGCTGAGTTGTAATACGACAAACAGCTCCTTGCAGATGCGGGGAGCGCTATCAGCAGCGCCCGCGCAGTGGCCGGTCGCCTCCTGATATCGACATAAATTGAATTTCGATGATCCGGGGCTGAGGAGATCAGCTGACGGATGATGTGAAAGGAGGTGGATCATGGGCATGCCCATGACCCGTGCCGGGGTCTTGCTGTTTGGCAAGCCGTCGGCAGCGACGCCCTTGCTCGGTCATGTTGCCGGGCTGCACGCTGAGCGGATTACCCGTTTCTGGCCTGCACCGCATGCCGGGTTCCTGACCTTGCCGACGGCGCGACGCCATGCGGCGGCCATCCTGCTGGAGCGCCGTTGGAACAGTTCCACCGATGATGGGCTGGACCTTGTTGACGCAGTGGAGCGTGCTCGCGATACGGAGCTTGCTTGCATCCTGATGCAGGGCGAGGCCCCGGGGGGCCTGATGAAGGCACTCGGCCGGATGGGCGAGCAGTTGTGGGAGACGGCTGACTACGTCAACTTCCTCAGCCTGTTTGCAGATCCGGAAGCGGTGAAAGTCTTGCGACACATGCCGCAGATCCGTGCCGATCGTCTGGGCCTGATCGTGGCGGTACCGGAAGCCTTGCGGGTTGCGGGCATCGTGGCGAATTTGCCGGAGCAGACAGCTGCGGTCGAAGACCTGGCTGAGGCGTATCGTCTTGCGCTGCGTATTCATGGCGCAAGCGGGGCGTTCCGTTTGGTTCAGCGCTGGCAGCGGGCTGGAACGCCGGTGGCCTTGTTCAATATGGCCGCCGAAGCGCTCCAGCCGGTGGAGTTCGGGCATGTGCTTGCGCCGCCTGCGTTGCCAAACTGGTTCGAACCGGTGCGGACGCGCAAGGCGTTGAACGAGGTTGCATTGGAGTTCCGCAATTGCTTGCGGGATTTTGCCGCCGACCTCGCAATGGGACGGATGGCGGTCTATGCGGTCCGGAAAACGTCCAGCCCTCCGGTTGCATTGGCGCTGCGACAGGATGTGGCGGGTTGGCGGCTCGCTGAGGCCTTGCTGAAGGGCAATGACGATCTGAGTGACGCGCATTTGCGTCAGTTGATCGATGTGCTCGCTGCGGTCGGTGTCCGCACGGGCGAATCCGCATGGACCCTGTCTCAGCGGCTGCACGATCATGTCTGCCCGGATTGCGGGCCAGTGCATGTACCGCCGCGCAATACCTGGCGGCAGCGCCTTGCGCTTGGCTCTCTTTGGGACTGAGTGCAGGCAAGCATCGCAATGAGGCACCCCCGAAGCTTCCGGCTTCGGGGGTGTTTCCATTTGTGACGCGGGCGTCATCCGTGTATTCTGTGCAAAAGAATGGGAGAACGACATGGCCGACGGACACGATATGGGCGAGCGCGCGAAATTTCGCGAAATGCTGGAAGGCACCAAGGAAGACTGGGACATCATTGTCGATCATTCCAAGAGCTTCAACAAAGGCCTTGCGAAACGGGTGCTCGATCATCTGCGCCTGCTCGATGGCGACTATGGCGGCTTCCCGATCGACCGGCTGGAGCACTCGCTGCAGACCGCGACCCGCGCGCATCGGGATGGCCGGGACGAGGAATATGTCGTCTGCGCGCTGCTCCACGATATCGGTGACACGCTCGGCAGCTACAACCATCCGGACGTCGCCGCGGCGATCCTGAAGCCGTTCGTGTCAGAGGCCAATCTCTGGATGGTGGCCAATCATGGCGCATTCCAGGGCTATTATTTCTTCCACCATCTCGGCCTCGACCGGAACATGCGCGAGCATTTCAAAGACAGTCCGCACTATGAATATTGCGCGCAGTTCTGCCATCTCTACGACCAGGCCGCATTCGACCCGGACTATCAGAGCGAGCCGCTGGAATTCTTCATCCCGATGGTCGAGAATGTCTTCTCGAAGCCGGTAAATTCCATGTATCTCAAGGCGATGCAGGAGTAAGCGGAGGCGCTACTCCGCCGACGTTTCCAACATGCAGGGGCCCTCGCTGGCGACGCTTGTCATCGCGGCGTGGGCTTCGCATGTGTTGCCATAGGTCTTGCCGTCGCAGCCGCAGACCGGCTCATATTGCTTGGTACACATCGGCCGGACCTCTTCGCAGGTGCCGGCCGCGTCCGCAATGTTGCGGCAGGCGCCGTCTTCCATCTTGCAGAACAGGCCATCCTCGCACTGGATCCCAGCGATGCCGCCACAGGTCTCGCCCATGCCGGCCATGATCGGGCCGGTCGGCTGCTGCGCCTGAGGGGGCGGCGGTGTGTCGGCTTCAACGGGGGGAAGGTCTGTCGGGGGCGACTGGAACCAGGCGCAGCTGGCCAGAAAGGTGACAGACAGAACAAGAGCGATGAGGCGCATGGTGATCTCCCTTTTACAGGAGATACCTGCGCCCCAATCGCGTATTTGGCAAGCCGGAGCCTAGCCTTTCATGCCGGCTGCGACAGCCGCAAAGATGTTCTGGCCGTGCTCGCCGCCAGACTGGAAGGCCGGCTTGGTGGTGGAGACGTCCGTGATCTGGTCCCATTTGGCAGCAACGGCTTCCGCCGACAGGCCTTCGCCCTGGCCAACGAAGACGCCTTCGGTCTCGACAATGCGGGCCATTGAGAAGGCACCGGCACCGGCTGACAGGATCATGCCGGTCGGGGCGTCATCCTTGACGAGGTTCATCACGCCGGGCGTGACATATTCCGGCTTCAGCTGGGCCAGGACTTCGTCCGGCATCAGGCCTTCGGTCATGCGGGTTGCAGCAATCGGGCAAACGGCGTTGATTTTGATGTTGTTTTTTGCGCCTTCGATCTTCAGCGTGTTCATCATGCCGACCACGCCGAGCTTGGCGGCGCCATAATTGGCCTGGCCGAAATTGCCATAGAGGCCGGTTGAGGACGTGGTGACGACCACGCGGCCGAAATTCTGTTCCTTCATGATGTTCCAGGCAGCGTGCACCGGCATGAACGTGCCGCGCAGGTGCACGTCGATCACGAGGTCGATGTCGGCCTGGGTCATCTTGGAGAAGGATTTGTCGCGCAGGATGCCGGCATTGGCGATGATGATGTCGATCCGGCCCCATTTGGCCATCGTGTCGTCGATCATTTTCTTGACGCCGGCTTCGTCGGAGACGGACGAGCCATTGGCGATGGCTTCGCCACCCATGGCCTCGATTTCCTTGACGACCGCTTCGGCCGCTTCGGAATTGCCGCCCGTGCCGTCCAGCGTGCCGCCGAGGTCATTGATGACCACCTTGGCGCCGCGGCGGGCGAGTTCCAGCGCGTGGCAACGGCCGAGACCGCCGCCGGCACCTGTAACAATGGCGACGCGATCGTCGAAACGGATATCTGACATGGGAGGACTCCTCATTCCTTGACTGTTCTGCTCCGTGTCACACCAGACGCTCACGTAAACGTCAAGCATGCTCCTAGCGTCACCTCTTGCGCGGATTGCCGCGCCATGATTGCGTTTCGGCCAGCCGAGAAAAGTATCCAGGGAGGATCATCATGCTGGCTTACGTGACATTGGGATCGAACAACAAGGACAAGGCGCTCGAATTCTACGACGCCGTGATCGGCGAACTGGGCGGACAGCGCGTGTTCGCCAATGACCGGCTGCAATTCTACGGCACCGGCCCCGGCCAGCCGATGATCGCGATTGGCGGTCCTTATGATGGTGAAGCGGCCTCTGTCGGAAATGGCGTCATGCCGGCGCTGGGCTGCAAGGACACCGAAACGGTCGACCGCGCCTACAAGAAGGCGCTTGAGATGGGCGGCACCTGTGAAGGCGAGCCGGGCAACCGCATGCCGACCTTCTATGGCGCCTATTTCCGCGACCCGGACGGCAACAAGATCTGCGTCTGCAAGCTGGGCTAGGTCTCAGCCAAGCGCTGCCAGGAAGACCTCAAGCGTTTCTTTTGCGAAGAGGCGCATGTTTTCCGGGCGGTCGCTGAGGCCTGTTTCCAAAGTGGTGGAGATCTCGAACCGGTTCGGGCCGACCACGGCAATGCAGGTGTGCCCGGCGGCGTCGCCATAGCCATTGCCGGTCGGGCCTGAGGCGCCGGTCTCGCAGAGGCCCCAATCGGCGGCGAGCTTGCCGCGAATGGTGTTGGCGAGCAGGCGGGCATAGGGCTCGGTCGAGGAGCGCATGTCGCCAATATCCTCGCGCGTCAGGCCGAGTAGATGCTTGAATGCCTTGGGCGTGTAGATGACGCCACCCCCACGATAATAGGATGAGGCACCCGGCACGGCGAGCAGCGCCGCCGAGATGAGGCCGCCAGCCGAGGATTCCGAGATGGCCACGGTCTCGCCGCGGGCCTTGAGCGTGTCCGCGATTTGTTGCGCGATGGGGATGAGCGTTTCCATGTTGCCCAATTGAGCAGGCGGGTGGGCGCCGCGCAAGGCGGACGTCGGGAGAGGTTTTGATCCAGGACACGCGCCCATGCTTCGACTTCGCTCAGCATGAGCGCTTCAGAGAGGCGGACTCATCCTGAGCAAAGTCGAAGGATGTGGCGGACTGTGCCCATGTTTCTCACGGTTGCAGCAGGTTGCAGCGGGCAGCGCACAAGAATGCTTTCCCTTCGCCGCTGTCGCGTTTAAGCCTGAATGTGACAGTTTGGGGAAAGGGAGCGGCGAATGCTTTCCATCGCGGGTTATGAATGGGGTTGGGACAATGCGCGGGCCTTGCTCGGCATCGCGCTGATCTATGGCGTGTGCTGGGTGCTTTCGGAGAAACGGAAACTGTTTCCGTTCCGGCTGATCATCGGCGCGACGATCATGCAGTTCGTGTTTGCGCTGATCCTGTTTGGCATCCCCTTCGTGCGGGCGATCCTGTTCAAGGCCAATGACGTGGTCGATGGCCTGCAGAATGCGACGCGCGCCGGCACGAGTTTCGTGTTCGGCTATGTCGGGGACAATGTTGCCGCCGACCAACTGATGGGCGGGTCTCCGCCGCCGCTGTTCTTCTTCCAGATCCTGCCGATTGTGATCGTTGTGGCCGCCTTGTCGGCGATCCTCTGGCACTGGCGTATCCTGCAATGGGTGACCAATGGGTTTGCCTACATCTTCCAGCGCGCCATGGGCCTTGGCGGGGCAACCTCGCTGGCCGTTTCCGCCAACGTGTTCATGGGCATGACCGAAGCGCCGGTGCTGATCCGGCCCTATATCAAGGGCATGACCCGGTCTGAGCTGCTGATCATGATGACGGCAGGCTTTGCGACCATCGCGGGCAGTGTGCTTGTCGTGTACGGGGCGTTCCTTGAAGGCAAGATGGACAATCCGTTGGCGCAGCTGCTGACGGCCTCGATCATGGCGGCCCCGGCAGCGGTCGCCGTGGCGCTCTGCCTGATCCCGGAAACGACGCCTGCGACCGAGCGGATGAAGGAGCCGGATTTCAGCTATTCTTCCACGATGGATGCCTTTTCCACGGGCGCCTCTGATGGCCTGAAGATCGTCCTGAATATTGCGACTATGCTGATTGCGGCGCTGGCGCTGCTCTGGCTGGTCAATGCGGGCCTCGGGGCGTTCCCGGATGTGGCGGGCGCGCCGCTCTCCATCGAGCGTGTCCTTGGCTGGATCTTCGCGCCGCTGATGTACATGATCGGCGTGCCAATGGGCGAGGCAGCGCAATCCGGCTCGCTGATGGGCGTGAAGACGGTGCTGACCGAATTCGTGGCCTTCCTGCAACTCGCTGAAGTGCCTCAGGACGCGATGGACCCGCGCACACGTATCATCACGGCGCACGCGATTTGCGGCTTTGCGAATTTCGGCTCGATGGGCATCCTGATTGGCGGCCTGACCATTGTGGAGCCTGCGCGGCGGGATGATTTCCTGGCGCTGGCCTGGCGGACGCTGTTGGCCGGAACGCTGGCGACGTGCCTGTCGGGCGCCGTGGTCGGGGCCTTGCCGTACCAGCTGTTCGCTGGCGTGGGCGGCTGATCTTTCAGATCGCTTCCCGCACGGTCAGGCCTAGACTTTAGGGCTGAGATTGGCACGAGTGCGGGATATGAAAATGAGACGATTTCGGACAGGACTGTTCGCGGCGACGAGCATTACGATAGTCATGGCGGCCATGCCCGCGCAGGCGCAGGCGCAGGAGCGTCTGGCGCCGGTAAGTGTCTGGGGCGACAGGACGGAAACTGATCCAGGTAGTCTGGCGGTTATTGATTCTGCGGAGATCGACGAGACTCTGGCCGATCATCCGGCTGAAATACTGAACAAATTGCCCGGCGTGAACATCCAGATGAATTCCGGGCAGGAGCATCTGGTCGCGATCCGCTCACCCGTGCTGACCGGCGGGGCCGGGCAGGGCAGCTTCCTGATCCTCGAGAATGGCGTGCCGGTACGCTCGCCCGCCTTTGGCAACGTCAACAGTCTGTTCGAGCCGCATCATGAAGTGGCGAGCGCGATCGAAGTCGTGCGCGGGCCGGGCAGTGCGAAATATGGCTCGAACGCCGTGCACGGACTGGTCAATGTGATCCTGCCGGAAGTCGGCGGCGGCAGCGAGGCGGTGGGCAGCTACGGCACGCTCGGCCGCTGGCGCAGTGATGTGACGCTGGACGAGGGCGAGCATTGGCTGGCGGCGGTGTCGCTACAAAAGGATACAGGCTGGCGCGACAATACGGGCGTGGACCAGCAGAAACTGACACTGGTTGGCGACTGGATGCTTGGCGCGTGGGACACGACGACCTGGTTGACCGCGTCAAACCTCAACCAGGAAACGGCCGGCTTTGCGCAGGGGCCGGATGCCTACAAGGATGAGGACATTGCGAAATCCAATCCGAACCCGGAAGCCTATCGCGATGCGTGGTCGGCGCGGGCAGGCGCGCGGCTGTCTGGAGACTTCAGTGGCGGCACGCTGACCCTGACGCCTTATGCGCATACCCAGTCGATGATCTTCGCGCAGCACTTCCTGCCGAATGGCGGGGTGGAAAAGAATGGCTCGACCGGCGGCGGCCTGATGGCTCGCTATGAGCGGGAGGCCTCCGACAGTCTCACATGGCGCGTGGGCGCGGATGTCGATATGGCAAGCGGCTGGCTGACCGAAATCCAGCCCGATCCGTTCGGTTTCTTTCCCGGAGACTCGCGGTTCCCGCAGGGCAAGCATTATGACTACACCGTCGACACGCTGATGGGCGCGGTCTGGGGCGAGCTGGATTTTGCACTGAGCGAGCAAGTGCACCTGCTGGCTGGCCTGCGCGCGGAAGCCCATGAATATGATTATTCGACCGATCTGGCCCCCGGCATCAATGGCCGCTTCAATGTGCCCGCTGACCGGACAGATAATTTCGACCTGCTGACGCCGAAGCTTGGCCTTATCTGGTCGGTAAGCGAGGGCGTTGATCTCTATGCCAACTATGCGCGCGGCGAGCGGGCGCCGCAGGCGTCAGACCTCTACAGGCTGCAGAGCCTGCAAGTGGCCGGGCAGGTGGAAGAAGAAACGCTCGACAGTGTCGAAATCGGTGCGCGCGGCACTGCGCTGGAGGGGCGGCTTGTCTATGACCTTGCTGCCTACTGGATGGAGAAGGACAATTTCTTCTTCCGCGACAGTGACGGTCTGAACGTTCCCGATGGCTCGACCGAGCACAAGGGTGTGGAAGCGTCCGGCGCGCTGGAGCTGACGCCAGTGCTGAGCTTGTCCGGTTCTGCCAGTTGGTCAGACCAGACCTATACATTCGACCGGATCACCGGCTCCGGCACCGAAACAATCCGCGATGGCAACGAGATCGACACGGCACCGGAATGGCTGGCCAATGTTTCGCTGGACTGGCAGGCGACGGACGCGATCAAACTGTCGCTGAATGTCGATCATGTCGGCGAGTATTTCGTGGACCCTGCGAACACGACGACCTATCCCGGCCACACCGTGCTGGGCGCGCGGGGCGCATGGGCCTTCAGCGATAGCGCTGAAGTTTTCCTGATCGTGCGGAATCTGACCGACGAAGAATATGCCGACCGCGCGGATCTCGCCTTTGGCAATGAACGCTACTTCCCCGGCGAGCCCCTGAACGCGACGCTGGGCATGAAAAAAACATTCTAGGAGGAAACGATGAAACTCTATCACAGCCCGAAGGCCCCCAACCCGGACCGGGTCGTCTTTTTCCTGCGCGCCAAGGGCAAGCTGGATGCGGTGGATCTGGAAGAAGTCTCCATCATGAAACAGGAGCACCGGACAAAGGAATATCGCGAAGTGTCTCCGTTTGCGCAGGTGCCGGCGCTGGTGCTGGATGACGGGACCAAGATCACCGAAAGCCGGGCGATCTGTACCTATTTCGAGGATGTCTTCCCAGAGCCGAACCTTATGGGAACGGACGCCAAGGAAAAGGCCCTGATCGAGATGTGGGATCGCCGGGTGGAGCTGATGTTCATGGTGCAGTTCGCGACCTGGTTCCGCAATGCGCATGAGATGATGGCGCCGCTGGAAGTGCCGCAGAGTGCCGAGGCCGCTGCCAAGGGCGAGAAGAACGCCCGGCGCATGGCCGAGCGCTTCGATGCCCACCTTGCCGACCACGAATTCCTCACGGCCGACCGGTTCTCGATTGCGGACATCACCCTGTTCATCACCTGCGGCTTCTGCCGGGTGATGAAATGGTCCCCGCACAAGGAGCATGAGCATCTCGGCCGCTGGTATGACGCCATGAAGGCACGCGGCTTCGCGGGTTAGTCTGCCCGGCTAGGCGTTCTTGATGTTCATGCCGCCATCGACCGGGATGTGCACGCCGGTCAGGAAGCTGGCCGCCGGCAGGACGAGCGACAGCGTCATGTTGGCGACCTCTTCCGGTATGCCGTAACGGCGAAGCGGCACGCGGCGCTTGGCGTAGATTTCCTTGTGCTCGTCCTGGATGCCGGCGGTGATGCCGGTATGGATCGGGCCGGGGCAGATCGCGTTGACGGTGATGCCTTCGCGGCCAAGGTCGACCGCCAGACCGCGGGTCAGGCCGATCACGCCATGCTTGGCGGCGACATAGGGTGAATTGCCCGGTGTGGCGCCAAGGCCCTCCGTAGACGCAATATTCACGATGCGGCCAAAGTCTGCCTTGCGCATATAGGGCAGCGCGGCGCGGATGGCGCGCTGGTGGGAGGTCAGCATGACATTGATGCTGGCGGCCCACGCCTCTTCATAGCTTTCCTCGGCAACGTCCGCCATCCTTGCGAAGCCGGCATTGTTGATGAGGATTTCGAGCCCCCCGAAATGTGCGGCCGTCTCGTCCACGACGCGCTTGATCGCGTCCTTGTCGCCGACATCAAGTGCCCAGCCCTGCACGTTGGAGAATCCTGCATCGCGGATTTCCTGCACGACGACATCGACATTTTCCTGTGTGAGGTCTGTCACGGCGACGTTCGCGCCCTGACGGGCAAAGAGGTGCGCGGTGGCCCGGCCCATGCCACTGGCGGCGCCGGTGATGAGGGCGGTCTTGCCCTCGATGGAGCGGGAGAGATCCTGATAGGGCGGATGGCTCATGAGCGTTTCTTTCGTTTCTTGATCGTACCGGAAAAATTGAGGACCAGGCGGCCATTGGCGGTGACGATGCCGCGCACAAAGGTAATGGACCGGCCCTTGCGGAGCACCTCTCCGCGCGCCTCGATGAATTCGCCTTCCAGCGCGCCATCGAGGAATTCGGAGGTGAAGGCGATCGTGACGCCATATTCGCCCTCCATGCCGTCATGCGCGATGGCGAACAGGGAGAAATCGGCAAAGGCCATCAGGCAGCCGCCATGCATGACGCCGCCGGCATTCATGTGCTTGTGTTCGGCGCGAAAGGCCGCGACCGGACCCTGGTCGTCAGTCTTGAAATAGAACGGCCCGGCAGCGTCATGCTCGAACGGCTCGTCGGGCCATGTCTGCCAGCCGGCAAACTCCCCGGATTGGACTGTTTCTACGGTCATTCCGGCTCCCTGCTGTTTTTCGGGCACGATACCGCACAGTCACCCTTCGACAAGCGTGCCGTTGGGGCATAGATTGCGCGGGAAAGAACATCACCGGAGGAAAAAACATGGCATTCGATGCCGAGATCCGCGCGGCGCTGATTGAACAGGTGCGCCGCTTCGTGACCGAGAAATGCGTGCCGATCGAAGCGCAGGTCGGCGATGAGGACGAAGTTCCGCAGGATGTGGTCGATGAGATGAAGAATCTCGGCCTGTTCGGCATTGCCGTGCCAGAAGAATATGGCGGCCTCGCCCTGGACATGGAAACCGAGGCGCTGGTGGCGATGGAGCTGGGCGAGACCTCCCCGGCCTTCCGCAGTGTCGCAGGCACGAATATCGGCATTGGCAGCCAGGCGCTCGTCCTGTTCGGGACCGATGCGCAGAAGGAGAAATGGCTGCCGGGCATCGCGTCGGGCGATTTGATCGCGAGCTTCGCGCTGACCGAGCCGGAAGCGGGCTCTGATGCGGGCAGCCTGACCACCAAAGCAATCCGCGACGGCGACCACTATGTGCTGAACGGCACCAAGCGTTACATTACCAATGCCAACAAGGCCGACCTCTTCACGGTGATGGCGCGGACCGATCCGGATACGCCAGGGCCGAAGGGCGTGTCCGCCTTTGTCGTGGAGCGTGATACGCCGGGCGTGTCGGTTGGCGTGCCGGAAAAGAAGATGGGCCAGCAGGGCGCGCACATTTGTGACGTGATCTTCGAGGATGCCCGCGTGCCGGTCGAGAACATCATCGGCAAGGAAGGCGAAGGCTTCAAAGTGGCGATGAGCGTGCTCGACAAGGGCCGCCTGCACATCTCTGCCGTGGCGACGGGCGTGTCGAAACGCCTGATCCGCGAAATGGTGAATTACGCGCTGGAGCGGAAGCAATTCGGCACGGCCATCATGAACCACCAGATGATCCAGGCGATGATCGCCGACAGCCAGGCCGAGACCTATGCGGCCGAATGCATGATCATGGACGCCGCACGCCGGCGCGATGCGGGCGAGGATGTCACCCTGCTCGCCTCTTCGACGAAACTGTTCGCGACCGAGGCGTGTGGCCGGGTGGCTGATCGCGCGGTGCAGGTGTTTGGTGGCGCGGGCTATGTGTCTGACTATGGCATCGAACGGTTCTACCGCGACGTGCGCATCTTCCGCCTGTATGAAGGCACCAGCCAGATCCAGCAGATCATCATTGCACGCGAATTGGCCAAGGCGGCGAAAGCGGGGAGACTGTAAACCATGTTCGAACACGATTTGACCGACCCGCATGATGTGGGCCTGAATGCAGAACGGCTGGCGGCCATTCCGCATTACTTCAAGGAAAACTATATTGATACCGGCAAGTTGCCCTGTGTGGCGACTCTGGTGTCGCGCGGCGGCGAAGTCGCACTGGAGGATTATTCCGGCACGACGCATCTGGGCGAAGGCGAGCCAATCGGTCCGCATACGATCTTCCGGATATACTCCATGACCAAGCCGGTCACGTCGCTGGCGGCGATGATGCTGTTCGAGGAAGGCAAGCTGCGCCTCGACCATGAACTCGCACGCTACATTCCGGAATTCGAGAACGTGCAAGTGTTCGACAGCGGCAATCGCGAGGACTATACGACGCGCGCGCCGGACCGGCCGATCACGCTGCTGGATTTGTTCACGCACACATCCGGGATCACCTATGGCTTCCTGATGCAGGACGAGTCGGACGCGATCTATCGCAAGCACAAGATTTCCACGACGTCGGAAACCCTGCTGGAAATGAGCCAGCGGATCGCGAAGCTGCCGCTGGCCTTCTCGCCCGGTACGCGCTGGGGCTATGGGCATTCGATCGATGTTCTGGGCGCGGTGGTCGAACTTGTGGCTGGCCAGCCTCTGGATGAATTCTTCCGGGAACGTATTTTTGGCCCGCTGGGCATGGAAGATACAGATTTCTGGGTGCCGGAAAACAAGATCGACCGGCTGATGGCGTGCTACAACAAGCATCCGCTGACGGGTGAGGTCACCATGTCCGATGCGGCCGGGAAAGACTCCAAGCTCTACAGCAAGCGGCCCAAACTGTTGAATGCCGGCGGCGGGCTTGCCTCTACCGTACGCGATTATCACCGCTTCTGCCTGATGCTGATGCGCGGTGGTACGCTGGATGGGGCCCGCATCATCAGCCCTAAGACATGGGAATTCATGCGCCAGAACCATCTGCCGGATGGCAAGACGATCAAGGAGATGGGCGACAAGACCTTCTCCGAGGCGCGTATGGAAGGCAATGGTTTCGGGCTTGGCGGGTCGGTGCTGACCGATACGGTTGCCTCGATGCAACCTTCCAGCCTGGGCAATTTCAGCTGGGGCGGCCTCGCCTCGACCTTCTTCTGGATCGATCCGGAAGAAGAGATGATTGTCATTCAGGCGACGCAGATGATCCCGTCAGGCACCTATCCCATCCGGCCGCAACTGCAGCAGCTCGTTTATGCGGCGGTGGACTGGTGAGCGAGGAAAAAGCCAATCCCGTGCGGCAGGCGATCCTGGACCTGACCGCGGCCTGTGGGCCGGGCAAGACGATCAGCGCCGAACAGGCCGCAAGGGCCGTAAGCGAAGCGAACTTCCAGCGCGTGCTGAAGGATGTGCGCGCTGAAGCCATCCGCCTGCACAAGGCGGGGGTTGTGCTGATTTATCGGAAAGGCAAGCCGGTTGAGGACCCGGATGTGTTCAAGGGCGTCTACCGGCTCGGGCTTCCGGCCTGACGCGCCCTACTCGCCGAAGCGGCGGAGTTCCGTCCGAAATCTCCGGCCATTTGCTGTCAGAACGTAGAGCCGGTCATATTCAGTAGCCTCGACAATCGGCGCGCCGGGCTTGCCGCCAAGCTCTTTGACGAGCTGCGGTGTGGTGTTGGAATGGCCGACAACGAGGATGTTACCGGGCGTGGCGCGGAGCATGTTGGCGAAGGTTTCCAGATTGCCGGAATCATAGGGCAACACGGTGAGGCCCGTCGCCCTGGCAATCGGGGCCGCCGTTTCGCGCGTGCGGCGCGTATCGGTTGAGTAGATCGCCGTCAGACCGGCATCTTTCAGCTCATTTGCGAGGATTTCTGCGCGGGCCCGGCCAATCAGCGTCAGGGGCGGATTATCGCCGGCGGCTTTTTCAGCGTGACGCACGAGATAGATCTGGCGCGTGTCCGGCGGCGGCGAAGAGGCGCAGGCCGCGAGCGTGACAGAGGCCAGGAGGGCGAGGGCGACGCGGCGTGTCAGCATCAGGCGGCCACCGGCTTGGCGATCAGATGGTCGAGCGAGAAGGCATCCTTCGTCGGCCCGTTCTGACGCAGGGATTGCAATTTGTTCCATCCATCCTGCATCGTGAAGCGTTCTCCGCGTGGCGCCCACCACAAGACAAAGCTCGCTCCGTCGCTGCGGTCAAGCTGGTTGGCCAGGCGGCGCATGCCCGCCGGGTGTGTGTGGCCGCCATACGAGAACTCTCTCAGCGTTTCGATCGAGTTCCAGCCGGCCATGGTGCAAACGTCGGGAGCCGCGACACCATCGGGATAGGGAAAGGCGTGTTGCATGCCGTACCAGTCCCCATTGGGGCGCCGGATACCATGTGTGTGCCAGTGGAGTCCTTCAAACGAATCCGCATCCGAGAAGATGCGCGGCAGGATCGCCATAAATACCCGAACGAATTCATTCTCCATATTGAAGGCGCCCAATGGGCGCGCGCAATTGAAGTGAATCAACCGGTATTCTGTTGTCATTGAAGTGTCCCCGTCCAATTCCGACAGGGATATGACAAAGCGGTTTCGTAATGATTAAAAGAGACCAAAACTCCAAAGAGAACTCCTTCGAATCATTTTCCCTTGAATTCTGCCGGTCTTTTCTGAAGGAACGCGCTGACACCTTCCTTAAAATCATCCGTACGCCCCGCAGTGCGCTGGGCCAGCCGTTCGTCATAGATCGCTTCATCGAAATCGGATTCGCAGGCTTTCCAGATCAGTTCGCGGGCTAGCGATAGCGCGATGGTCGGGCCGCTGGCCAGCTTTTCTGCCATTTCCAGGGCGGTCGGCATCAGCTGGTCGTCTTCAACGATGCGATTGATCATGCCCCATTCCATGGCCTTTTCGGCCGGAACCTTGTCGCCGAACAGGGCCATCTCCATCGCGCGTGCACGCCCGATGGTGCGGGCCAGCAGCCAGGTTGATCCGCCATCCGGCACGAGGCCAATGCGGCGGAATGCCTGCAGGAAGTAGGCGTTCTTGGCGCACACGATGATGTCGCCCACCAGGGCCAGCGAACAGCCGACGCCAGCAGCAGGTCCGTTGACGGCGGTAATGACCGGGTGCGGATGTTCCCGGATGGCCTGCATCAGGGGATTGTAATGGGTGGTCAGGGCGCGGCCGGCATCGGGCTTGGAGCCTTCATGGCTGAGCTTCACGCTGAGCCCGCCGGGGCCGAGATTGGCGCCGGAACAGAAACCGCGGCCCGCGCCGGTCAGGATGGTGCAGCGCGCTTCATCGGCGGCGACTTCAAAGGCGTGCAGCAATTCCTGGGCGGTATCGACGCCGCAGGCATTCAGCGTGGACGGGTCGTTGAAGCTGATGATGGCGATGTCGCCTTTCAGCTCGTAGGAAATCTTTGTGTAGGCCATGCAGTTCGCTCCCGATGGGTGTTTTTTGCCACCCTATTGTGTCACCCGCCCCGCGTGAACGCCTGACCCAACGGAAATGTTTTTTATTTTGTTCAACGATCAATGCGCGCTACACTTCGGCGAGGAAACGACCCAGAGGAAGAGACACATGGCCCTTGATAGCGCTGCCGTATCCGGCATGAGTTCCATTCTGAGCCGCCAGAAAGCCGCGCATATTCGCGATGGCATTCCATCGCTCGCCAAGCGGATCGAGTGGCTGGACAAGTCGATCGACCTGCTGGTCACACATGGGGATGCCCTGAGTGAAGCGATGCGCGAGGATTTCGGACATCGCTCCGTGGACCAGTCCGCCCTGACCGACATTGCCGGCTCGATTGGCGCGCTGAAATTCTCGAAGAAGCATGTCGCCAAGTGGATGCGACCGGAAAAGCGGAAGACGGAATTTCCGCTCGGCTTGCTCGGCTCGCGCGCTGAGCTTCAGTTCCAGCCAAAGGGCGTGATCGGCGTGATCAGCCCCTGGAACTTTCCGGTCAATCTGACTTTCGCGCCGCTTGCTGGCGTATTTGCCGCCGGCAACCGCGCGATGATCAAGCCATCGGAGTTCACCGAGGCGACGTCAGACCTGATGAAGCAGCTGTTTGCTCAGTATTATGACGAGGAAGAAGTGGCGGTCATCACTGGTGGCCCGGATGTTGGCGCCGAATTCTCGAAACTCGCCTTCGATCACATGGTCTTCACGGGCGCGACCTCTATCGCGCACCATGTCATGCGGGCGGCGGCGGACAATCTGGTGCCCCTGACGCTGGAACTCGGCGGCAAGAGTCCGGTCGTGCTCGGCCGGTCCGCCAACATGGAAAAGGCGGCCAACCGGATCATGGCGGGCAAGACGCTGAATGCGGGGCAAATCTGCCTGGCGCCGGACTATGCCTTCGTGCCTCAGGAAAAGACGGCGGAATTCGTCAGCGCCGCCACCAAGGCCGTCGAGAAAATGTATCCATCCGGCCTGAAGGACAATGAGGATTACACCTCCGTCGTGAACCAGCGCCATTATGACCGGATCATGAGCTATATCGAGGAGGCCCGCGACAAGGGCGCTGAAGTCCACGAGATCAATCCGACGGGAGAGAATTTCTCCCAGCAGCCTCATCACAAGATCCCCCCGCACATTATCGTCAATCCAGGTGATGACCTGAAAGTGATGCAGGATGAGATCTTCGGGCCGATCCTGCCGATCAAATCCTATGGCGAGACCAAGGATGCCGTGGCCTATATCAATTCACATGACCGTCCGCTCGGCCTGTACTATTTCGGCGAGGACGCGACCGAGAAGGATTATGTCCTGAACAATACGACGTCCGGCGGTGTGACTGTGAATGATGTGATCTTCCATGTCGCGCAGGAAGACCTGCCGTTTGGGGGTGTTGGCCCCTCCGGCATGGGCAGCTATCATGGCCGCGACGGCTTCATGGAGTTCAGCCACAAAAAATCCGTATACACGCAAACAGGTAGTGAGTTGCTTGCCATGATGCGCCCGCCCTATGGCGACAAGTTCCGCGGTCAGGTGAAAGGCCGCATCAAGCGCTAGGCGCGAGGGTCAGATACAAAAAAGCCCGCCAGCAATGCTGGCGGGCTTTTTCTTTTGTTGGCGGTTTCGATTAGCGCTTCAGGAAGGCCGGAATGTCGTTGCCGAAGCCTTTGACTTTTTCAGGGGCCGGATCAAGGACAAGGTCATCATCCTTGCGTTTGCGGTCCCGCTCGCGTTTCGGCTTCGCGGCGCGCTCGCGCTTTGGCTTTTCATCCGGGCGGTCGTCCGATTTTGTATCGGACTTCGGCTCAGGTTTAGGCTCTGCCTTCGCCTTGGGCTTTTCTTCCGTTTTCGCGGCGGGCGCGGACTCTTCCAGACGGTCTGTGTTCTCGTCGCGCCGACGGCTACGCGAACGTCCGCCGCGTGATTTGTCGTCACGGCCGCCCGAACGGCTCCGGCCACGGCTGCGACTTTCGTCCGGTGGCAGGTCTCCGAGTTCCTCAAGCAGGCCCTCGGGCATATAGTCCTCGACATCCTGCTGGATCATCTTGAGGACAAAGCCCCAGGATTTTTCGTCTGACGGCGACACAACCGTGAAGCTTTCACCCGTACGCCCCGCGCGACCGGTCCGCCCGATCCGATGGACGTAATCCTCGTCTTTGGGCGGCGGCGAATAATTGAAGACATGTCCGACATCTGGAATGTCGAGCCCGCGCGCGGCGACATCTGACGCAACGAGCAGCTTCAGGTCGCCGTCGCGGAAACGCTGCAGCACTTGGGTGCGGAACGCCTGCGGCAAGTCGCCATGGATGGCGGCCGCGTCGTGGCCATGCTTTTGCAGCGAGGCCGCCACGATATCGACTTCGACCTTCCGGTTACAGAATACGATGCCGTTCTTCACTTCGCGGGATTCGATCACGCGGCGCAGCGCGGTGCGCTTGGCTTTGGCATCATTGGTCGGAATGTGGACAACGTGCTGTGTGATCGTCTTGGCTGCGTCCGTCGGGCGGGCGACTTCGACCTTGACCGGGTCACGTTGAAAGGTCTTCGCCAGTCTCTGAATGTCGGTCGGGAATGTTGCTGAGAACAGGAGAGTCTGCCGCTTGGCCGGAATCTTGGAGACAATCTTCTCAATGTCGGGAATGAAGCCCATGTCGAGCATGCGGTCTGCTTCGTCGATGATGAGGTAGTCGACGCCCATCAGCAGCAGCTTGCCGCGTTCGAACTGGTCCATCAGGCGTCCGGGGGTCGCGATCAACACGTCGACGCCGCGCTGGAGCAGGCCTTCCTGCTCCTTGAAGCTGACACCGCCAATGAGCAGGGCCATGGTGAGTTTCAGGTGCTTGCCGTATTTCTCGAAATTCTCGGCCACCTGCGCGGCGAGTTCGCGCGTCGGGCAAAGGATCAGGCAACGCGGCATGCGGGCCCGAGCCCGTCCGCGCGCCAGCCGGTGGATCATCGGCAGCACGAAAGCCGCCGTCTTTCCGGTGCCGGTCTGGGCGATGCCCGTGACGTCGCCGCCAGCGAGGATATGGGGGATAGCTTCCGTCTGGATCGGCGTAGGCGATGTATATCCCGCCTCTTCTACAGCCTTAAGTACGTTCGGCCCAAGGCCGAGGTCTGCAAATGTTACTTCAGTCAATGTTATGGTTCCTGGAATGGTTTCTGATTTTAACCCGGCGGCCTTGAGAGCCGCAATTTCCCGCGTTCAGCGCCTCAGTGCGCTTTTGGCGGGCCGGGCGAATTCCATGCCCGGAGCGTCGTGTTGCGCTGCACATAAGCCAAATTGTGGATAAATGGAAGGGGGCGTACCCAGCTTTCGCCCGACGGCGCACGGGTCAGGTGCGATAGCGCTGGACGTCGTCGATCAGATTCTGCAGCACGCGCTTGGACCGGCCCCAGTCGAAGGCCTGTCCGGGAACGGTAATTGTGCCTGTCAGCAGCGTGCCCTCGTCGCGGGATTCCAGCGTGATGATCATGTTGCCTTCCCAGGACCAGACCGAAGACGCCATTTTGGAGTTGAGTATGCAGCCATCACCCGCCTCTGAAATATCGACAATCGGCTGGCTGCGGCTGGCGAGCGAGCACACCACGGCGGCAAGTGTTTCGCCGAACGTATTGCGGAAGCCTTGTGATAGTTCGCGGTCCGTCTTCAGGCCCAGCCTGGCATACATCGGGATCGCAATATCCTTCATGGCGGCGAGCGGCAGGCCGCCCGCGCCGGCCGCGGCCATGACCGGTTCGGCATATTTGAAGAATTGCTCGGCGGTCATGCCCTGCGGCGTGGCGCCGGTGACGCGTACCACGCGCGCGCGGACGTCCGGGTGATTAATGATTTCGCCCACATTCATCGAGTTTCGCCAGTCTATGCTGGAGTCAACGATCTGTGGAGGGAGGGATGGCGGAGACGTGGAGAGCGCGCTGTCTGTAACAGCCGTTCCGCACTGTGCGCAGAAGCGGTGGCCATCTCCCAGCGTCTGTCCGCAATGTGTACAAAACATGGGCGGTCCCCTCGTCCATATGACGAGGGGACCTTACCCCAAATCAGGCGCCCGCGTCAGCGAGATTCTGGTTCACGAAATCCCAATTGATGAGATTGTCGATGAAGGCGTCCATATAGTTCGGACGGCTGTTCTGGTAATCGAGATAGTAGGCGTGCTCCCAGACATCCATGGTCAGGACGGGTGTTGCGTCCATATCGGTGACCGGCGTTTCCGCGTTCGGTGTCTTGGTGATGTGGAGCTTGCCGCCCTTGTAGACCAGCCAGGCCCAGCCGGAGCCAAACTGGCCGCCGCCAGCCGCCTTGAAATCCTTCACGAACTGGTCGTAGCCGCCCAGGTCGCGATCGATCAGGTCGGCCACTTTGCCGTGCGGTTTGCCGCCGCCGCCAGGTTTCATGCAGTGCCAGTAAAAGGTGTGGTTCCAGACCTGGGCCGCATTGTTGAACAGGCCAGCCTTGCCGCTATCGGCTGCAGCTTTCTTGATGATGGATTCGAGCGACTCGTTTTCGAGGTCGGTGCCCTCGATCAGGCCGTTCAGATTCTTGACATAGGCGGCGTGGTGCTTGCCGTGGTGAAAGTTCAAGGTCTCCTCGGAGATGTGCGGCGCCAGGGCGTCGCGTCCATATGGGAGATCAGGGAGGGAAAATGCCATTTTGGGCGTCCTTTCTTGCAGCAAAGTATCTGGTCTAATTACGCGTCTTCCCACATATGGGTTGCATGTCAAACCCGACCAGCCCTCTTTCCAAATCTCAATGGGCCGCGATCGACAAGCGGATTCTTCGCGCAGACGAGGACCGCTGGATTTCCAGCCGCTATGCAAAGGACGATCAGAGGCAGGCGCTGACGGCCCTTTATGCGCTTGCCTATGAGCTGGCGCGGGTCCGGCTGGTGGTCTCCGAGGAAGGGCTGGGCCTGATCCGGTTTCAATGGTGGCGCGATGCCATTTCCGAGATCGAGGCGGGTAAAGTGCGCGAGCATGATGTCGCCCGCGCCCTGAAGGAAGAAGTCGAGGCGGGCCGGCTGAAGCCGCGCGCCCTGCAGGATCTGATTGATGGCTATCAGGCCGCCTTTGAAGCCCAGGACCGGGCATTGGAGCCGGAAGGCTGGCTGGCGCTGACGGCGGCGCATGTGCTGACCCCGATGCATGGCTGGGCCGAGGAGATCCGGGATGTTGCGCCCTATTTTGCCGCGGCGCGCCGCTCTGACTCCAAGGCATATGGCCCGATCCTGCCGCCTGCGCCGAAGCCGATCCGGCCAGCCATCGCGCATTTTCGCCTGCGCAAACTCTACACCGAGGGCAAGACGCCGAACGCCATCCAGAAACGGCTCTGCGTGCTGCAGGCGATCCGTAGCGGCAAGGTTTGACCGGAACGCAACTCGTCACGCCGTTACACGTTGGTTCGTCATTCCCAGCCCTGTGCCTGCCCAGTGAAGGAGTGATCCATGTCCGCCAGCAAACCCGTCGCCCGCCTCTACCGGATGAAAACGCCGTCACATGTCTGCCCGTTTGGCCTGAAGAGCCGGGCGCTGCTGAAGCGAAAAGGGTATCCGGTCGACGATCATCTCCTGACCAGCCGTGAAGAGACCGATGCCTTCAAGCGCGAACATGATGTGAAGACGACACCCCAGACCTTCATCGATGGAAAGCGGATCGGCGGGTATGACGCGTTGAAGGAATTCTTCGGCCAGCTTGAAAAGGACAAGGACAAGAAAACCTATACGCCGGTCATCGCCATCTTCGCGTCGGCGGCTTTCATGGCTTTGGCGGTCAGCTGGGCGGCCTATGGCAGCCTGCTGACCGTCCGCGCGGCGGAATGGTTCATCGCGATCAGCATGTGCATTTTGGCCGTTCAGAAATTGCGAGATCTTGAAAGCTTTTCCAATTCGTTTCTCGGCTATGACCTGCTGGCCCGGAAATGGGTCAGGTACGCCTATATCTATCCGTTTGCGGAATTGCTGGCAGGCGTGCTGATGATTGCGGGCGCATTGATCTTCCTCGCAGCGCCAGTGGCCCTGTTCATTGGCACGATTGGCGCCGTATCAGTGTTCCGCGCGGTCTATATCGAGAAGCGGGACTTGAAATGCGCCTGTGTCGGTGGGGATAGCAATGTGCCGCTGGGCTTCGTCTCACTGACCGAAAACCTGATGATGATCGTGATGGCCGTGTGGATGCTGGCCAAGTAAGGCTCAGGTGCCGCGTGTATCGCCATAGAGGTGGATGTGCAGGCGGTCGGTGAAATTGTAGCCGGCTTCAAGACATACCTCGGCAAGCCAGGGCTCTCGCGCGCGAAGTTCGGCGGGCGTCCGACCCTCGGGCATCAGCCATACGCGGTCGGCAGGGATGCCGGACTCGGCAACGAGTGCGTGGGCTTCCTCGAGGTCTGAGGGGTTTGCCACGACAATCTTGAAGTTCGCGCGCGGGTCTCTGGCGTAGAAGCCGAGCACATCGGGCTTCAGCCGGATAGAGACCGCATTGCCGGAATGGGCAAGCTTCGGGGAGACATTAAACTGGTCGATCAGCTCCGCTGCAAGCCCGATTGGCTTGATCGTGCCATTGGTCTCGATCTCGATATAGAAGTCTGCGTCGAATGCCTTGAGGCGCTGGATCAACTCGCCGAGACCGCGCTGTTGCAACAGGGGCTCGCCGCCAGTGAAGATGATGCGGCGACAGGATTGGCTGGTCAGTTGCTCGGCCAGGGCGTCGGTCGATACATCGACGGTCTCGGCGGCGCGGTCGAATTTTTTCGGCGCGTCCGGCAGGTCGTCGCGATGGGCAAACTCCGTCCCCTGAAAATTCCAAGTATAGGCCGTGTCGCACCAGACGCAGTGGAGATTGCATTGCGACAGGCGTACGAACACGCTCGGCTTGCCGGCCGAGACGCCCTCACCCTGCAGCGAATGGAAGATCTCGGGCACGCCGGGCTCTGTGACGGCGAGGCGCATGTCTATTCCGCCGGAACCAGGCTGGTGGCCGACAGCCATGAATCAAAGTCTTCCAATGCGCGCACGGCTTGCGCGCGTTTCTTTGCACGGCCCTTGTCCTTGCCGCGCAGGCGTTTGCCGTCGGGCCCGTGTTTCGGGAAGTCGGCGATGTCCGGGAACAGGCCGAAATTGACGTTCATTGGCTGGAAGGTCGCCTTGCCTTCGAGATGGCCGCCGGTGATGTGGCGGATCAGAGAGCCAAGTGCGGTCGTCTCCGGCGGGGGCGCCAAGGGCTGGCCGAGACGCTCAGCGGCGGCGAACCGGCCGGCAAGCAGGCCCATACCTGCGCTTTCAACATAGCCTTCAACCCCCGTGACTTGTCCGGCAAAGCGCAGGCGAGGCAGGCTCTTCATGCGCAGCTGCTCATCCAGCAGTTTCGGCGAATTGAGGAAGGTGTTGCGATGGATGCCGCCAAGGCGCGCGAACTCGGCTTTTTCGAGACCGGGGATCATGCGGAAGATATCGGTCTGGGCGCCATATTTCAGCTTGGTCTGGAAGCCGACCATGTTCCAGAGCGTGCCGTGGGCATTGTCCTGGCGCAGCTGGACGATGGCGTGCGCCTTGATGTCCGGCTGATGGGGGTTGGTCAGGCCGACCGGCTTCATGGGGCCGAAGCGCAGCGTTTCGCGCCCGCGTTCCGCCATGACTTCGATGGGCAGGCAGCCTTCAAAGTAAGGCGTGTTCTTTTCCCATTCCTTGAACTCGGTTTTCTCGCCCGAAATCAATGCGTCGATGAAAGCGTTGTACTGGTCTTCGTCGAGCGGGCAATTGATGTACGCCGCCGTATCGCCACCGGGGCCGGGCTTGTCATATCGGCTTTGGCGCCAGGCCTTGGTCATATCGACGGAGTCGAAATAGACGATGGGGGCGATGGCGTCGAAGAAAGCGAGATCATCTTCGCCGGTATGGGCGTGGATGGCTTCTGCCAGTTTGAGTGATGTGAGCGGTCCGGTGGCCACGATCACGCTGTCCCAGTCTTCCGGTGGGAGCCCCGTGATTTCCTCGCGGACGATGGTGATGTTCGGATGGGCTTCCAGCTTGGCGGTGACCGCCTCGGCAAAACCCTCGCGGTCCACGGCCAGCGCGCTGCCGGCGGGCACCTGGTGCTCGGCTGCCGTATGCATGATCAGGCCATTCGCCCGGCGCATTTCCTCATGCAGCACGCCGACGGCATTCGACACATGGTCGTCCGAACGGAACGAGTTCGAGCAGACCAGTTCGGCCAGCTTGTCGGTCTGGTGGGCATCGGTGCCTTTGACGCCGCGCATTTCGTGCAGGATGACGGGCACGCCGGCATTGGCGGCCTGCCATGCGGCCTCGGATCCGGCCATGCCGCCGCCGATGATATGAATGGGTTTGATGCTCATGCGGCGGATGTGCGGGGCCAGGGCGGCGTCGTCAAGGTGGCGTTTGCCGTGATTCCCCGTGGCGAGGCCGTGAACGGGCGTGTAAGGAGTCGGATATGACTCGCAAGCTTTCTATTCCAGACCTGGTAGCAGAGGCATGGTCGTTGGCCCTGAGGGCCGCGCGGCCGAGCCTGGTTCTCATGCTCGCTCTTATTGTTGCAGGTGGCATCTACACCTTTGCGGTGGGGCCGGGATCCGCAATCGGGGATGCAGCGCCCGCGATTGCGGCGCTCGTTGTGTTTGTCGTCGGGATCGAATTCTCGCTGGTGGTCTACCGGGCCATGCTGGAGACGCGCACGGGCGATCGCCTGCGCCTCGCCCATGCGAATCTGGCGATCTATGTTGCCTTCCTGTTTGTGGGCGTTTTCGTCGGCTTCTTCCTGTTGATCCTGCCCGGAATCCTGCTCAAGGCGTCGGGCCGGGTTGAAATCGACGCAGAAACGCCGCCGGACGTGGTTCAGGCGGCGCTGATCGACATGTTGCCCACGGCCTATGGTGCTGTCCTCATCCTCGCCTGTATTGCCGGCGCGGCCGTTCTGTTCTTCATGGCGCTGCGGCTCTTGCTTATCGGGGCAGCGACCGTCGCCACGGGCGAGACACTGGTCTTCCGCACCTGGTCCTGGACGCAGGGGCATGCCCTGCCGCTCGGTCTCGCCGCGCTGGTGACGCACATTCTGCCGTTTGCCGTGGCCGTGCTGATCAATTGGAATTTGCGGGATATCTGGGGTGACAGCGCCATCGGCGGCTTCCTGTCGGGCGCGGTCGGCATGGCCCTGCTGGTGCCATTCCTGCTGGGCGGGCATGGCCTTGCGGTCGCGGCCCTGCACCAACTGCATCCCGAGACGACTTCCACCGAATGATTGCGCCTGTCATATAAATCGCCCTATCCTGACGCCTGATAAGCAGTTCAGGGGGGGCTCTGCCAGATGCCAAGCCGTTTTTCATTTGATGGCGCGTTGATGTTCGCATTCCGCGCAGTGCATGCGCGAAGCTTCCTCTGGGTGTTTCCGCTTGCGTTTGCGGGCGCGTTCACGGTTTTCAGCCTTGCGATCCTGATTTTTGCCAAGGATGATTTTGTGCAGGTGTTCCAGACCATCGAAATGCTGGAACAGGCCTCGGTCGGACAGGATGATCCTCAAGCCGTATTCGCCGCGATTCTCGGCGCCATGCAGCCGCTGGTCGGGTGGGCGATCTTTGCCACGCTGGGGAGCTGGATCATCTGGGCCATGTTCGAAGCCGCCTCGCAGCGGCGTTATGTGCGTGACGAGCGGTTTTCCCTCGGGTTCGGAGGGGATGAAGTGCGGATCATGGGGGTCGGGTTCTGTTGGGCGGTTATGCAGACGCTTTTCACCATCGTGCCCGTCCTCATGATTTTCAGTTCAATCTTCGGCGCGGTGGGCATGGTTGAAGCAGGCGCATCAGAGAATGAAATCGCGAGGCGTGTCATCGGGCCGATCCTTGGTGCGTTCGGGCTGGGGTTTGTCCTGTTCCTGATCTATGTCTTCTTCGCGACCCGTCTTGCTCCCTGCTTTGCTTTGACCATCAAGGACCGGGAGTTCCGATTCCTCGATGCCTGGAATGTGTCGCGTGACCGGTTCTGGCCAATTCTCGGCGCGTATCTCATCATCACCATCGTGGGGGGAATCATTGTCAGCATCGCCGACCAGCTGCTCCAGCTTCCGATGATGTTCACCATGGAATCGGCCTTTGAGAATGCTCAGACCGGTGAAGACATAGTTGCGGCCTTTATGAGCGGCGGGGTGATCGTCGCGTTGGCGATCTATATGATCGCGCGCCTGTTCCTGTCGGGCCTGCTCATGCATGTTGCCGGCGCACCGGCCGCGTTCGCCGCGCGACATGACCCGCGCGGCAGCGTGGACGATACCTATCGCGTGGATACGTTCAATTAGAGGGAGGGCATCTGATGAACACTCTGGAATTTTCAGTCGGGAATGCGATGGGGCATTTCAACAAGACGGAGGGACCGAAAGGGTTTCTCTGGAAGTTCGCGCTGGCCTATGCGCTGTGCGCCATCGTGGTCCAGGGGCTGAGCATGTATCTGATGGCGCCCCTATATGGCGCGGCGTTCAATCCCGTGGTGATGGAAGATCCCGATATGATGGATCAGGTCATGCTGAAGAATATTGGGAGGTTCGCGCTCGCCTATCTGGTCGCCATGGTGACCGGAATTCTGCTCTGGATGATGTTTGAAGCATCAAGCCAGCGTCGCTATATGCGGGCCGAAGGCTTCAGCCTGAAACTGGGCGCAGATGAAGGCCGACTGCTGGTTGTCGGTCTGTTCTGGATCGGCCTGATGATCCTGCTGTATATCGGGATGTTCGTGTTGATGATGGTCCCCATGATCATCGGAGCGGTTGCTGGCAGTGACGGAGCGATGGCCGCAGGAGCGGTGGCTGTGATTGTCATGCTTGCCTATGTGGTATTCGCAATATGGGTTACCGTGCGGTTCTCACCCGCCGCTGCCATGACCATCCGGGATCGCAAAATTCGCTTCGGCAGTGCCTGGCGGGTTACCAAGGGCAAGGTATGGACCCTGATCGGCAGCTGGCTTGTGCTGGCGCTGATCATGATGGCGATCATCTTCGTATTGTATCTGGTTTTCGCGGTGACCGCGGTCCTGTCGCTCATACCCGTCATGCAGAGCGGATCGGATGACCCGGCCGACGTGCTTGCCGCCTTTGCATCGCCGGGTTTTATCATACCCGTCATCATCTTCGGCTTGGTCTATATGGGATTGGCCGGCGTCATGATGCACGTGTTCGGTGGCCCCGCAGCCTTGGCTGCGAAGACCGATCCGAACTGGACGGATACAGACGCGATCAACGAAACCTTCGTCTAGCGTAGCGACCGTTTACTTGGCAGGGCTTGGCGAGCGGGATTTCCGCTTTGCCGGGCTCTTGGCTTTTGGCGCTGCCTTGGCCACAGCTTTTGCGGGCGCCTTGGCTTTCGGCTTTGCCGCAGCTTTGGTCTTCGCGGGCGCCTTGGCCGCAGCCTTTTTTGGCTTGGCGGTGGGCTTTGCCTTGCTCGTGCTTTCAGCCCGCAGACGCTTGTTGCGCGCGGCGCGGCGTTCATCCTGCCGGCGGAAGGTCTCGGCGAGGTGTTTGCCGGTCCAGCTGTCTTCACACGCCGCAATGTCTTCCGGTGTGCCGAAGGCAACCAGTTCCCCGCCGCCATCGCCGCCTTCGGGCCCGAGGTCCAGCACCCAGTCCGCCGTCTTCACGACATCCAGATTGTGCTCGATCACGACAACCGTGTTGCCGGTATCGACAAGGGAGTGCAGCACTTCCAGAAGTTTGCGGACATCCTCGAAATGCAGGCCGGTGGTCGGCTCGTCGAGAATGTAGAGCGTCTTGCCGGTTGCGCGCTTGGAGAGTTCCTTGGCGAGCTTGACGCGCTGGGCCTCACCACCCGACAGGGTCGTGGCTTGCTGGCCGACCTTCACATATCCAAGGCCGACTTCGTTCAGCGTGTCGAGCTTGGTCGCGATGGCGGGGACAGCGGAGAAGAATTTCGCGGCATCCTCAACCGTCATGTCCAGCACATCCGCGATGGACTTGCCTTTGAACAGGACTTCCAGCGTCTCGCGATTGTAGCGCTTGCCCTTGCAGGTTTCACAGGTGACGTAGACGTCCGGCAGGAAGTGCATCTCGATCTTGATGACACCGTCGCCCTGGCAGGCTTCGCAGCGGCCGCCCTTCACGTTGAAGCTGAACCGGCCAGGCGCGTAGCCACGTGCCTTGGCTTCCGGCAGGCCGGCAAACCAGTCGCGCATCGGGCCGAAGGCGCCGGTATAGGTGGCCGGGTTCGAGCGCGGCGTGCGGCCGATCGGGCTTTGGTCAATGTCGATGACCTTGTCGAGATGCTGCAGGCCTTCGAGGCTTTGGTAAGGCCTGTCTCTTATACACATCTCCGAGCCCACGAGACGCTACGCTATCT
>OJHJ01000162.1_pt1 | contig 46817 bp, 41 predicted proteins | sample 1595201 | NCBI WGS metagenome assembly OJHJ01 (sample SAMN05416832, study PRJEB24817) | seawater metagenome | isolation source: Sea water | place: Canada:Atlantic | collected 2013-07 | reverse complement strand
TTCACTACTATCAGATGAATATTTTGCCGCATTATTAATCAAATTCAGCAGCAGTGTTTCCAGTGCAAACTGCTCACCGTTAACGCAACACGCCTCATCACCTATTAAGCTGACATGTTGTTTTTTTTCTTCAAATTGCGTGTATTGTTCGGCCATTATTTTTTGAACAAGCCCGTATAGATTAACGTTATGGAACTGTCTGGATGCTTGATCTGGACTATTCCTATATAACGATAAAATTTGTTCAACCACATGCCCCATACGGTCAATTCCATCGATCAATGGAGCTAACTCAGTATCTTGAAAGTTTGCTTGTTGCTTTAGATTATGCATTTGTACCTTAAGTGCGCTAATAGGCGTTCTTAATTCATGTGCGGCATCTGCAGCAAATTGTTGCTCACGCGTAAACGCATCGTTTAGGCGGCTAAGTAAGTCATTTGTTGTCGTCACTAACTGTGATAGTTCATTAGGCGTGTCATTTAAAACAACGGGGGTTAAATCATCTGCACGCTTATTACTCAGCTGTCTTGTAAGTTGCTTTAATGGGCGCAATCCAAAACCTATTGCAAACCAAATAATAATAGCCGCTATAGGTATAGCGTATACGGTTGGCTTAATGGCTACACTTACAATGGTGTCGGCTAAGCTATAACGTAAATCAATACGTTCAGCTGTGATTACCCAACGATTTAATGACTCATCTTTTAAAATAAAAGTACGCCAACGAAACTGATTGAAATTAACATCGCGAAATTGACCCGTTTGTTGCATATCAAATAGCCGCTTATTAGGCGCGTTGCCTGAACGTGCTAATAATGTATTGTTATCGGACCAAATTTGAAAAAATACACTCGGCTTAGAACCAACCGTGCGTTCTTGTCTCGGCTTAATGTCGTGATTCGCATGCACAATGATGTCTGCTAAATTTCTTAACCGTTGATCAAATAGCTCGTCGACTTTTTGAGTGCTCGAACGATAACCCTGTAAAACAGACAAAAATGATACCAACGTAATGGTAGCCAATAAAGCTAACAACAAATAGAGTCGAATAGACTTCATGGCCGCTTAATGATGTACCCAACCCCGCGAATGGTTTGAATAAAACCGCTGGGTAACTTTTTACGTATATGATGTATATGTACTTCGATAGCATTGCTTGAGATTTCTTCCCCCCAACTGTACAATTTTGACTCTAAACTTTCTTTTGTGAGTACACGTCCTGCATTTTCCATCAAGCCTTTCAACAGCATAAACTCACGACGCGACATACTAATCACTTGCCCAGCAACTGACACTTCATGACTTATCGTGTCTAACATTACATCAGTTATGGTAAGCCCAGAATGTTTCAATGAGCTGGCTCGACGCTCGATGACACGAATTCGAGCCAACAATTCACCCACATCGAATGGCTTTACTAGATAGTCATCTGCACCCAAGTCTAAACCGGCCACTTTGTCATTTATTGAAGACCGTGCCGTCAAAATAAGGATAGGCAAGTCCGCACTGGTTGCACGCATCGAGCGCATAACATCTAGGCCATCCATATCGGGTAAGCCTAAGTCCAAAATAACCAGATCAGGCAACTCCGTTTTAACCGAAGTGATTGCCTGCTGCCCTCTAGACAAACAATTAACAGCAAAGCCCTCTGTAACGAGGGCTTTTTTTAACGCGTCAACAAGCGCTGCGTCATCTTCGACAAGTAATATCTGCATGTTATTAGTTTAGCGCGTCTTTTACCTCTAGTAATGCTTTAGTTATATCTTCATACCGACTTTGATCGGCAATTGGGCGATTAGAGCGCTGAGAAGCCCTTTTAGCTTTTTCCAAATATTTTTTAGCGTTGACCATTTCGCCTTGATCTTTTAAAAATTCCGCATAAAAGAAATTACTATCGATACCGCTTGGTTTAATATCTAGGGCTTGTTTTAGCAGTGTTCTTGCTTTCTTATCATCACCAAAGCTGATAGGCCAGCTAGGCGCTTTAAAATAAAGCGTTCCTAGACTTGTGTAGGCTGAACCTGACAACGCTTTATCGTTAATCTTCAACGCCATCTCAAGATCTTTTTTAGACTCTTTAATAAGCGATAGCGCGCCCAATCCACCTTTCACCCCAGCAAAACTGGACTTAATAATGCCACGCCATATTAATACTTCAGCAGACTGTGGATCGGCAGATAAAAAAGCATCAGCCTTTGCTATTAAGGCATCAAACGCTTGCTTTTGGGCATCCCCTGTTAGCTTATAATTAGCAACAGCCCAGTCTTTTTGTAACGTCTCAAAACCGTTATTTGCTAATACAAATGTGGGCAGCAATAACAATAGTAACAAAGTGGTATTTTTAATTTTTATCATGTCTAATTTCTCTTTATGCTTGGTTGTCTTTAGCAGCTGCTAAATAGTGTTTAATTTTTGGCAATTGCTTAACAATGGAGCTTTCAACCAAGCCCGGCAACAAACCATTAAGCCTTACAAATAGCTTTTCTGGCCAGCCGACAAAACATTGTCTGTTTTGTGTTTGTATGAACGACAGTAATTGTTTTGCCACCTCTGCTGGGTCATCCATTGCTGAACCCAACTCTTTATTCATCGCATCAACATGTGCATTATTAATGGCTGTTTTAGTTGCACGTGGCGCGAAATACTGCACATTTACATCGCTGTCCATCAGCTCCCGCCTTAACGCTTCGCTAAACCCTCTTATGCCAAATTTGCTGGCACTGTAAACACTAAACCCCGGAAAACCAATACTTCCAAAGGTTGAACCAATATTGACAATTTGAGCTTTATTTTGTCTCTGTAATATTGGCAGTAATGCCTGCGTTAACAACAAGGTACTGGTTAAATTAATATTAATAATTTGGCTGATTTTTTCTTCCGTCATCTGCTCGAACAAATCAAATTGGCCAACACCTGCGTTATTGATTAACACATCAATATCCTGATCTAATTCATTACACGCATCAACAACGCATGTTCGGCCTAGTTCACTAGCAATATCCGCTTGAATGGTGATAACTTTATTACCTAGATTAGCTTTTAATTCTTTAAGTTTATTGGCATCTCGGCCAACGAGCAGCAATCTTGAGCCTTGTACATTGAGTAATTTAGCAATGGCGCCACCTATACCTCCGCTGGCACCCGTTAGCAAAATTGTTTTATTTTTCATTGCCTATCCTTAAGTTATAGCCGTTACACTTCGGAAAACACCACCGTATAAACGGTAAAATATGTTTGCGCAACGAATAATAAGGGCTTGCTCTTGCGGATCATCAATCTTGTTCATTAGGCCCTCAAAAAACTTTACATGGTCTTGATCTAAAGCCCCATGAGATCGCAGATAACTAAAAGCTGCCTCGGGTAAGTTCAATGCCTTTTGTATCCCATCCGCTGCTCTATCGGCCGTTGTGATGCTGGTCCCTTCAAGCACATGTACCATGCCGAAAAAACCCAATGGGTTTACTCGGCTCGCCATATCATAGGCATAAGCGATCATCAGCTCTGTTTCAATTGCCGGCTGACTATTTCGTACCGCTTCCTTATCACCATCACATGCAGCAATATCGTTTAATATCCATTCTTGATGCCCCAACTCTTCTTCAATATATTCGGCAACAGCATTCCTTAACCACTCTTTTTCCTCTGGCAAGCGCCCACCAACCGTCATTAATAGCGGAACTGTATGTTTAACGTGGTGATACGCTTGCGTCAAATAGTCACGGTACTCGTCATGCGTGATTGTGCCAGACACCGCTTTTTCAATAATCGGCGCCTTTAACATGTCATTTCTGGCTTGTTGTGTCGTCGCTTGTAACTGTTCAAAAAAACTCATGGATACTCCTTAAGTTGTAGATATTCTTTAATTAATTTAGCCTCATACTGAAAGGGCATGAGTCTCATTTAGTGGAACTTAAAGATTTCCACTAATTTGGTTCTAAACTGCTTGCCGTTCAACGTCATATAACGCTTCCAACTGAGATTGATGAGCCTGCAAGATGGCGTGTCGTTTAGATCGACCATTGGCTGTTAATAAACCTGCTGCAACTGTCAACGGGGCGCTTAACACGTGCCATTCCTTTATTTGTGCGTAATCTGGCAACGTATCATTCATTGAATCAATACATTGTTTAATTTCAGCCACACCCGTCGATGAATTTACTGGATAGATTAATGCTGTACAAAATGGTCTTGCATCCCCGAATACCACGCATTGTTTCAACAAGCCATCGCTCAACGCGCAGCTTTCCACCCATTCGGGGTTTATATTTCGACCAAAACTCGAAATAAGCAGGTTTTTCTTACGGCCATTAATAAATAGATAGCCTTCATCATCCAAATATCCCAAGTCACCGGTTACAAGAAACTCTTGCCCCCAAGTTTCTGGTTGATTTACATAACCTAAAAATGTATTGCCAGAAATTAATACCTCGCCTTTATCAATCTGGATCGATACGTGCTTTAAAGGCTTGCCGACAGAACCTATTTTTAGATTTTCTTGGGTATTTAAACTAACCACGGAACTGCATTCAGACAAGCCATATCCTTCATAAACTGCTAGCTCTAGTTGTTTTGCCCTATTAAGCAATGCAGATGACACTTTGCTTCCTCCAACGGCAATAAACTCCAATGAAGAAGGCGGCTGCCAACCGTTCTCGATTGATTTAATCAAGGCCAATAATAATTCAGGCAATACAATAAGGCTGTTGGGTTGATGTGCGCTGATAGTACTCAAAAGCGTTTCAATATTTAGATCACTACTCCCATTAAACCCCAATGATTTTTGCGACAACGCTACGACAGATCCGGCAGATAACAACGTTAAATAAACACCCGCGACATTTTCAAGTAAGGTGCTAAATGGCAATATCGACAAATGTTTTGTTGAATATAAATTCACCGCATCTTGAAGTGCAGTAGCCACTGATAGTTGTTGTGAGTTTGACAAACAAACGCCTTTAGGCTCCCCTGTGGAACCTGAGGTAAAGGTGATTTTTGCGGTCTGTTCGGGTAATACAGCTGGAGCAATAGCTATTGTACTGACGATAAATTCACCGCAAATATCCAAACGATTCTGTAGCTCAAACAAATTCGCTATACGATCACCTTGAGCATGAATAACAACGGTCGCCCCAGCTTCTTTCATTGCATGTGTCAACTGCAGGTCGGAAAAGAAAGAAGGTAATGGCAATAATTGTATATCTGCCACCTGACACGCTAAATCAATAACAATCCATTCAGGGCAGTTATCAACATATAAAGCAAGAACCTGATGTTTCAACTCATCTAACTGGTGCGATACTTGCCGAACAGCCGACACGAGCTCACTGTATGTGTAAGTTCCGTGATCGCCAATTAAAGCGACATCGTTACCTGCCCGATCAGCAATTTTTTGTATATTGAGCCACATAACAACAACTCCTAAGAAATTTGCCTAACAATTTCGTTTGTAGTGTGCTGATAGTTACACATCATAAAACTGGCCACGGGGTGCTTTTGCAATTTGCAAAATGCATCATTAAGATTGCCTGCTATAACTTTAGGCCTATTTTTATAGTAGCCACCCCAGCTCTCGCCGCCATCATCCAAACAATCAGGGTTTGCTTCACATATTTCATGGCTAACTATACCCAAGTCATCCACCATTTTCTGCACCTGAGGTGTCACTGTAAACAATGCCCACTCAAACCCTGCTTGATGCAAAATAGTCACAATCAATACAAATAACATCTGGCTTGCTCCAGGGTAGCTGGAGGTTAAATTACCTATTTCGGCCAACGTTGAACGCGCTATTGATTTACCGAGCAAATCGCCTAGCGTCGTTTCTAGATTGTTATCCAAATACTGCTCTAGGAAAAAAGCTTCTGAGCCACTTCCCATCCTGAAACCTACAGTACTAGTAATGTTTTTCTTAGTTCGTGACGTTAATACGTAGGGTAAGAAAGTATCAACCTCTGCCTTGTGGCTCTTGTAAAAATGACGAGCAATAAACTGTTCAACACCCAGCCGTTCTGGTGAGTCTTTACTAACCAAATCAATCGTTAAGTGTGGTAACAAAAGTCGCTGTGTTTTTTCTACCTCTTTTACCTGTGCAACTTTTAATTCAATATCTGATTTACTAACACTCATTTTCATCACCTCTAACTAAATCGTGATGACATATTAAGAAACGTTTATTAAGTAAAACTTAAGGCTTTAGAAATTTTATATTTATTATAAAAAAAATGAGTGCGCCAGATAGCCCAAAAGAGTGAGAGATGAAATTGAGTTCGGCTTATCAAGCACTGACAGCATACCTAACCTTAACCGTTGCACATACCTAATAGCTTGCCTGCACAAACTACGCATAACAAACCACTACTAAACGTGTAAAGCTTATTCTATATAAGTGCCGTTCTTGCTGTTAGATAAAGTGGTAACTGGGGGTACCGGTAAAGTAAAAGGTTATTAAGTTTTCCTTAAGTTTCCAATGCTTTAATTCAAACAACTTTCTTGAACCCGCATAGAGATCTTCATATGAAACAACATGATACTCACCCTTCACTTGCCTTCTCAGATAAATACAGCGCTTCACATGCACAGCAGTATTTTGAAAAACACAATGATGGATTTTGGCGCGAGCTATCAAATTATTTTGATCATCAACAAATCAGAAAAGCGCTAAAGATTGCAGGAGAACCGGTGCATGTGCTGGATGTGCCTTGCGGCACAGGACGTTTTTGGGAACTACTAGCAACCAAGCCAGATAGAAAAGTTTTGGCCTGTGATTATAGTCAAAACATGATTGATACCGCTGTCCAGTTCAGACCAAAAGCAATTGTAGATCGTATCGACGTTCTTCAAGGGTCAGCCTTTGATTTACCCGTTTCAGACGGCTTTACCGACTCAGTGTTATGTATTCGTTTAATTCACCACATTGGCGACTCTACAGACCGGCTTAAATTATTAAAAGAATTGAACCGAGTGACTAAATCTACGGTCATTATTTCTTTATGGGTAGACGGAAATATAAAATCTTGGCGTAGAAAAAAACTTGAAACAAAACGGCCCAAAAGAAGTTATCAAAACCGGTTCGTTATCCCTTCTAAACAGATTGAAGCTGAATTTGCGAACGCAGGCTTTTCTATCGAAGCGAAATTAGACCTCGTCCCCTACTTATCTATGTGGCGAACCTATGTTCTGAAGAAAAACTAACTACTTTCAGCTATGCAAAACTATGTGGCACCCAATTGGTTAACAGCTTTAACAAACCAAAGCATAAACAATTTTGACACGCTATGGGCCCTTGATGCCGATTGGTTTGAACCACCTAATATTCGCCGTGGTGGTTGGAGCGGTGTATCACGCATTGAAGTTGACATTCCTAACCGTGGCAAATTGGGGTTATTTCTAAAACGCCAAGAAAACCATCGTTGCAAAACTTGGCGTCACCCTATCTCTGGCATCGCAACGTTGGACAAAGAATTCAGCAATATCATAAAGTTCAAGAAACATAATATCCCATCTCTCAATCCTGTGTATTTTGCAAAACAAATGGTTTCAGGCAAGCTTCAAGCCATCCTAATTACCGAGGAATTAACGGGGTATCGCCCATTATCCGATATCAATATATCGAGCCCATCTAACCGCAAAAAGTTACTACAAGAAGTCGCTTCTGTTATACACAAAATGCATGCGCATAATTATCAACATAATTGCCTTTTCCCAAAACACATTTTTGCCAAGCAAGATAATGGTCGCTGGTCAGTCAGGATTATAGATTTGGAAAAAACAAAACACCGTATATCCAAAAAACACGTAGTGCTTAGAGACTTAGGAACATTACATCGCCATGCTACAGACCGTTGGACACTTTCAGATCGAATTATTTTGTTACGTTGTTATATGGGGGAAGCAAAACTTTCTAATTCTTCAAAAAAAATCGCACAAATAATTTCTAAAAAAACACAATCTAAAAATCTTAAAAAGGAGATAGCACCGAGTGTATAAGCATCAATTTTCTTACTTAAAAACATTATGATTATATTAGGCCTGTCCGGTGCTGTTAATCACGACGCATCCGCTGCTTTATACATTGACGGAAAGCTTGTTGCAGCGGCTGAAGAAGAACGTTTCATTCGCGACAAACATGCGAAAGGGAAGATGGCATATGAAGCAACTAAATATTGCCTTGCGGAAGCTGGCATTAAGCCAGAGCAAGTTGATGTTGTCGCCTTTCCCTACGCTAAAATTGGCCTGAACTCCCCTGCCCGCTGGCATTACGCCAAACGTCACTGGTATGCGCCTGACCGTGCTTTAACCGCCTTATTTAGCGGCAATCGCCGCTACTGGCGGAACCACCGCAACGTAATGAAAATGCTTGATGACTTAGGCATTGGTGCTGACCGAGTCAAATTCTCACCTGTTGAACACCATTTAGCCCATGCCAGTAGCGCCTATCATTTAAGTGGCTTTAAAGAAAAAACGGCGATTATTGGCATTGATGGTAAAGGCGAATATGCCACTACCTTCTTTGGCTATGGTGAGAATGGCAAAATCCATAAAATAAAAGAGTTCTATGACCCTGACTCGTTGGGTGGCATGTATGGTGCTCTCACCGAACTACTTGGTTTTGAAATGCTAGATGGCGAATTCAAGGTGATGGGGATGGCGCCTTATGGAGACCCTAGTCGTTTTGATTTCTCTCGTCTCATTGATTGCAAAGATGGTGACTTTAAAATCAACACCAAGTTAGTGAATACTGTTGGGTTACGCCGCTATAAAAAGAATGGTAAAGGCTATTTTTTTAGTCAAAATCTGATTGACTGGCTTGGGCCCATACGACATGGCGATGACATTGATGACCCATATATAGATTATGCCGCCAGCATTCAAAGCTTATTGGAAAAAACGGCATTACAGTTAATCGAGTACTATCTCGGTGATATTATTCGTGAAACAGGCAAAGTCTGTTTTGCAGGGGGCGTCGCGTTAAACGTTAAACTTAATCAACGCATTATTGCCATGCCACACGTCAAAGAACTATTTGTGCAGCCTGCCGCCAGCGATGCAGGCACCGCAATTGGCGCAGCTAGTTATACCTCTGAAATGGCTGGAGTCCCTGTTGAGAAAATGGAGCACGCCTATCTTGGCCCATCATACACAACTGAGCAATGCATCAATGCCTGTGAACAATACCCTAAAAATGTCCATTGGCAACGACTTGATAATATTATAGAAGAAACGGCTACCATCCTTAGTAAAGGCAACCCCGTTTCATGGTTCCAAGGCCGTTTAGAATTTGGCCCACGTGCACTAGGAAACCGTAGCATTTTAGGCTGCCCTAACCATAAGGGTGTTGCAGATAGAATTAACGCACAAATTAAATATCGTGAACGGTGGCGCCCTTTTTGCCCAAGTATTATAGATACTGCTGCTAAAGACATTTTGCAAACAAATCACCCCAGTCCTTATATGACCTTCACTTTCGATGTCAAAGATAGTTGGAAAAAACGTATCCCCGAAGTAGTGCATGAAGATGGAACTGCACGCGCTCAAATTGTTACCAAAACCACTAACCCCCGCTACTATGCACTACTCCAAGAAATGGAAAAACTCACTGGAAATGGCGTGTTGCTCAACACCTCACTTAATCGTAGGGGCGAACCAATGGTTTGCAACCCGACTGACGCACTAAATATGTTTTACGGTTCTGAATTAGAATACTTAGTGATGGAAGACATTTTGATAACAAAACCCAATTAACACTTTTTTCTCATGAATAAAAATCACACCCTAGAAATCAAGCCTATACTCCTGTCTTGGAAACAGCTGACTGGACGTGGCTTGAGCAGTTCTACTCTTCACCGAGAAAGATAAAACGTGCTGTATACAAATGGTTAGCTTATCGCTTATTATCGCCAACGAACGACATGCCTCATTAGGACTATGTTGTTTTTTACGGAAATTTTAATCATTTCCAAAATGTGGGGTAGGATGCGAGGTAAACCAATAAATCATATCTAACTTATTGGTTTATATAAATAAATGGCGGAGAGAGAGGGATTCGAACCCTCGGTACCTTGCGGTACACACGCTTTCCAGGCGTGCTCATTCGACCACTCTGACATCTCTCCGTATTTAAAAAAACGTTATGACCCACGTTTTGGGTGGTGAATTATACCAACAAATTTTCTAGACTTTTAACTAATTAAACCATCGACTCTAGCTCATCCCAACGTTGATACTTGCCTTGTAATTGGGTATCCACTTCAGCCATCTCATCCATTTTCTGCTGAATGGCTTCCCGCTCACCTTTGTGAAACTCTGTGGTGCTAGTTAGTTTTTGCAATGCTTCTAGTGCTTGTTCCAATTCATCAATTTGCTTTGGTAAGGCATCTAATTCTTGCTGTAATTTATAACTTAGTTTTGCTTTTTTTGACGGCTGTTGTGTGGGCTCTGCAGATAACGTCACTTTTTCGCCTTTTTCAACCTTCTCTTTCGCTTTTATAACGCTTGCCCAGTTAGGTAACTCACCCACATAATCAGTGATTTGACCATCACCTTCAAAGAACCAGAAATTGGTCACTACATTTTCTAAAAACTTTCTATCGTGACTAACTAGTAACAACGTACCTTCGTATTCCATCAACAACTCTTCTAGCAATTCGAGCGTTTCAATATCCAAGTCATTGGTGGGTTCATCCATGACGATAAAGTTAGCCGGTTGGCTAAATAATTTTGCCAGCATAATGCGATTACGCTCCCCGCCAGATAGAACTTTTGCTGGAGAACGCGCCCGTTCAGGTGCAAACAAAAAGTCACCTAAGTAACTAATGATATGCCTGTCTCGGCCGTTGATTGTGATGGTTTCTTTTCCATCAGACACCAAGTCGATAACTGTCTTTTCTAAATCAAGCACATCGCGGTGCTGATCAAAGTAGGCGACTTTTAATTTTGTACCGTGTTTAACATCACCCGAATCAAGCTCAATTTCCTGTAATAAGGCTTTTATTAAGGTACTTTTACCAATGCCGTTTGGCCCAACCAGCCCAACTCTATCACCGCGCATAAGGCGGCATGAAAAATCATGGACCATACGTTTACCAGCGTATGCAATGGAAACATTTTTTGCTTCAATAACTTGCTTACCTGAACGTTCACCTTTATCTACTTCTAGCTTGGCAGGGCCTGCTAAGTTTCTTCGATCTGCCCGCTCTGTTCGAAGTTTCTTTAGCGTTCTTACACGGCCTTCATTACGCGTTCTTCTTGCTTTTATACCTTGACGAATCCACACTTCTTCACGGGCTAGTTTTTTATCAAACTCAGCGTTTGTTTTTGCTTCCGACTCTAACGCTGCGGCTTTTCGCTCTAGGTATTGATGATAACTGCATGACCAACTGGTTAATTGCCCTCTATCTATTTCAATAATTCGCTTGGCAATGTTCTGCAAAAAGGTTCTATCGTGGGTAATACACACCACGGCACCTTGAAAGCTTTCCAGCTGCTTTTCTAGCCAAACAATGGTTTCCATATCCAAATGGTTTGTGGGTTCGTCCAACAGCAATACATCGGGCTCAACCACTAGCGCTCGCGCTAGCCCTACTCGACGTTTCCAGCCACCGGACATTTCATTTATTTTTTTATCCGCAGGTAAATTTAAGCGGCTTAATACAGAGTCCACTCGTTGCTGAAGCGTCCAGCCATCTAGGGCTTCAAACTTTTGCTGTAGGTTTCCAAGTGCATCTAAGTTTACATTTGGGTCTAGCAACATATCATGGTAACGCGCGATCAAATGCCCCACTTCACCTAGGCTATCGGCCACCGCCTCATATACAGTTGATGATTCTGGTAACTCTGGCGACTGTTCTAACGTTGAAACAACGACGCCAGACTGTTTCCACAACGTTCCTGAATCCGGCAAAATTTCTTCGGCTATCGTTTTCAATAACGTTGATTTCCCTTCGCCATTTCTACCAATTAAACCAATTCTTTCTTGCTCATCGATTTGTAATTCCGCGTGATCGAGCACAGGTTTTATTCCGAAAGCAATGCTAACGTTATCAAGTTTTATTAGTGGCATACTGTTTTAATTTAAAAGTGTTTTTCGAACGAGGTTCAAACCTGCCGCCGCTGCAATAATCTGCTGCCTGTCTGTGCGACCCGACACTTCTCGTGTTGATGAGAGTGCCGACGCATTATCCACTACGGCCGTATAAATGTCTGATTTGTTTTTGCCGGTTTCTTGATATAGCTGAACCATGACCATGCTGGCAACTGATGTTTCAGCCAGTTTTTTTGCCATCATTAACGCAGTTTTTTCACTCACCTGCTCTTTGACCATTTGCATTGCTTCAATTGCATTGCCGCTTAATGGGAATACCTGAGAACTTTTCAACCAACTTGCATTACATTGCTTGGCAAACAAGCCTTGAGATAACGTTTCAACTGCCAACAGTGACTGTTTATTTTTTTGCATCAATTGATCCACGCAATCAGCCAAACTATCGACATTAGTGCCCAGCCCATCCACCGCATAAATAACGGATCCCAACGCGTATTGAACCGCTCCTATACAAGCTCGAAGTTCTTTATCTGGGTAACCATTAGGAAAGGTCAACTTTAATTCGTTTTCTGGTAATCCCGCTCGAAAACTAACGCGCACCACATCAGGTATGTTTATTTCGTTGATGATTTGCTGAATACTGGACTCACCCATGCCCATGATTCTTAACGTAATGAGTGTTGTTTTTTCGATATGGAATGTTTGTTTTAAATCATCAACGACAAAGCTTGCCATCATGTTTCTCATTTCATAGGGCACACCTGGCATAAAGTAAAACCGGCAACGTTTTCCAGTCCCTACAAAGCCTGCTGCTGTTCCCCAATAGTTATCAATACGCACAGATTTTTCAGGTAAATATGCTTGTTTACGATTGACCTCAGCCATTGGCACATTGAGCTTTTCAAAATATGCCGACATCATGTTGTACGTTTCCTCATCAAAACTCAATGGCAAACCAAACGCCTGCGCATACGCTTCCGATGTTAAATCATCCTGTGTGGGCCCTAAACCGCCGGTGCAAAGGCAAACATCTGCCATGCCATCAATATCTCGCATTAACTGAACCAGTTCGGCCATATCATCTGCAACGGTAATATGCCGAATAATATCAAACCCAAGTTGTTGACACTGTTGCGACAAATACGCTGCATTTGTATCAACAGTTGCCCCCGTAATAACTTCATCACCCTGTGAAAATATAACGACCGTTGGGCGTTTGCTTTTAGGCATCAAAGGCAAGGTTATAACTGGTAAATTTGCGTAAATTTAGGACACCTTTATCCAATATAAGATACTGGCCTTTTATACCTAAAAGCTGGCCTTCAATAACCGGTGTCTTATCAAAGTTAAACGAAGAGACTTTCTCTGGGTATTGCAACACAGGGTAGTTAATTGAGACTTCTTTTGCGTCGGCGAGAAATTCAATCTGCCCTGCTCCTTGTTCATCTTGAATAGCCGCCAATGCATCGCTAGCTTGTTCTAACAAAGCATCTCTTTCTGCAATCATGTCTTTTGATTCGGCTTGACCCTTTAACATCTTCCGCCAGTCCGTTTTATCTGACACGTGCTTTTTTAACGCCATTTCGACCAAGCCTGACTGTAAGCGCGTTTTTACTTTAAACATCGGCAAGGCCTGTGTTGCGCCTTGATCAATCCAACGCGTTGGCACTTGTGTGTGTCGGGTAATGCCAACCTTTAAGCCAGAAGAGTTGGCCAAATAAACAAAGTGATTTTGAAAGCAAAACTGTTCTCCCCATGAAGGTTCACGGCATGTGCCTAAATGATAATGGCACGTTTCAGGTTTCATGATACACAGATCACATTGTGCAAGTTTCGTCATGCACACATAGCAATGACCCTGGCTATAGCTTTTCTTAGTACGTTTGCCACAGTTAGAGCAATGAATTTCATCTTTATACGTCAGCTTAATTTGCTTACCTATATATTGGTTTAAACCAATCAGTTCATCGCCTATAGGCAAGCTGTATTCGACTGTATCTGTTAGAACAGCCTGCATTTTTTTGATATGACCTTCTGCCATGTTTTTTAACCCGCTAAGTGTTTAAAAGAATCGTTTAAAAAGTGTTCGAAGCCATCGAACCCATGATGTCCCCCTTCAATTACGTGCTGCTGAGCATTTTTATAATAATTAACGCCGTCTTTATAATCTAGCACCTCATCACCTGTTTGCGTTAACAATAACAGTAACGCAGGTTTCGCAATCAAAGGTACATAAAGGGCTTTCAACTGCAACAAATGCTCTTCTGTTAATTCAAAAACCTCATCACTGTGGTAGTTTTTATTTTCACCTAATAGGGGCTGCAATAAGGTATACGCCTGAACCGCCGGATTAATCAACACAGCCCTGGCTTGATATTTTTCCGATAAATACGTTGCATAATAACCACCTAGCGAGCTACCCATAACCCCCCATCGCTCACCATCAAGCGTGTTGATGTGAGACTCAATTAACGCCATAGCGTTAACTGGAGCATGCGGCAAGTCAACCAAAAACAATGAATGCTCTGGGTGGTTATGAACATAGTGTTGAACTTGTTCTGCTTTTAATGACTGGGATGAACTACAAAAACCGTGTAAGTAAATAACGTGCACGTAAGAACTCTTTAAAGAAATTAGGTTAGTAGGATAACCGACCTATTTATGTGTTGTCACAAAAACAGCGTATCTAATTGATACGCTGTTTTATAGGTTAAGCAATTAATTGGCTAAACTTTCTGATTGCTCAATAGCTTGGGATACGTATTTTTCCTCAAATGCATCTTCTGGTAATGGCTTATCAATTAGGTAACCTTGTACTAAATCACAACCATGTTCAGCTAAAAAGTCATACTGTTCTTGTGTTTCAACGCCTTCAGCAACAACTTTCATCCCCAGGTTATGCGCTAATACGATCATTCCATCAACAACCGCCATATCTGATTTATTGTCAGGAATTTCACAGATGAATTCCATATCTAACTTTAACGTTTCTGCCGGCAATTGTTTTATATAACTAAATGAAGAGTAACCCGTTCCAAAATCGTCAATGGATAAGCTAACCCCCATCCGTCTAATTTGATGCATTTTTTCTAACATGGCATCCACATTTTCTAGCACCATCGTTTCTGTTACTTCTAGTTCTAAATAACTCGGGTCGAGTTGGTGTCTATCCAAACAACCTTGAAGTTGCGATACAAACTTCTCATCTGCCATCTGCACTGCAGATACGTTGACAGCTATCGTGCCTTCGTACTCGGAGTCTAATTGCCATTGTTTTAGAGTACGACAGGCGTTGTCCAATACCCATAGCCCAATCTCTTTAATCACACCAGTCTCTTCTGCGACAGGCACAAACTCTGTCGGTGATACTAACCCTCTGACCGAATGTCGCCACCTGACAAGCGCTTCAGAACCAATAACACAACCCGTTTTAGTGTTTTGTTTTGGTTGGAAATAAAGTGTAAGTTCTTCGTTGTTCAGCACTTTTCTAAGGTCAGACTCCATCAACATTCTTTCTTCAAGAACGTCACTCATTTCTTGGATATAAAAACGGTATGTATTTCGTCCTGATGCTTTAGATTTATACATCGCAGTATCTGCATGTTTCAATAAATCTTCTTTTGAAACACCATCATCGGGGCACATTGAAATACCAATACTGATGCTCACCACAATTTCATTTCTCGCAATTTCAAACGGTTCTTTAAGGACATTAAGCATTGATTTAGCAATTTTCTCAGCTGTTTTATTACTCTCAATATTACTTAACAAAACAATAAATTCATCACCGCCTAAGCGCGCTAACACATCGCCAGATCTTATACAGCCCGACAGCCGCCCAGCCATTGCTTTCAATAAAATATCGCCTGCTTCATGGCCCAAGCTATCGTTAATGTTTTTAAACTGATCAACATCAATGAAAAACAAAGCTAAATTAGTCTTATTCCGTTGAGCATGATCTAACTCTTGCTCAAATTGTTCCACAAATGCTGTCCTATTCGGTAAACCCGTTAAGCCATCTATATAAGCCAGTTTTTGAACATGATTGTCGGCATCTTGTTTTTCTAATAAACGTTTTACTCTCTGCCTCAATACAGACAAGTTAATTGGCTTAGGGATGAAATCTGCTGCACCACTTTGGTACGCTAAATCAACCGATTGTTCATTTTCTAATGCCGTGGTAATGAGAATAGGCACATCTTTACCAGTGCTTAGCGCTTTAATTTGTTTACATGCATGGAAACCATCAATGATTGGCATCATTGCATCCATGATGATTACATTGGGTTGTAATGTTTCAAATAATTCTATCGCTTCACGGCCATTAACACCCTGCTCTACTTGATACCCTTCACGCTCAAGCACACTACATAATGTCATTCTTGTGCTCTGGTCATCGTCAACAACCAAAACAACCTCTTTATTACGTGTAACCTTACTTTTCTGTGATGGTTTGATTTTTTCTAATTCCGCTTTTAAATATAACTCAACAGCAATAAGCTCCTTACCTAACCTTTCAGAAATAGCACTGATGTTATCTCTTTTAACGATATCTTTTGACCATGCATCTTCTATTTCTATGCAGATTGAACTTATACCAACAGCACCTAAATTACGTGAACTCCCTTTTAGTCTATGTGCGCGCTCTAAACAGCCAGGCACATCGCCAGCTTCCATAGCCGTAACTAAAGCGGAGATATCAATCGGTGCGTCAACCAGAAATGATTCAACGATTTTCTTAATGCCATCCCCAGTATTACTGGCCAATGCTCTAAATATATCTTTTTCAACTACAGACTCGTTCCCACTAATCGGCGTGACATGTTCTGTTTCATTTTGAATAATTAACTGTTCAAACTTATCGCCACCAAAACAACTTTGTATTTTTTCCAATAACCCTGACATTTCGAATGGCTTTAACAGGTATCCATCCATGCCAACCGCAATACATTGCTCAAGTTCACTTTTTTTGTCCTTTGCGGTTAATGCAATTATCACCGGTTGATTAACTGAATCGCCTAATTTCCTTATCGCTTGCGTCGACTCATACCCGTTCATGACGGGCATATTACAGTCCATCAAAATTAAGTCGTGCTGACGCTCTCTAAAGGAATCCAATCCCTCTCTACCATCCATAGCACAGTCGGCCACAACCCCAAATTGCTTTAACATAGCAACCGCTACTAACTGGTTTGTTACATTGTCATCAACCACTAACACGCTAAGGTTTTGTAGCGAGGCCCCGTTGCTAGGCGACTTTATAGCGCCATGACCCACAAGCTGTTTTTTATCTGACAGTACATTAATTAACGTTTGCTCCAGTTTGTCGACGCGAACCGGTCTATCAATCGTCACGCTCAAGTCAATTTTAGAGGCTTGTTCTGGTAAAAATTTACCACCAAAACGTAGCATTGGAATAAGGCGAACTGTAGAACAATTATCTTCGTTCTCAAGTGCTTTCAAAAATGCGCTTTCATCTCCTTCGCAGTAATCAACATTAAATAGACACACATCAGGGATTTGATAATCCACATCGCCTGGTTTAAGCCTAATCATGGCTTCCGTGTAACTATTAACGACAACGCAATCAACTTCCCATCGCTCAAAAATTGCCTTCAAATAATTAGCGGTTGCTTTAAAAGGCTCGACTAACAAAATACGCTTCCCTTGTAACAAGGTTATATTATCAGGTAGCACGTCTACTTCATTGCTCAACGTTGTTACAGGCATGCTCATTTTAAACCGAGAGCCCTTACCTTCATTGCTAGCAACCGAAATCTTACCACCCATCAGTTTTACCATTTCAACAACAATGCTTAACCCTAACCCCGTCCCCCCATAATCATTGGAAATTTCTGCACTGACTTGGCCGAAGGGTTGAAATATTCTTGCCAGCGCTTCCTTCGGTATACCAATACCCGTATCGGTCACGTTTATTTCCAGCACTCCATTGCTTGATTCTGCTGAAACGAAGGAAGCTGAAAGAGTGATATGGCCGGTTTCGGTAAACTTAATCGCATTATTTAATAAATTACCAATCACTTGGCGCATTCGAGTCGCATCACCATTCATTGTCGCTGACCCAACTGCGTGCAAGTCTAAACATAGCTCTAGCCCTTTAGCCTGGGCTCTTTCTGCGTGTAACAAGGCTATTTGTTCAAGGAACACCCTAAGGTGTATTTTACTCATTTCAAGTGTATACCGCCCCGCTTCAACCTTACTAAAGTCCAACACATCATTAATCATCATTAATAGTGAATCACCTGATTTACTTGCAACCTCAAGGTATTCGTTTTGATGCTCGGGAAGGCCCATTTCTTTTAGTAAATTAATCATGCCCAACATGCCGTTTAACGGGGTACGAATCTCGTGACTGACATTTGCTGCGAAATCTGATTTAATTTTGGCTACTTGTAACGCTTTATCCCGAGACAAAACAAGCTGTTCTTTGCGTTCTTCAATCACGACCATCATCTGATTGAATGAATCAGACATTTCTGACAATTCAGTAAAATCGTCGTAATTAGTCCGTATGTTTTCAACACCCGACCCAGCCTCATTCATTGTCGCCGAAAAACGCCCTAATGGACCGGTCAACCTACGTATCACAGCGTTTAAGATTAACCACAAGAGCAATGCCAACGCCATGATGACGGCTAGGCTGGTTAAAAATATTTTTTGAACATAATCAAATAACATGGATTTATCCAGAATCACCATGACATAAGCCATCACAACTAATTTGCTATCACCTGTTATTGGGGCAATGTAATAAAACCCTTGATCTGTCTCTTTAATGAACTCCGCTTCAAACTCCATTTGGTCTTGCCAGCCATCAACAACGGGTAAATCTATAGAGTTATTCATAGCAAATAACTGTTCATAATTCGCATTAAAAACAACTACTTTCTCCACACCTTCTAATGAAAGTACCGACTTCACCGTAAAGCTTAATAATTCTTCTATTGTTCCGGAGTAATTAAGTTTAGTTTGTTCAATGACGGTATCAGCAACCTCTTCGCCATGCTTAATGAAAGCATTATGCTCACGCTCATAGGTAATATAGGAAATAACCGATGAAGCTACGATAGAAAGCACGAGAATGCCAACTAAAAAATAAATGGTTAGTTGCGATTCAAAGCTTTTTTTTGAAGGTAGTGCTATCAATTAAAATCCGTCCCTTTATATAGAGTTAGTGCTATTTAAGTTTCCGCTTAAATAGTTAACCCAACGTCCTTTTACCAAATTCAACAATTAAGGGTTATGTAGGCTTAAGTCTAGTTGAAAAATAACACTTTGCTATTTTTCTATATTGCCGTCATGCATTAATCAATAAGCACCGTTATAATGGCTAAATAATTTCACTGGAGCTCCCTAATGTCTTGGATTTCAACTAAACCTATTCCTGTCAATGAACGACTAATTGTTGCTTTAGATGTGCCCGATATCCCCAGTGCTAAATCGCTAGTTACATTACTGGGTGACAGTGTCGTGTTCTACAAAATTGGCTTAGAGCTATTTATGTCTGGCGATTATTTCGAATTAATAGATTGGCTTAATGAACAAAATAAACGCATTTTCGTGGACCTTAAATTTTTTGATGTGCCTGCTACCGTTGGCCGTGCTGTTAAACAACTCAGCAATAAAAAAGTAGATTTCGCGACCATTCATGGAAACGATGCCATTATGCAAGCTGCTGCAGAACACAAAGGCGCACTGAAAGTGTTAGCCGTCACTGTACTCACGAGTTTGGATCGGGGCGATTTAGACGATTTAGGTTTTCAATGTGATGTTGAAAACTTAGTCACATCACGCGCAAAACGCGCCATTGAACTAGGTTGCGACGGCGTCATTTCATCTGGCATGGAAGCGCCTGGGCTAAGAAGCTCATTAGGCCAAAACTTCTTAGTTGTATCGCCAGGTATTCGCCCCGTTGATAACCGCCCTGACGATGACCAAAAACGCGTTGTAAGCGTGGAACAAGCATTTCTTAATGGCGCTGATCATATTGTAGTGGGGCGACCTATTCGTGATGCAGCAGATCCACGACAAGCCGCTTTAGATATACAAAGCAGTATTAACGGTGTATTTTGTAGTTAAACAGCTAAAAAGGAGATAGCTATGGTTAAAAACATTAATGCTTTTACCCAACCCATATCAAAGCTTGTCGAGCTAAATACCCAACATTATGATTCTTTGATGATCGCACAAAAAAAAGCCGCTGATGATTATCGACAGCTTGTTCAAAAACGCATGGAAAGCGCTTCAGCAATTAAGGACCCTGTTGAACTGGCCCGTTTTGTCACGGACCAAATGGCATTAGCTCAAAGTAGTTATGAAAAAATGGTTATGAATAGCCGAACAATGTTTGAAGCAATGACTGGTTACAACGCTGAAGTTATTCAATTATTCCAAGAAAGCACGGCTCAATTAAAAAAAGAGATCGAAAAAGAAACAAGCTCTGTCGGCACCAAAAACCATAATCCACATTAGCTTATAAATAATGTTGCAATGCAATATATTTAAGTATATACTACCCTCAACATAAATAAACTAACTGGAGATTCCATCATGAACGATTTCAACGCATTTGCAGCGCCAATTACTAAACTAATCGAATTAAACAAGTCACAATTTGAAAAACTAGCTGCAGCACAACAAGAAGCGGCTAAAAACTATATCCAACTAACTGAAGCACGCATGAAAGCGGCGTCAGGCATTAAAGATGCAGAAGCACTTAACGCATTCGCTAAAGAACAAGTTGAACTAGCACAAAGTGGTTACGAAAAAGTAGTTGCTGATAGCAAGTCTCTATTCGAAGACACTAAATCTTATAACGAACAAGTATTAAATATCGTTAAAGAAAGCACTGCACAATTTACACCAAAAAGCTAAACAACGTTTTTAACGTATTTTAAAGGCCGCTACCGCAATGGTAGCGGCCTTTTTTTGTGTTCAACACGTAATTTAATAGAAACAACCAATTTTAAAAGTTAAACTACACTTATAGATTACATCTAACAGATATATTAAATTTCAGGAGATACCCAATGGCTTTAATTTCTTTACGCCAATTACTCGACCATGCCGCAGAAAACAACTACGGCGTTCCCGCTTTTAACGCAAATAACATGGAACAAGTTCACGCCGTTATGCAAGCAGCTGATGTCACTAATAGCCCGGTTATTATTCAAGGATCCGCAGGTGCACGCAAATATGCTGGATCTTCATTTTTACGCCATTTAATTATTGCGGCTGTTGAACAATACCCGCATATACCTGTCGTATTCCACCAAGATCACGGTACCAGCCCTGCTATTTGCCAACGCTCTATTCAACTTGGGTTTACCTCGGTGATGATGGACGGATCTTTAGAAGCTGATGGAAAAACACCGAGTTCCTATGAATACAATGTTGACGTGACACAAAAAACTGTTGAAATGTCACACGCATGTGGTGTTTCTGTTGAAGGTGAGTTGGGCTGCCTAGGTTCATTAGAAACTGGCGAAGCCGGTGAAGAAGATGGCGTTGGTGCCGTAGGTAAACTAACACACGAACAAATGCTAACAGACCCTGAAGAAGCGGCCGATTTTGTTAAAAAGACGGGCGTGGACGCGCTAGCCATTGCAATTGGTACCAGCCATGGTGCCTACAAGTTCACCAAACCACCTACCGGTGACACCTTGGCCATTCAGCGTATCAAAGAAATCCATCAACGCATTCCAAGCACTCACCTAGTAATGCATGGCTCTTCTTCTGTACCCCAAGATTGGTTAAAAATAGTTAATGATTTTGGTGGCGACCTGGGCCAAACCTATGGCGTTCCTGTAGAAGAGATTATTGAAGGAATTAAGTATGGCGTACGAAAAGTAAATATTGATACTGATTTGCGTTTAGCAAGCACCGGTTCTATTCGTAAACACTTAACAGAGAACCCTAAAAACTTTGACCCAAGAAAATTCTTAAAAGTGTCAACGGATGCTATGCAAAGCATTTGCGAAGCCCGCATGAACTCGTTTGGAACAACTGGTCAAGCCTCTAATATTAACCCAATTAATCTTGAAGATATGGTGACTCGATACGACTCTGGCGAATTAGACCAAATCATCAAATAAGGTCATAATGCTTACATTGTTTTAATGGAAGCATTTTATGTTTAAAATATTGCTAGGAATCGTACTATTATTTGTAGTCGCCCTCATTGGTTTTTTTGTGTTTTTAGGGCCGCCTACAGATCCTGCCTTATTAAAATCAGCTGACTTTACGTATCCCGACAATGGCGCTTCTGCCTGTTCAACGTCAACGTTAACGGGCAAAGCTGGCGCTACTGACGACATTGAAACGAACGTTGGCGCCACGTACAACGTTAGAACACCAGCAAATTACAACAAACAATACGCGCACCCGCTCATTGTTGTATATGCGCCTGCTGGAACAAGTGCTAGCAAGTCGGAACGGCATGTTCATTTAACCCAAGAAGCAACGCAAGCTGGCTTTATTATCGCCTATGCAAACAAATTACGCATGTCACTCAAGGCCATTGAAAAACTCTCCACCATTCCAAAAAGTGTCCAAGAAAAATGGTGTATTGACCCATCTCAAATATACTTTACCGGCCATTCAGATGGTGGAACAATCACAAACGCCTTAACATTTTTACCTGACTCTAAGACCAAACCCACTGCCATTGCGCCCAGTGCCGCAGGTATGGACAAAGAAAGCCTCAAGCAATATGCTTGCCCTACTCCACTACCCGTGATGGTGTTCCATAATAAAGATGATTCTCATTTTAAAGATTTTGGTCAACAAGCCGCCGATTGGTGGGCAAATTGTAACCAATGCAGTAACGAAAAATCTGAACCTGACCAATTTGGCTGCCAAACATACCAATCATGCCCAGACGCTTCTAAAACCTTTTATTGCGAAGGTCCTGGAAGCCACTCAGTTTGGCCAAACAAAAACACAACGCTTATTAACTTCTTTTTAAATCATGACCATATAGCACAATGATCCATCATCTAAAAAGCATATTGTATATGGCCATTGCGGGTGGTTTGTTTTGGTTATTCCTGCCTGAAAAATATACATTCGACTTGCCTATAAAGTTTGCGAACTCGGTCACGTCTGAAGAAACGGTCAAGCGATTAACAACCGATAAGCGGTTTAACATTTCTACATTTGCCGAGGGCATCCCTAATGCCCGTGCATTAGCTATAACGGAAACTGGCGACCTAATCGTGTCCATTCCTAATGAAGGCACATTAAAACTTATCTACAACGATGCTAATCAAGATAATGTATCCGATGGAAGCAAGCTCTTACTAAAAGACTTAAATAGGCCCCATGGTATTCATTTACATGAAGGCTGGCTTTATATTGCCGAAACGGACGCTATTTTACGTATTCGCTATAATTCCAAAGAACGTAAATTCATTGGAACGCCACACTACATTGTTAGGGATAGCTTTCCTGGTGGCGGCAGCCATTCTACTCGAACCGTAAAAGTTGGCCCAGATAACAAACTGTATGTCAGTGCCGGCTCAAGCTGTAACGTTTGCAATGAAGAGACGCCAAAACGTGCCAGCATTATGCAATATGACTTAGACGGTAAAAATGAAGTTGTTTACGCAAGTGGCTTAAGAAACACCGTTGGATTTGATTGGCAACCAAACACAGATTTATTGTACGGCGTTGATAATGGTCGCGATATGCTCGGTGACGACCTTCCACCAGAGGAATTAAATCAAATCACCAAGGGTGCGCATTATGGATGGCCGTATGAATACGGTAACAACGTGTCTGATAATGATAAAAAACCACCTGGCTTAAAAACGTCCCCTTCCAGCTACAATTTACCTGCCCACAGCGCACCACTAAGCATACTGTTTTTAAGAAACAACCCACACTTGAAAAATACTGCTTTAGTCGCCTTACATGGGTCTTGGAATCGGTCTGAAAAATCGGGGTACAAAGTTGTTGCATTAACTTTTTCAACGGATGGTGATATTACCGAACATGACTATATAACGGGTTTTGAACGCGATGGAACAGTTATTGGCCGCCCAGTTGATTTAGCAGAAGATAAACAAGGAAATATTTACTTAAGCGACGACTATACAGGTAGAATCTATAAGATTACTTCAATAAAAAACAATGAGCTACCCTAAGATTATGAACTTTATTAAACCCATGTTACTCGTCACGTTATTAACCTCTTTTCTTATCGGTTGCGGCGATGACACGGCCACATATAATTCAACAAAAAACGCCAAAATTACTGGTGTATTTGGCCTTAAACTAGCTGATAAAGCCCAAGGCTTACCTGAGGGTTACCTTGACGATAACAAAGCGTATGATTTCACCCCAAACCCTGTGCATAAACACTTCAGCTCATATACTATTTCAGTAACACCCAACACTCATATGATTTACGGCATCAAAGTGGCAAGCTCTAAAGAGCTGAGCATCGCGAGCTGCAAAGAAAATCGTAACGACATCATTGCGGAAACATTAGCAGCACTGGGCGACATATCAACTCTTAGTGTTAACGAAGATGGCAACCAGTGGAAAATAACTGAAGGTAACAATCGCTCGATCATAATTGAATGCAAACACACTTTAGTGGCAGATTCACACCAGTTAGTCATGACTTACACTGACGCGAAATTGAGCAAGTTAAGCTTTGTTGAATGGAGCAAACATCAGGACGATATAGTTAAAGGAAAGTAACGCTCACTGACATGATTTATGTGTCCAAACCAAGCAAACCACCAACGACCAACTTACCAAATGATGATCATTACAAAGATTTTCCTGAGCATTATTCTGTTAGCAACACTCATCGGTTGCAGTGAGGTAAATGATGAGATTAACGTTGATTTAAATCAAAATTTCATCATAAAAGGTGCTTTCGGTATCAACATTAGTTCGGTTGACAAAACATTACCGGAAGGCTACCTCGTTGAAAACAAGGCCATAACCTTTATTCCTAACAACGTTGATGCACGATTTGTTCAATACGAATATTCCACCACCCCTAAATCCCATATTATTTACGGCATTAAAGCCAAAAGCCCGCGGGAACTACCTACAGACAGTTGCTTAAAGCACCGTAAAAATCTAATCAAGCAAACTCTCGACACACTTGGAGATACGTCTCAGTTAAAGATCACTGAAGTAAAAAACAAATGGAAAATACGGGAATCTAATCAACGAGAAATCACCATCGATTGTGAAATATCTATTTCACCTGAGCACCGACAACTGGTTATGATTCATCAAGATACTGCGTTAAGTGTACTAGCATTTAGAGAATGGCGAAAACGCCAAAAAGATATAACCTTGATCCGGTTCTAATTATTAACACCATGACGCTAACATCTTTGCCCAACATTCGACCCTTCTATTTCTTAGCAGCAAATAAGCCATAACAACCAATGCCGTTATGTAGAACATGGTACTGGCCAAAGCAAGCATGAAAATTTCCACTTTGCACCGAATTTCTTAACCGCAACCAACTCATTATTTTTTCCATCGGATAGGTTAATAACGCGGTGTAATATAAACGTTTCGATGATGGCAATGTATTTTCAGTAATATCTCGGTAGTGAATATCGGCAAAACCACTGTCTTTCATAAATCCCTTAAATTGGCTTGGTGTTGACATGTTTGGCATTGACCATCCATTCAAGACTTTTAATACGTGTTGCCACTCTTTTTCTGTCACTTCTTGCTTGTTAGCAAAGCCGTCGGCCACTGCAAAACAACCGCCCTTCTTAAGCACTCTATAAGCTTCTTTAACAAAGTCGGACTTCTTTAATGCATAACAAATACTCTCTAATCCCCATATGTGATCGAACGTTTCATTAGCGAATGAAGTTTGCGTATAATCTTCTAACTTAAAATTTACAAGGTGATCCACGCCGCGTTTTTTCGCATTCTTGTTCGCTTGATCAATTTGTGTGGGTGAAATTGTGATGCCCGTTACCTTAACCCCAAAGTTTTCCGCTAACCAAATTGAACTACCACCAATACCACACCCTGCATCCAACACATGGTCACCCGGTTTTAAATCCAAATGACTAGCCAGCACTTGATTCATTTCTAATAACGAATCACTGTGCGATTGAGTTTTATCAGACCAAAAACCGTAGTGAATTGCTAAATTTTTACTGTTTAGCCATGACGTCCTATAATCCCAATAACTTTGGTCATAGTAATCAGCAATATCACTTCTTAGGTCTTCTCGGCTATTCGTACGGTGATCAACATCCACCTCTACCACTCTTTTGTTTACGCTCGTTTCAGGCATGGTGTTTAACTGATAGTTAGTGATAATAGATAATACCGAGCAAATTTACCCAGTGTTATAAAGATTAATGAGGTTAATAAATTTAGTTTCACCCAGCCAGCGGCCAAGCAAAGCACATCGCCTATTAACGGCAGCCAGCTAAACAATAGAGAAACACTTCCATATCGGTTAATCGCATTATGTGCTTGATCAAAATATTTCTTATTGAGTTTCTTCGATGACTCAGTCAAAGATGCTATATAGCCGAGGTAATATGTTGTTAACGCACCCAATGTATTCCCCAAGGTCGCTACTAAAACAAGGTATAAACTATTTTCAGGCTCATTCGAAACTAAGTATAGTAATACGGCTTCTGACCCGCCAGGTGCAATTGTAGAGGAAATAAACGCGCTAATAAAAAGCCCAAACGTGCCGTATGCCTCGACCAAACCTTCAAACATAACGGCTGAAACTGTTTACTTTTTAAACCAAAAAAAACAAAACAAACAACTAGAAAAACCCAATATGAACAAGACAAGCATTAAAAGGGTATTTTCAATACTCAAATCCAATTCGTAATCATCTTTATTCAATTGCCCTGAAATGCCGGGAATAGACGGTAAATTTCCATTGCCACCGCCCACTTTAACTTGGGCTTTCATGCCTTTTTCCATATGTTGCGCAAGGTCACAATGGGCTAAATAGGTTTCTTCGGTATTAGGGGTTATAAACGTGCCTGATGTTTCACCATTGCCGTACAACTCAAGATGAAACATACCTTGAGGATGTAAATACGTCGGCAAGCCATGAATCATGAATTGGTGACGAATATCATCTTCATTTATAAACGTAACATTCACGCGTGTACATTTAGGAAAATCAAATTCGTGCTGACTATAACCAAAAATTGTTCCTGGAAATTCCTTGGCGTATTCCCTTCCCGCTTTTATCGTGACATCCATCTCACCCGCTACAGCATCACACCCCTGAGGTAGCTGCTCAAGGTTTTCATTCATTACCATACCCCATTCGCCCATTCGCATAGCATGACTTAGCGATGTAACACTAATCAGTAAAGCAATATAAATAGCTATTTTTACGACCTTATTCACGACCGCTCACCTTTTAACCGAACAGCCATGTCGTGAAAAAAGACATACAACGCATTGAATAACAAAAACAACACGCCAAATAACATACCTAAAACCACAACCAAAACAATGTTTTTAAAGGTACTCACATTTCTCCCTGCAACATCATCCCAATAACCAAACGGATCTGATGCGCTCCACGATGGTAATTCACCTGCGTAATATTCAGGGCTAAAATAAGGCATGATATTTACACCTTCGAGATTTGCCATCGCATTTTTATTCAAGTATTTACGGTATACAATTTGCGACACATTGCCACCAGGGTTTATACCATTCGTTGTAATCGCTCGCTCAGCATGGTCGTGCGTTAACCAAACACCTTCACCATAGCTATGTAGCCCATCATCCTTAGTGTACAAGTCCAAATCTAGCCGCTGCGCAGATGCGAAGTCGTATACATCACGAGTGATGCGGGCAGCCGGATTCACATCAACCCCGTCATAAGCAGTTATGGTCGCTTTATGCCCATGTAAATGAAGTGCTATGACATCAGGCGTGCCATTCAATACACGCAATTTTGTGTGCTGGTTCGGTTCAACAGTAATCAATGACTCGCGCAAGGTATATGGAAATGAACGGCCATTCAACATAAAGTAATCGTCTGTACCATCGGTTATATCGTAGACTCGGTTCATTTTTTTAGCTAACTGGCGCGGGTCATTAGACGTCTGAATCATGTTATTTAATGACGTGTCGATTCCTTGATAATGCAAATCGTACTCTTGCGCATAATCTTCTAACACGGCAACGGAAGGGTGCCTTACCTTGCCCGCGCCCACATTGAATGTTTGCACCCAGTTATTCGGCCTATTTTCTTCTACAACGAAAATACCTTGTAGCCCCATCATCATATGTACTTGAACCTGAACATGACAGTGATACATCATGGTACCAGCATGACGTGGCTTCATTTTGTAGACATGCTGCTCACCCGGCATGGTCATTCTTTCGCTAGTCTGAGGCACACCATCATTATTAGAAAACATGTGGTCCACCCCATGTAAATGAATGCTATGCGGAAAGTAATGCGTATTTTCTAGAATTAACGTGACGTTATCGCCCGCTTCCACACGAATCGGTGCTGAGGGTAATCGTAATAAATGATTAGCCTGTAAGTCATCACGGTTAACCGTCGACATGCCACGGCTTTTAGGTGCGAATACCCAAGCGCCAGGGTTAACCCCAGGAGCAATCTCAAAACCTGGAATAAAGCCTGGACCATCTGGCGAGCGACCATTAAGTTCTGCCACTTCAACCCTAATAATAATATTATCCGGATCACCATCACCATCAAGATCATCTGTTTTAATGACGGCATCGTCCGCTAATTGTGTCTGCATTAGAACAGGCATAATCACGTTATTAGTACCTCGCACAAAAGCCGCCACTTCATAAGGGTTATCTGGATTACATGCATCAGATGCTTGAATCTCCATACCCCCAATCGTGTACTCTTTACGCCACTCGGGATAGTCCTCCTTACACATCACTTGCTCACTTAATTCAACCTTTGGTTTAGTTGTTGGCGGCGCTTCATAACCAGGCATACCCGTATATTCAAAAAACCGGGAATACACAAAGTATGGGTTATATATAAAAAGCGCGATAGTACTGAGTACTACCGCGCTTAAAACCAATCCGATAATTGAGGATTTTTTCATTCTATTCTTTGCCGCTTAACTTAAATAATTAGTCTTCTTTTTTTTCATTAAGAACAACTGGTTTTCTACGTGCCATCCAAATCATAATCACCATAATCACCAAAAATACCGCAATTGGAACTTTTAACGCCGCAGGAATACCACCTGAAGGGTAGCCTACAGAAAAAGGAAAACGTGAAATAAATTTCTCATTTTCGCCTTCAACAACCACATACCCAACAAAATGGCCTTTTTCTAAAAATGCTTGGCTAATTGTCATCGTTCCAGAAGGGTAGTGTTTCGCTGGGATTTCAAAAAACGGTGTTTGTGCCAGTTCTGCTTCATTCACGATACCATCTTCCTCAGTACCTAACGCAGCAACATCAGCTTTAATAACTCTAAAGTTAACCGTCATATCACGAAGCTTACGGTCTACGAAATCTAATACAATAATCGATTTGCCAACTGTTGGCATATCGTCACAAAACTGTTTGGATACGTTGTTTTCAGGCTGGTAACCAGAAAAATTCATCACATAAGGTCCAACACGCAACTTACATTCATTACCTTCGTTCATTACGCCACCATGTGCCCACAACTGGCTTGACAGTGACAATAATGCACACACAACAATCATTCTAAATACAGCAAACATTTACAACCTCCTAATTTATTTTTTATAGGACAGATTATACAGCATCAAGTTCAACTAAATATCCTTTCGAAGAACTAAACACCTATTGCTCAACACTCAAATCGATAACGTTTCAAAGACAACATTCAGATATTTCCTGATGCTTTATATGTATCTATGCGATAATCGCCGTCATCATTTAAGAAGTAGAATTTCAAGTATGTTATTAAGTTATGCTGGGCTATTTGTTGGATTTTGCACGCTTATTATTACAGCAGATTACTTCGTAAAAGGTGCCTCAGCACTCGCTAATAACATTGGCGTTTCGCCTTTAATTATTGGCCTTACCATTGTCGGTTTAGGTACCTCAGCCCCTGAAATGTTAGTCGCGGGCATTGCTTCATTTGATGGTAATACCGGTTTAGCTATCGGTAATGCCATTGGCTCCAATATCGCTAATATTGGCCTAGTTCTTGGGTTTAGCGCTTTAGTCAGCCCGATCTTTATTCAATCATCGTTATTACGTCGAGAGTTCCCAGTATTATTACTTGTATCTGGCGCCAGCTTTTTATTAGTGTTAGATGGCGAGCTATCCAATATTGATGGCGCAATATTAGTGATCGGCTTGATTGCTTTTTTACTTTGGCTTGTCCGCAGCGCTAAAAAAAGCAAAGGGGAATTAGCTGATTCGCTGGAAACGGACCTTAATGATGAGATACCAAGAGACATAAGCACATCAAAAGCCTCTACATATTGCTTACTGGGCATAGTAGGCTTAGTCCTAAGTTCAAAATTACTCGTTTGGGCTGCAGTCAATATCGCCACGCACTTTGGTATAAGCGATCTGGTCATTGGTTTAACAATTATTGCTATCGGCACTAGCCTTCCCGAATTGGCGGCATCCATTACTAGCATATTGAAAAAGGAGCCGGATCTGGCACTAGGTAACGTTATTGGCTCTAATTTATTTAATTTACTCGCCGTACTTTGTCTACCAGGGCTAATCCACCCAGGAGCAGTCGATTCAGTTGTTATAACCAGAGACATGCCTGTGATGCTATTATTGACTTTGTTTCTCTACGCAATTTCATTTGGCTTTGGAAAAGAAGCTTGTATTGGACGCATAAAAGGCTTAATTTTAGCAACAATATTTATAACTTATATGGGCACATTATATTTTGATTCGGTTACCACAACTATCATCTAAATAACTTTCCATACTTATGTCTATAGAATCCTCCGAAGAAGAAAAACTGCATCAACTTGCAATAGCCGTCATTAGGACGGAGGCTGAAGCTGTCGCTAACCTTATTCACAGCATTGATGAAAGCTTTTATAGAGCATGTAAGCTAATTCTTAAATGCCAAGGAAAAGTAGTTGTAATAGGCATGGGGAAATCCGGCCATATTGCTAACAAGATTGCTGCCACATTGGCCAGTACTGGCACGCCTGCCTTTTTTGTTCACCCCGGTGAAGCAAGCCATGGTGATTTAGGCATGATAACCAGCAAAGATATCGCTTTAGCATTATCCAACTCAGGTGAAACTGGAGAGGTGTTATCGATATTGCCCATCATCAAACGATTAGGCGTTCCTTTAATATCTATTACCGGACAGCCTGACTCCACATTGGCTATACAGTCCGATGCACACCTAGATGCGAGCACACATAAAGAAGCCTGTCCGCTTGGCTTAGCTCCCACATCTAGCACGACAGCTGCATTGGTGATGGGTGACGCATTAGCCATCGCATTACTCGAAGCACGTGGATTTACTGAAGAAGATTTTGCTTTATCCCACCCTGGTGGCAGCTTGGGACGTCGTTTATTATTACACGTTTCAGATGTTATGCACACGGGCGACGATATCCCAACCGTGCACAATACTGACTTGATTAGCGTAGCGCTAATAGAGATGACACAGAAAAAACTAGGCATGACAGCTGTGCTGGACGCTAACAATCAATTTGTTGGCATTTTTACTGATGGTGACTTACGTAGAATGCTTGAAGACAACACAGATATCCACTCTACTGTTATTAGCGAGGTGATGACAAAGGGGGGAGCCACCATTACAGCGAATAAATTAGCGGTAGAAGCCATTCAAACCATGCAACAAAAAAAAATCAACGCGCTTTTAGTCACCGACCAAGATAATACGGTCGTAGGCGCATTGAATATGCATGATTTATTAAAAGCAGGTTTATCTTAATGACATTATCTGAAGATTTTATTAAACGAGCGAAAAATATCAAATGCGTCATTTTTGATGTGGATGGCGTATTGACTGACGGTCGGCTTTTTTTTGATTTAAAAGAAAAAGAATACAAATCATTTCATGCGCAAGATGGTCAAGGCCTAAAGCTACTTCAACAGCAAGGCATCAACGTCGCTATAATCTCGGGCCGTTCTTCACCAATTGTTGATACCCGAATGAAAAACCTTGGTATTCATTACGTTTATCAAGGGCAAAAAAATAAAGTCGCCGCTTATAATGATTTGCTTAAAAAACTTAGCTTATCTCCTTCTCAGATTGCACATGTAGGAGACGATTTACCAGACTTAGCCCTGATGAATCGTAGCGGCCTAGCGATTGCCGTTAATGATGCAAACCCCTCCATTATTCCTTACACGCATTGGCAAACATCTCGTAATGGCGGAACAGGCGCTGCTCGCGAAGTTTGCGATGCCATCTTAACGGCTCAAGGATTATTGGCAGATGCCGTACAACCTTTTGTTGATGCATAAGCATTAGTAGGCGTGAAGTATTTAGGTAAAATCACCCTTGCCCTTATCGCAGCTGGTACTTGGTGGTTGGCGTTCATTCAGGAACCCGAACAAACAACAGTTGAAACCAACAAAACACATAAAATTGATTATTTCTTAAAACACTTTACTGTGCTCAGCTTAACCGACACCGGCCTACCCAAACAAAAACTCCGTGCGGACTACCTACAGCACTATGTAGATGATGACAGTACTGAACTAACATCACCAACTATTACAATGTACTCAATAGACAAACCGGATTTACACATTAAATCTGACACCGGTTACATTTCATCGGACGGCGAACTCGTCTCGCTCAATGGCGCTGTTAATATCCATCGCGAATCTTCAAAAACCAATGCCGATATGGTCATTGACACCCGTAACCTTAGAGTACAATTAACAAATGATTTCGCAGAAACAGATGAGTTCGTGAACATTGTTTCCGGAAAAAGCACTGTCTCTGGCACAGGGCTACAAGCACACTTTCGTGAACCCATTAAAGTTAAATTACTCGCGGATGTAAGAGGACACCATGACATTAAATAAACACCTTTTCTTATTAATATTAATAATTATTGTCTCGCCTTACAGCTGGGCTCTCAATTCAGATAAAAATAAACCTGTTGAAGTTGAGGCAGACAATTTTAACCTTGACGAAAAAAAGCAAATCACCACCTACACAGGCAATGTTGTTATTACCCAAGGCAGCATGGAAATTAAAGCCAATATCGTTACTATTTATGGTTCTAAAGGTAGTACTGATAAAGTCATTGCTACGGGCAACCCTGTTAAGTTTAAACAGCAACCCGACGGCAACCAAGGGCTTATACGTGGCGAAGCAAACCAATTTGACTATCTCGTAACGAAAGACACGTTAATTCTTATCAAGAATGCGACTTTATGGCAGTCTGGCAATACATTTTCGAGTGATCGAATAATCTACGATAGTAAACATTCTATTGTAAAAGCAGGTGATAACTCATCGGGCTCTAAACGCGTAAAAGTCACTTTGCAACCCGGCAAGAGTGCCCAATGAGCACACTCAGCACCCATGGTATTTGCAAACAATTTAACCAACGCAAAGTAGTCGATGACGTTAGCATAACAATCAACAGTGGCGAAGTTGTTGGGCTGTTAGGGCCTAATGGCGCAGGAAAAACCACCAGTTTTTATATGACGGTAGGTTTAATTAAACCTGATTCTGGCGACATCTTTCTTGACGACCAAAACATAACCAGCGACCCGATGCACATTCGAGCTAAACAAGGCATTGGTTACCTACCTCAAGAAGCGTCTATTTTTAGAAAGCTGTCTGTTGAAGACAATATTCGTGCCGTTTTGCAAATACGCAGTGACTTAACACCAGGCCAACAAGAACTAGTCTTAGATGAATTATTGAATGAATTCAGCATCAATCACCTCCGTTCACAAAGTGCCTTGGCTCTTTCAGGTGGTGAAAGAAGGCGACTTGAAATTGCCAGAGCACTTGCCACAGAACCTCGGTTTATTTTATTAGATGAACCGTTTGCCGGCGTGGATCCAATCTCTGTTATTGATATCCAAAAAATAATACACCATCTATGCGAACGTGATATTGGCGTGTTAATCACCGATCATAATGTACGAGAAACCCTAGGCACTTGTGATCGAGCCTACATTTTAAACAATGGTGCCGTGATTACAGAAGGCTCTGCAAAAGACATTCTTGAACACCGTGAAGTTCGCGATGTTTATCTCGGGCACGAATTTCGCATGTAATTTTCAAAAAAGCTGTACTGCTAGCCGTTTTTTAGTCTAAACTTCAAATATGAGATGTAGATTTATTGTTTATTTTAGAGCCCGGAATTATTGATGAAGCAGTCATTACAGCTTCGAATTGGTCAAAGCCTGACCATGACGCCACAACTGCAACAAGCCATACGCTTGTTGCAACTTTCTACCTTAGAATTACAACAAGAAATCCAGACCGTTCTTGATAGCAACATGATGCTAGAAATTCCTGATGAGGAATCAACAAAAAAAGAACAAGACAATACTGAAAAAAACGCATCACCTGACGAAAAAACCAGCGAAGGGTCTCAAGAACAATTACCTGATGAGCTACCCATAGATTCTACCTGGGATGATGTATACGACTTAACCGGGCAAACGGGGGCAAGCCAAAACAGCGACGCCATAGCAGTTGACCCTGGCAGCATTAATTCTGCTACTGAAACGTTACAAGATCACTTATTGTGGCAGCTAGAGCTATCTAATTTTTCTGAGAAAGATCGCGCGATCGCCTTATCCATCGTTGACGCTATAGATGACGATGGTTATCTAAAATCTTCTCTCGAAACGATTCATGAAGACCTCGTTGACCACCTGGAAGATTTGGAACTGGATGAAATGGTGGCCGTCCTACATACAGTCCAATCGTTTGACCCACCAGGTATTGCGGCCTGTAGCTTACAAGAAAGCCTTCTACTTCAACTTAAATTATTGCCTAACCAAACGCCTCTTTTATCCACCGCTATTGAATTGGTCGAACATCACATCGCCGCATTGGGGAGCCAAGACAGCAGTAAAATAAAGCGACTAATGAATATTGATGACGAAACGCTCACACGAACGCTCACGCTCATTCAAAGCCTTAACCCACGACCTGGGTCAGTTATAGAACCCGCAGATACCCAGTACATAGCACCCGATGTGTATGTGCGAAAAGTTAAAGGCTTATGGCAAGTATCTCTAAATGGTGATGTAACAAAAGCCATTAGAATTAACCCTTATTATCAATCTTTAATAAAACGTGGTGACAAAAGTAAAGACGGTCAAGCCATGAAGGACCATTTGCAGGAAGCCCGGTGGTTCATTAAAAGCCTTGAAAGCCGACATGAGACATTGATGTTAGTGTCCCAAGAAATTGTACGTCGGCAACAGGGGTTTTTAGACCACGGCGCTATCGCCATGAAACCATTAGTTCTACGTGATATAGCTGAAACTGTTGAAATGCACGAATCTACTATTTCGCGTGTAACCACTAACAAATATATGCACACACCCAATGGCGTGTTCGAATTAAAACATTTCTTTTCTAGCCATGTGTCCACAGATACCGGTGGAGAGTGTTCGGCCACAGCGATCAGAGCACTCATTAAAGAACTTGTTAGCAGTGAAGACCGAAAAAAACCTCTCAGTGACAACAAAATCGCCGCTATACTATTAGACAAGGGCATTAATGTCGCCAGGAGAACCATCGCGAAATATCGCGAATCAATTTCAATACCACCCTCAAGCCAAAGGAAAAGAATTCTTTGACTTTTTTTAAACTCTAAAAGGAGAGAAGTATGCAGCTATCCCTATCTGGACACCACGTAGAAATAACAGATGCAATACGAGATTACACGAACAGTAAGTTCGATAAAATTAAACGTCACTTCGATAAAGTTATTGATGTTCACGTTATCCTTACAGTAGAAAAAGCAGAGCAAAAAGCAGAAGCGACCATCCAATTAAATGGTAGTAAGATTTTCGCTGAAGACACTCAAGAGAACATGTACGCGGCTATCGATAGCCTCGTAGACAAATTAGACCGGCAAGTTAGAAAATACAAAGAAAAATCAACTGCCCACCGTTAACCATTATCGCCGGCTCAACAGCCGGCTTTTTTTATGAAATTAATTATTGTTAGTGGCCTATCAGGCTCAGGTAAAAGTGTCACCCTTGACACCTTAGAAGATTGTGGTTTTTACTGCACAGATAACTTACCTGTCGCCTTATTGCAAAATTTTGCCCATTTACTAGAAGATTCCGAACTGCCAATGTTTCAACGTGTTGCCGTCGGTATCGATGCGCGAAACGAAACGGCATCATTACGTCGCTTTGATGACTTTATGCAACAGCTGCGAAACGCAGGCATAAGTTATGAAGTCATTTTCTTACGTGCCGATAAAAACAGCCTTCTAAAACGCTTTAGCGAAACCCGTAGAAAACACCCACTAACTGGAAACGATACATCATTGGACGAAGCTATCGAGTTAGAGATTGAACGCTTATCTCCAATCGCAGATCATGCCAGTATTCAAATAGATACAACACAGACCAACGTGCATCAGCTTCGGGACTTGGTGCTAGAACGCATTGGCCACAAAAGCCGCCACACACTATCATTACAAGTCATGTCTTTTGGCTATAAACATGGTGTTCCGAATGATGTGGATTTTGTTTTTGATGCTCGGTGTCTGCCAAACCCTTACTGGGAACCCAAACTGCGGCAATTCACTGGGAAAGATGACGGTGTCATCACATTTTTATCAAATAACGAACTCGTTCAACAATACTTAAACGATACCGCCGACTATTTGAAAAAATGGATACCACGCTTTTCGAACTCTAATCGTAATTACTTATCCATCGCTATTGGCTGCACTGGAGGACAACACAGATCTGTGTTCTTGACAGAACAACTCACTAAATTGCTCCAAAGTGACAACTTAAGCGTTCTTGGTAGGCACCGAGAACTGCCATAAATTAACGACTAAATATAGTGGCGCGCAGATTTACGTATTAGTCTAAAATATCATTAGTTTAGCAGCCTAATTGCCGATTAATATGCCCGCATCTGCACAACAGCACGAAAACACCCACGAACATCTTCGTCTACTTGCCGACAGTTTAGACAGTGGCGCCCTTTCGCTAGTTAAACAACAAATCAATGACTTGCACTCTGCTGAGATTGCCAGTTTATTAGAGTCTCTACCACAAGAAAACCGCTTAATTGTTTGGAAGCTGATTGACCCTGAACTAACAGGTGATATTTTAGTGGAAGTTAATGATGAAGTTCGTTCAGGCTTGATTGAACAAACGGATGATCAAAGCCTCATTAGCGCAGCCGCCTCTCTTGAAACAGACGATCTAGCGGATATCTTTAACGACCTTCCAGATGTTGTTTTACATCAAGTCGTTCGCTCCATGTCTAATCAAGACCGTCGACGGCTACAGTCTGTTATGGCGTACGATGAAAACAGCGCGGGTGGTTTGATGAACCTCGACATGATTTCAATTCGCCCCAATGTTAATTTAGATGTAGTACTTAGGTATTTACGTCAACGAGGCGAACTTCCTGACAACACTGACAAATTATTTGTTGTCGATAAAGATGACCAGTTTATTGGCATACTCAACATCTCTGATTTATTAACTCAAGACAGCAAGAAATCTGTCTCTGATGTCATGTTGACCGAAGAAAAAGCGCTGAACCCCTTGCTATCGAGTAACGATGTGGCTTTGTTTTTTGAGGATTACAACCTTGTATCTGCCGCCGTAGTAGATGATGACAATCAACTAATAGGTCGTATTACCGTTGATGATGTTGTTGACGTTATTCGTGATGAAGCTGATAGATCTATCCTAAACATGGCTGGCCTTGATGAAGATGATGATATGTTCGCACCCATCGTACGCAGCGCAAAACGACGTGCTTTTTGGTTAGGTATCAATTTATTTACCGCCTTTCTTGCTGCTTGGGTCATTGATTTATTTAGTGCCACGATAGAACAAATTGTTGCCTTGGCAGTACTAATGCCTATCGTTGCTAGCATGGGCGGCATCGCGGGCAGTCAAACGCTGATGCTCGTCATTCGCGGGATGGCGCTCAACCAAATTGGTAAAACCAATGCACGTTGGCTGTTATGGAAAGAGTTAGCCGTTGGCGCATTAAATGGCTTGTTATGGGCCAGTGTTGTAGCGCTTATTACTGGTTTTTGGTTTCAAAGCACGTCTTTAGGCTTATTAATTGCTGCCGCCATGGCTACAAACCTTATTGCAGCGGCCTTAGCGGGCGCAACTATTCCAATGATTTTGAAACGCATCAACATTGACCCTGCATTAGCCGGTGGTGTTGTCTTAACCACAGTTACTGATATTATTGGTTTTGCTTCATTTTTAGGATTGGCAACTATTTTTCTAATTTAACGAACCAATAAAATGCCCTAACTGCCCGCCAACGTCATTTCATTAATAAGAATTGAACCACACCGTGTATTCCCCCTTAGATCAATATCGTTACCAATAGCAGTGATAGATTGATACATATCTAATAAATTGCCAGCAATCGTCACCTCTTCAACTGGGTATTGTATTTCACCATTCTCCACCCAAAAACCAGCCACACCGCGTGAATAATCTCCGGTTAAAGTATTAACACCCATGCCCATCATTTCTGTCACTAATAAGCCCGTGTTCATTTCCTGCAGCATTCCTTTAAAATCCAAATCGCCAGACTCTACCGTTAAATTACGCACGCCACCTGCATTTGCCGTTGTTGCCATACCCAGTTTTTTGGCTGAATAATTACTAAGCAAATACCCTTGTAAAATACCATTTGACACAATATCTCGAGTAACCGTAGCGACACCTTCAGCATCGCACACAGCACTGCCCATCGCCTTCTTTAAATGGGGCTGTTCGTGAATACGAACAAAATCAGGGAATATGCTTTTTCCAAGACTATCTAACAAAAAAGAAGATTTTCTATACAAACTTCCCCCTTTTATTGCAGAAATAAAATGCCCTATTAATCCGCCACTTACATCAGGGGAAAACAATATTGGACACTTTCGAGTACCAATTGCACGCGCGCCTAAACGTTTTAGTGTTCTTTCGGCCGCTTTTTCACCCACACCTTTAGCAGATTCTAGATCATTGGCATGTCGAGCCGAACTGTACCAATAATCGCGCTGCATACCTTCAGCTCGCTCACCAATCACAGAACAACTCAAACTGTGCCTACTCGATGGATAACCATGCATAAAACCATGGCTATTGGCAAACACGCGAAGCCCTTCAAATGTTTGAATCCCAGCGCCTTCTGAATTCGTTATATCATCATGGTACGTTCGCGCAGCATCTTCACATTCAATTGCTATATCAATCGCTTGTTCTGCTGACATATCCCAAGGATGGTGCAAAGATAGGTCGAAAAAGTTAGTTGCCATTAAGGACGTATCAGGCAGGCCTGAAAACTTATCAACTTCAGCATGTTTAGCAATTGAACAAGCTGCCGTCACCATAGATTTAATTGATGATGGTTTTAAATCGGAAGAACTAGCAGAGCCTTTTTTATGGCCTATATGAACCGTTAAACCCAGCCCTTGGTCTTTATGGTGTTCAATGGTTTCCACCTCACCCAATCTTGCATTAACTGAAAGCCCTTGGCCAATATTAAGGCCTACTTCAACTTCATCTGCACCTTGTTTTTTTGCTTCGAGCAATACATCAGAGCATATGTTTTTTAATCTATCTAGCTCTGCTGGGTCGGCATATACTGACTTAGGCATTAGCTGTCCCTCCAACTGTCATGCTATCAATCTTTAATGAAGGCTGCCCAACACCAACGGGAACACTTTGCCCTTCTTTACCGCACGTTCCAACGCCGCTATCGAATGCTAAATCATTCCCTACCATGCTGACTTTGGTTAGCACATCTGGTCCGTTACCTATTAACGTAGCGCCCTTTACTGGCGTCGTTATTTTGCCGTTTTTAATCAAATATGCCTCACTAGCAGAAAACACAAACTTACCGGACGTAATATCTACTTGCCCACCTCCAAAATTAACCGCATACAACCCTTCTTTCACTGATGACACTATGTCACCCGGGTCGTCTTTTCCAGCCAACATATAGGTATTTGTCATTCGCGGCATAGGCAAATGTGCGTAAGATTCCCTACGGCCATTTCCCGTTGATTTCTGCCCCATCAAACGTGCGTTCATCTTGTCTTGCATATAGCCTTTCAACACACCGTTTTCGATTAAGGTCGTGCATTGACTAGGCACGCCTTCATCATCTATTGTCAAAGAACCACGCTTATTCTCGGGTGTCCCATCATCTACAATCGTACATAACGGCGAAGCCACTGTTTCACCAATTCGATTACTAAATGCTGAGCTGCCTTTGCGGTTGAAATCACCTTCTAATCCATGCCCAATTGCCTCATGCAATAAAATTCCAGGCCAACCTGACCCTAATACAACCGTCATTGTGCCTGCAGGCGCTTCTACCGCCTCTAAATTAACCAAGGCTAATCTGACTGCCTCTCGCGCATAACTCATGGCCTTATCATCATTTATGAAGAATTCATACCCATGCCGACCACCGCCTCCTGAACTCCCTTGTTCGCGACGACCCTTTTCTTCGACAACGACCGAAACATTCATTCTTACTAACGGCCGTACATCACTATTTAGACTGCCATCTTCTGATGCAACCAATATCGTCTCATGCACACCAACTAAACTAACAATCACTTGTTCAACACGTGTATCAATTAAGCGCGTTTGGCGGTTTATCGATTGAAGTAGCGACACTTTATCTTCTTGCGTCATTGATTCAAGTGGATCAACTGCCTGATAACGTACAGGCGCAATTAGCCGTTGTTGTGGTTTTATTATTCCAGACTGACCACTCCTAGCAATAGCGCGGACATTTTTTGCTGCGTCTAACAACGTAGGTAGCAACAGCTCTTCACTATAGGCAAAGCCTGTCTTTTCACCACTCACCGCACGAAGGCCAACGCCTTGTTCAATATTGTAATTTCCTTCTTTAACAATGCCGTCCTCAAGCACCCACGACTCACTTCGTGAAGACTGAAAATATACATCGGCTTGATCAATTGAGCTGGATAATAAACCGCCCATGACTTGTTCGATGTCATCCACTGTCATACCCACGGGTTGAAGAATCGTACTTTCTGCTTGTTGAATTAAATCAGTCATTTACCTTCTCTTTAACGTGTATTCAAAACGCCCATGCTTAATAGCTGGGAAGTTTGTTCTAATTTTATCTTGCTTGGCTTTATCTATTTTGGCAATGACGATATCAGGGCCAACTGTCGCTTCAGCCAACACCTCACCCCAGGGGTCAACAATCATACTATGCCCGTATGTTTCTCGACCATTTTCGTGTTGCCCGCCTTGGTTGGGTGCAATCATATAACAGGCGTTTTCTACCGCTCTTGCACGACACAGCAGTGACCAATGATCGCCCCCCGTCTCTTTAGTAAACGCAGATGGCGCAACCATAATATCTGCGCCTAGCAACATCATCCCTCTATAGAGCTCTGGAAACCTCAAGTCGTAACAAATGGACAACCCAATAGAACCAAAAGGCGTTTCAATTACAACAACGTGATCACCCGCAACGAAAGAATCTGACTCACGGTAGCGATGGCCTGTGCCAATCATATCTACATCATACAGGTGTAGCTTATTATACTGAGCGACCTGTTCACCATTCGCATCGTACACCAAACAAGCTGATAAGGCCTTATTGTTATCAGCGGATTGTATAGGAATAGAACCGCCTATAAGCCACACATTATATTGGCGAGCCAACGTTGCCATAAATTGTTGTATCTCACCAGAGCCTACCTGCTCAGCACAGTCTATTAATTCACTCGCTCTGTTCGCCATTAAGGCAAAGTTTTCTGGTAGTACAATTAATTGCGCACCTTGATCAACGGCCTGCTTTGTTAGGCGCTCAACCATCTGTAAATTCTTTTTCACATCGGCGGATGATACAAGCTGCACACCTGCCACAATAAAGGTATTGTTTTTTTTCATTGAACTGGCGCTAATAACTCTGCTTTCTTGCCTGTACCAGAATCACTACCTAAAACACCAAATACAGGTGATAAAAAATCACCCATAATACCGAATACTTTTCCACCCGGCTTGCTGAGTTGTTTTATAACAGGGTCATCCCAACTACCCGTTACCCTATACTGATAACCCGCTAGCTTATTGACAGTTTTACCGGCAATTTTTTGCACCAAATAAATAGCTGCACCGACGACTGGGCCGCCCGCTAAAGCGCCGGCGATTGGTAGGCTTTCTGTGCTTTTAGGGGTCACTGTAATCAATTGATCATAATCTTCTTTACCTAACCCCACACGCCCAACAATATCGAGACGGGAAGATGGGCTTTCAAGATACAAATTATTCGTTCGTGCATCACCGTTAACAAGAATAAAGCGCCCTTTAATCTTATCGAACCCAAGTCCTGTTTGAACCAAATCGCTAAAATCCAACTGCACGCGTCGTTTAAGTGTATCTAACCCTAGCAAACCAAATACGCGCCCTAAGCCGGGTTCAACATTTAACAACCGCCCTTTCCCTGATTTAACTGTTGCAAATCCATTAAGAAAATCCTTGGAAAATTCTTGTGGTGCACCCGGCCAGTTTAAATCAAAATAAATATCTGACGGCGCGCCATTCAAATCACTTAATATGCCCACATCTTTTAATAAATCACCTAAAGACTCACTTTTTAACTGACCCGTAAGGCCTGTAATAGAATCGTTACTACTCTTTTCCCAAGCCCCTTTTGCAGTAAACAAGTCGCGTGCTGATTTTAAATCAAGCTGTTGAATAATAAGACCGTTTGTTTTCTGACGTAACTTCATCGTTAACGAACCTAAATCAGCATCACCAACAAAAAATCGTTTAGCATTCACATCAAGGTTAGGGAAGTCTTTTGGCTCAACATCTATCGCTAAACTGTCTTTTGTTTGACCTTTTTTTAGTTTAGGGAGAGATAACCTGACAAGATTCAAACGAACTAGAGCGCCTAATGTCAGACCATCTGGAAGGTAAAACTCACCATCTAATAACTGGTTTTTAACTTGACCTTGCCAGGCTGATCGTTTTCGGCTCGCTTTTAGAGTAACGTCTTTATACGTTTTATCAGACCACACTATCTTGTCGATATGAACATCGATACTGTTAACGCCCTTATTATTATCATTTTCTCCATAGTTAACATCGCCTAGCGCTTTTTGCCAGCTAGGAACATTTAGCTCATTAATTTGGCCACTTATTTTAATACCTGAATGTGTTGGAACTGCTAGTGGCATTTGTCCAAAATTTATACCTGCCTTGCTTAACGACAATGGCTTATTTTTATCCTGATTAAATACAAAAACACTGTTTATTTTGCCTCTGTAATCAACGTCAACCCGTATTGGCGACTCACCTAACACTGTCTTAATATTTAGATAACTAACATCATTTAATGCTTTCCCAACAGGTTCGGGATAATCTATTGAAATACCATCAAGATTTGACTCAAGGCTTAACACTGCCGCGCTATTTGTAGACAAACCATCTCGAGGTACTTTAACTGTTAACTGTGCGGTACTTTTACCCGATATATTCGCCCACACGTTAGATGGATATTTAGCCGCTAACGTTTTTGTTTTTATATTGCCTTTAGCTGAAATTATTGTATTTTTTTGATCTGAGTAAATATCTATAAGAACAGACTCACCTAAAACTTTACCTTTTATTGATGTCGCACTTAAACCTTGTGCAGCGTATAAAACCTCCCCATTCAACGACGTCACCGATTCACCCAATTCCGGAAATGTTAATTTACCATCCCTAATTGAAGCTCGTGCTTTCACATCCGCTTTTAGACCTTTTCTTAAGGGGATTTTAATATCTAACGTGACATCAGCTAGACCAAACACTTCGCTGTGCTCGGTTAAACCATCAACACTTTGTTTTAAAGGTGATTGTCTAAAAAAGTCATATAAACCAGGCAGCTTATCTTTTATCACACCGGAAACTGACAAATAACGATCTTTTGCAAGGTCAGGCACTTGAATTTTTGCATGCTGTATTGCATTACCAGCAACAGCGCCTTTACTAGATACTATTGTCATTCCTTCATTTTTAAACTCAACTTCAGCCGCTACATCTAAAAGCTTCGGCCAACCATCAGCATAATGCAAGTTAACCTGTTTTGTATTGAATAGTACTTGAAATAAACCTTCTTTATTCTTAAACGGAAAATCCTTTAAAGCACCTTTTAGCAATACGCCACCACCTGTTGTTTGTCCGCCTTTAAAGGCACTATCTAACCAACCCACAACACCATCACCCATAATCCCCACAGGTAAGTACTTTGACGTATGTATCGCATCGGCCGCCCCAAAGTTTGATTCTAGCTCCAATAACACAGGCTTACCTTCAGCTGGAATAACCGATGAAAAGCGTGTTGTCGTGGCAATATGAGGTGTCTCAAGCTTTATTTCATCAGACATCAACCGCCACCCACCTGAATCATAAGACCATGCAAGCCGCCCACTTAGCGCGTCCACTAATAACGGATCTCTAAATAATTTTTTAAAATAGACCGATCCTTTCCGCGTATTAACATCTAACCAACCCTCAGCTTTACTTGAACAGCCCCTGCTACTAAAGTTCTTTATGGCCGGCATGTTATCCAAAGCCTCATTAGCGAATCCGTCCAGCTGCCCACAACCTGCCCACGCATCACCACCTTTATGTTTTGCAAACGAGAAGTACGCATTTTTCAACAGTCCTGAAGGGTTAAGTTTTTGTATCAACGCATAGTGGTTTTTTTTTAATAATTTAGATTGTTTGAGAACCGTTGATACGGCTTGAATATCTATACCATCTGCCGTTATATTCATCAACGTATCAGTATCACTTACTTGTTCATATTGAACACTAAATTGGCTTTTTTCTTGCTGTACCTCGTTAGTTTTGAATACAAATTCATTCGCTTTTAACTGCCACCCATAAGCCAGCTTTTTCCAATCGAACAAACCACTAATATTTTGAACCGTCAGGTTAGTCTGCTTTTGAACCATTTGAACTTCATCAACATGAACTCGGCCTCTAACGCGGCTCAATTCGGCGGCATCCCATTGACTCCAAATTTCCACATTTCCAACACCTTGGTTGATTTTAAATTCATCAATATCTAATCGCTGCAACACTTCCGATAATTGAATTTGTTCTGTTTGCAAATATCCATCCGCTTGCCAGTCTGTCGTTGAGAGGACATCACCTTTAACTACAATTGACAACACAAAGTCCTTACCAATCTTATCAGGTAGTGACGCGGCTATTTTTAAACGGTGTTCTTCGTTAATATTTTGAAAAACAATATGCGCGTTGCTTAGATGAATGTTTTCTTCATCATGCAAATCATCTTTCCAGATAATTTGGCTGTCAATCACTTCAAATAAACCATCTTCTAGCAACCATGAAAAATCGCCCGATGAACTGTCATTTTCTTCATCTGAGAAACCCACAATTGACACACGTCCATCGGCAAATCGTTTAATCGAAATACCTGTATTAACGATGGTAATTTTATTCGGCGTAATATTTCCCTGTAAAACGCCTAATGGATTCATCGACAAGCGAATTTCGCCGATGCTTAGTGTATTTGTTTGCTGCTGTAACTCATCTAACGTTACATCTTTAAGACTTAGCTGTGGGCTAAATCCGTCCATTCTTGCCGTCATCGTGCCGATATTAACCTGGCCACCTATTTCTTCACTTAAATACGATTCAAGTTCAGTTTTATACGCTGGCACTTGTGTAGAAAAAAACCGTGCAACCACAACAAATAAGGCGAGTATCACAAGACTCACAGTAAAAACCCATAACAATGAATGACCGAATAAGCGGGCCTTACTCATAACTAGCTCTCATTATTTATACCAAAACCACATCGTATTGTTCTTGAGTGAATTGATCTTCAGCCCTAAATCTAATAGGTATGCCCACAAAAGACTCAAGATCAGCCAAGGTGCTCGATTCTTCATCTAGCAGCATCTCAACCACTTCATTGGACGCCATAACCAGCAATTCTTTTGCTTCATATTGGCGTGCGTCACGCATAATTTCACGAAATATCTCATAACACGTTGTCTCAGGGGTTCTGACTGTCCCCCGCCCAGAACATGTGCCACAAGGCTCACACATAATCCTTTCTAAGCTTTCACGGTTTCGTTTACGCGTCATTTCAACTAAACCTAATTCCGACACGTTACTAATGCTGTATTTAACGTGATCTTTTTCCATCGATTTTTCTAGCGCCGATAAAACAGACTCTTTATGACTCTCATTTTCCATATCAATAAAGTCAATAATGATAATGCCACCAAGGTTTCGAAGGCGTAATTGACGCGCCGTTGCTTGAGCTGCTTCCAAATTCGTTTTAAAAATAGTTTGCTGTTGATTTCCACGACCGACAAAACTACCTGTGTTTACATCGACTGTTGTCATTGCTTCAGTTTGATCAAAAACCAAATGCCCGCCTGATTTGAGCTGAACCTTTCTTCCCAACGCTTTTTCAATTTCGTCTTCAATGCCATAGATATCAAATAAAGGACGGCTGCCTGCATAGAGTTCAATCAATGGCTTAACATCCGGCATAAATTTTTCTGCAAACTCAATCATTTTGTCGAAATTTTCTTTCGAATCAAT